>OGFF01000249.1_pt1 | contig 81620 bp, 79 predicted proteins | sample 1570751 | NCBI WGS metagenome assembly OGFF01 (sample SAMEA2581951, study PRJEB24529) | metagenome | biome: Human gut stool | place: China | collected 2011 | reverse complement strand
ATGTGTCGCATTTTTCTATTTTGGAAAACTGTCATTTATTTCGAGACAGCCTCTTTTTTTGTGTATGAAATACAAATGAGTGGTATACTATAACTAACTCATTGAAAGGAGCATGATTATGGCAGAAACAATGAAAGAACGTAAAGATATGGATCCACAATATATGTGGGATCTCTCAACACTTTTTAAAAACGATGAAGAATGGAATAACGCATTACCTGAACTTGATGAAATGATTAAGAAATTACCTGAATACCAGGGTAAACTCAATAATGCGAAAACAATCAGAGAATTCTTTGATTTTGATACACATCTAGGTAGAAAATTATCTGATTTCTATTGTTATGCATCACTTAGAAATTGTGAAGATACAAGAGATAGTGACGCACAGGCAATGGAAGCAAAAGCGTATCAGGTCTATACAGCTTATGCAACTGCAATCAGCTTTGCTGAACCAGAAATCCTATCACTTGATGAAGAAGTTTTAGAATCAATTGTACATTCAGATGATTTAAAACCATATGCATTTAATATGCAGAAGTTATTAGATCAGAAACCTCATGTATTAAGTGCAAAAGAAGAAGCACTTCTTGCCGCTTTTACAGAAACATTAGGGGCTCCTAGTAAGATTTCTGAAAGCTTACAGGATGCTGATATGACATTTGAATCAGTGACTGATTCAAATGGAGAAGTCCATGAACTCAACCAGTCTAACTATATTCTTTTACAGATGAGTGAAGACCGTACACTTAGATTAAATGCTTTTAAATCTTTCTATAAAGGATTCAAGCAACATATTAATACCTTTGCCTCTACATATAATGCATGTATTAAAGAAGCGGTGGCAGAAGCACAGGTGAGACATTATGAGTCTTCACGCGCAATGAGCATGGCTTATGAACATGTACCTGGTGTAGTGTATGATAGTTTAGTAGATACAGTAAGAAAGTTCATGCCTGAAATGTATCGTTATGTACGTTTAAGAAAACAGATGCTTGGTTTAGATGAACTACACTATTATGATGTTTATACACCTCTAGTTGCAGGATCATCTAAGTCATATACTTATGAAGAAGCACAGCAGATGGTATTAGATGCAGTCACACCACTTGGTAAAGATTATGTCAATAGAGTAAAACAGGCTTATAAGGATAGATGGATTGATGTTTATCCTAATAATGGTAAACGTGGTGGTGCTTTCTCTAGTGGTACTTATGACTCTAATCCATACATCCTCACAAGCTTTACAGGCACATTAGATAGTGTTAGTACAATTGCCCATGAAATGGGTCATTCACAGCATACATGGCTTTCTAACCATACACAGACACCACAAAATGCAGACTATACACTCTTTGTGGCTGAAGTGGCTTCTACAGTCAATGAAAACTTACTTGTAGAACAGTTATTACAGAAGACAACTGAACCTAAAGAACGTTTAGCTTTATTAAACCATTATCTAGAAGGTTTCAAGGGAACAGTTTATCGTCAGACAATGTTTGCAGAATTTGAAAGAGATGCACATGCCATGGCAGAAAGAGGAGAAGCCATCACTGCAGCAAGCATGAATACATTATATAAGAACTTGATCAAAGATTATTTTGGTGAAGATCTAGTCATTGATGATGAAGTACAGTATGAATGGGCTAGAATTCCTCATTTCTATAGACCATTCTATGTATATAAGTATGCAACAAGTTATTGTGCAGCAGTTGCGCTAAGTGAAGCAATTCTTAATAATGAAGATGGTGCAGTAAAGAAATACTTAGAATTCTTATCAATGGGTGGTAGTGCTTATCCATTAGATGAATTAAAGCATGCAGGTGTAGATTTTAGTACACCAGAACCTGTATCTAGAGCTTTAACTAAGTTCAGTCAGATTCTAGATGATGTAGAAGAAACATTAAAGAAATTATAAGAATGAGAGATTAGCATGAATTTAAAAAAAATAATTCTTTCAATTTTGTTAATTATGTTAGTTTTAGGATTGATAGGATTGTATTCTTACTATAGTTTTTAATATGCCGTGAGCAAGAAGTCATAGGACAACCCTTAGGGGTTGTTCTTTTTTTAATAGAGTGAACTATGTTATAATGTCAAAAGATAAGAAGAACATTATGTTGACAGGAGGAATTACTAATCCTTTAGATGTCATAGAACAATTCACTTATTTTATGTAAATTAGCTTCTATAGGTAGGAAAGTAGGAGAAGTTAATAGATATTAATATAGATGATGTAGATTTTGAGAACAGGAAATGTTTTGTGGGTACCAAGGAAAAATCTATTTATTTTGATGCAAGAACAAAAATTCACTTAAAGACTAGTGGTGTAAAGATAAGTTTAGAAAACAGTAGCTACTAGAACTATAGATAGGGAATTCCTGTTGAACAGGTACGGAACTTATTAGGACATTCTCAGATAGATACAACCATGCATTATGTAACGGTTAATCAGAATAATGTAAAAGACCCTCATATAAAGTATGTGACTTAAAGAAGGGATGGTTACTAATGGAATTATTTCGTGGAAGTAGTGTGATTGTAGATCAGCCAAAAATTATTACAGATGGTTTTTATAGGGATTTTGGGTATGGTTTTTACTGTACAAATTTAGAAAAACAAGCTAAACGTTGGGCATTGACTAAAAAGCATGGACATGTTGTGAATGTATATAGCTACACTAAGGATGATTCATTAAATACATTAGTATTTAATGAAATGACAGATGAATGGTTAGATTTTGTAGTGAATTGTAGAAGAGGTAAGACACATGATTATGATTGTGTAGAAGGTCCTATGGCAGATGATACTATTTGGAATTATGTGGATGATTTTGTGCGAGGGTTAATTACTAGAGAAGCATTCTGGGAACTAGTAAAGTTCAAGTATCCTACACATCAGATTGTATTTTGTACAGAAGAATCTTTGAAACAACTTTGTTTTGAAAGGAGTTATTCACTATGATTAATAAATACTTTGAAGATGAAGAGATAACTGATAATGATTTATTGTTTATGTGTTTCATGATTGAGCTTGTAGCACGTAAATTACGTCAAAGAAATAAGTATGTGGTTAATACTGTAGGTTATGATAACTTGTATCATTTGATTAGTGTTGCAAGTGTACTACACTGTGAGAATCCAGATAAAGTTGCAGATGATTGGATCAAAGATTTTGGGTTAAAACAAGGCAAATTTAATATAGAAGACGTAGATAGTGAGTTATGCACTATTATTCCAACGGCTATGGATATGGGAAAGGTTTATTCACGTCTTATTGTAGATACTTCAGTGTCTAATGAAGATTATGTATCAGGTATTATTCGCGTCTATAATGATGAAATCTGTAATACTATTGATAGTTATACAAATGGTGCTTTTTATGAACCTTCTTATGTGATTGCTAGAGCATATAAAGAAGGAGAGTTTTAATAGGCGTCAAATTCGATTTTTTTGGATAAGCAATATAAATATGGGTTAATCCCTATCCATCACCTTTTAATTATGTAAAAGAGGGATTACCAACATCTCTATGAGAAGTAGAATTGAAAAATATAGAGAAACATTGGGGTTGTCACAATATAGATCAGGTAAAAAAATAGGAATATAAAGAATGAGTATAAAAAGCGGAACGGAATTCGAGGGCTACAACAATCCTTAGAAGGTATAAAAATGATGACTTATTAGCTTAGTATATCAGTTAGTACGAGGTTAAAAATAATTCAAAAGTAAGCTAAAAGAATGTAAAAAAAGATTGTTCGTAGTAGGACTAGCAGTAGTTATGCTAATGACTAGGGTAGTCCTAACAAGTGTGTTTGATGCTGAAGTGGAAAACGATGTATTGGCGGTTGCTAAATATGAAGAATTTCTGGAAATTAAATCATATGAGGACTTTCAAAAATTTGTGAATTTGACCGAGAATTAGAAACAACAAGCTGCACTTGAAAAAGAAAAAGAGCCAATACCTACTGAACCGGTGGAAGAAACTAAAGCATAATAATATGGTAGTCTTAATGGCTGCCTGTACATATAGTATGTAGAAGAAGTGGCTTAAATATGCTAAATTATGGGTGATTAGAGAAGACTTACTGAATAATTTGATGGCTGTATTTTTTGATGATTGGGGGTTTTTGTTTTATGAATGAAGCACAAAGATTAGGAAAAAATATTAGAGCATTAAGAAATGCACATGAAGAAACTCAAGAAAAACTAGGATATGCAATCGGTGTTGAGAAGAATGCTATTTCTTATTATGAAAACGGAAAAAGAGAACCTAGTAATGATGTGATTGCTTCAATTGCTAGATATTATATGATTTCTGTTGAAGAACTTCTTTATAGCGATTTATCAGGGATGGACAAAATTGATGTAAACCCAAATATTCTATGGGAAAATATAGATGTATTTTTTCCGATGATTTATACAGAAGCAGCTTTGAAAAATGAGCATTTTAAAAATGCATTTGATATACATAATGAAGTATTCAATCAATTAAAAAATCTTAGTCTTGATAGTGTAGACAGATTATCTGATTGCGTTGATGAATATTTTGAAGCCCAGAATGATTTGAATTCAGAATTTGAGGCTGCGGGAAATATAATGGGAATATTTTATTTCTTTTCTTTGGTTGTGCAAACACCTAAGTTTCTAAAAAATAGATCTTCTGTTTTATTGAAAATTAGTGAAAATAATAGAGAAATAAAAAAAGCTTTAGAAGAACCTTATCCTGATTTTGGAGACTTTGAAAAATTTTTAAATAATGAAGAAACGCTTGAATTTGTAGATAATTTATTGCTCTTAGTAAAGAGAAGTATCGAATGGTCAGATTTAGCTGATTATTATATAGCTTTGAGATATGTATTTTCATTAGTAGATAATGATTTAGGAATGGAAATTAATAAAAGAATTGGAGTGGAGTTTTTAAGTTCATTTGCACTTGTTAAAAATTCTTATGCAATCAATTTTTTAAGATTAAATTATAGTCAATTGGAATAGTTCACAGATTGTGAACGACAAAGAAACTTATCTTTAGTAAACTGTAATTGTAACCTTTGATGAGAGTTAAATGATATGTTAAGGAGAAAATTATGGAAGAAAAAACAAAATTTATCCAGTTAATTAAAGAGCATAAAAAAGAATTGATATTTGCAGGTATTACTACTGGAACCATTATTGCGATTATATTAGGTGTAAAAAACAAAGAACATTTAGCAAAAGAATACGATTTAATATATCAGAGGCTTAAACAATTCCTATCTGATCCTTCAGATAACTCGTTGAGAATAGTTGTTAAAGAAGGGGTGGTTAATAAATCTTTTGATAAAAATAACACTTTAATTGAAGTTAGCCCTCATATCAGAAATTTGCACGAGGGCTGGAGTGCTTCAACTAATAAAATAGAAACAGCTTTAGAACATGGCTTTTGTTTAAAAGAAGGACAAACATGGGTTGACTCATATGAAAAAGAATATTTAGTTGCATGAAGTGAAGGATGAATGGTTATGAGTTTTTTTAAAAGAATTAGTTAAAATCTTCTAGCGATGTTGAACTAAGAACTAAAAAATCAGAAATTGAGTTTATTACAAATTGGGAAAGTGGTTCAATTCTTGATGGTGATTTTGATAAGTAAATTGAAGATAATGATGCTATAGATGAAGAATTAAATAAAATAGATTGGGATAGATATAACAGCGAAGATCACTTAAATGAAAGTTATGGTATTCATCGTGAACATGGATGGTAATTACCAGACGACGTTTAAAGAAATGAGATGAATTATACGAACCCTGAAGTAATGGAGGTGAAAAAATGACCAGAGAAGAATTGAAAGAGCAGATTGATGAGTTAATGAGACAGTATGCAGATGGAGAAATTGATGGATCTACTTATGCACAAAAGATGATGGAGTTAACTACATCTGCTCAAAATGAAAATGACGAAGATTAATTGAATACCTTGTTTTTGTAAAAAAACAACCCCAAAAGGCTAAATACACACTTTACAAAAATTATTACATAGCAGTCTAGTACAAATAGGTATGAGACTGCTTTTATTGTTCTCTAAAAATGAAAGGAGACGATGATGATTAAATTAGTATTAGCAGAAAAAACTTCTGTAGCATAAAGCATGGCTAAAGTTATTATTAAAAATCGTAATGATGGATATCTTAAGGGTAAGAAAATGCTGAAAAATGTAAATTTAATCTAAAATGAGAAAACACCAAATGGTAAGAGAACAGCTCTGAAAAGAGTTGTTCTTTTTTTACTGAAGTGAACTATGTTATAATGTCAAAAGATAAGGAGATAATTATGTTAACAGGAGAATTAAAAAATAAGGTAGATAAGATATGGGAGTCGTTCTGGACAGGAGGAATTACTAACCCTTTAGATGTCATTGAACAATTCACTTATCTTATGTATATGAAACAATTAGATGAAGCAGAAACAAATCATGAATCAGATTTTGAATTATTTGGAACAGAATATGAAAGTTTATTCCCTAAAGATAAACCATATTTGAGATGGCATCATTTTAAAGATATTGGTAGTGCTGATAAGATGTATCAAATTATGAATGATGAATTATTCCCATTCATTAAGAATTTAAAAGGTGATGGTGAATCTTCTTATGCAAGATTTATGAGAGATGCCATCTTTAAGATTCCTACACCAAATCTACTACAGAAAGTAGTGACAGGAATAGAAGGATTAAATACAGAAGAAGCAGATGTAAAAGGTGATTTATATGAATACCTATTAAATAAACTTGCAACTTCTGGTACAAATGGACAGTTTAGAACCCCAAGACATATTATTAATATGATGGTAAATCTTGTAAAACCTGTACCTACAGATACAATATGTGATCCAGCAATGGGGACTGCAGGGTTCCTTATTGGTGCTGAAGAATACTTAAGAGAAAAACATGAAGAATTATTCTTAGATGATAAACTTAAAGAACATTTTAATAATAAGATGTTTAATGGCTTTGATATGGATTCTACAATGCTTAGAATTGGGGCTATGAACCTTATTTCTCATTATGTAGATAATCCACAAATAGAATATAGAGATAGTCTTTCACAACAGAATATTGATGAGAATAAGTACTCTTTAATCCTTGCAAATCCGCCGTTCAAGGGGTCATTAGACTATGAGGTAGTCGCAGAAAACTTATTATCTGTATGTAAGACTAAGAAGACAGAATTATTATTTATTGCGTTATTCTTACGTTCATTACAGGTTGGTGGTAGATGTGCATGTATCGTACCTGATGGTGTATTATTTGGTTCTAGTAAAGCACATAAGAGTATTAGAAAAGAACTAGTAGAGAATAACCAGTTACATGCAGTTATTTCTATGCCTAGTGGTGTATTTAAACCTTATGCAGGTGTATCTACAGCTATATTAGTATTTACTAAGACTACTACAGGTGGTACTGATAATGTTTGGTTCTATGATATGAAAGCTGATGGTCTTTCATTAGATGATAAGCGTTCACCAGTAGAAGAGAATGATATTCCAGATATTATTCATAGATATGAACATTTAGATGAAGAGAAGGATAGAAAGAGAACAGAACAGAGTTTCTTTGTACCTAAAGAAGAGATTGCAGAGAATGATTATGATCTTTCTATTAATAAATATAAAGAGATTGTTTATGAGAAGGTTGAGTATCGTCCTACTCATGAGATATTAAGTGATATTGAAGCACTTAATAAAGAGATAGAAGAGAGTATTGAGGAATTAAAGTCTTTATTGAAGGACTAGAAAGGAGCTAAATGTGGGTGATAAATCTGCATTTGTAGAATTAGGGTGGAGTATAGAACAATTGAGGAATGGTGCGAGATTCTTGATTCTCAACGAATACCTATAACTGCGAAAAATCGCATTGAAGGTCCTTATCCTTATTATGGAGCAAATGGTATACAGGATTATGTTAATGATTATATTTTTGATGATGAATTAGTTCTTTTGGCTGAAGACGGAGGTAATTTTGGATCGAAAGATCGTCCAATTGCTTATAGAGTTTCTGGAAAATGTTGGGTAAATAATCACGCTCACGTGTTAAAACCAAAAAATGGCTTAGATGTTGATTATTTATGTTATTCATTGATGTTTTATAATACAAATGGATTAGTTAATGGAGCCACAAGACAAAAATTAACACAATCAACAATGCGAACAATGAAAATCCCGTGTTTAGAAATTAATGAGCAACAAGAAATTGTACAGAAAATCAAAAAGATAGAATCTATTTTAAATGATTTAAATGGACAATTAGATTTATTAGATGAGCTTATCAAAGCCCGATTTGTAGAGATGTTTGGGGATCCAGAAGATAATCCATTTAAATGGGATAAAATGCCATTATCAAATATAATGTTGAATGCAAACAATGGTATGGCTAGACGTGGAAATGATGAAAATGGAAATATAGTACTACGTCTTGTAGAATTACAAGATGGATATATAAATTATTCTAATCCAAATCGTATTTGTTTGAATGAGAATGAAAAGAAACGTTACTTATTAAAAAATAATGATTTTCTTTTTGCTAGAGTGAATGGAAACCCAGATAATGTTGGAAGATGTGCAGTGTTTCATGATATAGGTGAAGATGTATATCATAACGATCACATTATTCGCGTTCATTTTAATGAAGAACTCTTAAATGGTGTATTTGCATCTGAATTAATTAATAGTAACTTTGGTAAAAGGCAATTGAAAAAAAGAATAAAGACATCTGCAGGACAATATACGGTTAGTCAGGATGGTATTGGCGCTATAGTTTCTATTGTTCCCCCTCTAGAACTCCAGAACCAGTTCGCATCATTCGTACAAGAAATCGATAAATCAAGGCTTCTCAGTAACCACTCACTATTCCTCATAAAATCCATAATCTTCTAACCACTTAAAAAGCAGCCTTAGCTGCTAATGACCACTCCCTAACATATCTCTTAGTTCTTTAAAAGTATCCTCTATAGGTGCTACTCTACCATTTCTAACATCCTCTTCAGACTTCTCAAGTAATTCCAATAATTCATCATGTTGCTTTGAATCCATAAAATCACCTCCATAGAATATAACTAAAGTATACCATTCTCTAAGTTAAATAGATAATGTAACCACAATTATTCCCAATAAAGTTCTTTTTTAGGATATAATAGAAACATAAAGGAGATGATACTGTTGAACTTTACTTTTTTAAAAAACAAAACAGAATTCCAGGACTTTGCTGAAATATGTATAGAAGCAGAAAAAGGACTTATGGTATCACCTTCATCCTGTGCAATGCTTACAAGACGTGCATTAGAACAAGCAGTTCATTACATGTATAAGAACGATATAGACTTACAGATGCCATATAGAGATAATCTAAGTGCTTTAGTCAATGAATACACATTTAAACAAATTGTTCCTAATGATATTTATGAAGGTATTAAATATATAGTTAAATTGGGTAACTATGCAACGCATACAAATGCTAAGGTGAATAGAGAAGAAGCAGTACTTGCTTTGAATAATCTCTATAGACTTATTAGCTGGATTAATTATTCATATGGAATAAATTACCAGGAACAGTTACCTAAATTTGATCCTGCTAAGTTACCTGATCAAACACATATGTTTGTGAATAAGGATCTTAAAGAACAGATCAGAGAGATTCTTACTAAACAAAAAGAAAAAGAAGCAAAACAAAAAGAAGAACTTGCTAGAGTTATTGCTGAAAATGTGGAATTAAGAAAACAAGGTGCTGCTAAGAGAAAAGAAGAGAAAGCTGTTGAGTATATTGATGTTAATAATGCTCTTGAATGGCAGACAAGAAAACTTGTTATTGATCTGCAACTTAAAGAAGCAGGATGGGACTTTGATACAAATGTACAAGTAGAATTTCCTGTACATCATATGCCAACAGAGTCTCAAGATGGTTATGTAGATTATATATTACGTGGTAGAACTGGGAAGATTATAGCTGTTATAGAAGCTAAAAAAACAAGTGCAAATCCTCGTATTGGACGTAATCAGGCTAAGCTTTATGCAGATTGCATTGAAAAGGAATATGGTCTAAGACCTGTCATATTCTATACAAATGGTTATGAAACATATATCTGGGATGACATGATGTATCCAGATAGAAGGATTTCTTCTATCTTCTCACAGGATGAAATACAGTTACTTATTGATAGAAGAGATACTCGTAGAAGTATTTCTAAACCTGTTATACAAGATGCCATCACAAACCGTTATTACCAGAAAGAAGCCATTGTAAGAACATGTGAAGACTTTGAAAAAGGAAGTCGTAAAGCATTACTTGTTATGGCAACAGGGAGTGGTAAAACACGTGTTGCGATAAGTTTAGTAGATGTATTGACTAAAGCGGATTGGGCAAAGAATATTTTATTCCTTGCTGATCGTACTGCATTAGTAAGACAAGCAAAGAAAAGTTTTGTAAACCTTTTGCCATCTTTGACTACATGTAACCTTTGTGAAAATAAAGATGATCCAGAAGTATCAAGAATGATCTTTAGTACATATCCTACAATGATGAATGCGATAGATGAAACAAGAAGAAAAGATGGAAATCGTTTATTCACACCAGGACACTTTGATCTTATTATTCTTGATGAAAGTCATCGTAGTATATATAACAGGTATAAAGATATATTTGATTACTTTGATGCTTTACTTATAGGTTTAACAGCAACACCTAAAGATAGTATTGGGGCTAATACATATTCTATATTTGACTTGGAAACAGGTGTTCCTACATATGCTTATGAATATGAAAAAGCTGTAAAAGATAAATATTTAGTCAGTTACCATTCTTATGAAACAAAACTAAAGTTCTTAGAAGAAGGTATTTGCTATGATGATTTATCGGAAGAGGAGAAGGAAGAATTTGATACACTTTTCCCTGATACTGATACGATTGAGTCATCACAGCTAAATAAGTTTATCTTTAATTTAAATACAATTGATACTGTGATCAGAGAACTTATGGAACATGGTATTAAGATTGAAGGAGGAGATAAGATAGGTAAAACTATTATATTTGCTGCTAATCAAGATCATGCACATAAGATCAAGGAAAGATTTGATGTACTCTATCCTGAATATAAAGGAAAACTAGCTGAAGTTATTACATTTAATACAAAATATGCTCAGGAAGCTATAGAACGTTTTGGTAAAACAGACAGTTACCCTCAAGTAGCTATTAGTGTAGATATGTTAGATACAGGAATAGATGTACCGGATATTGTGAATCTTGTATTCTTCAAAAAGGTGAGAAGTAAATCAAAATTCTGGCAGATGATTGGACGAGGGACAAGACTAAGAAAAGACTTGTTTGGTCCAGGAGATGACAAGAAAGAATTCTTAATATTTGATTACCTAGGAAATATGGAATATTTCAGAGTAAACAAGAATGCTGAAAAATCAGGTATTATAGAATCACTCTCTCAGCGTATTTATAAGTTGCGAGTAGATATACTTTATGCGCTTGAACAGAATGCAACAGACCAGGATTATGTTGATGAAATCAACAAACAGATCAAAGAAATGTCAGGCTATATTCAAGCACTCAATGAAGATAGTTTTAATGTAAAACTGCGTTTGAAGTATGTACATCAATATAAAAATCCGGATAACTGGAGAAATCTCAATGAAATGGATACACATTATATTAAAGATGAATTGTCTTCACTTGTTGTTATTCATGATGAAGATACACAAGCTAAATTCTTTGATAGACAGATGTATATGATTGAAATGGCTTATCTCAATCATTATGATGCTACTTCAGTTATCAACAATGTTGTTGCGATTGCAAATGAACTTTATAAAAAACAAGCAACTCCTGATATTGCAAGAAATGCTGAATATTTGAAATGTGCCAAAGATCCTGATTATTGGAAGACAGCTAATTATTTTGATCTGGAAGTACTACGTGAGAAGATTAGAGGACTTATTAAGTACTTAACAAAAGAAGATCCAGTAAAGCCTATAGATACACACTTTACTGATGAAATCATTGAAACAAAGGTGAATGATGCTTTCTATAATGATGAAGGATTAGAGAACTATAAAGAAAAAGTTCAACATTATTTAAAAGCACATGAAGATGATGAAGCTATCTATAAGCTTAGACATAATCAAGTGATTACTCCAGATGAAATGAAACATCTAGAAAACTTATTATGGATTGACTTGGGAAGTAAAGACGATTATCGATTACATTTTGGTGATACACCTATCACAAGATTAATTAGAAAGATAGTGGGATTAGATAGACAAGCAGCTGTGGTTGAGTTCTCACGTTTCTTAGATGATCAGAGCTTGAATTCTAGACAGATTCACTTTGTAGAGTTAATAGTAGATTATATAGTGAAAAATGGTTTCATTGAAGACAGGAAGGTCTTGTTACAGGATCCTTTTAAGTCAGTTGGTAGCATGAGTGCCTTATTTAAGGATAAGATGAATATTGCAAGAGATATACTAAAGACAGTGGATATATTTAGTGAAAGACTTTAAAAGAAAACGTTCACAATTTTGAGAGTATTCTATCACTATAAAAAATAATTATAATTTAATTTTTTGATAAAAACTAAGCAGAAAAACACCTAATCGGATATCCCTAAACTGCAAACGTTTACAGTAAATGCATTCTACAAATTGTGTAAATTTTCACAAAAGTATGCTTGTTTTTTCACAAGAAGTCATGTATAGTGAACTTACAAAATATGAATAAGAAATATTTTGGTCAATGGAGGATATAAAAATGGCTGATAAGAAAGTCGAAAAGAAAGTTGAAGAATGGACAGAAGAAAAGACTGATGCTTGCATTGATGAGTTAGTTAATAACGCATTAACAGCATTAGATGAATTCGAAGGTTTTGACCAGGAAACTGTTGACTACATCGTAGCAAAGATGTCAGTTGCTGGTCTTGATAAACACGGTGTTCTTGCAGAAGCTGCAGTAAAAGAAACTGGCCGTGGTGTATTTGAAGACAAAGCTGTTAAGAACTTATTCGCTTGTGAATATGTTACTAACAACATGCGTCATACAAAGACTGTAGGTATTATTAATGAAGATCCACTTACTGGTATCACTGAAATCGCTGAACCAGTTGGTGTTGTTTGTGGTATCGTTCCAGTAACAAACCCAACTTCTACAGTTATCTTTAAGTCTTTAATCGCTATGAAGACTAGAAACCCAATCATCTTCTCATTCCACCCAGGTGCTCATGACTGTTCAGTTATGGCTGCTAAGGTAATGTTAGATGCTGCTGTAAAAGCTGGTGCTCCTAAGAACGTAATCCAGTGGTTACCAATGAAAACTATGTATGCAACTAGTGCATTAATGAATCATCCAGGTGTTGCTACTATCTTAGCTACTGGTGGTAACGCAATGGTTAAGGCTGCTTACTCTTGTGGTAAACCTGCTTTAGGTGTAGGTGCTGGTAACGTTCCTGCATACGTAGAAAAGTCTTGTAAAATCAAAATGGCAGCAAACGATATTTATTTATCAAAATCATTCGATAACGGTATGATTTGTGCATCTGAACAGGTTGTTGTTGTAGATCACGAAATCTATGATGAATTCAAGAAAGAACTTGGTCGTTATCATGTACATTTCTGTAATGCTGAAGAAAAGAAGAAACTTGAACAGTTCATGTTCGGTGCAACAGCATACAGTGAAAACGTAAATGAAGCTAGATTAAACAGCATCGTTCCAGGTAAGAACGCTACTTGGATCGCTGAACAGGCTGGTTTCAAAGTAGCTGATGATGTTCAGATCTTAGTTTGCGAAGTTAAGGAAATCGGTCCTAACGAACCAATGACTAGAGAAAAGCTTTCTCCAGTATTAGGTATGATCAAAGCAAACTCTACTGAAGATGGTATTGAAAAGGCTGCTCAGACTGTTGAATTCAACGGTTTAGGACATTCAGCTGCAATCCATACTACTAATCATGAAATTTCTAAAGCATTTGGTAAGAGAATCAAAGCTATCCGTATTATTGAAAACGCTCCATCTACATTCGGTGGTATCGGTTCAGTATACAATGCATTCTTACCTTCATTAACACTTGGTTGTGGTTCTTATGGTCATAACTCAGTATCAAACAACGTAAGTGCTATTAACTTACTAAATATTAAGAGAATAGGGAGACGTAACAACAATATGCAATGGGTTAAACTTCCTCCAAAGATTTATTTCGAAAGAAATTCAATCAGATATCTTAGAGATATGAAGGAAATGAAGAAAGCAATGATCGTTACAGACAGAGGCATGTATGACCTTGGTTATGTAGGAAAGATCGAAGATGTTATCAGAAGAAGACGTAACAAAGTAGACGTTGACTTATTCATCGACGTTGAACCAGATCCATCTTTAGATATGACTCTTAAGGGTCTTGAAATCATGAAGAGCTTCCAGCCTGATACAATCATCGCTATCGGTGGTGGATCTTCAATGGATGCTGCTAAAGTTATGTGGTTAATGTATGAACATCCAGAAGTTAACTTCGATGACATCAAGCAGAAATTCATGGATATCAGAAAGAGAGCATTCAAGTTCCCAGAACTTGGTAAGAAAGCTAAGTTAGTATGTATCCCAACTACTTCAGGTACAGGTTCAGAAGTAACTCCATTCGCAGTTATCACTGACACTAAGGAAAACAAGAAATATCCATTAACTGACTACGCTTTAACTCCAACAATCGCAATTGTTGACCCTGAATTCGCTATGTCTATGCCACCAAGAATCGCTGCAGATACTGGTATCGACGTATTAACTCATGCTATTGAAGCATATGTTTCAATCTTAGCTTCTGACTTCACTGATGGTTGGGCTAAACAGGCTGTTAAGTTAGTATTCGAAAACCTTGAAAAGTCAGTACTTGAAGGTGATCCTGATGCTAGAATTAAGATGCATAACGCTGCATCAATCGCAGGTATGGCATTCGCTAACGCATTCTTAGGAATGAACCACTCATTAGCTCATAAGATCGGTGGAGAATGGCATATTCCTCATGGACGTACTAACGGTATGTTATTACCACATGTAATCAGATACAATGGTACAGTTCCAACTAAGTTAAACATCTGGCCAAAGATCGAAGACTATAAGGCAGATAAGAAATATAGAGAATTAGCAGAATTAATCGGCTTACATCCAAAGACTGATGCAGAAGGTGTTGAAATGTTCGCACAGGCTGTTGAAAAGTTATGGGTAAAAGTTGGTGGTGCTGTAAACGTTAAGTCACAGAACATCAGCAAAGCTGATTGGGAAGAATCAGTACATAGAATCGCTATGAACGCATACGAAGACCAGTGTACTCCTGCTAACCCAAGAATGCCTATGGTTAAAGATATGGAAGCTATCCTAGAAACAATCTACGATTACGAATCTCCATTCGCTAAGAAATAATTCTTAAAACCACTTAGAGGAAAGCCTTACGGCTCTCCTCTTTTTTGTGTTAAATTATGTTAAATTGAATCGTTTATTGACTCATATAAGTGAACTCATTAAAATGTGCTTTTGGAGGACACTGTCATGAAACATAAACGTTTTTTATTCTTACTTACTGCAGCTGTCGCTTTCATTATTCAATTAATCGATATCATTTCTTATACAATCAAGTTTTCTATTACACAGACATTTGTACTTGTTATTATACAGATGATTGGTTTAGTAGGTTATGCTTTTGATGCAAGAAATGTAGTACAAAATAAAAGAAGAATGTTTACTATACTTCATAGTGTCGCATTCATCATCTACCTTATAAATCTTACTTATCAACTGTTCCTTAACCCAGCATTAAGACATGTTAAAGTTGTAAGTAGTGTGAATATAAGTCCATTAAAGACAATATTTCTCTATTACACGGCTTATGAAAGACATACACTACCAATTAAGAATATCATTCTGAATATAATTGGGAACGTCATGTTGTTCATGCCTTTTGGTTATTTTATATATGTTCTATTCAAACCAATGCGTTCATTTCTACCTTATTTCCTCTTTTTCTTATTTATGATTATAGGAGTAGAAGTCATTCAGTATATTTGGAAAGTAGGATCAGCGGATATAGATGATATTATTCTGAATATGAGCGGCGTACTGATTCTATATATTGTATTGAAAATCCCATTCATTAAAAAATTATTTTAAAGTCAAAAAATCACAAGTATTACACATCTTTTCTGTTACAATAATTGTATAAGAAAGAGGTGAATCTTGTGCTTTTTATTTTTCTACTATTGTTGTTCTTATATTTGTTCCTAACAAGATACTACATCACTGAAGATGTGATTGTAAAAGAAGTCCTTGAAGATAAGATCATATTTGAATCAGAACTTGGTAAAGAAATTGTACTCAAAGTAACAAAACCTCATGAATATCTAGAAGGACAAAAGGGACAAGTCTCATTTCATGGAGAAAGAATTGTATCATTTCAAAAAGCAGCCTAGAAGGGCTGCTTTTAGTTTAGATGACGTTAAAATGTTTTAAGGCATTGTAGATGCCGTCATCTTCAATATCAGTTGTAATATACGTTACATAATCAAATAGAACAGGATTAGAATTACCCATAGCTACTGATTCCTTAGTATAAGTCAACATTGGTAGATCATTGGTAGAATCACCAATGGAAATACAATCATCAATAGAAGCACCAATGAGATCAATAAATGTCTGAATACCTGTTGCTTTAGAACATGCTTTAGGAACTACTTCAATGAAGTCTTCAGCACGTTGGATATATTCTAAATCATCTTTAAATGCATCCTTAAATGCTTCAATGTCATCTTCTGGTGTATACCATGCAGTGAACTTATCAAAGTTAGGTTCATCATCTTTATGATATACAGGAACATTTACTTTAATATCACTATAATGTTCTTTGATTTCCTGAACTGTCTTTGTCTTGATTGTTTCAGGGAAATAAATAGATTCAGGACCTTCTAATACGGCATCAATATCTAATTCAATAGCTTTATTCACAATTCCTTTCTTTAATTCTGAAGGAAGTTTAGCATGATAGATTTCTTTACCATGATAGTAGATATTAGTCCCACAACCACAGATATAACCATCTAATCCTAATTCTTTAATTACATCTTCTATAATACAAATAGTACGTCCTGTATTCACCATCAAGATATGTCCATTATCCTGAGCTAGTTTAATTGCTTTCTTTGTGCTTTCAGGAACAGTAAAGTCTGTTTCTGTAGATAAAGTACCATCAATATCAAAAAATATAACTCTTCTACTCATATATATTCTCCTTGTTTTATAAACTAAACCACAAATAATTACATCTGTCAACAATCTCTCAATTCTTGAAAATACCACATGGTAGCGCATTGATTTACTATCAAGCGACATTGAATAGAAACCTAATGTGTGATAAGATTAAATAAGATTCAGAAAGGATTGAGAATATGTATAAGATTGTAAAAAAAGAAGTACTTAATGACGTTGTACAGTTAATGGAAGTACATGCGCCAATGGTTGCAAGAAAATGTGAACCAGGTCAGTTTATTATTTTACGTGTAGGAGAAGATGGAGAAAGAATCCCTCTTACAATTGCTGATTATGATAGAGAAAAGGAAACAATCACAATAATTTATCAGATTGTAGGTTACTCTACTAAACAGCTTGCTAAGTTAGAAGAAGGAGACTATATCACTGACTTCGTAGGTCCTCTTGGTGTCCCTACTCATCTTGAAAAGAAGGATCACGTGATCGGTGTAGCTGGTGGTGTGGGTAGTGCACCATTATTCCCACAGTTAAGAAAATTAGCTGAACTTGGTACTAAGGTTGATGTAATCATCGGTGGACGTGAAGAACAGTATGTATTATGGGCAGATCGTTTTAAAGAATTCTGTGATAATGTATATATCGCTACTAATGATGGTTCTGTAGGTACAAAAGGTTTTGTTACTGATGTATTAACTGATTTACTTGATAAGGGTGAAAAGTATGATGAAGTTATTGCAATTGGACCAGTTGTAATGATGAAGGCAGTTGTTGGAGTAACTAAGCCTAGAGATATTAAGACAATGGTTTCACTTAACCCAATCATGATTGATGGTACTGGTATGTGTGGATGCTGCCGTGTAACTGTTGATGGTAAGATCAAGTTTGCCTGCGTTGATGGACCAGACTTTGATGGTTTAAATGTTGACTTTGATGAATTAATGGCAAGACAGAGAATGTTCAAGGAAGAAGAACATCTTGTTGACAGCAATGCAGACCGTATGTGTAACTTAATGAAGGGGGTTAAATAATATGCCTAATATGTCAAATAAAAAGGTAGAAATGCCTTCTCAGGAACCTGAAATTCGTGCAACTAACTTTAAAGAAGTTGCTTTAGGATATACAAAAGAAATGGCTCAGGAAGAAGCAGCTCGTTGCTTAAACTGTAAAAAGCCTCGCTGTGTGGATGGATGTCCAGTAAATGTACCTATCCCTCATTTTATTCAGGAAGTAGTGAATGGTGATTTTGAAAAAGCTTATGAAATCATCACTACAGAAAATGCTTTACCTGCAATCTGTGGTCGTGTATGTCCACAGGAAAACCAGTGTGAAGGTAAATGTATTAGAGGTATCAAGGGTGAATCAGTTGCCATTGGTAGACTTGAAAGATTCGTTGCTGATTACCATAGAGATCATGGTAAACCAACTGAAACTAAGATTGAAAAGAACGGCAAGAAAGTGGCTATTGTAGGTTCAGGACCTTCAGGTATCTCATGTGCAGGCGAACTTGCTAAACGTGGTTATGATGTAACAGTATTTGAAGCATTACATAAAACTGGTGGTGTATTATCTTATGGTATCCCAGAATTCCGTTTACCAAAAGATTTAGTACAGGCTGAAATTGATGGTGTTGCAGACTTAGGTGTTAAGTTTGAAACAAACGTTGTAGTAGGTCGTTCTATCACAATTGATGAATTACAGGAAAGTGGCTATGATGCTGTATTCGTAGGTGCTGGTGCTGGTTTACCTCGTTTCCAGGGTATTCCAGGTGAAAACCTTGATGGTGTTTATGCTGCAAACGAATTCTTAACTCGTGTTAACTTAATGAAGGGTTATGAATTCCCTAAACATCCTACTCCAGTTAAAGTGGCTGATACAGTATGTGTTGTAGGTGCTGGTAACGTAGCTATGGATGCTGCAAGAACTGCTAAGAGACTTGGTGCTAAGAACGTATATATCGTATATCGTCGTAGTGATGCTGAAATTCCTGCACGTGCTGAAGAAGTACATCATGCCAAGGAAGAAGGTATTATCTTCAAGTTATTAACTAATCCAGTTGCTGTTCATGGTGACAATGGTTCAGTTAAAGCTCTTGAATGTGTAGAAATGGAATTAGGAGAACCAGATGCATCTGGTAGAAGAAGACCAATTGCAAAAGAAGGCACTAACTTTACTATTGATTGTGGAACAGTTGTTATCGCAATCGGTCAGTCTCCAAACCCATTAATTAGACAGACTACTCCTGGTCTTGATTGCCAGAAGTGGGGTGGTATCATCGTTGAAGAAGAAACTAACCATACATCTAAAGAAGGCGTATGGGCTGGTGGTGACGTTGTAACTGGTGCTGCTACTGTAATTCTTGCTATGGGTGCTGGTAAAAAAGCAGCTAAGGCTATTGATGAAAAATTAAGTGGTGAATAAATGTATTGTACACGATGTGGTAAAGAGTTAGAGGAAGATGCAAAGTTCTGTCCTAATTGTGGAGAACCTGTCAGATTAGAAAATAGAACAGACTACACAACTATGGAAGACTATGCTTCTAGTAATGGCTATACAAGTCCTTATTATGAAGAAGATCGTGCCTCTATTGGTTTATGTATTATTTCATTCTTATTCCCTTTTATGGGTGTTATCTTCTTCTTTATGAAAAGAAGAATGACACCTAATAAGGCAAAAGCATGTTTAATTACAGGAATCGTTAGCTTTATATTGAATATTATTGCAACTTATGCATTATTATTAAACACAGGAATCAGAATCTTTTGATTCCTGTGTTTTTCTTTTTAAAAAAACTAGAAAAAAATCTATTTAATGATAATAATAATTTACTGATATTTTTTATTATGATAAAATACTCTGTTGTAAAGGAGGAAGTATAATGCATAAATTATTAGAACCATATGCAGCCCTTGTCCCATTCCTAGGTGTTGCGTTAGGGGATAATGTTGAAATAGCTTTACACGATCTCACATCTCCTCAACAGGAAGTTGTTGCTATCGCAAATGGTGAGATTTCTGGCAGAGAAGTTGGTGCTAAGCTTTCAAATTTATCTGTTCATTATTTAGAAACAAAACAGTATGAAAAAAGTGACTTTGTCATGAACTACAAAACAGCCGGACCTGATGGTAAACTGTTAAAATCTGCAACATACTGGATCAAGGAACCAGGCAATGTTTATCCTGTTGGTATGTTATGTATTAATGTCAATGTTACAGATTTTGAATATATTGAAACTGCAATGAGAAGAATTCTAGGTATTAAGGATAATACAAATGTAGAATTCAAATATGATAGCCCAATCGAAATCTTATCTTCTCCACTTGATGAGATGGTAGAAAAGTATATTGCTGAATGTATGCAGAATATGGGAGTTCCATCTTACGTTCATGCAGAAAGATTAAAAGTAGAAGAAAAGATCAGAGTTGTTAAATACTTACAGGATAAAGGAACATTTAAAGTAAAAGGCGCAATTGCCCTAGTTGCAGACAAGTTAGATGTTTCTGAACCAACAATTTATCGTTATTTAAAGAAAGCATAGGAGGAAAAACATGGATTTAGTTTACGTAAGTGGTCATAAGAATCCGGATACAGATTCAATTTGTGCGGCCATCAGTTATTCATATTTATTAAATGCAACTCATAAGTACGGACAGGCAATACCAGTAAGACTTGGTGAAGTAAGCCGTGAAACTGAGTATGTATTAAAGAGATTTAATGCACATACACCACAGTTATTAAAGTCAGTTAAACAGAAAGTAGAAGATCTTGATTATGATCAGGTAACTTTATTCTCTAAAGAATTAACTTTAAGAACTGCTTGGTCATTAATGTGCCAGATGAACTTAAAGAGCGCTCCAGTATTAGATGATCATTCTCATCTTTTAGGTTTATTATCTTCTACAAACATTATTGAAGGTTACATGGAAGATTGGGATAAAGATATCTTAAAGAATGCACATACTCCAATTGAAAACGTAGTAGATACATTAGATGCTAAGATCGTTTATTTAAACCCAGAATTACGTACCATTAAGGGTAGTCTTCATATCACTGGTATGAACTCTCAGGAAGTTATTGATCATGTTAATGAACATGATGTTATTATTACTGGTGGTGATAGAACTGAAGGTATTCGTGAAATGTTGAAGAAGAAGGTTGATTTAATCATCCTTACTAACTCATTACACTTAGAAGAATCAGTTCTTGAAGAATGTAAGAATGCAGGTGTCAGTGTAGTAACTACTGCTTTCACTACATTCAAGACTTCTCAGCAGATTATTCAGGCAGTACCTGTTGAATATGTTATGCAGAAGGGTGATTTAACATGCTTCTCTACAGATGATACTGTAGATTACTTAAAAGAAGTAATGAGTGAAACAAGATATCATTCATATCCTGTTATTGACTTAAATGATCAGGTAGTAGGTACTATCTCTCGTTTCCAGGTTATTACTGGTGATCATAAGAAAATGATTCTTGTTGACCATAACGAAAGAGGACAGGCTGTAGAAGGTATTGAAGAAGCAGAAATCCTAGAAGTAGTAGACCACCACAGAGTAGCTGACTTCCAGACTGTAGGTCCATTACAGTTCAGAGCAGAACCACTTGGCTGTACTTGTACAATTATTGCGAAAATGTATAAGGAACAAGGTGTAGAAATTCCTAAGAATGTTGCTGGTTTAATGTTAGCAGCTATTATTTCTGATACATTACTATTCAGATCTCCAACTTGCACAAAGACTGATAAAGAAATTGCGTTAGAATTAGCTGAAATTGCTGGTGTAGATGCTGAAGAATTTGGTCTTGCAATGTTTAAGGCTGGTACTTCATTAGTAGGTAAATCAATTGAAGAAATCTACAACCAGGATTACAAAGCATTCAATATTGGTGATGCAAAAGTTGGTATTGCTCAGGTTAATACTATGGATATCGATGGTTTTGCACCACTTAAGGCTGAAATGCTTGAATATATGGAAAATCTATGTGTTGAAAATGGATTCGATACAGCAGTTCTATTATTAACTGATGTAATCAATGCGACAAGTGAAGTATTTGTTGCAGGCAGCCATCCTGAATATGTAGAAAATGCATTTAATGTACAGTTAGTTGAACATCAGGCAAACTTACCAGGTGTTATTTCTCGTAAGAAACAGGTTGTTCCAGCTATCACTCGTGCTATCAACGCTTAATAAATTTAGCTATTTGTTGAGAACTCAACGAATAGCTTTTTTTGTTATTTAAAATTGTTGATAAATTAAAACAATAAGAATAATTTATTATTGCATGCATAATTGAAACAGTTACTTGAAACGATAGTTCACTATTTTATCGTAAATATCGCCATAGTTTTATCTATTTTTGTGTTTTGTACATATAAAAGTATGGTATATTTGCAGAAAATTTGGTATACTTATTGAGGCATAAAAAGATTGTTTTTATTTTTAAACAAAAAATATTTAAGGAGGAGAGTATGGAAAACTCAAAAATGAAATGGTATACCCTGGCTTTCATGGCATTTTCTACTGTTTGGGGTTTTGGTAACGTACTTAACGGTTTCGTTTACTTCAACGGTATCCAGGTTATATTCAGCTGGATTTTAATGTTCGCTTTATACTTCGTACCATATGCCCTTATGGTTGGTGAACTTGGTTCAGCATTTAAAAATGCCGGTGGGGGTGTCAGCTCATGGATCAAGGAAACAATGGGTCCTAAACTTGCATACTATGCAGGGTTCACTTATTGGGCATGTCACATCACTTATATCGCAAGTAAAGGTACTGGTGGATTAAAGGCTCTTAGCTGGGTAATCTTCAGAAACCATACAGTTTATGATACCTTACCAACTATCTATGTTCAGTTAGCTACACTTGCTGTATTCTTATTATTCTGCTATATCGCAAGCCGTGGATTAAACCCACTAAAGAAACTTGCTACATTAGCAGGAACTTCAATGTTTGTTATGTCAATCCTTTATATCTTAATGATGTTCGCAGCACCAGCTATCAACCCTAATGGTGGCTATGTACATATGGACTTTAGTTTAAAAAACATCGTGCCACAGTTCAATGTACAGTACTTCACATCATTATCTATCTTAGTGTTTGCAGTTGGTGGATGTGAAAAGATTTCACCATATGTAAACAAGGTAGAAAACCCTGAAAAGGGATTCCCTAAAGGTATGATTGCACTTGCTATCATGGTTTGTGTATGTGCTATCTTAGGTACATTCGCAATGGGTATGATGTTCGATCCTAAGATGATCAATGCTTCTGAACAGGCATTCGAAAGCTATGTTGCTAACGGTGCTTATTGGTCATTCCAAAAATTAGGTGAATACTATCATATGGGTGATACATTACTAGTTATTTACGCATTATGTAACATGGTTGGTCAGTTCTCTACTTTAGTATTAAGTATTGATGCTCCACTTAGAATGTTATTAGACAACGAAGAAACTAGAGAATATATTCCATCTGCTTTATTCAAGAAGAACAAGTATGGTGCATATATTAACGGTATTAAGTTAGTTGTTGTACTTTCTGGGTCAATCATCTTAATCCAGTCATTCGTTCCTGGTGCAGCTGCCGTATTAAAACAGTTAAATAAGCTTAACTCAGTATGTATGCCAATGCGTTACTTATGGGTATTTGCTGCTTATGTTGCTTTACGTCAGGCTATGGACAAGTTCCCAGCAGATTATCGTTTCGTTAAGAATCAGGCTGTTGCTAAGTTCTTCGGTATCTGGTGCTTCATCGTAACTGCAGCTTGCTGTGTACTTGGTATGTATGACAAAGATCCATTCACATTCGCATTAAACGTAATTGCCCCTGTAGTTCTTTGCGCTTTAGGATTAATCATGCCTAAACTTGCAGAAAAAGAACGCCGTGAAGGAAAAAGATAAATGATATAAAATATCCTTTTGGCAGGGCCAGAAGGATATTTTTATATAAACTAAGGAGATAATAAAAATGTTTAAGGAAACTTCAAAAGAATTATTAGATTTCTTATCAAAAAGTCCTACTGCTTTCCATGCAGTAGAAAACTATCGTCAGATTTTAAATGCTGATGGATTTAAAGAATTATTAGAAAGTGAACATTGGGATATCGTACCAGGTGGTAAGTATTATGTAACAAGAAATAATACAAGTATCTTAGCTTTCAAAGTAGGTACAAAGTTAGACAACTACAGTTTCAACATCGTGACTTCACATACTGATTCACCAACTTTCAAGGTTAAAGAAAATGCTGAAATCGAAGTGAAGAACAAGTATACTCAGTTAAATACTGAAGGATACGGAGGAATGTTATGTGCTACTTGGTTAGATCGTCCTCTATCAATTGCTGGTCGTGTATTAGTATCTGAAGGTAACAGCATCGTTACTAAGTTATTAAATATTGATCGTGATTTATTAATGATCCCTAACGTAGCTATTCATATGAACCGTGCTGCTAATGATGGTTTCAAGTATAACTTACAGGTAGATATGCTTCCATTATTAAGTGCTGGTGATGATCGTCAGAAAGACTTCAAACAGATTATTGCGGATGAATTAGGTGTAAAGAAAGAAGATATCTTAGGACATGACTTATATCTTTACAACCGTATGGCTCCATCTATCTGGGGCGCTAATGAAGAATTCATTTCTGCAGGTCACTTAGATGATTTACAGTGTGGTTTCGCTTCATTAAAGGCATTACTTGCTGGTTATAACGATGAATCTATCGATATCATGGCTTGCTTCGATAACGAAGAAGTAGGCTCAGGAACTAAGCAGGGTGCTGACTCTACATTATTAAGAGATACATTAACTCGTATCAATAGTGCTTTAGGTAAAACTGAAGAAGATTACCACCGTGCACTTGCATCAAGCTTCATGCTTTCTTCAGATAATGCACATGCCGTACATCCAAACCATCCAGAACATACTGATGCAACTAACTGTACTTATATGAATGAAGGTGTTGTCGTTAAGTCACATGCTGGCCAGAAATATACAAGTGATGGCGTATCAATGGCAGTTGTAAAGGCTCTTGCATCTGGTGCAGATGTACCTCTACAGTATTTCGCTAACCGTTCAGATAAGGCTGGAGGAAGTACTTTAGGTAATATCGCTATGGCTCAGGCTTCTATGAACGCTGTAGATATTGGTTTACCTCAGCTTGCAATGCATTCATCATATGAAACTGCTGGTATCAAGGATACTTACTATGCAATCTCATTAATGAAGGCATTATTTGATTCACATATTCAGGAAACATCTACTCATAGCTTAGAAATTAAACGCTAATGAAGTTTCAACAAGATAGAGAAAAGCTCATGGTTTCTATGATGGTAGGAACCATGACTTCCTATATTGCTCTTATGTTTGTCAAAGAGCTGATTAATCAGAAGTATTTAGTCAATTTCTATATCGATAGTTTAGTGGCTGTTGTTGCGCTTGTTCTGGCATTCCTGCAGATCAAGATGCAATATAAGATATATAAAGAGAGAAAGATTTCTTCTAAATCACTCAATATTACATTATTAAGCATTCTTTTCGCACTAATTTTAAACGTTTTATTCCCTAAGGGAATTGATTTCTCATTCCTAGTATTAGTCATTGGAATGATTGCTTCAAATCGTTTGTGCAGTAAAGAATGGCCAAAGTGAACTACTCCGACTTAATATTTTATTAAGTCGGGGTTTTTTAGATGCTTACGCATCCGTTTAAGAAGATTGATATTTAAGTCTCCACCTATTGCTAGGCAATCCTTATTCTTATAGGCGTGTCCACTTCGCCTCTACTGTATAGGATATTTACATCCACAACGCTACTTTTACGCATGATATTTAATGCACCATTTACATCTGCCTTTGGTATGATACGTATTCCCTTCACTTCAACCTTTATGGTATCGACTTGTAGTTCACTGCACTTGGCGATAATTACCTGTGATCGGACTATCTCCGACTGAATTAGTGCCCTGCTCAGCACAAAAAAAGGCAGATATGCATAGATGAGCATATTTGCCTGTAAAGTCTTCTTTATTCAACAAATTCTATTCCTGTGACAGAAGAGTAGAGTTTAGAAATACTTGATTCAAGCAAAGCAATCACACGACCTGTAAAAATCATAGAAATCACGGTTCCTAGTCCAATACCCAAAATACCACCTGTAAAGACAAAGCCAATAATAAGAGATATTACAATGGAAATTCCATCAAAGAGATTCTTACCAAAACCAAATCCTTTATGACACTTTTCTCCAATAACACTTGCTAAGCCATCTGCAGGATTAGGTACTATTTTCATACCTACAGTGAGTGATGCACCAATCCCCGTAATTACAATCGCAAAAATAAGCATAGCTATACGACCTGGAAAGCGAGAAGCGACGGGAATAACTCCATCAAATAACTGAATAAAAAAGCTTGTTACTAAACTAGCAGGAATCTGTAAGAATTGAAAATAATCAAACTTCTTACCTAGTAAAATCCATTGAATAATGACAAGTAAAACATAATAGATAAAAGTCATTACACCAATAGGAATATGAGTGAGATAGGCGATATTATAGGCTACTGAGATGATGGGTGACACACCTAATTGTGTCTTTGTATTGAGATCAATACCACAGCCTAAAATCAATAATCCAAGAAGATAAATTCCAATTCTTTTATAATTCAGTTCCGTCATTATTTAACTCCCTTTGAAAAACCATGCATGCTTGTCATCTGCTTCTGTAATTCTAGATCATCTCTCTTGATCCATTCAGCTACTGCATCATCCTTAGATGTATGAACGGATAAAACATGCACAGTATCATGATTTTTTTCATTCTCAATATAATACTTGTGAAAAATATTTTCTACAAATTTTTTAATATCTTCTTCTGATTGATAATGAAGATCACGATAATCGAAGGTAGAGTATTCTCTTTTTGTTTGTATACGATAATGTTTGACTTCTGATACAATCCAATAAATTCCTCTGTTTTGAATCTTCTTAGAGATTTGACTGATTTCAATAGACATAGGGTCCTGTTTTTCCTTACATTCTAAAATAGATTCATCTAGAGTACGATATAAAACATAAGTGTTCTCATAATCACCTTTAGACGTTTTAAAACCATCACGAATCATTCCTAAACTCTTGAAGCCTACTGCATCTAAAACTGTCTTTAATGTTTTAGTGACTGTATTTAATTGCATAATTGCATATCCAGCTTTAAATGCTTGTTCTAAAGAGTCCTTAATCAGACTATCTAGTTCTTTCTTATAGTCAGCTTTAATTGCATAAGAACAAGTTGCAATATGCTTACAATGTCCTGTTCCTAAAGATTTAATCAAATAAGCACCTACTAATAGATGATCATCAAGCATCACACCACAATATGATGCTGATTCAATAAAATCATCAAGAACAGGTGTGTCTTCTTCAAGATAAAGTCCTGTTTCAATCACTTCATTAAAAAGAGAAACAACTTCTTTTATATCTTCTTTCTGGCATTTCCTTTTAATGATGTTCATTTGATCCACCTCCCATTAATATATAAATCAATGAAGCCATCATTAATTCCTTTCTACAGAACGTATAATACGACTTCATATCCATTGCTTCCTTGTATTTCATTTGATGTAGAAAGAATCCCACAATCGATTCTCTATTGAGATGATTTTGTAAGAAAGATAGATTCACCTTTGTCAGACTTAGTTCCTGAGGGAAATAATCCTTCTCCATATATTTCTCAAATGCATTACGAATCATATTTTTGTATTCTTCAAACGCATAAACCTTTAAATCATCAAAACCCATTAATTCTCCAATAAAATCTAAAGTAATATATGTATAATCTTTGAGATTTAAGATCATTTGATGATTGGCTTCTAATAATAAAGATGTCAGTTCTGAAGAATTACTATTAAAGAATCCTCTCATTTCTTTTTCCATCATCAATAATTGTTTATAGTAATCATGAAATACTGTCTGATTTGAAGGAAGAAAAGTATACTGATTGCCTTCATAATTTCCAAATAACTTATAAGCCATTAAGTAGCCCAAACGCTTATTTCTTTCTAGTGCATCCTTATTAAAGTCCATAAAACCACCTAAATCAACTGGTGGACATGAATAAAGAATAGAAGGACGATTGATATACTGTGGATGTACTGGAATAAGATGCATATCCACTACGACTATTTCATCAGCTCCCATATCTAAAGCAAGATCAATAGGAAGGTTATCACTAAATCCCCCATCAATATACTTATTACCATTTATTTCTGTCATTGGAAAGACTGGAAAACAGGCACTACTTGCAAGTAAATAGTCAAGCATATGACCTCTTTCCATTTCTGATTTAGTCTTATAACATGCTTTCATGCTTGGAAACTGCACTGTACATATACCAAAATCAATAGGTGAAGATAATAAGCGTTCTTCATCCATAAGTCCACGGCAGTGTTCTACAAAAGGGGGTATTATCAGCCCCTTTGTTTTTGAAATAGTATTTCAAAAAAGATTGTGCAAGAGATGTCTGCTGCGCAATGGATTCTTTAAGTTCTGACAAGTTACTTCCCTCTTCCTTATTAAATAAAGAAGTTGTCATAAAGTCATCTTTTAAATCAGTCAAATCAGGTGCATTATTAAAGACATGATCCATATCTAATATATTCCATGTATACTCTAATCCTTCATAGTCTCCCATAGCAACTAATGCACCATTGAGCGCACCAATAGAAGTTCCTGTCACAATATCAAAATGTTGGTTTAATTCTTTGGCAGCAAGTAAGAAACCAGCTTCATAGGCTCCTTTAGATCCTCCACCACTTAATACAATGGCTCTTTTCATAGAGTTTCATCTCGATTCGTATCATGAATGATTTTCTTCATGAATTTCATTTCTTTATTGAATTCTGTAAAGCGTGACATCTTCCATTCCCAGTTAGGAGATCCAATAGTACCTGGAGTATTAAAGCGTGATGTTTCTGGTTCTCCTAAAAGATCCCATACTGGAATAATGACAGATTCAGCAGGTAAATCCATACAATAATGAATCATCTGACGATGTAATTTACGTTCCTTATAACCATCTAATAAGAGTTCTACATCCTTTAAGCTATCTTTATCAAGATTATCATACCATCCCATTAATGTATCATTATCATGTGTACCGCTATAAACAACAACCTTATCAAAATCAAATTCATCTTTGTAATGGAACTGGAAGATATACATTCCCTTGAAATTATAATGATCTCTTAGTTCATACACTTCATCTCTTAATAAGCCTAAATCTTCTGCAAGAATATGTGTATCTGGATATTCTTCAAATAATTTGTCAAATAGTGCATAGCCTGGTGCTTCTACCCATTCCCCTACTACTGCAGTTGGTTCTGATGCTGGAATCTTCCAATAAGTGTCAAATCCACGGAAATGATCAATACGTACTTCATCATAAAGCTTATTCGCACTATGAATTCTATCAATCCAAAACTTGAAATTTGTCTTTTCTAGATGATTCCAGTCATAGATAGGGTTACCCCATCTTTGTCCAAATTCACTAAAATAATCAGGTGGTACACCTGCTACAAATGAAGGTGTGCCATCTTCTTCTAATAAGAAGTCTTCCTGATCTAACCAGCAATCAGCACTATCTAATCCTACATAGATAGGCATATCCCCTATAATCATAATACCCTGATCATTCGCATATTTCTTTAATGCATACCATTGTTTGAAGAAATAATACTGTAAAAACTCCTGATAATTGATTTCTTTCTCAAAAGGTAATAGTTCAAAAGATTGATGTTTAGGGAACTCCTTATATTCCTCATGCCACTCTGTCCATGGCTTTCCCTCATTTGTTAATTTAAAAGTACGAAATAATGCATAACCCTCAACCCATTTATTGTCTTTTATAAACTGTTTAAAATCATCATTAAATTCAAATCTTTTATAAGCGAGTCTTAATAAGTCTTCTTTATGTGTACGTACAGCTTCATATTCCACTGTTTCAGCCTGTTTATTAAATGTTTTTAATTCATCTTTTTCAAGTAATCCATCATTAACTAAATCTTCTAAATCAATATAAAGTTCATCACCCGCATAAGATGAATATGGCTGATAAGGTGAATTCCCATATGCTAAAGGATTAAGTGGTAAGATCTGCCAGATCTTTACATCTGATTTCTTTAGCTGATCTACAAATGTATATGCGTTCTTTCCAAAATCTCCTACACCATAAGATGATGGTAGTGCAGAGATAGGACATAGTATTCCTGCTTTCATATTAATAACCTAACTCCTGTCTCATAATAATTACATGGATTCTATCCTTATTTCCCTGGCGTGCAAGTTTGACATAAGATGCACAAATTCTTTGATCTGACATGCAATTGACACACTTACCAGCAACAGCACATCCTGTTTGACGGTGTAATCTAATCGCATTTGCCGGTGCTGACACGTTTTTAATATGGTCAATAGCTTCTTCTTCTGATTCAAAGATCTTATTGACACCTGCAACTACATAAACATCCTTAGGCCCATAGATCATTGCAGCCACTCTATTACCATTGCCATCAATATTATATAAACAGCCATCTGTTGTCATTGCATTGGTACTCGTTAAATAAATATCCGCATTAAATGCTTCATGATGTATTGCGTTGATTTCTTCTTTAGTTAATCCTTTAGCATAACGATCAAGGAACTTCACATCACTTGCACGTACTAAATCTAATACATGCATTTCATCAAGTGACATAGAACCACCTACTGCCACTACCTTTTGGTCCTTGAAAATTGTCTTAAAATAATCATGCAGTTCTTCTTCTGTATTAAATACATTACAAGTCATGTTATTTCTTTCTAATGCTTTCTTTAATCTTTCAATTTTTAAATCATACATACCCAATAAATTCTTATCCATAAAAACACCTCTCTGTGCTCTATTATAACATATCAAAGTGCGTTATAATAATTAAAAAAGGAGGTTTAACCATGAGCAAGAAACTACTAGTTGTTGTAGATTATCAGAATGATTTTGTGGATGGTGCACTTGGATTTGAAAAAGCAACCAAGATTGCCCCTTATATCATTTCATTAGTAAAGAAATATGAAGAAGAAGGTGAAGATGTCTGGTTTACTAAAGATACACACTTTAATAACTATCTAGAGACACAGGAAGGTAAGAATTTACCTGTACCTCATTGTATCTCACAGACAAAAGGACATGAACTTTACGGAGAATTACAGTCTTTAAGTAGAAATCATACAGTGATTGAAAAAAATACTTTCCCATCTTTAATGCTTGCGAACTTATTAAAAGATACAGCTTACGAAGAAGTAAGAGTAGTAGGAGTAGTGACTGATATTTGTGTGATTTCTAATTGTATTATGATTAAGAGTGCGCTTCCTGAAGCTTTAATTGAAGTAGATACAAAAGGATGTGCTTCTTTTGATGAAAACCTAGAAAAAGCAGCTCTTACAGTATTAGAAAAGAGTTTGCAGGTTAAAGTGATTTAGTGTTATTTTTCTGTTTTCCATAAATAATATAAATTGTTTTGTATTATTTCCTCATTTTGTATTGCATCTAGCAAATGATAGTACTATAATGAGAACAATTCTAAAGGGGGATTTTAATAATGGAAATCAAAGTAGAAAGAGCAAAGACTCTTAAAGAAAAGCCAGATCAGTCAAATCTTGGCTTCGGTAAATATTTTACAGATCATATGTTTGTATATGATTGGGATTCTGAAAAAGGATGGCATGATGCACGTATTGTACCATATGCTCCAATTCAGATGGATCCAGCTACAATGGTCCTTCACTATGCACAGGAAACTTTTGAAGGCTTAAAGGCTTATCGTGATCCAGAAGGAAATGTTCAGTTATTCCGTCCAGAAATGAATGCGAAACGTATGAGAAACTCAAACAAACGTTTATGTATGGCTGAATTACCAGAAGAAGACTTCGTAGAAGCTGTAGAAACTCTTGTTAAGTATGAACAGGATTGGATTCCTACTGCGCCTGAAACTTCTTTATATATTCGTCCATTCATGTTTGCGACTGAACCAGGTGTTGGTGTTCATCCAGCAAATAAATATAAATTCGTTATTATCTTAACACCAGTTGGAAACTATTATCCTGAAGGTGTTGCACCAGTTAAGATTTGGATTGAAGATGAATTTGTAAGAGCTGTTAAGGGTGGTACTGGTTTCACTAAATGTGGTGGTAACTATGCTGGTTCACTTGCTGCTCAGGTAAAAGCTGAAGAACATGGTTATACTCAGGTATTATGGCTAGATGGTCAGGAAAGAAAGTATGTTGAAGAAGTTGGTTCTATGAACATCATGTTCTTAATCAACGATACAGTAGTGACTGCACCTCTTGAAGGTTCAGTACTTCCAGGTGTTACAAGAGATTCTATGCTTACAATTCTTCGTGACTGGGGCTATAAAGTAGAAGAGCGTCATCTAAGTGTTGATGAATTAATGGAAGCAGGACGTACTGGTGCTTTAAAAGAAGCTTGGGGTACAGGTACTGCAGCAGTTATTTCTCCAGTTGGTGAATTATGTTATAAGGGTGAAGAAGTTCTTATCAATGACTTCAAGACTGGTGAATTAACTCAGAAATTATATGATACTTTAACAGGTATCCAATGGGGTAAACTTCCAGATAAGTTCAACTGGATTCATAAAGTAAAATAATCAAAAAGCGCTTCGGCGCTTTTTTTGTGCTTATAATTAAGTAGTCTAGAATGAAAGAGAGTATAAGATATATAAAATTGACAGGAGAATGCACGATTAGAGTCCATCAAGGAAAAACAGAACTATGACAATAAGATGACCAAAAAAATAGTGCGTAAGCACAACAATAGAATCAAAGACTACAGCACACATTGTGATTAATTACTGTCTTGATAATGATATAGGAACACTTATCGTGGGCTATAACGAAACATTTCAGAAGTATTCCAATATAGGTAAAAGTAATATGATATCCCCTATAAGATACTTCAAGATAAGCTTGAATATCTCTGTAAATCAAATGGCATCATACTTGCAACATAGGAAGAATCGTACACCTCAAAGGCCAGCTTTTGGGATAAGACCATTTCAGTAGAAAGAGAATAAATCGTGGACAGTATAGAATTGCTGATGAGAATGTACTAAATGCAGATATAAATGGTTGTGGATACAAGTATCCTATACGATAGAGGCGAAGTAGACATGTAATAACAATAAGGATCAACTAGCATTAGGTGAAGATTTAAATACTAAGCAACTAAAAACTCCGACTTAATTTTAAAATTAAGCCGGAGTGGTCTATTTGCTGTGTTTTCCAATAATAAATACAGCAGCTCCAATAATTATGATTAAAGAACCACATATTGTCAATAAATAGGAAACAACCATATATTTCTCCTTGAGAGGACAACTTCCTTATAAAGATAGTAACATTTATTGGTTCAAAAGTGTAGTGTTTTTATTGAAAACAAAAGAAAAAATGCGATTTTAGTCGCACTTTTCCTATCTATCTTCGATATTTTTATATTCTTTAAGTTCTCCCACAAATTTAGTGGCAGGTCTAACAATTCGTCCACTATAAAGCTTAGATTCAATATTATGAGCAACCCATCCAACTGTTCTACCAATTACAAAGAGTAATGTATAAAGATCTTCAGGAATGCCAAGCATATCATAAACTAAACCACTATAGAAATCGACGTTTGTACAGACATGAATACCTTTTCGCTTATAGATTTCCTCAATCGCAATAGCTGAGAATTTTCTATAAAATTCATATTCATCATGTCTAAATTTCTCATATGATAATTCTTCACATTGTTTTGCTAAGATTTCACTACGTGGATCACTTAATGTATATACAGCATGTCCAATACCATAAATAAGTCCTGTATGATCATTAAAGTCCCCATCTAAGATGTCCTGGACTATTTGTCTAATACGAAGTTCTGAAGCCTGTATACCAATTTCGTTAATAACAAGTTCCATCTGCTTCTTAACAGCCAAATTTGCACCACCATGCTTTGGACCTTTCAATGACCCAATAGCCCCTGAAATAGCAGAATAGATATCTGTACCAGTAGAAGATATAACAACATTTGTGAATGTAGAGTTGTTACCTCCACCATGATCAGCATGAAGAATAAGTGCAGTATTAAGTACTTCTGCTTCCTTATTAGAGAAAGTACCATCTCTTCTTAATAAATATAAAATCTGTTCAGCAATAGAATAATCATAATTCTGATGATGAATAATCATAGATCCCTTATCAAAATGATGTACTTTTGATTGATATGTATAGCTGACAATAACAGGAATCTTCGCAATCAAATCAATTCCCTTATCTAATGTTTCTAATACACCTACATTATCTGGATCATCATCATAGCTATAAAGCATCAATACTTCTCTTTGTAGCTTGTTCATTAGATTCTTCTCTGGATAACCCAAAATATTTAATTCTAGGTATCTTTCAGGCAAGGTGTAACGATCGCTAATCATCTTCTTAAAGTGCTCTAATTCCTCTCTATTTGGTAAATAACCAAATAGAATCAAGAAGCAGACTTCTTCATATAAGAAACGACGACCTTTTCCATTCTCGATAATATCCTTTACATTGATACCACGATAATACAATGTACCATAGTCATCAACTTTTTCACCATCAACCTTCTTGTACCCCACTACATCTGATATATTTGTCAAACCAACTAATACACCAGTACCATCTTCATTACGTAAGCCTTTCTTTACAGAATACTTCTTATAAAGTTCACCAGGAATAGCTGTTTCATCCAATGATTTCTTAAAACAATCCTTTATATTCTGATCCATATCATCAACTCCTTTTTTGAAGGTTGAATCTATTCTATCACATTATTCATAGATTGTATACAAGTATTCTTATTAATATCAGAAGTTTATTTAGTTGTTTTATAATTATCTATACATGTATTTGTGTTATATATAAAAAAAGAAGGATTACTCCTTCTTAATCAATCCATCCAAAATGACGACATGCATATTCTATACCATCATCTGTAGAATCTTTTGTGACAAAATCTGCTTTTTTCTTTAAGTCTTCTACACCATTGCCCATCGCAATAGATGTCCATTCCTTCTTGAACATAACAAGATCATTCTCACCATCCCCAAAAACTACAACATCCTTAATATCAGCCTTTAAGTATTCCATCATCTTGATAATGCCTTTTTCTTTTGCATCATGCTGATAAGTAAGATAAGGCGGTACAAAGCGGATATGTCCCACTGTATCTCTTAAAGTAAGTTCTTCTTCTTTGTCTTCTGGAATCGCAATATAAATCTTATAGATATCCTTCAAATCATCATAGTTTAATGACTTATCAAGAATATAACGAGTTGGTTCCTGTCTTTCTCCTACCTGTTCAATAAAGCGTTCATCCTTCATCACTACATCAATACTATCATTAACAGCAACTAATATTCCAAAGCCTTTTTCATCTGCTTCATGAATTAGAGCTAAAGCCTTTTCTCTATCTAATGGACTATTAGTAACAAGTTCATCATTATAAATAAGTGCTGCCCCACCATTAGATACAAGATTATGAATACCAAGCATCTTAGCAGTTTCTTTTGTTTTATAATAGGCACGTCCTGTTGCAATTGCGACAAAATGTCCTTTATCCTGTAATTTTTTAATTGTTTCTAATGCACTCGGTACCGGAATACCTGTTTTAATATCTGTCAAAGTGCCATCAATATCAAAGAAAAAATATTTTTTATCCATGCTTCTCCCTCTTCCAACGTCTATATTCAGTTATGTTATCTAATGCTTTTGTGATAAGTGCGACTAAATAATAAGCAACAACACATTCAAAAGCTACTACTATAATAACACGTAAGTCCGTAATAGGATACATATAAAAATAGGTTGGAATTGCATAAAGGCAACCAATAGTAAGCAGGATGTTTAAACCAATATTAAACTTTCTTAAAAAATTGAGTGGTTTAGAAACCTTAAATAATACAATAAAGCTAATAAATATAGTCACTAAGAAACTATATGTAGAAAAGTATTTCGCATTTAAGAAGAACATCCATTTTAATAAGAAATTAAATAATACAAGCACTACAACACTTAAAGCACATGGAAGTGCTGTATGAATCACATGTGTTAAGAAGCCCTTAGAACTCATTGTTGTATCGTGTTCAAGAGTAATAATGAATGATGGTAATCCAATTGCCATACCACTTACTAAAGAGAGCTGGAAAGGCGTAAATGGATAAGTTAAGCAGAAGAATCCAAAGATCAGACTAAGAATTGTAGAATAAATAGTCTTAGTTAGATATAGTGAGCTGACCTTTTCAATATTCGCAATGATGACACGACCTTCGTTTACAATTTCCTTCATTGAACTGAAGTTAGAATCTAATAATACAATATGTGCTGCCTGCTTAGCCGCATCTGCTCCATTGGCCATCGCGATACCACAATCTGCATCTTTAATTGCAAGGACATCATTGACACCATCACCCACCATACCAACAACATGACCATTTTCTTGGAAAGCTTTGATAATCAATTGTTTCTGTTCTGGTTTAACACGTCCAAAGACACATGTTTCTCCTAATACTTGTTTCATTTCTTCTACAGTATCAGGGAGAGTCGAAGCATCCATATAATTATTTGCGTTATCAAGCCCCGCAAGGGTGCACACACGAGAAACTGTAAGAGGGTTATCTCCTGAAAGGACTTTAATAGAAACACCCTGAGATTTGAAATAATCAAATGTATCATGTGCATCTTCTTTAATGATATCACTAATAGTAATAAGACAAACTGGAGTAAGAGAATGATAATGTCCCTCTTCTAAATAATCTGCTTCTCCTAACAGTAATACACGTAATCCAAATTCAGAGTAACCACTGACCTGATCTAAGATTTCTTTATTATCAGTCAAGAATTCAGGAGCACCTAATACAAAAGAACGATTATCATCAAAAGTTATTGCTCGATATTTACGTTCTGAAGAAAATGGTACTTCTGATTTCTTATGATATTTATCATTTTTAGTGAAGTAATTCATTAAAGCTTTCTGAGTTGGGTTGATATCATCTACTAAGAAAGCAAATGAACCCATAATATCGCAAATCATCTCACGCGTATATTGATTACTAATAGGAACAATATGTTTAACTTTAAGTTCACCTGTTGTGATAGTTCCTGTCTTATCAAGACATAGTACATCTACTCTGCTTAATGCTTCAATAGATTCCATCTGTTGAACAAGAGCTTTCTTTTTTGCAAGACGACCAACACCTAATACAAAAGATAAAGAAGTAAGAAGTACAAGTCCTTCAGGGATCATACCTATAACACCACCTACTGTTTTAACTAATGCGGTATTAAAGTCATTTGGCATGGCCTTATATTGTGCTCTAAAGAGTAATAGACCGACTGGCACAATAATAATACTCATAACCTTAATAATCTTCTCAATAGAATCTCTCATCTCACTAGACGCAAGATTCTTATGTTTTGCTTGGTTCACTAGCTTTGTAGAATAGTTTGCATTCCCTACACGGATTACTTTTGCATAACCACTTCCTGCCACAACGAAGGTTCCTGCATAGATTTCATCGTTCTCCTTCTTTTTAACAGGTACTGATTCCCCAGTCAAAAGAGATTCATTGATTTCTAATGCATGATTTTCTACAACCTTACAGTCTGTGCCAATCTGATTGCCAGCTGTCAAGAAAATAATATCATCCATAACAAGTTCTTCTACAGGAACATCAATCAGCTGACCATTACGAAGTGTTTTAACTTTTTCTACTGTAACAACACTTAGCTTATCAATAGTTTTCTTAACCTTGAACTCCTGAATGATACCTAATATTGTATTAGCTACCATAACTCCAATAAAAGTTAAGTTCTGCAGCTGTCCTGAAATCACAATCAAAACAGCTAAAAATATATTTAGAAAGTTGAAATATGTAAGAGTATGTTGTCTCACAATTTCCTTTTTAGTTTTAGAAATAGACTGACCTGTATAGTTCACCTGTCCTTGTTCTATTCTTTCTTGTACCTCTTGTTGTGAGAGGCCTTTTAATTCATTCATATCCACCACTCCTCATCTATTGCACTATCTTAACAAAGAAAAGTGTATTATTTGTGTACTTTCACCTTAATTTTTTCTTAAATAATAGATATAATTAACTTATCTTCCAATGAAAGGGGTTATATTTATTATGAAACATTTATATATGATGCGCCATGGACAAACTCTCTTTAATGTACGAAGAAGAATCCAAGGTTCTTGTGATTCTCCTTTAACAGAGTTAGGTAAAAAGCAGGCAGTGGCCGCAAGAGAATTACTTAAAGGTATACCTTTTGATCATTATTATTCTAGTACATCTGAAAGAGCATCTGATACATTAGAAATAGTAACGGATGGTCAAGTACCTTATACAAGACTTAAAGGGCTTAAAGAAAGAGGTTTTGGATTATTTGAAGGAGAAAGTGAAGATTTAAATCCTCATTTTGATGATTTTAAATATGATGACTTATTTCCCCATTACGGTGGCGAAACAACAGAAGAAGTAAGAAACAGATTAGTTAATACTTTAACAGAAGTAATGAACAAAGAAAATCACGAAATTGTTCTTGCAGTAAGTCATGCCGGTGCTTCTATGCAATTCTTTAGTGCATTTAATGATCCAGACATTATTTTTAACTCTGGAGGATTTACTAATTGCTGTATTCTTCATTATACATATGACAACAATGAGTTTAAATTTGTAGAAATATTAAGACCAGAGGTAAAGTAGATACATATGAAAGAGAAAGTATTATTTTTTGATATTGATGGTACGCTTGTAGATAACACTTATGGAGTTCATGAAGTACCTGAAGGTGTAAAAAGAGAACTTAAAAGAATTCAAAATGATGGGCATAAGCTTTTTATCTGCAGTGGTCGTCCTAAAGCCATGATTAACCAGCAGTTCCTTGATTTGGGTTTTGATGGTTATGTCTTATATAATGGTGGTTATATCGAGATTGATGGTGAATCTATCTTTGAAGAGAGAATGGATACAGAACTTGCGACTCAGACAGTTGATATGCTTGAAGAACTGAATTGTGATTATATGATTGAAACAGCACATCATATTTATATTGATAAGCGTTATAAAGAGCTTTATACGTTCTTTAAGAACCTCGGCATGGAAGAGATGTTCTCTATGGATTTTGACCGTGATGATGTCTTAAAACGTGCCATTAAAATAGAAGCCAATGTCACAAATAAAGACAAACAAAAAGTAAGCGACTATTTAGATGGTAAGTTTGGTACTACTATTAGTTATGACCAGCATGGCAGTGATAATTCATTTGAGTTCTTTTCTCCTACAATGAGTAAGGCAGTGGGCATTAAGAAGGTTATCGAACATTATGGTTTAGATATCAAAGATACCTATGCATTTGGTGATGGTCTTAATGATATTGAAATGATTCAGTTATGTCAGATAGGTGTAGCTATGGGTAATGCCGTAGATGAATTAAAGGCACAAGCCGATATCATCTGTAAATCTATCGATAAAAATGGATTAGAGGATATTCTTAAGGCATTATTTCCACAATAAACATCTTATCTTCACATAGGTATGATATACTCTAGTCGAGGTGATTTCATGAAAAAAAACAATGGTAAATTAGCATATTATTTACCTATTGGCATCAGTTTAGGTGTCGTATTTGGTATTTGTTTTGACAATATAGGTATAGGAATCTGTTTAGGTGTCGGTGCTGCCCTTTCATTGTTTCCGATAAAAAAATAATCCTCCGCAAGGAGGATTATTTCATTATTCGATTATAATCACACGATGATCAAGACGAGGCGCTGCTTCTGGAGCCTTACCATCTGCAAATCCTATAATAACATTTCCAATGCCTTCATAGTCTTCTTCAATGCCCCATTCTTTAAGGAGTCTTCTTCCTTCTTCACCTTCAAATACTTCTTTCGCACGATGAATCCAGCAAGAACCAAGTCCTAAGCCATGCGCTTCATTGAGCATATTGCCAATTGCAAGTGATCCATCATAGATATATGTAGGATACTCTTTCTTTGATAAAACAACAATAACGACAGGCGCACCATAGAAAGGATCTTTATCACTTCCCATAACACCAGCATTCAACTTTGATAAATGATCTCTCATTTCTTTATTCTTTACTACTACAAACTTAACGCCCTGTCTGCCCATACCAGTAGGAGCATATAAACCAGCTTCTACAATTCTTTCAAGATCTTCATCTCTAGGCATTTCATCTGTATATTTTCTAATACTTCTTCTTGTTTTTAAAACATCTAACACATTTAAGCCCCCTTCTTATTTACGTTCTCAACAGTCACAATCATCACAATTGTACCTACTGCACTTAATACTAAACCTAAAAATAATGTTTCATAAACACCCATACTATCTAGTAAAATACCACCTAAGAAACTGGCTAGTACACCAGATACGGTCATACTTGTAGTAACGAGTGCCTGTCCTTTAACTGCATCCTTTGCATCAAATAATTTATCTACATAATAAACAGATGCAGGAATAAATAATGCATAAGCCAGCATTTGAGTTGCCTGAGCTAAATAGATCATAACCATATTTGTCGCAAAATAAGTTAATGTATGTTTAAGTGTGAAGAATATTGCAGAAATGATGATTGTATTTTTGATATTGATTTTATTCTTATACTTTTCAAATAAAGCCATAGTAGGAAGTTCTAACATCGCAGCCAAGAATACTGCATTTCCCATATCTCCAGTATTACCACCAACGTTTTTAATTACATTAATAAAGAAATTGTTGATGATTGTATGATCAAAATAAACTAATATAAAACCAGCTAAGAAAATCATGAATTTAATATGCTTCTTAATAAAAGCACCTGTACTTTCTTTTTCTACTACTTTTTCTTCAATGACTTCATCTACTTCAGCTTCTGGCATCTTAAATGAGCGAATAAGAGGTAAAATACCTAAGAAGATGACAATATAAGCAAGAGGCATTAAAGTAGGACTTACTGCCTTTACAACGTTTCCTAATACAAGAGACGCAAGAGCATAAGCGACTGATCCAATACCACGTGCTACACCAAATTTAACGTCAATGCCCTGCTTTTGGAATGCAAAAGCAAGTGAGTTAACTAAAGGCATTGTTGTATAGAGTATTGTAGAGACTGCAACAAACAAAGCAGCAGCTAAGAATGTAACCCTGCTTGCAAACATAAGTAATACAGATAGAATACTACAAAGACCAAACATGATCATTAAGACTTTCTTCATAGAAATGTTTGACTTATCTACAAATCCTCCAAGTACAGGTTGTGCGATACTTGTTAGAATATTTGCGATTGCAAGTACAATCCCAATTAAAGATGAGCTCATGCCAATTGACCCTAGATATACTGCAGCATAACCCATAACTGTACAGAAACCTACAAAGTAAATGCCCTGCAACATCGAGTATCTAACATTAATACTTTTTGACTGATCCATTATATAATCTCCCTTACATGTGATAACAATATTATAACAGAACAGAAACAATTCTGTAATCTCTTACATATTCTGAAAATAAAAAACTCAGGATTTCTCCTGAGTAACATTCAATGGCGCAGGTTGAGGGATTCGAACCCCCGCAGGACGTTAATCCTCTGTCGGTTTTCAAGACCGATCCCTTCAGCCGGACTTGGGTAAACCTGCATCATTCTAATGGTGGTTCCGGCCGGAATCGAACCAGCGACACGAGGATTTTCAGTCCTCTGCTCTACCGACTGAGCTACGGAACCAATTGGCGGTCTGGACGGGGCTCGAACCCGCGACCTCCGCCGTGACAGGGCGGCATTCTAAACCAACTGAACTACCAGACCATTTGCAATGGCGCAGACAGAGGGATTTGAACCCTCGCGCAGGTTACCCCACCTACTCCCTTAGCAGGGGAGCCTCTTCAGCCTCTTGAGTATGTCTGCATCGGACTGCCTACTTAATATACCATATAGATTTAGGGTATGCAAGCACTTTTTGCATAAAAATCATAAAACTAAAGTGAAAAGTTAAATTCCACTTTAGGCATTATGAATTCATCATCAAAATATGTGCATTATATACAAAAGCACTATTCATTTTCCCCAAAAAAATTATAATAAGATTAGAAATATAAATATGATTGATTAATAATAAAAGCATATTTAAAAGAGAGGAGGTATAAAGCATTTTTTCAATCATAATAAATTTATTAAATAATTTCGATTTTTTAAGTAAATTGTTGCTTTACGTTAACTTATTCAAAAAAATCCCATAACAATACTTGTAATATGCTTCCTTAATTGAAGTGGGCATAGGTATAGCTCTTATCATTTTGATACTGAAGATTTCTGTGTCCACAATCATTCTAAGAATCACAGATGCCATTTCTCTTCAATGTTTACTTTTCCAGTTTCATATGAAGTAGAAAATCTGATGTTAAGCTAAATTTGATGATCTAGTAGCAACATTTTTCTTGAACTTAGCGAATAATTTTAAAAAGGGAGGATTTTAAATGAATAGAAAAATTAAATTGTGATCATTTATTTGTATTGCTATCACATTTGCTATGGTTTTTCCTAATCATATTGAAGCGTTAGAACCTAAATATCCAACTTTACGTGAGTTAATAGAAAATGACATGATAGATTTATCTGAAATGAGTTATGCTGAGCATATGGATTAGATGACCAAGTAGCCGGAGTATTAACGATTTATTCTTCGACATCAGGAAATAGTTCTCTAACCTCGCTAGGATTACAAGGACATGCATGGATCACAGTAAGAAACTATCAGAAGACAAGATCATATGGAACAAAATCTTTATCTTCAAATCAATTTTGTTCAATAGGAACATGGCCTTCTTTTATAACTGGATATAATGGAGTATGGTATAATTATGAAAGAAACAAACGATCTGGTTATGTAAATAATTCTTTACAAGTCACCTATGCAAAACAAACTTTTAGTCCTATTGCTTATTCTAGGTTGAATTCTGTAATAAATTCGTACGGAAAAACTTGGGCACCTGCAAATAATTGTACGCATTTTGCTACAAAAACATGGAACTCTGTGAGTAACATAAAACTAACCATTAATTCAAATGCTAATACACCTTCAAAATTATCTAATCAAATTAAAAGTAAATGTACATATCATATAGGAGTAAACGATGCAGATTTTACATCTTGCTCATCATCATCAGTATCACATTATTAAATTAAAAATAATATTAATAATCTTAATCTGTTTGCTATGTACAGGATGCTCTCAAGATAAAGTGAATATAAACAAAATAGATATTAAGAGTGTAGAAATCACTGACGTAATTGAAATTGAATATATTAATAATACTGATATATGCTTAAATTATGAATATTATTTTAAAAATGGAATTTTATCAATTTACTTTGTGGAAACTGATAAGAAAAACACTTATGAGAATTTAATACAGATAAAAAATACATTTTCAGATATAAAAGCAATTGAAATTATAGATGACACACAAAGCAGAGCAATATATCCGCAATTATTTTGGTAAAGGGAGTAAACTTATATGTTGAAAATCAGACGATTATTATTATCTTTTGTACTTTTAATATTTAATATTATTAATTTTTCAGTGTTACTAAGCAATATTGATGATGATTATGCAAATATTTTTATTACATTATTTTATTTGTTTTTAAGTTATCTTGTATATAAAGAATGGAAATATACACCTGTAGTCGCTGTTATAGGATATTTTGTTTGTGTGTGGTTATCTAGTACATTTGGAATAGCTTGGTTTGGTTGGTTTGGATTACATATTGGTTTAACAATATTGTTGATAATACTTTTTGAAATGAAATAGTTATAATAGAAAGAACTTATGCAGAAAACAATGAAAAAGGGGACTGTAACGAGCAATAAAGGTAATTTAAAATAATTAGGTGTTTCCTAAATTTTAATGATAATCAAACATGAGCACCACAACGGTGCTTTTGTTTTGCAGCATAATTCGCAAAGCTGTCTTTTCTCCATGGATGATTCATTGGAGGAATATACTTTTTCTTTTCTTTCTTAGGTGCTTCCTTAGGAGCATCAAATTCCTTTGATACTAGTTCATGTTTGGGTACTTCTTCCATTAGATAAAGCTTATCAGCGATATTTGCCAGAAACTGTCGATCAAATGACTCAATGACCATGCAGTCAGTCTTTCTTGTAAAGTATCTTCTGTCACCGCTTTCAGTTACTGGAAAATAGTATTTACTCTGGAATCTGATGCAGTGGTCTTTGTCTATAGTTCTAGTTAAAAGTATTGCAGGAGTACGATTAATTTCCTCCATAGATAGAACCGAAATAAGTCCTGAAATAAACCTGAAATAAATCCTGAAATAAATGTCAACGCTTACAATATTTTTGTGTCAACGCTTACAATATTTTTGTTGTGTTTTATATCTTATTTTAGTAAAATTAAATTATATGATTTTAAGGAGGTTATAGTATGGCTAAAATCATGGCGGTAAACGCTGGTAGTTCATCATTAAAATTCCAGTTATTAGAGATGCCTTCAGAACTAGTAATCTGCTCAGGTATTGTGGAAAGAATTGGACTAGAAGAAGGAATTTTTACTATTAAACATAATGGACAGAAGAAAACAGAAAAATTACCTATTCCAGACCATAAGGTCGCTGTTTCTTTAGTGTTAGAAGCATTAGTTAAGGAAAAAATTGTTGAAAAGCTAGAAGAAATTGAAGGAGTAGGACATCGTATTGTACATGGTGGTGAATACTTTGATTCTAGTGCTGTTGTAAATGAAGACGTAGTAAGTAAGGTAGAAGAGTTATGTGAATTAGCACCACTACATAACCCTGCACACTTAGTAGGATATCGCGCATTCAAAGAAGCTCTTCCAGGAGTAGGACATGTATTCGTATTTGATACAGCATTCCATCAGACATTGGATAGAGAAAGATATTTATATCCATTACCATTAGAATATTACACAGACTATAAAATCAGAAAATATGGTGCACATGGTACAAGTCATAAATATGTTTCTGAACAGGTTATTAAAGAATTAGGTAATCCAAAACATTCACGTATCATCGTATGTCATTTAGGTAATGGCGCATCACTTTCTGCAGTATTAGATGGTAAGTGTATTGATACATCAATGGGATTCACACCACTAGCAGGTGTAATGATGGGTTCTAGATGTGGTACAATCGATCCATCTATCATGCCTTACTTATGTAAGAAATTAAATAAAACACCTGATGAAGTATTAGATATCTATAATAAGAAATCAGGAATGCTTGGTATTTCAGGTATTTCTTCAGATTCACGTGATATTGAAAATGCTTTATTCAATGAAGGTGATGAACGTGCATTATTAACTGGTTTATTATATTCACGTATTGTTTCTAAATATATTGGTCAGTATTTCGTAGAATTAGGTGGCTTAGATGCAATTGCCTTCACTGCAGGTGTAGGTGAAAACGCTGCTTACTTAAGACGTTTGATTATCGATGATTGTTCTCGTGCACTAGGCGTATTCTTAAATGAAGAATCAAATGAGATTCGTTCAGACGAAAATAGATTAATCTCTCATCCGTTCTCTAAGATTGATGTCTTTGTAATCCCTACAAACGAAGAAGTAGAAATCGCTAGAGATACTATGAAACTATTGCATTTAGGATAAAATGACAGACAGAAGTCATATATTGATTTCTGTCTTTTTTATTTCTATGAAAATATGTTAAAATGGGGGAAAAGGTGGGTTAAATTATGGATAAAATAATTAATTTATTAAAACAATATAAACAAGTATTCTTATATCGTCATATTAATCCTGATTATGACGCTTTTGGTTCTACTGTAGGTATGTATTGTTTCTTGAAAGAAAACTTTCCAAAAATCAATGTTGTGTTAAAAGGGAACTTTGAGAATGTTTTATGGGAAAAATTCAATGCCCCTATAGATGAAGAAAAAGAACTTCCTACTCTAGGTATTGTGATTGATACAGCTAATCGTGAACGTATTGATGGTGATATTTCAGTATGTGAGAAGATCATTAAGATTGATCATCATATCGTCGTAGATTCTTATGGAGATATCAATGTTGAAGATGCCACTGCATCAAGTGCTTCTCAGATTGTTTCTCTATTATTAGAAGAAGTAAGGGATGCTTATTCTTTAAATGAACAAGGTGCACGTGCTTTATATATGGGTATTATTGGTGATACAAATAGATTTATGTATCGCTCTACAGATGCCCGTACATTCAGGGCAGCATCTTACTTATTAGAATCAGGTATTAATATTGAAGAAATCTATCAAACAATGTATTTAAGAGAAGAAAAAGATTTAAAAGTCACACAGTTTATCTTGAACAATTATCAAGTCAATGATAAAGTGGCTTACTATATATTGAAGGATGAAGACCTTAAAGAATTAGGTATTAGTCGTGAAGAAGGCTCTAGCTACGTCAATACACTTGCAAATGTCAAGGAATTTGAAGTCTGGTGTGCTATTACAGAAAATACGAAAGATAATGTCTATCGTGTCTCTATTCGTTCTAGAAATGCGATTATTAATGAAGTGGCTGCTAAGTTTGGTGGGGGAGGACATGCCCTTGCTTCAGGTGCAACACTTTCGAGTCTAGATCAGCTTGAGGACTTACTTTCATCTCTTCATGATGCAATAAGTATGATATAATGAGAAAAAATGAGGTGAAATAAGATGAAATCTAAAATCATGGTTGTAGATGATGAAATGCATATTAGAGAATTAGTGCGTTTCTATCTTGATAAAGCAGGTTTTGATACAATTGAAGCAGCTAATGCTGAAGAAGCATTGGATATAGTAGAAAACCAATATATTGATTTGGCTGTTGTAGATATCATGATGCCCGGAATGGATGGTTTTGAACTTGTTGAACAGATGAGACAATATCGTGAATTTCCAGTCATTATGTTGACAGCTAAATCACAATCAAAAGATAAATTAAGAGGGTTCTCTTTAGGTATTGATGACTATGTTACAAAACCTTTTGACCCAGATGAATTAATGGCACGTGTTAAAACAATCTTAAAACGATATAGTATTAATTCTTCAAATGTAGTGAAGATTGGTGACGTCATCTTTGATGGTGATAAATATGAAGTACGTTATCAGGATCAGATTATCCATCTTCCTTTAAAACAGTTTGAATTGGCATTTGAACTCGCAAAGAATCCTAATCAGATTTTCACAAGAGAACAGCTAATTGAAAAAATCTGGGGAATGGATTATGACGGTTTTGATCGTACAGTAGATGTTCACATTAAGCGTATTCGTGAGAATCTTGGGCATCTCCCAGGATTCAAAGTTGTGACAGTACGTGGCTTAGGTTATAAAATAGAGGTTGAGTAATGAAGTCTATTTATAGTAAACTTATAATTGGCTTTTTATTAACATCTTTATTAAGCTTTTCAATCTGTTGTTTCTTTACAATCAGATCTTATAATCATGACTCTGATCAACTGGCATTAGAAGAGTTAGAACATTCTTCTGATCATATTGCAGATTTGATCAAGTTAATTGATGATAAGGATCAGGATAAGATTTTAGCGGATTATTCAGAAACATCAGAAATGTCTTTTACTGTCACATGTGAAGGACAGACAAAAAGCTTTGGACATGTTAATAAGAAACTTATACTTAAAGATGATGAATTAAAAACACTTGCGACTTCAAAAGATAAGTCATTACGTAGTGAAGGAATCATTTCGCAATATGCGAAAGCATTTAAAATTGATAATCAGACATATGTGATTACAGTTCAGAAGGATTTTTCTGCTACAAAAGATATCTTTATGAAGTCTTATACAAGTGCAGCTATCATCTTTATGATGACAGGAAGTATTGTCTTCCTGATTGTTGCAGATATTATTGTGAAACCAATCTCACGTCTCACAAAGGTCACTGATGAGCTTGCGAAAGGGAATTATAAGGTGCGTGTCAATTATGAAGGAAAGGATGAAATATCCTCATTGTATGCTTCCTTCAATCAAATGGCAGTAAGACTCGCTAAGCAGGAAACAATCCGCCAACAATTTATATCGGATGTATCTCATGAGTTCCAGACACCTTTAACGGCTATTAGTGGATTTGCGACGATATTAAAGAATGAGAATCTGACAGATGAACAAAGACAGAAATATGCTGATATTATATTGTTCAATTCAAATCGTTTGTCTCATCTATCTAAGAATATGCTTCAATTAACATTATTAGATGGTGAAGATACATCATTAGATAAGAGTGAATTCCCACTTATTGAACAGCTTAACCGTGTTATTGAGATGGAAGACAATGCGGCTTTAAGCAAGGATATTGAAATAGAATTCATTCATCCTAAAAAGGAATTCATTATTGAAGCGGATGAAAGCCGTATGGAGCAGGTCTGGATCAATTTATTAAGTAATGCAATCAAGTATACGAATGAGCATGGTGTAGTAACAGTAGAAGTAAGAAGAACAGCCACTGAACTACAGGTTCGATTTGAAGATACAGGTGTGGGAATGAGCCAGGATGCTATTTCTCATATCTTTGAAAGATTCTATAGACAGGATAAATCACGTACAATTGAAGGAAATGGACTTGGTTTATCTATAGTAAAAAGGATTATTGATTTACATCACTATAAAATAGATGTAGAATCACAAGAAGATGTTGGTTCTGTATTTACTGTTTATATCCCATATGAGATGTTTACAGGACTCACAAAAAAGAAAAAGGATTAGTGAAGATGGAAGAGTTAAAGAAGAAGATTTTAGAAGACGGATATGTTATTAATGAAAATGTATTAAGAGTAGATAGCTTTTTAAATCATCAGATTGATGTAGAGTTATTTAATAAGATTGCAGATGCATTCTATGAAAGATATAACAATAAACCAATCAACAAGATTGTTACTATTGAAGCAAGCGGTATTGGTTTAGCTGTTGTCGTTGCACAGAAATTCAATAATTGTCATGTAGTATTTACTAAGAAGGGTTCTTCTTCAATTACTGACAATGATTTCTATACTACAGAAATTCATTCTTATACTAAGAATAAAGACTATATTGGACAAATTTCTAAGAAATATTTAAGTCCAGAAGACCATGTATTAATCGTGGATGATTTCTTAGCCAATGGTGAAGCTGTTATGGGCATGATTGACTTATGTAATCAGGCAGGTGCAACAGTAGAAGGTATTGGTATTGTCGTTGAAAAAGGATTCCAGCAGGGAAGACATAGAATTGAAGAAGCTGGATATAAAGTACAGTCTCTTGCAATCGTAAAGGGCTTTGAAGACGGCAAAGTTATTTTAGATTAGAGAGGAATAACATGTATTTAAAACGAATTGAACTTCATGGCTTTAAATCCTTCGCGGATAAAAGTGTAGTTGAATTCATGCCAGGTATTACTGGAATAGTAGGGCCTAATGGATGTGGTAAATCAAATATTACTGATGCCATTCGCTGGGTACTAGGAGAAAAGTCTGCAAAGGCAATGCGTGGAGAAACAATGACGGATGTCATTTTCTCTGGAAGTGAAGATCGTAAAGCACAGGGTGAAGCAGAAGTGACACTTGTCTTTAATAACGAAGATCATTTTCTTGATTTTAATTCTAATGAAATAGAAATCACACGTCGTCTTTATCGTACAGGTGATTCAGAATTTTTATTAAATAGAGAACAGTGCCGTTTAAAGGATATTACTGATTTGATTATGGATACAGGTCTTGGTAGAGATTCTTTATCTATTATTTCTCAGAATAATATCAATGAGTTTGTGAAAAGCAAACCAGAAGATCGACGTGCGATGTTTGAAGAGGCAGCAGGTGTTGCAAAATATAAGAAGCGTAAGATTGAAACAGTCAGAAAGCTTGAACGTACAACAGACAATCTAGACCGTGTTCAGGATATCTGTAGTGAATTAGAACGACAGATAGGACCATTGAAAAGACAAAAAGAAAAGGCTGAAACATATTTAGAGTTCAAGGAAGAACTACAGGAAGTAGAAGTTTCAGTGCTAGTAAAGGAAATCAGTACTCTTTCTGAAGAATTAAAGACTTTAAATAAAGAGTTAGAAGACCTAGAAAATGAACGTATTACCAATGATGGTGCTGTTATTCTTGATGAAAAGCAGAGTGAAGAACTTGAAAAGAAGATGTATGCTCTTGACCAGGAAGTCAATGAACTTCAGGAAAAGCTATTAGAGGCAATGAATGAAGTCAGTAGCCTTGAAACACAGAAGGTTGAAATTGATGCCAATCGTAAGCATATATTAGAAACAACAAGCCAGGAAGATATAGAACAAAAGAAAGCAAGTATGAAGTCTATCCTTCAAGATGCAATTATAGATTATAACGATAGAGTGAAGCGTTATAATGATGTCAAGAAAGAAAAGAATGATTTGGCACAGAAAGATTCTTTAAATAAGAAACAACAGGCTAATCTTCGCTCTCTTATTGAAAAGAAGAATATTGACATTCATAATTCTCGTACTGAGAAGACAAGATTGACTGATATTATTGAGAATAAGAGTGGCTACAGCTATGGTGTACGTACTATTTTAGGTGCGAAAAATTCTTTATCTGGTATTTGTGGTACTTTAGGTGATCTGATTGAAACAGAAGAAACCTATGAAACAGCACTTGCAACAGCGCTAGGTGGGGCAGTGCAATTTATTGTCACTCGTACAAATGATCAGGCAAAAGAAGCTATTTATTTCTTGAGAAAGAATAAGGCAGGACGTGCGACATTCCTACCTATTGATACAATGAAACCTAGATTATTAAGAGATGAAGCAAAGATGCTTGCTGAACAGTCTCTTGGATACTTAGGTGTAATGAGTGATTTTGTGACTTATGATAAGTCTATTAGTGATGTTGTATTAAACCAGTTAGGTAATACAATTGTAGCTGATCATCTAGATCATGCGACAGAAATCGCAAAATCTATTTATCATCGTTATCGTGTTGTCACCCTTGAAGGAGATATCATCAATGTAGGTGGTTCTTTAACTGGTGGGGCAAATAAGCATACAAATAATTCGATGATGTCTAAAAGAGAATTAGAACGTGTGTCTCGTACATTAGATCAACAAGAAAAAGATCTTAATAAGATGAAGTCCGATCTTCATACATTAGAAAATGAGGGAAGAGAAATCGGACAGCTCTTTATGCAGAAACAGATGTCTCTCGCAAAACTTGAACTTGTTGTCACAAACAAGAAGAATGAATATGAAGTTGCAAAGGCTGATTATGAAAACTTGACACACCAGAGTGTCGAACTTGATGAAGTCATCAAAGGCACTCAAAACAATGAATTACTTGATCGTTTAAATGATGCAAAAAGACGTCGTGATGAATTAAAAGAAACAATTCAGGCAAAACGTACAATCCGTATGGGTTATGTGAATGAAAACGAAGAAGTGTCTCGTCGTTTACGTGAACATCGTGCTGCTTTAAAAGATGTAGAAAGTCAGAGTACGGATAAGAAGGTCGCAAAGTCTCGTTTAGAAACAGAGATTCAGAACTACTTATTAAGACTTAATGATGCATATGCAATGACTTTTGAACATGCGCAGGAAAAAGCCGATATGTCCATTGATATTGATAAGGCTAAGGATAAAGTACGTGATTTAAGACAGCGTATTGCGTCACTAGGACATGTCAATGTAGAATCCATTGAACAATACAATGATGTAAGTACACGTTATGAAACACTAAGTACACAGCGTTCACAATTATTAGAAGCACAGGATAGCTTATTAAAAGCTATTAAAGATATGGATGCTATTATGGTTGAGAAGTTCAGCACTTCATTTGAAGCCATTAATAAGGCATTCAACGATGTATTCCGTTATTTATTTGGCGGAGGACATGCTTCACTTAAATATACTGATCCAGATAACATTCTAGAAACAGGTATTGATATCGAAGCACAGCCACCTGGAAAGGCTGCTAAGCTGCATTCTTTCTCAGGAGGAGAAAATGCATTAATCGCATTAAGCTGCTTATTTGCGATGATCAGCGTCAAGCCATCTCCTTTATGTATTCTCGATGAAGTAGAAGCCGCACTTGATATTGCGAATGTAGAGCGTTTTGCGAAGTATTTACGTAGTTTCTCAGATCAGACACAATTTATTGTCGTTACACATCGTGAAGGAACTATGGCTGAATGTGACCTGTTATATGGGGCTACAATGCAGGAAAAAGGTGTCACTAAGCTTGTCAGTGTTAAGCTTAAGGATGCCACTGAATATGCAAGCAGTTAGGAGGATGCATTATGGGATTTTTTCAGAAGATTAAAGAAACATTTGTAGGTAAATCTACAAAACAGAATGAGAAGTATGTTGCTGGTCTTGATAAATCATCTGCTTCTTTCTCATCTAAAATTAATGCGTTAGCCGCAAGATATCGTGAAATCAACGATGAATATTTTGATGAGTTAGAAAATATCCTGATCATGAGCGATGTTGGTGTCAACATGGTTATGAAGATTGTAGATGAAATCAAGAAGGAAGTACGTCTTGAAAATATCAAGGATCCTCATGCGATTAATGATATTATCGTAGATAAGATGTTTGTCATCTATGCCAATGATTCATATATGACAACTAAGATCAACTATGCAGAAAATGATTTAACAGTTATCTTGATGGTTGGTGTTAATGGTGCAGGTAAAACAACTACTATCGCTAAGCTTGCCAATAAGATTATGCATGAAGAAGGCAAGAAGGTTATGGTGGCTGCTGGTGATACATTTAGAGCTGGAGCCATTGAACAGCTTGCTGAATGGGCAAACCGTTTAAATATTCCTTGTGTTAAGGGTAAAGAAGGAGGAGATCCATCTTCTGTTATCTTTGATGCATTAGAACAGGCAAAAGCAGGCGGTTATGATGTACTCATCTGTGATACAGCAGGACGTTTACAGAACAAAGTAAACTTAATGAAGGAACTTGAAAAGATGAATCGTATCATCAAGAGAGTTGTACCAGAAGGACCTCAGGAAACATTACTTGTTGTAGATGCAACAACAGGTCAGAATGGTATTTCACAGGCTGTAGAATTCTCTAAGATTACAGATATTACTGGTATTGTCCTTACTAAGATGGATGGTACTGCTAAGGGTGGTATTATTCTTTCTATTAAGGATATGCTCAATATCCCTGTTAAGTTTATTGGTCTAGGTGAAAAGATTGACGACTTACAGGAATTTGATCTTGAACAGTATATTTATGGTTTGTGTAATGATCTAATGGAGTAAGATGATGGATGAAGAGTTAAAAAAGAAAGAACAAGTCATCCTCTTGATGGATTGTTATAGAGAATTGTTGACAGACAAACAGAAACAGTATCTTTCTCTCTACTATGAGGAAGATCTGTCTTTATCAGAAATAGCTGAAGACTTAAGTGTTTCTAAAAATGCTGTTTTTGATAATATTAAGCGTTCGGTGATGAGTTTAGAGAAGTATGAATCTAAATTACATATTCTTGAAAATCATCGCAAGAGACTTAATTTAATTAATAAGATTGAAGAAGAAAAGAATAAGAAGCATGAAGAGATTGATGAATATCTTGAAATGCTGAAGAATATCTAGGGAGGTAATTATGGCTTTTGAATCTTTATCAGATAGACTCCAAGAGACATTAAAAAAGGTAACAGGACAAGCGACTCTTACTGAAGCAAACATGGAGGAGATGCTTCGTGAAATCCGTTTGGCTTTACTTGAAGCCGATGTTAACTACCAGGTAGTTAAAGAGTTTATTGCAAATACAAAAGAAAAAGCAATCGGTCAGAACGTTATTGGTTCATTAAAACCAGGACAGGTTCTTGTCAAGATTGTTCATGATGAATTAGTATCATTACTTGGTACAGAAATGGTGACTGTAGACTACTCTAAAGATCCTACAATCATCATGATGGTTGGTTTACAGGGTTCAGGTAAAACTACAACTGCTGGTAAGATTGCTAAATTAATCACTGAAAAACAAGGTAAGAAGCCTTTATTAGTTGCTGGCGATATTTATCGTCCTGCAGCCATTGATCAGTTAAAGACATTAGGTGCACAGCTTAATATTCCAGTATTCTCTAAAGGCACTGATACACCGGTAGAAACAATCGTAACTGAAGCTTTAGCTAAAGCACGTGATGATCACAACGATGTAGTAATCATCGATACTGCTGGTCGTTTACAGATTGATGAAAAGTTGATGCAGGAGCTTGCAAACGTTAAAGAAATTGCCCATCCTGATGAAATCCTTTTAGTTGTTGACTCATTAGCTGGTCAGGAAATCGTGAATGTTGCTTCAACATTCAATGAAAGACTAGGAATCACTGGTGCTGTTTTAACTAAGTTAGATGGTGACGCACGTGGTGGGGGTGCCCTCTCTATTAGACATGTCACTCATGTCCCTATTAAATATATCGGTACAGGTGAAAAATTAGATGAAATCGATTATTTCTATCCTGACCGTATGGCAGATCGTATCCTTGGTATGGGGGATGTTGTTTCCCTTGTAGAAAAGGTACAGGATGTTTATGATGAAAAAGAAAGTATGAAAGCTTTCAATAAGATGAAAGCCGGTACTTTTGGTTTAGATGATATGCTTGATCAGATGAAGAAACTTCAGAAGATGGGTCCTTTATCTGGCTTATTAAAGATGATCCCAGGAATGCCTAAGATTCCTAATTTAAATGATGATGATGCAGCTGCTAAGATGAAGATGACTGAATCAATCATCTATTCTATGACTAAAGCAGAACGTGCAAATCCTGATATGATTAATTCATCACGTAAAGAAAGAATTGCCAAGGGTTGTGGTCAGCCTGTGACTGAAGTGAATAAGCTATTAAAACAGTTTGAACAGTCACGTAAGGTCATGAAACAGTTAGGTAACATTGATCCTACAACTGGTATGCCAACACAAAGACCAATGAAGAATCAGCAGCAGTTCAATCCTTATCGTAAAAAGACAAGACATAAGAAAAAGAAGAAATAAAACCTCCCCGGAGGTTTTTTCTTTAGAATTATTTAAGAATTTCATCACGAATCTTTTTATTTTTAGTCACTATACTTATAAGCGAAGGAGGGATACATATGTTTGAAACATTTATGTTCACATTATTATTTCCTGTTATTATGATCAGTATTATCGCTTATTTAAGTACATTGACTCGCTGATTATGAAGAAGGGGAGTTAAGTTAATGAAACACACACTATTACTTGTAGAAGACGAGTTAGGTATTAGAGAAACAGTTAAGATCTTTTTGAAGAGTCAGAATTATGAAGTCATTGAAGCGGAGAATGGAAAAGAAGGGCTTGAAGCACTTAAACATAACGATATCCATTTAGCTATTGTAGATATTATGATGCCTGTTATGGATGGGCTGACTATGACAATGAAGCTTCGTGAAGTATCAGATATCCCTGTGATCTTCTTGACAGCTAAAACAGAAGATATTGATAAGATTACAGGACTTAATCTAGGGGCAGATGATTATATCACTAAACCTTTTGAACCTATGGAACTCATTGCAAGAGTGAATTCTAATTTAAGACGCTATGAACAGATCTTAAATTTAAAGGGAAATACTCAGAAGCCAAACAATCAACTTGTCGTAGGAGGCTTAGTATTAGATCAGGCCACTAAAGAAGTCTTTGTGAATGGTCGTTCTGTTAGACTCACTAAAAAAGAATTCCAGATTCTTGAATTATTGATGAGTTATCCTGGCAAAGTATATTCTGCAGAAGAAATCTATGAATCTATCTGGGAAGAAACAGCTATCAATACAGAGACAATCATGGTTCATGTAAGAAGACTAAGAGAAAAGATTGAAGCCAATCCTAAACATCCTGAATACTTAAAGGCTGTCTGGGGTGTAGGCTATAAGATAGAAAAGATGGAGTGATGAGAATGAAGAAAAGACGTATATTTATTATTGGTTTAATTGTCTTATTACTTGCCTGTCCTAGCTGTATGATTTATATTACGGTCAAACAGCAGGATGGTTATAAGAAAAGAGCTGCAAACAATATGAATGAGTATATGCTGCAGTTTCTTACAATGGCTGTTGAAGCAAAAACAGATCCTGATTACAAACCTTTAAGCTTTAATGGTCTAGATGAAAAGTCGCAGGAAGGAGCTACTGCGACAATGAATGAAATATTCAAAACTATTTTAGATATGGAACAGAATGATGATGGATTCCACTATGAAGCATATAATGAAAAGACAAGACAGTATTATAAGAACCAGAAATCTTATTATCCTATAGCCTATAGAGGATTTTTTAAATCTAGTTCACATTCAAAATATTTTTATACGGATGCTGTCTCTCTTTTTGATGAAAGTGATATAGTACGACAATTAGATGAACGATATAAGCTTGATGAAGGAAAAGACGGTAAAAGGTCGTTACTTAAAGTCAATAATACGTATGTAGATTTAAATCAGGTGAGTATTAATCTGCCTCAGAATACAGAAATGACTTATTACTGCACGACGTATGTCTCACCTATGACATATATTGATATTAATTTCGTAAGTGAATATGATGTCGCAGTTCTTTCGGGTGTAGCTTTAATTTTAGGTTTAGTCATCTTTATATATATTTTAATGAACTCGTTAGAAGTAGAAGAAACTATTAATCCATATCGCACAATTAAACAATGGAAACTATTGACTGTTATCATCATTATTGGATTAACAAGTTCTATTTTTATAGGGGCATCAGGGATGACAGGTTATTTTGTAATGATGGGAGAACTTCAAAGTGTACTTGCAAGATGTGGTGTAACCTATGCGACACCTATCAGTTATGGTCTCTATTTCTTCTGTATGCTTATTTTCTATTTCATATTCTCAATGTTATGCTTTACTGTTAAGTATATGTTTATGAATGGAATGGATTATTTTAGAAACAATACATGCATCTATGCACTGTATGCAAAATTAAAAGGACTTGGTAATAAGATTACAGAATTTGACTTAAGAGATAATGTCAACCAGGATATCTTAAAGTTTACTATCTGTAATGCATTACTCGTTATTATTCTTTATGTCATTTCACCTAGTAAAACAATCTTTGCGATTCTCTATGTCATTATCTCTTTCTTGTATATAAGAAAGCAGTCAATGAAGGTAAGAAATGATTATAAGAACATGCTAGACTTTACAGAACAGCTTTCTCATGGTCATTTTGATACAGAAATAGAAGATGATTTAGGTATCTTCAACAGTATGCGTGATCGTTTAAATAACTTAAAGATAGGTTTTGAAGCAGCTGTTAAGGAAGAAACAAAATCACAGAATATGAAGACAGAGCTCATTACCAATGTCTCTCATGATTTAAAAACACCTCTTACATGTATTAAGAACTATGTTATTTTACTTAAGAATACACAAGCTGATGAAACAACAAGAACTGAATATTTGAACCAATTAGAAAGATATACAAATAGACTCTCTAATCTTATTCAGGATCTCTTTGATGTTTCTAAAGCCTCTAGCGGTAATATAGACCTTCATCCTATAGATTTGAGACTACAGGCATTAGTTGATCAATCCTTAGCAGAATGTATTGAAGTATTAGAATCCAAAGATATCCAGGTTGTTAAGAATGTAGAGGATGTTGTCGTTCATTTAGATGGTGATAAGACATATCGTGTCTTTGAAAACTTACTGACTAATATTGGAAAGTATGCGATGCCACATAGCCGTGCTTACATTGATATTCATGAGGAAGAAGACTATGTTTCAGTCATATTCAAGAATATGAGTGAAGTAGAAATGAATTTCTCGAGTGAAGAAATCCAGGAACGTTTTGTGAGAGGAGATAAATCCCGCCATGAAACAGGAAGTGGGCTAGGACTTGCTATTGCGAAAAGCTTTGTCGTTGCTCAGGGTGGTACATTTGATATAGAAATAGATGGTGATCTCTTTAAAGTCATCATGACATTCAAAAAAAGTTAAAGTGTCAAGTAAAAATACTTGACACCTAATTTGAATATGGTATTATAAATAAGCAAATTAAATTAATCGGAGGAAAATACAATGGCAGTTAAATTAAGATTAAAGAGAATGGGTGCTAAGAAGTCACCATTTTATAGAATTGTTGCAGCTGATTCAAGAATGCCAAGAGATGGTCGTTTCATTGAACAGTTAGGAACTTATGATCCAAGACAGAACCCAGCTAAGGTTTCTTTAAAGAAAGAAGAAATCTTAAAGTGGTTAGGTAACGGTGCTCAGCCTTCTGACACAGTTAAGAACATCCTTTCTAGAGAAGGCGTAATCAAAGAATTTGCTGAATCTAAGAAGGCTAAATAATTATGGATTACGTTAAGGCATTACAGGACATCTGTCTTGAACTTGTCAATGATCGTGATAAGTTAGAGGTTAGAGAAATGCCTTCATTAGATGATAATGCGATTGTTCTATATGTTTATGCATCACACGATGATATTTCTAAGTTAATTGGTAGAAAAGGTGTTATGGCTAATTCTATCAGACAGCTTATGTCTGTAAGTACACGTGGTATGCATAAGAGATTAGATATCAAATTTGAATCATATGGTGAGGAATAAAGGAAGTGTACACTTCCTTTTTTTTGGAGGTACAAATGGAACTTGTAGAAATTGGTAAAATCATTAATACATTTGGAATCAAGGGTGATTTAAAGATTGCTTCTTCAACTGATTTTGGAGAACAGCGCTTTGCCCCTGGCAGCCATATTCTTGTCAAAACACCAAGAGAATATCTTGATTTTGAAATCAGTAAGCATTATATCCATAAAGGTTTTGATATGATTGCATTTAAAGGTTATACAGATATTAATGAAGTAGAAAAGTATAAGGGGTGTATTTGTTATGCACCTAAGGATACTTCTTTGCTACCTGAAGGCATGCATTATATTTCTGATATTGTGGATTGTGAAGTTTATAATAATGGTACTTATATTGGTAAGGTGACTGATGTATATCAAGGTGCACAGGCTATTATTGGTGTAGATGTAAATGGTAAGAAGGTTATGATTCCTTATATTGATGCTTTTGTAAAGAATAAGGATATTGAACATAAGCGTATTGATGTCTCATTGATTGGAGGCTTCTTAGATGAAGATTGATGTTCTTTCATTATTTCCAGAGATGTTTGAAGGATTCTTGACAACATCTATTATTAAAAGAGCTATTGATGGTGGTCATGTAGAAGTAAAGATTCATGATTTTAGAGAATTTGCGACAGATCGTCATAAGAGTGTAGATGATACACCTTATGGTGGTGGACAGGGCATGGTGCTTATGTGTAAGCCTTTATTAGATTGTTTAAAGACAGTAGTCACAAAGGATTCACTTGTTATTTTAATGAGTCCACAGGGTATGACACATCATCAGGCTTATGCTGAAGAATTAGCCCTTAATCAGAAACATATCGTGATCATCTGTGGTCATTATGAAGGCTTTGATGAACGTATTCGTGATTATGTAGATGTAGAACTTTCTATTGGTGATTATGTACTTACAGGTGGAGAACTTGGTGCGATGGTAGTGATGGATAGTGTCATCCGTTTACTTCATGGAGTAATCACTCAGGCAAGTCATGAAGATGATTCATTCTCTAATGGATTATTAGAATATCCACAATATACAAGACCTTATGAATATGAAGGCAGTAAAGTTCCTGATGTCCTCATAAGTGGTCATCATGAAAATATTCGTAAATGGCGTTTAAAGGAATCATTACGTAAAACAATGATCAAACGTCCTGATTTATTAGAAAAACGTTCATTTACAGAAGAAGAATTAGAAATTCTAAAAGAATTAAAAAAGTAATTGATTTATAAAAAAGACAGTGCTATAATAGCCAAGTCGTAAGACACAGAAGTTCCGCTGGTTATATATACGAATGAGCTTCCAAGACTAAATTTGTGTAGGAGGAAATGTTATAATGAACATGCAGTTAGTAAATGAAATTACTAAGAGCCAGATCAAGACTGATGTACCTCAGTTCAAAGCTGGTGACACTTTAAAAGTATTTGTAAAGATCCAGGAAGGTAATAAGACTCGTCTTCAGATGTTCGAAGGTGTTTGTATTGCTAAAAAGGGTTGCGGTATTGGTGAAACTTTCACTGTTAGAAAGATTTCTTACGGTGTAGGTGTTGAAAGAGTATTCCCAGTAAACTCTCCAATCATCGATCATATCGAAGTAGCTAAGGTTGGTAAAGTACGTAGAGCTAAATTACATTACTTACGTGGATTATCTGGTAAAGCTGCTAGAATTAAAGAAATTCGATAAGAGAATGGGGGCTTACCCCATTCTTTTTTCTATATTATGAATAAATTAAAGAAGCTGTGTTTACCTGGTCTAGTGACTCTTATGTTATGCTTATTTACTTTTATTGTTCTTCCTGTAAAGGTAAAAGGAACATCAATGATGCCTACTATTCATGATGGAGATTTTATCTTAATGACTGGAATTACATCACATAAGCAGATACACCGTTTTGATATCATTGAAGTACACAGCGCAGCATTAAAAGAAGATATCATTAAACGAGTGATAGGACTGCCAGGAGAAGAAATCAGCTATAAGAATGATCATTTATATATTGATGGTAAACTTGTAGAAGAACCATTCTTCAAACTTTCTTTTATACAGAAAGAAAAAAGAGAATTAGGTCTCACACAATATACAAGAGATTTTAAAATCAAGTTAAAGCATAATGAATATTTTGTTTTAGGGGATAACCGTCCTTTATCCTATGATTCAAGATATTTTGGACCTATTCATATAGAAGATATTCGTGCTAAAAATGGATATATCATTTATCCTATAAAACATATTAAGAGTAATGATTAAGGAGGAAATTATGGTAAAACAGATTCAGTGGTATCCAGGGCATATGGCTAAAGCCCAAAGAGAAATCGAAAGTAAAGTTAAGTTAGTAGATATTGTGATTGAACTTGTAGATGCACGAGCTCCTTTTTCAACACATAATCCAGAACTTGATTATATGATTAAGAATAAGCCACGCCTCTATATTCTTACAAAGAAAGATTTAGCTGATCCTAAGGCAACAGATGCATTAATTGCAGAGTTTAAAAGACAGGGCCATAGTGCTATTGCGGTTGACTTAAAGAACTTCAAGGAAGAAAAGAAAATCGTTAATATGTGCCGTTATCAGTTAAAAGATAAGCGTGAAAAAGAAGCGGCTAGAGGATTAAAACCCAAACCTATTCGTGCTCTTGTTGCAGGTATTCCAAATGTAGGTAAATCTACTTTTATTAATAAGATTGCGAAAAGAAAAGCTGCTGCAGTAGGAAATAAACCAGGTGTTACTAAGTCTCAGCAGATTATTCGTGTTGATAAGGACTTTGAACTTTTTGATACACCAGGTGTTCTAGAACCTAAGTTTACAGATATCAATAAAGCGATGAATGTCGCATTATGTGGCTCTATTAAGATGGAAATACTTCCTCTTGATGATCTCTTTATTCATGCAATTGGTTATCTCGCAAAACATTATCCAGAAAAGTTGAAGGAGCGTTATAATTTGACTATTGATTTAGATTCTGATTGGGTATTACCAGTTTATGATCATATTTCAGATTATCGTCATATTAAGAAATTAAGAGGCGAAACAGATTATGACCGTGTTCAGGAAACGTTCTTTAATGACTTAAAGAATGCCTCTCTAGGAAGAATTACTTGGGAGTTAAGTGATGAATAATCAGGAACGTTTAAAATACGAAAACGAAGCCAGGGCTGCTGGTTATTCTAGAATATTAGGTGTCGATGAAGCAGGTAGAGGTCCTATGGCTGGACCGCTTGTTGTAGGTGGTGTCATCTTTCCGGAAGATTTCTATGATGAACGTATTAACGACTCTAAGAAGCTCACAGAAAAGAAAAGAGAAGCACTCTATGACATCATTATAGAGAATGCGCTTGCTTATCAAATAGAGGTTTTATCAGTAGAAGAAGTAGATACACTTAATGTCTATGAAGCCTCTCGTACTGGTATGAAACGTATTGTTGAATCATTAGAACCTGATTTTACATTAAGTGATGCAATGCCTTTAGGAGATATTCCTCATTTTTCTATTATTAAAGGAGATGCGAAAAGTCTATCTATTGGGGCTGCAAGTATTCTTGCGAAAGTGACTCGAGACCGCATCATGAAGGAATATGGTAAACAATATCCAGAATATGGCTTTGAAAAACATAAGGGTTATGTCACTAAGGCACATAAGGAAGCATTAGAAAAATATGGTGTGACTCCAATACATCGTAAATCTTTTGCGCCAGTACAGAAAGTACTGAATGAACAATTATCATTTGATTTTGAAGAGAAAGATTAAATATCTTTCTCTTTTTTGAGAAAAGAAGCCTCTTACAGGGAATAGATATAGTAGGAGGTGATTGTGTGGAAGATATTCTACTTTATTTTTCATTGAAGTATCATGGACAGTTTGATTTGATTTATAAGGCATTAGAACGTAAAGAACGTGTAGATGAATCATTAAAGAAAGAACTTTTTGCGACAATTAAGTGTTCTTATACGACTATTATTAGTGATGATTATCCACAGCATCTTAAGTTCATCAACTGTCCTCCATTTGTGCTCTATTATTATGGATCTTTATCATTGTTAGATAATGAATGTATCGGCGTAATTGGTAAGAGAGACTGCAGTGAGTATGGTGTCCAGGCAACACGTATTCTTGTGGAAGATCTTGTAAAACAGGGACTTGTGATTGTATCAGGTATGGCTAAAGGTATAGATGGTGTGGGCCATCGTACGGCTTTAAAATCTAATGGTCATACAGTAGCAGTACTTGGAAGTGGGATTGATTATCCCTACCCACCAATGAATAAGGAACTCTATGATCAATTAAAAAACGAACTTATTATTAGTGAATATCCAGGTCTTACCCCGCCTAGAAAGGACTATTTCCCTAAACGCAATCGTATTATTGCTGGACTCTCACAGAAACTTCTTGTCACTGAAGCAGATATTAAAAGTGGCACAATGATTACAGTTGGTTTTGCCCTAGAACAAGGCAAGGATGTCTTTGCGGTTCCAGGACGTATATATGACAGTAAAGGCTGTAATTCATTGATTCAGCAGGGCGCAAAGCTAGTTATGAGTGTAGAAGATATCTTAGAAGAATAGGAAGCGTTTCGCTTCTTATTCTCACTAATATGTTGACAAAATAAAAAAATCCCATATTATAATGTGATGAAGGAGGTTAGATGTATGAGTCATTTAGTTATTGTCGAATCACCATCTAAATCTAAAACAATTAGTAAATACTTAAGCGATGATTTTGTAGTTAAATCATCAAAAGGACATATCAGAGACCTGGCTATCTCTGGTAAAGGTGGCTTAGGTGTAGATATAGAAAATGAGTTTGCCCCTCATTATGTTATTAGTAAAGATAAGAAAGATGTTGTAAAAGAATTAAAAGCATGTGCTAAAAAAGCAGATGATGTTTATCTCGCAACCGATCCGGACCGTGAAGGGGAAGCCATCTCATGGCATTTAGCAGAAGTATTAGGATTAGATCCTGAAACTACAAAGAGAGTAGAATTCCACGAAGTGACTAAGAATGCAGTCACAAATGCGATTGAAAATCCACGTAGGATTGATATGGATTTAGTCCATTCACAAGAAACAAGACGTGTTCTAGATAGAATTATTGGGTTTAAGCTTTCTAAACTACTACAGAAGAAGATTAAATCTAAGTCTGCAGGACGTGTACAGTCAGTTGCGTTAAGATTGATCTGTGAAAGAGAAGCAGAAATTGATGCATTCGTACCAGAAGAATTCTGGAAGATCGATGCTGAATTTGAAAAGAATAATATTCCTTTCAAGGCAGAACTTACAAAACATAAGACTAAGAAGTTAGAAATTCATAATGGTGAAGAAGCACAGGCTATTTATGATGCACTAGGTTCAACTTTTATTGTTGAAAAGATTAAAAAGACAACAAAGAAAAGAAATTCTTATGCACCATTTATTACTTCAACACTTCAGCAGGAAGCTTCATCTAAACTAAACTTCAAGGCAAGACGTACTATGTCCATTGCTCAGAAATTATATGAAGGGATTGATATTGGTACTGAAACTGTCGGTTTGATTACTTATATGAGAACTGACTCTATCCGTTTATCACCAGAATTCACTGCAGCAGCTATGGATTATATTGAAAAGACATATGGTAAAGAATATGTGGGAAGCATTAAGGTGTCTAAAAAGACTGAAAATGTTCAGGATGCTCATGAGGCCATCCGTCCTACAAGTATTGAACGTACACCAGAAAGTATTAAACAATATCTTACACAGGAACAATATAAGCTTTATTCATTGATCTATGCTCGTGCACTTGCTTCACTCATGGCACCAAGCCAGTCTGCAAGTACATCTTTAGTGTTAGATAATAATGATTATAAGTTTAATGCATCAGGCTCTATCTTAAAGTTTGATGGTTGGTTAAAGGTTTATGGTGAATATGATAAGAGTAAGAATGAATTACTCCCAGATATGAGTGAAAATGAAGAAATTGACGCTAAAAAGATCAATAAGGAACAACATTTCACTACACCACCAGCACGTTATACAGAAGCAAAACTCATCAAGGCAATGGAAGAATTAGGTATTGGCCGTCCTTCTACTTATGCCACTATTATTGATACAATTCAGACTAGAGAATATGTCATTTTAGAAAAGAAAACATTCAAGCCTACTGAATCAGGTCTTTTGACTAATAAGAAACTTCTTGAATATTTTGATTCAATTATCAATGTAGACTATACTGCAAAGATGGAAAATGAGCTTGATGAAATTGCGAAGGGTCAGGATACTTATGTTCATGCTTTAACTGAATTTGAACAAGTATTTGAACCACTATTAGAAAAAGCCTATGATGGTATGGAAAAGATTGAACCACAAAAAACAGGAGAAAAATGTCCTGAGTGTGGTGGAGATCTTGTTATTAGAAAAGGAAGATTTGGAGAATTTGTAGCCTGCTCTAATTATCCAGAATGTAAATATGTTAAGGCTGATGAAAATAAGATCAATGAAGAAACAGGTGAGACATGTCCTCAATGTGGTTCTCCTATGATCTATAAAATGGGTCGTTTTGGACGTTTTGAAGCATGTTCTAATTACCCTAAATGTAAATATATCAAGCCTCAGAAGCTTGAAGAGACAGGTGAAACATGTCCTAACTGTGGCAGTCCAGTTGTATGGAAAAAGGGCCGTTTTGGTCCATTTAAAGCCTGCTCTAATTATCCAAAGTGTAAAACAATTATTAAAGAAAAGAAAAATAAAGAAGAATAATGAACTGCCCATGCAGTTCATTTTCTTTATTGGAGGAAAGTATGATTAAGGAAGTAAATGTCGTAGGTGGAGGTTTAGCTGGTGTTGAAGCGACTTATCAGCTTGTTAAAGAAGGTATTCCTGTACATTTATATGAAATGAGACCAGTTAAGAAGACTGATGTTCATAAGACAAGTGATTTTGCGGAACTTGTATGTTCTAATTCATTACGTGCAGATGGTTTAAAGAATGCGGTTGGTGTATTAAAACAGGAAATGACAATGAATGATAGCTTGATTATCAAGATGGCAAGAGACCATGCCGTACCTGCAGGAGGATCTTTGGCAGTCGATCGTGAAGGTTTTTCTCATGCAGTGACAGAATTTATTGAAAATCATCCTTTGGTCACTGTACACCGTGAAGAAGTGACAAAAATACCTGAAGGACCTACTATTATTGCCTCAGGACCTTTGACAAGTGATGCACTCGCAAAAGAAATTATGAATTTAATGGGTAATCAGGATTATTTTTATTTCTATGATGCAGCAGCTCCTATTGTCACAAAAGAATCTATTGATTTTAATAAAGCTTTTTATAAATCACGTTATGATAAGGGTGATGGAGAATATATCAACTGTCCAATGACTAAAGAAGAATTTGATGCTTTCTATGATGCACTGATTAATGCGGAAGTTGTTAAGCCTCATGATTTTGAAGAAAAGTTCTTTGAAGGCTGTATGCCTTTTGAAGAAATCGCAAAAAGAGGTAAACAGACATTACTTTTTGGCCCAATGAAGCCTGTAGGACTAGAAAAGGATGGTCAGCGTTTTGAAGCAGTGGTTCAGTTAAGACAGGATAATGCGGTTGGGTCTCTCTATAATATTGTAGGATTCCAGACACATTTAAAATGGGGTGAACAGGACCGTATTATTCATATGATTCCAGGACTAGAAAATGCCTCTATTGTCCGTTATGGTATCATGCATCGTAACTGTTACTTCAATTCACCTACATATTTAAATCCTACATATCAGTTTAAGAATCGTGAGGATTTATTCTTTGCAGGTCAGATGACTGGTGTAGAAGGATATGTGGAATCTGCTCAGAGTGGTATTGTGGCTGGTAAAAATATGGTGAGATATTTAAAGGGAGAAGAATTACTAGTCTATCCTAGAGAAACAGTTATGGGATCTCTCGCTTATTATATTACTCATGCTTCTCCTAGTGATTTCCAGCCAATGAAGGCTAATTTTGGAATTCTTCCTGATTTAGAAGGTAAAGTGAAGAAAAAAGAAAAGAAAGAAAAATATGCACAACGTGCATTAGAAAAGATGGAAGAATTCATTCATGGATGAGAAGAAAACTTTTCTTCACTATCTTAAATATCAAAAGAACTACTCTGTACTTACTTTAGAATCTTATGATAGAGAATTGACTGATTTTCTTTTATTTGTAGGCAAAGAAAGTATTTCTTTACAGGAAGTAGATTACTATGTTATTCAGAATTATTTGATTCATTTAAATGAGAAGCACTTATCTCATACAACAATCAATCATTATTTGAGTTCTCTTAGATCTTTCTTTAAATACTTATGTAAACAGGAGATAGTTTCTTCTAATCCTTTCACACAGGTGCATTCATTAAAGACAGGTAGTAGAAACCCTGATTTTCTTTATGTAGATGAAATGATGGGGTATCTAGACTCAATTGATACGCATACATCTTTAGGCGTAAGAAATAAGGCTCTTCTAGAACTTATGTATGCATCAGGACTTCGTGTAAGTGAAGTAGTGTCATTACGCTTGTCGCAGATTGATTTTAATAGACAAATGATTAGAGTGCTTGGTAAAGGAAGCAAAGAAAGAGAAGTGCCATTTCATGATTATGCAAAGAAATGGTTACTAGAATATATAGATAATGATCGAGTAAGCATTATGAATGAATATCATGAAATACATGATTATGTATTTGTGAATAGAAGAGGAAAAAAGCTAACAAATAGGGGAGTAGAAAATATTATCGATCGTACAATGTATCTCTATGATCCTTTACGTAAGATTCATCCTCATACGATACGTCATTCTTTTGCGACTCATTTACTTGATGCAGGAATGGATATCCGTGTTGTACAAGAATTATTGGGTCATTCCTCTTTATCAACAACTCAGATTTATACCCATGTATCCCAAGAACACTTAAGAGAAGTATATAATCGTACCTGCCCTCGACAAGAATTTAAGAAAATTGAAAAAAATATTGACGATAAGGGTAATAAATGATATTATAATCAGCGTTGTAGACCTCTGACTACAACCGCACATAAAAGGTATTAAATGCAAGTGCTGCCTTGGTTGGCGAGTCTAAGAGAAAAAAATATGAAGGAGGTACACTGATGTACGCAATTATTGAAACTGGTGGAAAACAGTTAAAGGTTGAAGCTGGAGATACTATTTTTGTAGAAAAGTTAGATGTTGAAGAAGGCACTGAATACACTTTCGAAAAGGTTCTTTTAGTTGGTGATAATGGTGTTAAAGTTGGTCATCCTTACGTAGAAGGTGCTAAGGTTACTGCAACTGTTGAAAAACAGGGTAAGGAAAAGAAGATCACTGTATTCAAGTATAAGCCAAAGAAGCATTATCATAAGAAACAGGGTCATAGACAGCCTTATACTAAGCTAACAATCAAAGAAATCAACGCTTAATGACTCACGTAGATGTCGTTTACCATGCAGGTCAGATTCAATCAATTAAGGTTGAAGGACATGCTGGTCAAGATGAATATGGTAAAGATCTTGCATGTGCTGGTATCAGTACCGCAGTGGTAGGTATTTACAATATGCTTGAAGCTAAAGGCTTCATGAAAGATGGCAATCTTGCCAATGTTGAGAGTGGTTACTCTTATTTCGAGATATTCAATAATCGTGAAGATTATCAGATTATTCTAGAAACTTTATTAAAAATTCTAGAAACTGTTGAATACTCATATGAACAATATGTTAAAATTAACACTAGGGAGGTATAATACTATGTTAAAGTTAGATTTACAGTTATTCGCTTCTAAAAAGGGTGTAGGTTCTACTAAGAACGGTCGTGACTCTGAATCAAAGCGTTTAGGTGCTAAGCTTTCTGATGGACAGACTTGCACAGCTGGTTCAATTATTTATAGACAGAGAGGTACTAAGGTTCATCCTGGTACTAATGTTGGTAAAGGTGGAGACGATACTTTATTCGCTAAAGTTGATGGTGTCGTTAAATACGAAAGACTTGGTAAAAACAAGAAACAGGTATCTGTTTACCCTGTAGCTTAATCTCAAGAATCCCCCATGGGATTCTTTTTTTAAAGAAAGAAGGTGGATACATGAAATTTATTGATCGCGTTAAGATTTATGTTCAAGCAGGTACTGGAGGTAATGGTACAGTTGCTTTCAGACGTGAAGCGCATGTTCCAAAGGGAGGTCCATCTGGAGGAGATGGAGGTCGTGGCGGAAGTGTTATCTTCGTTGCAACAAACTCATTATCAACTTTATTAGATTTAAGATATTATCGTGAATACAAGGCTCAAAATGGTGAAAAAGGTCATGCTAAAAAGATGCATGGTGCTGATGCTGATGATTTAGTCATCAGAGTACCAGTAGGAACTTGTGTCTATGATGACGATACAGGCAACATTATTGCCGACCTTACAAAGGATGGTCAGCGTGCTGTAATCGCAAAAGGTGGCCGTGGTGGTCGTGGGAATGCAAGATTCGCTTCATCACGCAACCCAGCACCTAAAATCTGTGAAAATGGTGAACCGGGTGAAAAATTCAACCTAAGAGTAGAATTAAAACTACTTGCAGATGTTGGATTAGTAGGATTCCCAAGTGTTGGTAAGTCTACTTTATTATCTGTTGTTTCAAAAGCAAGACCACAGATTGCTGATTATCACTTTACTACTATTGTGCCTAACTTAGGTGTTGTACAGGTTAAGGATGGTCGTTCATTTGTTATGGCTGACCTACCTGGTCTTATTGAAGGCGCATCACAGGGTAAAGGTTTAGGTCATCAGTTCTTAAGACATATCGAAAGATGTCGTGTTATTGTTCATATTATTGATATGAGCGGTAGCGAAGGCAGAGATCCATATGAAGATTATGTCACTATTAATAAAGAATTAGGTGAATATGAATATCGCTTATTAGAAAGACCACAGATTATTGTGGCTAATAAGATGGATGGTGATGAAGCAGAAGAAAACTTAAAGAAATTCAAGGAAAAGCTTGGAGATCAGAAAGTATTCCCAATCATTGCACCTATCCATGAAGGTATCGATGCTGTTCTTTATGCAGTTGCTGATGCATTAGAAACTGCTCCAGACTTCTTTAATCAGGAAGAAGAACAGGAAAGTGTTCTTTATACTTATAAGGAAGAAGAAAAACCATTCACTATCCATAATAAAGGTAATGGTGTATGGGAAGTTACTGGTAAGAAGGTTGAAAGACTTGTGCAGATGGCATCATTTACTACAGATGATGGCTTCCAGAGATTTGCATTACAGATCCGTAATATGGGTATCGATGATGCATTAAGAGAAGCAGGCTGTGAAGATGGCGATACTGTACGCCTATATGATTTCGAATTTGAATTTTATAATTAATACCATTTCTAGAAATGGTATTTTTTTTTGACATATGATAGAATTAGGAAATGCGTAAAGGAGATTTTTATGTATAGTTATATCAAAGGAATCATTGCAGATTTGTATTCAGATCATATTGTCATAGATAATCATGGAATAGGCTATGAAGTACATGTATCCAACCCCTATAATTTTAAAAAGGGTGATGATGCAACAGTCTATATCTATCAGCAGGTCAAAGAAGATGATATTACTTTATTTGGCTTTAAGAAAAAAGAAGAAAAAGAATTATTTCAGAAGCTTATTCTTGTAAAAGGGATAGGCTGTAAGACAGCTATTGGTATTCTTGCGACAGGTGAGATTGATGCGATTATTGATGCGATAGAAGGTAAAAATACAACTTATTTAAAGAAGATACCAGGTATTGGTCCTAAAGCTGCACAGCAGATCATTCTTGACTTGCATGGAAAGTTTGATAAACGTGCAATGAAGCCTCTTGGTTCTCCAGATTATGAAGAAGCCACTGAAGTATTAATCGCATTAGGCTATAAACAAAATGATGTAGAAAAAGCAATGAAAGTATTATCTAGTGAAAATCTAGATACTAATGGTTATGTAAAACGTGCATTAGCTTTATTAACACAATAATGAAAGGAGAATCTTATGGATCGTGATATTTTAGATACAAATGAACATATCGAAGATGAGGAAAGTTCTTTAAGACCGTCTTCTTTTGATGAATATGTCGGTCAGCATGATTTAAAAGAAAACCTTCGTGTCTTTGTAGGTGCTGCAAAGATGCGTGATGAAACACTTGATCATGTTTTATTCTATGGTCCTCCAGGACTAGGTAAAACCACAATGTCGATGATTATTGCGAATGAAATGGGAACGCATATCAAGATTACAACAGGACCTTCTATTGAAAAAACAGGTGATCTCGTTGCATTACTTACATCTCTTGAACCAGGGGATGTACTCTTTATCGATGAAATTCATCGTTTAAATAAAGTCGTAGAAGAAATACTATATCCTGCAATGGAAGATTTCTGTGTAGATGTTATGATTGGTAAAGATGCGACAACACGTTCTGTACGTATTGATTTACCTCCTTTCACATTAGTAGGAGCGACAACACGTGCAGGAGATATTTCTGCTCCATTACGTGACCGTTTTGGTATTGTGGCTAAACTTGATTATTATAAAGATGAAGAACTCAGAGATATCATTTCTCGTACAAGTAAAGTCTATGGTATGACAATGGAAGAAGAAGCTAAGATGGAACTTGCCAGACGTTCAAGAGGAACGCCACGTATTGCGAATAGACTCTTTAGACGTGTCAGAGACTTTGCGCAGTTCTATGGTGATGAAATCATTACTAAAGACCGTACAATGCAGGCATTGGATCGTTTAAAAGTAGATAATCTAGGACTAGATGATGTCGATCATAAATACTTACTAGGTATCATCAATCGTTTCCAAGGCGGCCCTGTAGGATTAGAAGCACTTGCTGCAAGCATTGGTGAAGAAAGAATGACATTAGAAGATGTCTATGAACCTTACTTACTACAAAAAGGCTTGATTAAACGTACTTCAAGAGGCAGAATTGCGACAGATCTTGCTTATAGGCATTTTCATATTACAAGAGAGAATTAATTTAATTCTCTTTTTTTATGCGTCAAATTAAGATTATAGGGCTGATTCTTCTAAGTATTGCCTCATTTATATATGGTTATCAAAAGCCTGAGAAGGTCAGCTCAACACAAAAATCAGAAGTCTATATTACATTAGAAGGTGCTTTTAACAAGACAGGAGAAGTCCCTATAAAAGAAGGGATGACAATGAGTGATTTGGTTAAGGAAGTTGGAGTTAAAGAAAATGCCTGCATGGAATCTTTAAATATGAATAGAAGTATCCAGGCAGAGATGCGTCTTTATTTACCGGAAAAAAGAGCAAATATGATTTCACTCAATAAAGGAACAATAGAAGACTTTATGACATTAAAAGGAGTAGGAGAGAAAACAGCACAGAAGTTTATAGATTATAGGCAGATACAGCCCTTTTATACAATAGAAGACATTATGAATATACAAGGAATCGGTGAGAAGAAATATCTCATCTACCGCGACTACTTATGCCTTTAAGATATCATTTAGTATATTATGCAGTATTTGTCTTATTACTATCTGTTGCTTATCTTGTTCATCCTTTATTTTATATATTTCTACTAGCTTATTTAATTTATCTAGTAAAACGATTTGGAAGAAAGATGTTATTTCTTCTTTTTTTATTACCTATTATATTAAGACCAGTGACTTCACCAGAAGTGCCTTCTATTGTTTCTGGAAAAGTGAAAGATGTTAGAGATAATTATGTTATTTTAAATACAGATTATGGGAAGATTAAAGCCTATACAGATCATAAGTTTCAATATAATGATGAAGTACTTGTCAAATTGAACTTTCTAGATATCAAGCATCGTAAAGATCCTATAGGTTATGATGAATATCATTCTTTTAAAGCCAACAAAATCGTCGCAAAGGCTAAAATCACTCATATTACTTCTGTCTCATCTCATCCCTCTTTTTATCAATTATTAGAAAAACAGTTTTCTTCCTCAAAATCTATTAAAAGCTATCAGAAGCTATTTATCTTAGGCATTAAAGATGACGCCATTAAAGAAGACTATTCACTCCTCACAAGTCTTTCTCTTGTACATATGTTTGCTCTTTCAGGAATGCATATTCATTTACTCTATAAATGTCTCGGTCTTATTAAATCATTTATACGTGATGATATTGCAGATATCATTATTAAAGTACTTATGGGCTTTTATGTTTTTTCTATACCTTATAATATATCTCTTCATCGTGCTTTTTATATGTTAGTAATTTATGATCTTGTGAAGGAGAAGTTCAATCAACTAGATGTTTTATCATTTCTTGTTTTAGTTAATGTTATTAAGAATCCTTATATCATCTTTAGTATTTCTTTTGTCTTTTCATATTTTATTTATTTTCTTGTCATTATGACCAAACATTTCCCATACCGCTCTTTCCTTATTTATTTAGGTGGTATTCCTATTGTCCTCTCACTTAATTTCTCTATCAATATCTTTTCTTATTTCTTAACAGTTCTTCTTTCTCCTTTTATATCCTGTTTTTATATTGTGACACTTCTCTCTCTTATTTTTCCAATAGATCTAATTATGAAGATGATGATTGGCTACCAGCAGATGATTCTTACCTTTATTACTTCATTGAATGCAGAAATCATCTTTCAAAAACCAACCCTCTCATTTATTATTCTTTATTACATTATCTTGTTTAATATCTTCTTATTATTAGAAGAAAAAAAGAGTATTCAATTTTCTATGTCGTTGCTGTGCGCACTACTGATCAGCTTCCATATATATAGTATCTATAAACCTTATACGCAGGTCTCTACTATTGATGTAGGACAGGGAGATTGTTCACTCATTCGTCTCCCTTTTAATCAAGGAAATTATTTGATTGATACAGGTGGTAATAGGGAATATGATATTGCCTCACATAATGTCATCCCTTATCTTAAATCACAGGGTATACCGTGTATTGATAGAGTTTATATATCTCATCATGATTATGATCACTATGGTGCATTAGATTCATTAAAGAAGAAATATAAAGTCAAGCGTATTATTGATACGTATCAGAAAGAAGAGAAGAATAAGCTCATTACAATCAAGATGCTTAAAAGTGATGTTATCTATCCTTCCACTAATGAAAACTCATTAGTCATGTTAGTCACAACAGGAGGCTATAATTATTTATTTACAGGTGATATCCCAAGTAACGTAGAAGAAGATCTTTATAAGAAATATGGGGAAATAGATGTGGATGTCTTAAAGGTTGCACATCATGGCAGTGGTTATTCTTCTTCTGTAACATTCTTTCAAATGGTTCATCCGCGTATTGCGATGATTGGTGTAGGCGAACATAATCTTTATGGTCACCCGGCTCGTATTGTTATTAAACGATTAGAAGAAAGAAAGATTAAAATACTGCGTACAGATCTTGATGGCAGCTTTTCTATTATCACTTATTTAGGAGAACATCTTGTTTACCGCTATTAATAAATTTATGGTAGAATAGGACAAAAGGATGGAGAACTATGAATATTGTATTATATGGAGAAGAAAAACTATTACTTGCACAAAGATTAGAAGACTTAAAAAAGAAATATCAATGTACAAGTGATGACATGAACTATATGGTCTATCATGCAGGTGAAACGCCTATGAAGGATATTATTGAAGATGCTTTAACACAGCCTTTTATTACAGAATATAAGATGGTTGTATTAAAGAATCCAATCTTTCTTACAAAAGAGAAACCTAAAAAGAAGCTAGTCACAGATGAAGATGTTAAACTATTTTTAGATTATATTGAACATGATAATCCAACAACATTATTTGTAATATATCATGATCAGCGTAACTTTGATGAAAGAAAGAAAGCAGTTAAATCATTACGTAAAAATGCGAAATGGTATGAAATGGAGAAATTAACCTTCAATCAGCTTTATAAAGCTACCAGAGAAGCCATTGTTCATAGAAATGCCTCTATTGAAGACAATGCTCTTGCTTTATTACTAGAACGCTGTGGAAATGATCTTCTCACTATTTCTAATCAGGTAGAGAAATTATGCCTCTATACACATAGTATAAAGAAAGAAGATGTTGAAAGATTAGTCCCACCACGAGTTGAAGAGGATGTCTTTAAGTTAACGAATGCATTGTTGAATCATGATTTAAGAAATACAATGCGTGTTTATCAAGACTTAATCTCTAAGAAACATGATCCTTTAGAACTCATTGGTTTAATTGCGAATGCATTACGTAATCTCTATCAGGTCTCTATTATGAGCAAGAAGGGCTATCGCGATAATGATATTGCCTCAGCACTCGGTCTTAATCCTCGTGCTATCTATCCAATTCGTAAAAATGCAGCACATTTTGATATCACTGAACTGATGGAAAAACTCTATGCCTTATCAGAACTAGATTATGCAATCAAGACAGGTACAGTAGATAAATTTAGAGGATTAGAACTTTTCTTGATGAGGATATAATATGGAAACAAAAGCACTTTATATTCATATTCCTTTTTGTGATCATATCTGTTCTTATTGCGATTTCGCAAAGGTCTATTATCGTGAAGAGTTTGTCTTAAAATATCTAGAACGATTAAAAGAAGAACTTGATGCACTTCCTCATCATATAATGAGAACTATTTATATAGGAGGAGGAACACCAAGTGCTCTTTCTTTAAAACAATTAGATATCTTATTAAGCATGGTTGATCCTTTTGTAGGTGATGATACTCTCGAATATACAATAGAAGTCAATCCTGAATCAGCAACGCGAGATAAACTAGAATGTATGCATACTCATGGTGTGAATCGAATAAGCGCTGGTGTACAGACATTTAATAATGATTTATTAAAAAGGATTGAACGTTATCATACTTCTGATATTGCGAAAGAAGTAATAAGAAATGCACACTCTATAGGCTTTAAGCATATCTCTATTGATTTGATGTATGGACTTCCTAATCAGACATTAGAAGATGTCCAAGAAGATTTAAAGACTGCCTTATCACTTCCTGTTAATCATTTATCTTATTATTCGCTTATATTGGAGGAACATACAAGACTTTATGATAACTATGAACCTCTTGATGAAGAGACAGAAGGAAAGTGGAGTGATTATATTGTAGAGACGCTTTCTCATGCTGGTTTTCATCGCTATGAAGTCTCTAACTTTGCGTTAGAAAATCATGAATCAGAACATAATAAAGTTTATTGGCATTATGATAACTATTATGGTGTGGGCATTGGTGCGACAGGTAAAATAGATGATGAACTTATTTCTCACTCGCGTAGTCTTACTGATTACTTGCAGGGGAAGAATACAATATATATAGAAAAAGAAACAATTGAAGATACAATGTTTAATCATCTTATGATGTCTTTACGTCTAAAAGAAGGATTAGACCTTGATGAATTTAAAAGAAGATATCATTGTTCTGTAGAAGATGTCTATAAAGAAGCTCTTACTAAGAACCTAGGTAATCATTCGTTGATTATTGAAAACAATCATTTGAAAACAAATGATACACTCGATCTTCTTAATTCCATTCTTCTAGATTTCTTACCAGAATAAGTGGGTTCTCAAATAAGAGAAACCCTTTTTAATATAAACTAGCACTAAAGTCTTGACACTGCTAAAAAAGAATGTATAATGAATCTAGCACAAGAGGAAAAAGAGTGCTAAGGAGGTGCTTGGGAATGCTTTCGGCAAGACAAATGCTTATATTTAAATATATTGTCGAAGAGTTTATTGAAACAGCAGAACCTGTTGGATCTAAGCTTCTAATGACAAAATATGAATTACCATATTCAAGCGCCACTATTCGAAATGAAATGAGCAAGCTTGAAGAACTTGGCTTTCTAGTGAAGACACATACATCTTCTGGTCGTGTTCCTTCTAAGAAGGGATATTACTATTATGTAAATACTTTGCTTCAGCCAAATGTCGATGAACAGGTAAAGAATCAGGTTGCAACTATCTTTAGTGATACACATCAATCATTGAATAGTTTGATTAAAGAAAGCTGCGAAATGTTAAGCCAGTTGACTGATCTGACGGCGGTTGCTCTAGGACCTAATTCAAGTTATGAATCTCTGCAGAACATTACACTTGTTCCAATTGGGACGCGCAATGTGACTGCGATTATTGTAACGGATAAGGGACATGTAGAAAATCGAGTTTTCACTTTATCTGAGACATTGAGTTTGGATGATTTACAATCTTGTGTAGCGGTAATGAACGACACATTAGTTGGAACACCAATTAATCAGGTGGCAGATAGATTAGAAAACGATGTCAAGCCAATCCTCAATACGAGAATCAAGGAACATGAAATCTTGTTTAATGCTTTCTTAGAAGCGTTTATGAAGTTTGCAAGAAACAATGTATATTTCTCTGGTAAAGATCATTTGCTGTATCAACCAGAATACAATGATGTCAACAAGTTAAGAAAATTAGTGAGTGCATTTGAAAATTCATCAAACTGGAATTTCTTAGCACCAACCGATGATGATGGCATCAAGGTATTAATTGGTGATGATTCAAATGTATCTGGACTTGATGATGTATCAGTTATTTCATCTTCTTTTGATACAGGAGGAGCTAGTAAAGGAACGATTTCTGTAATCGGTCCAACACGTATGCCTTACAAGAAAGTTGTATCGCTTGTAGAATATATTACTGAAAATATAGAAAGAATCATCAAGGAAAATGATGAGTAGAAGAGGTGAGACCATGGCAGAAGAAATGAAGAAAGAAGCAGAAGAAACTGTTGAAGAATCTACTAAGGAAGAAGCTGAAGAAGTAAAAGAAGAAACAACTGATGAAACAACTGAAGAAACAGCTGAAGAAACAGTAGATCCTAAAGATGAAAAGATTAAGGATTTAGAATCTCAAATCAACAAGTGGAAGACAGATTATTATAAAGTATTCGCTGATATGGAAAACTTAAAGAAAAGACTTAAAAATGAACATGCAAATCAGTTAAAGTATGCAATGCAGTCTTTTATTGAAGAGTTATTACCAGTTATTGATAACTATGAAAGATCATTAACTGTTGAACCTGAAAGCGAAGAAGGTAAGAATATTCTTAAGGGTAATAAGATGATTTTGAACCAGTTAATGAATATTCTTGGTAAGAATGGTGTAACTGTGATTGAAGCACAGGGTAAGGAATTTGATCCAAATATGCACCAGGCAGTCATGCAGGATGATAATCCTGACTTTGGTCCAAATATTGTGACTGAAGAATTACAAAAAGGTTATATGTTAAAAGATAGAGTAATTAGAGCAACTTTAGTGAAAGTGAATAAGGATTAATAGGAGGAGAACTTATTATGAGTAAAATTATTGGTATTGATTTAGGTACAACAAATTCATGTGTCAGTGTTATGGAAAATGGTGAAGCAAAAGTAATTGCAAATCCAGAAGGAATGAGAACAACTCCATCAGTTGTTGCATTCAAGAACGGTGAAATCATCGTTGGTGAAGCTGCAAAGCGTCAGGCTGTTACAAATCCTGATACTGTAGCATCTATCAAGAGACATATGGGTACAAACTATAAAGAACATGTAAATGGTCGTGATTATACACCAGAAGAAATTTCAGCAATGATTCTTCAGAACTTAAAGGCTACTGCTGAAAGCTATTTAGGTGAAAAAGTAACTAAGGCAGTTATCACAGTTCCAGCTTACTTCAATGATGCTCAGCGTCAGGCTACTAAGGATGCTGGTAAGATTGCAGGTCTTGATGTTGAACGTATTATCAACGAACCTACAGCTGCTGCACTTGCCTATGGTGTAGATAAAACTGAACAGGAACAGAAAGTATTAGTATATGACTTAGGTGGAGGAACATTCGATGTTTCTATCCTTGACTTATATGATGGTACATTTGATGTATTGGCCACTGCAGGTAACAACCGCTTAGGTGGTGATGACTTCGATAAGAAAGTTATGGACTACATGGTTTCTGAATTCAAGAAAGAAAACGGTGTTGATTTAAGTGCTGATAAGATGGCTATGCAGAGAGTTAAAGATGCTGCAGAAAAAGCTAAGAAAGACTTATCTGGTATGATGCAGACTCAGATCTCATTACCATATATCACAGCTGGTGCAAATGGACCACTTCATTTAGATATGACTCTTACAAGAGCTAAATTTGATGAATTAACAGCTGATTTAGTTGCTAAAACAGAAGTTCCAGTAAGACAGGCATTAACTGATGCGAAAGTATCTGCTTCTGAAATCGATCAGATCTTATTAGTTGGTGGTTCTACTCGTATCATTGCAGTACAGGAATCAGTTAAGAGATTATTAGGAAAAGAACCTAACAAGTCAGTTAACCCTGATGAAGTAGTATCTATGGGTGCTGCAATCCAGGGTGGTGTTATCACTGGTGATGTTAAGGATGTCGTATTACTTGATGTTACACCATTATCACTTGGTATTGAAACTATGGGTGGCGTTATGACAGTATTAATCCCTCGTAACACAACTATCCCTACTACTAAATCACAGATCTTCTCAACTGCTGCTGATAACCAGCCAGCTGTAGATATCAACGTATTACAGGGTGAACGTGCAATGGCTAAAGATAATAAGCAGTTAGGCTTATTTAAACTTGATGGTATTGAACCAGCTCCAAGAGGTATTCCTCAGATTGAAGTATCATTTGATATCGACGTTAACGGTATCGTAAACGTTAAAGCAAAGGATATGAAGACAAACAAAGAACAGTCTATCACTATTCAGAACTCTACAGGTTTAAGTGAAGAAGAAATCGATAGAATGGTTAAGGAAGCTGAAAGCAATAAGGCTGACGATGAAAAGAAACGTAAAGACATCGAAACTAAGAACAAAGCAGAAGCTATGATCAACCAGATTGATAAGGCTTTAGCTGAACAGGGTGCTAACCTTCCAGAAGATCAGAAGAAGCAGGCTACAGCTTTAAGAGATGAACTTAAGACTGCATTAGACAATAATGATATGGCTACTCTTGAATCTAAGATGAGCGAACTTGAACAGATTGCTCAGCAGATGGCTGCTGCTCAGTATCAGCAGCAGAATGCTGGTAACACAGCAGGTGCAGACACTTCATCTAACAACAATAACGATGATTTCGTTGATGCAGACTTTACTGAAAAGAACTAACAAGAAAGCCAAGGGTAATCCCCTTGGCTTATATTAAATGAGGTGTAATTTATGGCAGATAAGAGAGATTATTATGAAGTCCTTGGTGTATCTAGGGATGCTTCAAAAGATGAAATAAAACGTGCCTATCGTAAGATGGCAAAGAAATATCACCCTGATGTGAATAAAGCGCCAGATGCAGCAGATAAGTTCAAGGAAGTTAATGAAGCCTATGAAGTTCTTTCTGATGAGAATAAGAAGGCGGCTTATGACCGTTATGGACATGCAGCATTTGAACAGGGTGGTGCAGGTGCTGGAGGATTTGGTGGCCAGGGATTTGGTGGATTTGAAGATATGGATTTTGGTGATATCTTCGGTTCATTCTTTGGCGGAGGACAGTCACGTTCTAGAAGACCTACAGGACCACAAAAAGGTGAAGACCGTTATGTTCAGATAGAAATTGATTTCATGGATGCTATCAAGGGTAAAAAGACAGAACTTAAGATTAACTATGATGAACAGTGTTCTCATTGTCATGGTACAGGTGCTAAGAATTCTAATGATGTGCATACATGTTCTAGATGTGGTGGGACAGGTCGTATTAGAGTACAGCAGCGTTCACCATTTGGTACTATCATTAATGAATCAGTCTGCCCAGACTGTCATGGTACAGGTAAGGTAGTCAAGGATAAGTGCCTACATTGTCATGGTTCAGGATATATTAATAAGAATGTCACTGTAGAATTAACAATCCCAGCTGGTATTAATTCTCATCAGCAGTTACGTGTCGCTGGTAAAGGACAGCGTGGTGTGAATGGTGGACCTAATGGTGACTTATATGTAGAAATCTATGTACGTCCACATAAATACTTTGTGAGAAACGGAAATGATATTTCTATATCAGTTCCAGTTTCTGCAGTAGATGCAACTCTTGGCTGTGAAGTTGAAGTACCTACTGTTTATGGTGATGTCACTATGAAGATTCCAGCAGGAACACAGACTGGTACAGTCATGAGACTTAAGGGTAAAGGTGTCAAGAACATGCGTGGTGATACTTATGGTGATCAGTATGTTCAGGTTAACGTTTCTATTCCTAAGAAGTTAAGCAAGAAAGAAAAAGACCTTTATACAAAACTTAAAGAATTAGATGAAAAAGAATCTATTTTTGATCAATTTAAGAAATCATTCAAGAGATAGGGATATTGAGTATTCCTATCTTTTTTGTATAATGAAATAAGGAGGAAAATATAAGTAACTAAATATATCGACTATTGTGATTAAATGTGTTCAAATCTCCTCAAAGGAGAGCGTTAAAATGAAAACATCAAATATCACAAATTATAAATTAAAGGATTTTACTGAACTTTTAGGCGTATCTGTTAAGATGTTATAACGTTGAGATAGAAAAGGAACTTTAAAGGCAAACCGAACCAAAACTAAAGGCATTATTATACTTATAATCATCATTTACTAAATCAAGTTACATTTTTAAGATAGTTTTGTAATGTAAAAGAATTATTTGAATACCCACAGACCACAGGTTAGTGAAAA
>OGFF01000247.1_pt1 | contig 82141 bp, 66 predicted proteins | sample 1570751 | NCBI WGS metagenome assembly OGFF01 (sample SAMEA2581951, study PRJEB24529) | metagenome | biome: Human gut stool | place: China | collected 2011 | reverse complement strand
AGAAAGCAGGAGAAAAGGCTGCCAAGAATGCCACAGAGAAAGCGGCAAAGAAGGCTGCGAAGAAAAAACTGGCAAAAGAAGCCGGAAAAGAAGCTGCCGAAAAAGGGGCAGAAAAAGCAGCAAAGGAAGCAGCAGAGAAAGCTACAGAAAAGACTGCGAAGGAAGCCACGGAGAAGGGGATAAAAAATATAGAAAAAGAAGGTGCGAAAACCGCAGAGAAGATACCTAAAAATTTTGATCCAAGTAATATACCTAATATGAATAAACAGGAAATTATTGATTCTATACCAGATACATGGAAGTATACGGAACATAATGGATTTGTTCACGTAAGGGATGAAAGTGGTAGAATACGTATTAGAATAGATCCACCAGATAAAGTGACTCAATATCCACACGTACATATTTATGATGATGAGGGAAACTTGCTAGATATTTTAGGGAATGTTGTAAGTAAAAAAAGTATGGCTGGACATATACCATATAAATACTAAAAGAGGTTTAATGATGATACAGGAAATTGAAAAAAAGATTAAAGATAGTTATTACTGGGACGCAAGAGTCAAGTCTTTAGAGTGCAATTATTTTGGAGATGAAGTAAAGATAGTGTTTGAAGATGAAAAAAAGGATATTACATATTTCTTCTCAAAATGTTATAAGGTTTTAATTGAACATGATGTAGAATATATAAAAGAAATATCACCTAAACATCTTACCTTTGCACAAATACCATATTTTATGCAAAATGTAGAAGTTAAGAAAGTGGATATGTATCAAGAAGAAGGTATGGAATTTAAAATAAATATGTATCCTATAGAGTTGTTAATAGTGTGCAAATCATTTGATATATATTAACAGAATTTTATAAAGGAGATAGAATATTTCAAGACGGACTAGATAAAAAATAAAGATCCAGCCTTGTGAATCAACAGCCGCCTTAGAAGCTCTTGGTGTTTTGTATAGGTAATAGCAATGTCCGTACAAGGAAGTACGGACAAGGTGCACCTGAGCCCGGATGGCGAAAAATGTAATATATGGCTTGCCATATATTATGTAGCATCGGTCTATTGCCGTAGGCAATTTTAATGACCGATGTTCCCGGCACCGGTTGCGTGAGCTTACAAAAACTGAATCAAAACACTTAGAGCTACTTGGCGGCTGTTACCTGAACAAGAATGGGCTTTATTTTTCTATATACGTGCATATATTTTTATTAAAAGAGATAATAACAGCAAATAAGAATTGTAAATGCTTTGCAGTGATGATATAGTTGTTACAAAGCATATTTTCTTTTATCAAGTCTATTGAGCAGAAGAGAATGATTCTCGATACGCTCTATGTCTTAAGCATATCTTATTTCAGGAAATTCATGCTTTATTTCACAAATTTATAAAGCAGGGGTTTCGAGAGGATATGTATATGTACGTATGATTGGCTCCTGCAGCAAACGAAGGAGGATCATAACAGATGACAGAGAAAAGAAAATTTTACGGAATGCGGAATGACTATATGTTCCATGCAGTCCTGCAGAAGAACGAAGAAGTATTAAGAAATCTTCTGGCGACACTGCTTGAGATGGACGAAGCGGATATTGTAAGCTGCCGCATAGAAAATCCAATTGAGCTTGGCAGGGAGATCAAGGGGAAAGAATGTATCTTAGATGCAAAGATCATACTGAATGACGCAAGGATTATAAATATTGAACTGCAGGTATATAAGCAGACCTACTGGGTAAACCGGTCGCTTTTATACTGGTCGCGAGCATACGATAGCATTAAAAGCGGACAGGAATATGATAGACTGCTTCCGACATATCACATCGGGATTTTGGATTTTACATTATTTAATGAGCATCCAAAGTTTATGGCACAATATCAGATCCTTGACGTGGAGGATCACTTCTTGTACTCGGACAAATTATGCATTAAAGTGTTAGATCTGACGCAGATAGAAAAAGCAAAGAAACAGCCTGGAACTGACAAAAAGCTTTTGAAATGGGCAAGTATATTTAAGGCAGAAACTTTGGAGGAACTGGAACAACTGGCAGGTAAGGAGGAGGTATTTGAAAACATGGTATTGACATTGAAGAAACTGAGTGAAGATGAAAAAATCCGGATGCAGTGTGAAGCAAGAGAAGATTATGAAAGATGCCTGCTCTCAGAATATAGTGCCGGAAAACGTGAGGGCATAGAGGAAGGAATAGAAAAAGGTATAGAGCAGGGAATAGAAAAGGGAATAGAGCAAGGAACAGAAATAACTCAGAAAAAACTGCTTCATAATCTGATGGAATCTCAGAAAATCACTGAGGATGAAGCGCGTAAGATGTTGGGAATTTGATCTTGATAAAGAGGGAATATGAGGGGAAAAGAAAATATGAATAAAAAAGGCAGCAATAGCAATGAAGAGACGATTTGAGGTGTGTTTATGTTATTGCTGCTGTTTTTGTATAAGGAAATAGAAAGAGAGAAAACCAAGACTGATGACTGCAAAAAAGGTATATCGTTATTTTGAAAATAATATTTGTTAGGGGAAAAGAAATTACTGAATAAAGGAAGTGGGAATGTGTTTTTTTCAGATAATGAGAAAAGGGTTATGGAAAAACTTTTCTTATCAATCAATGTTAATCCATCTCAAATCTATATACTAACATATTCAGACGGGGATATTATTGAAGCACAAGTAGATACGTGTTATGAGACTGATAATGGATTAGATGAAGATGTCCCTGATTATGAAGAATACCATGCATGTGCAATGAGAATTGTAAAAATTATTGTGGACAAAACTCAAAAACTTAAAGAAGGTAGTTTGATAGAAATTAATTATCATAATTATCCTCAGTACATAAAAGACTTACAAGGTAATATGTTGTAAAAGTTAACAGGAAGGTGGCAAAGACCTAATGGGCAGTTTATATCAAATGCAGAAGTAGGAATTTTTTCCCTGTTAAGTACTGGATGGCCTTGATGTATTTACAATACGATAGGGGGACGTATGGAAGAAAATAAGGAAAAATGTATAGGTAGACTTATTCATAGTCGTATTCCAATTGAATGGATGAGATATGGGCAAGTATATTTAAGGCAGAAACTCTGGAGGAACTGGAACAACTGGCAGGTAAGGAGGAGGTATTTGAAAACATGGTATTGACATTGAAGAAACTGAGTGAAGATGAAAAAATCCGGATGCAGTGTGAAGCAAGAGAAGATTATGAAAGATGCCTGCTCTCAGAATATAGTGCCGGAAAACGTGAAGGGATAGAGCAGGGAACAGAAACAACGCAGAAAAAATTAATTCATAATCTGATGGAGTCTCAGAAAATTACTGAGGATGAAGCGCGTAAGATGTTGGGAATTTGAAAAGGAAAACATATCTTCTGTGGGCTGAACGGTAGGAATTTCGGGCTGAACGGTATCGCCATTCTATGACATATCAGATACAATAAAAGTGGGTTAAGTAAAGCTGATACCCATAAAACTCAGGGGAAGAGGAATGTAAATAGATTGCCGAACCCAGACTCGATAACTATCCCATATCGTATCCGTGGTGTAACACATCATTATTATTCCCAATGTGGTTCGGCAATCTAGAGGGACGGAAGATGAAGAATAGAATAACATGTGAAGCAACAGTAGCAAAAATAAAACGATTAGAAATATGTTTTTTGCTGGTGTTGCTTTTTTTATATGTCAGAAGTCAGGCAGCTCATGCACAACAGATCAAATATGATCAGTTAGGAAGGGTGGAGCAGGTTACTTATGAAAATGGGGATTCTGTGCGGTATCAGTATGATGCAAATGGCAACATGACAGAAGCGGAGATAAATACTATAACGAAACCGGAGCCGACAAAGGAACCGGGGACAACGAAGAAGCCAAATCCGGGTACTGGTTCAGGCTCACAGGGAGAAACAGGAACTAATCGGGGACAAGATAAAATAGATAAGCCGGAGATAACCGGTACACCACAGAAAACACCGGATCCGGGAAAGCCACAGAAAACTGCCAAGAAAGGAATGCAGATAAAAACAAAGACTGCAATTTATAAAATAACATCTGTAAAAGGCTCAAGAACAGTCTGTTATCAAAGACCGAGGAAAAACTATCGAAAGATTGTAATACCGGATACGATTACCTATCTTGGGAAAAAGTACAAGGTAACAGCGATAAAAGCCGGAGCCTGCAGAAAGCAGCCCAAACTGAAACAGGTTGTGATTGGCAAGAATGTCAAAACTATCGGAAAACAGGCTTTCTATCAAAGCAAAAAACTAAAGAAGGTGCAGATCAAATCAAAATGCCTGCAGAAGGTTGGCAAACAGGCATTTCAGGGAACGCATAGGAAAATAGTGATCAAGATGCCGAAAGGGAAACGAGGAAAATACAAAACTATAATTAAAATACATAATAAATAATATTGATATATTAAAGAAAATAATATACAATACAATTGATTTATATACAATAGTAATTAGAAGGGATAAATAATTTTTAGTTATCCGTCGTCTTTATAATATACTTGACGAGTTTGAGGTATACACATGATAGCATGGGAAAAAATAGATAATAAAACATTTGAAAATTTGGCATTCGATTATATGTCAAGTAACTATCCTGATATAAGATGGGAAAAAACAAAGTTAACAAATGATGGCAATAAAGATGGGGAAAGTATAATTTCTGCTTTGCCATTTAATACAACAATAAAGTATTGGTATGAAGCAAAGTATTCTATTAATATAAATAAAAGTATTCCCAAAAGTCATTTAGATTCAACGTTAGTATCTAGTTTGTTAGATGGACACGTCGTTGTAATTGCTTTTATAACAAATGCATATATCAGTGAAGATTATAAAAGGCGTGCAGATATATTTGCAAGAAAAAGAGATAATCTTAAAATTTACTATATAAATGGAGAGGAAATAGAAAACTGGTTATCTGAAAATCCTACGATCGAAGATAAGTACTTCCATACAATAAGCGCTCAGAAATATTGCATCGAAGATAAAATTGAAACAGTATGTTTTATGGATAAATATGATTGCGGTGATAATAGTATTTTAAAATTATCCACATTAGAATTGCGCAAAGAATATCTTTTATATATTCGATTTAACTCTTCTGAGAAACAAAGCGTTGAACTTATTCTTGATAAAGCGATTAGTCGTATTCCAGATTATACAAGTGAAAAAACGAATATATCAAATTGGCTGGTTGAAAAGGGAAATAATTCATTATTTATTCCGGTCAAATTGATTGAATCGAAAACCGATTATACCATAGAAATAAGAGGCTATTCAGGGATTAAGAAATATGTGATTAAAGATTTAAAAATACTAGATTTATATACTCCTCAATTATTTATCAAGTCGCAAATAAAAATTTTGACTGATATTCATATGTTCATCAAATCTAATACTTCAGATAATTTATTTTTTTTAGTAGTTGGCGATGCGGGGTGTGGTAAGACATATATGTTAAATCAAATTCGTAATAACATATCATCGTTATTTTCTTCAATTCTCTTAAATTTTTCAGGGAATACAGAAAAAGATTACTTATTATGTTACAAATTATTTATTTTTTGCCAATTTGGAAGTCTTTGGGAACTTAAAATAGAAGACTTTCAGTTTTTAAATTTAGATTTTGTCGTTAAGAATGTATTAAAAGAAATCAATGATGGAATTACTTCAAAAATAACCTGTGATCAAATTGTTACTTATTGTAAAGAACATTCAATTGATAATAAATCGGCAAATTTTTTACAACAACATATCTATATAGATGATATTCATAAGGGTAACTCAGAAGTTTTGGGATTATTTCAATCCATACTTGCATGGGTGAATAGACATCATTTAAGCAAAAAAATATTTTTCTTTACGCGACCAACTTTATCTAGAAATGAACAGTTGACAGATTTTTTAGAATTAAATGCATGTTATTGTAACGAAATCCACAGGCCCTCTATTGATGATATAATAATTTCTATCGAGAAAAATATCGGGAAATTTCCTATACTGAATTCTCTAATGCAGGGATTAAATATAAATATTTCTGCATTATATTTATATGATTTATTATGTGAATTGAAGGAAAAAATCAATTCATTTAATGATCAGGATTTAATAGATTCATCATTAAAATTTAAAAATATACTTGACAGGCTATCGATTGTACAAAATAATTTGAATGCAAATAAATCATTGTCAAGCTATTATTCTAACCTTGTTTTTAATTTTGTATATACACTTGAAAGTGGTGTTAGTATTTGTGCGCTTATTGAATTTGGGGGCGAAGAAATCTATGATGATATATCTATGTTGTGTAATAAAAATATAATAAAAGAAATTTCCGGTAAATTATATCCATTTCATGATATTTATTTGGAAGCCTTTAGATTAAAAAAGAGAAAAATATATAGGGATAGGATTGGAGAATTTATTCTTTTCTGTCAGACAAAGGGATATATTAACGAAAGCGAATGTTATTATCAACTAATCTCTTTAGGTGGAAAATATTTTTGGAAATATCGGTCTATTTGCGCAAAATTTAGAGATGAATTACATGACAATGCAAATTACTTTGCAGCAGAAAAGATTGCAAAGACAATACAAAAAGAAAATCAAAAAGATTTAAAAGATTATGATTATTCTGATATTAGAAATTTATTTGTGCTAGGAAATTGTTACAAGTATACCAATTCATATGAGTTGTCTAATGAAGAGTTTAATAAGATTGTAAATGTCTATAAGTACTCCACATTAAAATTACAGAATGACATATTAATTGAAACACTTTCGGAAAAAATAAATAATAATATTTGGATGTTGAATATAAACGATGCAGATGCTGAATTGACAAAATTATTTAAATTTATGAATTCTAATAATTTTCAACTTAAAACAAAAGCATATAAATATGGATATCTGAATTATTACAATCGTAGAATGCTTTGCAATTTTATGCAGGGGTGTGGAACAGAAGAACATTACCATGTAGCTCTTTTGAAATCAAGGGAACTGGGATTAATTGAATATGAAGGTTTCGCACATATGGATTATGCGAAGTCCATTTATAATAAAGACCTGTATAAAGCATTAAATTCCTTGATTATTGCAAAAAACATTTTCAAAAAAATTAAAGAACCACGTCGTGAATTAGATTGTGATAGTGAAATTGTATATGTTAAAGCCTTACTTGAAAAAGATTATTCAGAATCCTTACTTTCACTACAGAATATATGCAAAACTATGAAAGAACAAAACTATATACAGTCTTATACAAGAACTTGTTTAAAACTTGTGATTATAATGTTATTGTCACAAAACTATACCTGTACAGAACTTCTGGAGGTATTAAATAAAATGTTAATGAAAAATACAACAATATCAAGTGGAAGACGACATCAAGCTATTGCATATCATGTATTGGCCGCAATCTATTATTTAGATAATAATTTGATACAGTCAAAAAAATATTCTGAAAAATGTTTACAGTTATTTTCAGAATTAGGGGAAGACTATAAACAGATACAGTCTCACAATGCAGCAATAAATAGGATGAAAAATTTTATTTTGGTCTCTGAGAACTTGCCAGTTACACCATGTGACTTTATATTGGATACGCGTATATGGTAAAGCGCTTAAGTGCTCAAATAAGTAATGCAGGCAATAAATTTCCGTAGGTATCAATAACCAAATCTGAGTTGTTACAATTTCTTGTTTCAAACCAACGGTTGTTTTTCCCTAAATTCATGATATTTTCTACAAAAAAAAGCAAAGGCATGTCAAGTTGGTGTAAGGAATATGGCAACAATTCATACAAATTAATTTGATTTGGAGAAATACCATTTATTTCATAAATATCAAAAAAAGATATACCAAGATCCTCTAGGCATTGTTTCACAGTTCGGATTTGGCATATTGATATTATATAATATGTATTTTTAAGCATATCTTTGCTTATTTGCCTTCTATAGTGTTCCTGAATGTCAGGAATAAAATGATTGCCCATTTTTACCCAAAAATAAGCCTCTTGTTGATAGAAGTCAAAATAGTATTGATTTCTACCTGTTCCTTGTGAATGATATGCAACAGCATTATGAATACATAAGCACCGTTTGCCGTTCAAACTCAGCTTTAATGATAATTCAAAAGATTCCAGTTTATTGTAATAAAATTCGTCAAACATTCCATATTTATAGAAATCACTTTTTCTCATAGCATATAATGCTGATGTCAACGCAGGTCTTTCTTGAGGATAGTTCGAAAGATTTATACTATTTAGTGAGCGACCTGCAAAAAGATGCTTCTTATAAAAAGGTCCAAATGTACTTCCGGCACATTGTATCCGATTATTTTGTGGCCATATTAATAAGGGTTGCACACAAGCAACATTTTCTTCCATTAATGCATTCAACATTTTCTCAAAGCAATCTTTTTCAGCAAATACATCTGTGTTAATAAAATATAAAATATTATTTTGAGCCTGTTTTACTGCATAATTGTTTGCTTTTCCATACCCCACCTTTTGATCCAAAATATATATCTTAATATTCTCATACTTGTTTAATTGTTTTATGTACTTAATTGTGTAGCAATTGGTAATAGAGTCTAATACAACAATTATTTCAGAGTTTAAAGCAAACTCGTCTTGTAATAAGTGCTCAAAAAAATTATTTGTCATTTCAAAAGAAGAATCTATTGAAATTATAAAACTAACATCTGTTTTCATTCATTACCTCCTTCAATACCAGTCAAAAGTCAAATGGCAATTATTATTTTTATAGATAATCGACGGATAACTAAAAATTATCCATACAAAAAAGACAACCCGCAAGGTTGTCTTTTTTGTCATATATGAAAATCCTTCCTCGGATGTTTGGTTGCCAGAATGTTTCGCTGTTTTGCGACAGCAACGTGCGTGTAGATCTGGGTGACGTTGATGGAACTGTGTCCCAGCATTTCCTGAATGTATCGAATGTCAACGTCGGCCTCTAATAAGCTGGTGGCAAAGGTATGGCGAAACATATGCGGTGTGATATGCAGGTCGATAGCGGCAAGAGAGGAGTATTTGGTGATCATTCTGCGGACGGACTGATCGGACAAAGCTCTTCCCGCCTGGTTGGCAAAAAAATGATGACAGCCTTCGGTTTCTGCATGAAAGTCACGCTTGTATTCTGATAAAATATGGATGACTTCATCGCTTCCAATCTGAATGCGCCTTTCTTTGTCGCCTTTTCCATATATAAGAATTGTTCCGTCGTATAAGTTGACATCATGACTCTTTAGGGTGCATAATTCGGAAATCCGCATGCCCGTTGCAAATAAAAGCTCTGCAACAGCAGCATCTCTCAAGGCATTTCTTTTCTGGTAGAGTGTTGTTGCAGTCCTGCGCTGCCTGTAAATAGTGGTTAAGAATGTTTCAACGACCGGCAAAGGAATTGTTTTGGGTAATATGGCCGGTTCACGGAAGCGGATCTGTAGCTTGTTAAAAGGGTTACGGATGAGAATGTCTTTGTATTCAAGATAATGAAAAAAGGCTTTTACAGAGGCTATTTTCCGCTTGACGGTTTTAGGCTTGTATTGCCTATGCAGGGCTGCAATATAGGCTTCAAGAGCCGCGGAACTGAGCGCGGGGAACTCCACGGGAGGAGTCTGTTCTGAAAACTGCCGCAGGTCGATCCTGTATGCTTTCAGGGTCTTTTCATCCAGACGCTTCTGCGAGCTGCAATATGCCAGATAGTTTTCGATAAGTGTTTGTGTCGTATCCATAATGTTCTCCTTTGGTATAAATTTAGATATCGAAGATTATAGCGTACATGGATTTATAACACAGAAGTCTCAGATGAAAAAATACTGTCCAAAGTGACAAAATAACTTAAAAAATACGAAGTTCAAAAAAATTATATTTTGCTGTTGACACAGACGCTTGAAAATGATATTATACTAATCGCGGCAAACAAAACGCATGCGGAAGTGTCGGAACTGGCAGACGAGCAAGACTAAGGATCTTGTGATCATTGCGATCGTGTGGGTTCAAGTCCCATCTTCCGCATTAACCTTTTAAGAAAAAGCCTTGAATTTTCAAGGCTTTTTTCTTTTGTCCTTATGAAATTTTTTTGTTACACTTTGTTACATTGCTTTTGAACCGAAAACCATGGCGAATACATCCGCTTTTTCTGTAAGTGGAGTAACAGAGTGAATATAATATTTCTGCGTTGTAGAAATATCTTTGTGACCTGCAAAGTCAGAAATCATTCTGTCTGGTAATAATTGACTGTCATGCAGTTCAGAGATACAGGTTTTTCTGATTGCGTGATTTCCGCTAGGCTTACCAGAGATAATAAAGCGGTCTTTTTCATTTCTTGCGCCATTACATCTACGAAGTACATTATTCACAGCATATTCATGCATTCTTTCACCAGACTTACTAACAAAGATATAATCCTCATCGTTTCGTCTGTTAGCTTTGTTTTCATCAAGTGCCATTTTAATATACTTTTTGGCGTCTGGTGTTAAGACCAAGGTTCTAATTCCTGCGTCGGTTTTTGGGTGTTGTGCAACTTTGTAGCCATTGCGGACAATTTTACCATTTTCATCTTTGGTGTAGTTTTTGACTTCACCTCTGCTAATGTGAATAGTATCTCCGTCAATATCACTTTCACGAAGTGCCACAAGTTCGCCAATACGCAGACCAAGATTGAAATTTAAGCAGATTGCTAAATAAGCGGTGTTTTTCGTTTTTTCAAATTGTGCAAGTGCTTTTTTGATAACTTCACTTTTGGTGGCGCTGGAATAAATAATTTCTTCTTCTGGCTTTGCTTTTGCTTCAAAGAAAACATTTTTTGAAGGCATAGCAATTTGGCGTGGTAGATTTATCTGCACCATATTGTGACTAATGCAATAATCATAGAGTTGGTTCATTAAACCTTTGACTTCTACATATTTCTTTTTGGTAAGGTCTCGTTCATCAATCAGTTTCAAAAGCCAATCTGATAAATCGCCAAAAGTCATTTTTGAAAGTTCTACTTTGATAATGGTGCTGCCTTTATAGTAGGTGTTCCAAACCCACTGTAATTTATTGGCTGTGCCTTTTTCCGAAGATAAATACTTATATTCAAGAAAATTGGGGTAAATAGTTGCCATTGTTACCTTGTCTGTTTCTTCCTTTGCTTTGTAAAAATCAACTATGTAGTTTTCAAGGTTCTCTTTTGTGGCTCTGGCTACTAACTTCCCATATTTGCTACCGTCTGGAATTTTGGTTTTCCATCGTCCATCGTCAGCGAGCCAGATTTTGTATTTTTCAGTATGCTGTAAAAGAATTTTTTCTCGTCTCATAAGTTCTAATTCTTTCAGCACATCATTCTTACTAATCATAGCTCTCTCTGTTGCTTCTAGCAACTCTTCTTTTGTGCATTTAACACCAACAATATTACATTCATTTGAATTCATAAACGACCTCCTATTCGGAAGCCAAACGCTTGCAGTTTGCAACTCTGGGAAGCGTCTGGAAGTTATGAACTCGCGCGCGTGTTCTTGTTACAGCCTTATCGTAGCATGCTTGATAATTGATTTTTGGAGGTCAAAAATTGAGAACAGCACATTGCACAAAAAAGCAGAATGAACTTATAAAAAACGAAAAAGAAAGGGCTATACAGAAAGTAAATCAGTGTTTTGAGATTAAATAATTTTTTATTTTTGTTACATTTTTTCCTTGACATTTTAAGCACCAAAAATAAAAATCAATTTTTCAGTATTTGGGCATTAAAAAAAGCAAGCGTTTTGTGTGCTTGCTTAATTGATTTATCTGGACTTTTGATGGTGGGATACTATATCTCGTGCTTTGGCTAGGTTGCCAAGTTCTAGTTGTTGGGCTATTTCCCGTAGCCTTTTAATAATTTCTAGTAGGCGGTTATGTTCTTCAACCATCTCATCTATTTTGTGGCTGATTTCTTTTGCTTCGCTTTCCATCTGCTTTTTATATTCTTTTGCAGATAGTCCGCCCTCATGACCAACTGCGCCACGTTCTACATCAAAACCATGGGCTTGCAAAACGATTGGAAGTTTATCATGTATAGATTGGATAAATTCCCTAGTGATGAGTGCTTTTGAAGATAAGCGACCCTCTGGGGTTATAAGCAAAATGTCAAGATGTAGATGGTTCAATCCACCCTCATCGCAGTGAGCCACCGCTTCAATTACATTGTCTTTGCCAAGTCTTGCGCCCATGTATTTAATGATTAGTTCAAAATAGTCATCCATTCTGTCGGGCGGTAGTTCTTCGGGATATGAGAAGATACATTCACATATCCAATTACTGTCTTTTCTTACCCTGTGCCCTGTGTCTATTACTTTCTCTTTTATGATTGCTTTGCAGTCCGCATACAAATTCTTTTTCGGCGCTACATATACTATATTGTTGGCAGAGTGTTCATTATCAATATCTGGGTTGCTTTTATGGTTCTTGTGCAATCGTCTATTGTGTCCATCAATTCCAACTAATGCGCCAGCCTTGTAGTTCTGGCAATGAAAAGCTAATAAAGCCATATAATTCCTCCTCTCTGTGCGACCATTTACAAGACCGCCTATGCTTCGAAATCTTGTAAAGGTCTAAGCCCCTATACCTTTTGCAAAGGTGGGGCTCTTCTTATCTTTCATCATCATAACTTGGTGTTTGTCGGTCGTACCTTTCAAAATCATCTCCCAATTGGTCTGCATCGTCCTCGGCATCCCAACTGTCAATTATCTTTTGTGCTTCACACATTAAAGTATGAAATGCAATTATCTGGTCTAATGTCATATCATCTTCATTCATGTAAAATCCCTCCCTTCATAAAAAATATGAAATTTGGCTATATAGCACAATTTGAAGTTTAAGCGGTCTTGCATACTTCCTAATGAAACTAATAAACAGCCTTGTTGCCTTACTTGACATAGGCAACATTTTTGGCGGAGTAGCAGAAAGGAAGAACGCACATGACACTATTAGAGATAATAGAGAAACAAAAAGAAGAACAGAAAATAAAAGAGTTGGCATTAAGCCAAAAGATTACCAAAGAGGAAGCGTCTTGGAGATACTACAAAGGCAGCGTAATTAAGTCCATATTTGAAACCCCGCAGTTTTATAATATGAAGCATGTAATGTATTTAAATCATGAAGAGTATCGACTTTTTAAGATACCATTTCAAACGGGTAATAAAAGAACTTCCGCCCATGTTGAATATGAAGAAATTGGCGGAGTAGAGTATAATAAAGCAACCAAGAAAGAACGAACAAAGGAAAGCAAGGAACATAGCGAGCAGTCATCTTTAAGCAGAACCAAGCAAAAAATCTATAATTACGCTTTTTCTAACGATTGGAGCAATGGACTATTTTTCACAATCACATTTGATCCAAAGCAAGTAGATAGTTTTGATTATGATAAATGCTATAAACGATTACACCAATTTCTCAAAAATATTAAAGACCAGAACCCAGATTTTAAATATATCTTTGTTCCAGAATTCCATAAATCTGGGAGAATTCATTTTCATGGTATCGGTACAAATTGCGATAGGTTAAAACTTGAAGATAGTGGAATAAAAAAGAACGGGAAGAAGATTTATAATGTCAATTCCAAAACTTTCAGATATGGATTTACTACGGTTTCAAAAATTGAAAACACCCAGAAAGTGAGCAGTTATATAACCAAGTACATCACAAAAGAAATGATTATCGCCACCAAAGGAAAGCACCGCTATTTATGTAGCAGAAATCTTGAAACCGCAGAAGTGGAGAACATCATGCTTGATGATGTTGAGAACTTCATGAAGTCGGTTGAGCTAAATCCCAAAGTATGCAACCAAAAGAAATACACCAACGAGGAAACAGGGCAAGAAATTACATATATCAAAGTTAAAAAATAATTTTCTATATTTTCATAGCTTGGCGTGATATACTTAATTTTACAAATTAAGAAGTTGTGGAGGAGTGCAATGAATAAAATTGGTACAAAAATAATAGATACAGAACGTTGTATATTGAGAAGAATTGTTCCAGACGATTATCAAATGATGTATGAAAACTGGGCAAAATACGAAGAAGTTTGCAGGTACTTTCCGTTCAATCCCGTAACGGATATGGAAATATATAAAGAAAAGGTACATAAATGGGCAGATAATTATGAATCTGATACATATTTTCATTGGGTAATTGAATGGAAAGAAAATCATGATTTGATTGGAACGATTAATTTGGGAAATGTTGAAGAATCATGTTTTATGTCAGATACATGCTATATGCTTTCGCCACAGTATTGGGGACAAGGTATAATGACGGAAGTGCTTCAAGCTGTACTAAAATATGCATTTGATGAGATTGAATTAAATCGTGTTCAGGCAGAAGTGTTTGATGGAAATGTTGCATCTGTACATGTATTAACAAAGTGTGGAATGCGGTTTGAAGGAATTGCTAGACAAAAGTATTACAAAAAGGACACGTTTATTGACACTGCGCAGTATGCAGTTCTTAAAAGTGATTTCAAAGAGTAAACCCCAATTTGTCGGCTTGTTCAAAATAATGCGGAGATGGTTTTGTTACTTTTTTGTTACACTTTGAAATGATGTGCTGAAAAGCCCCTTTCTATCGTGTTTTTTAAGGTACAAATTCATTCAAGTCCCATCTTCCGCACTAAGATGTGAGAAAGCCTTGAGAGATCAAGGCTTTTTTGTTATATAAAATATGGTATAATGAAGCATGCTGATGCATGCGCAGGTCATCAGGCTCCGCCTGGTGACAATGTATAATGAAGCATGCTGATGCACACAACAAAAAGGATAACTATATAAATATGAACATTCAAAAACAGTTTATAAAATATGTTTCCCAGAATATCTGTGGAATGTTGGGGATTTCCTGCTATATTATTGTGGATACATTCTTTATCTCGCAGGCAGCGGGAACGGACGGGATTACCGTATTGAATCTGGTGCTGCCGGTATATAACCTGATTTTTGCCATAGGATCGATGATTGGGGTAGGATCGGCAACCCGGTATACAATATTAAAAGCACAGGAAGATGACAGTGCAAAGAAATATTTTGCAAATGCGATTTTGTGTATCCTCATAATCAGCATTCCATTTGTCCTGTCTGGCATTTTTTCTCCGGATACGGTGATGCATATGATGGGGGCGGATGCCGGGATCACGCAGCTGGGCCGCACATATACGAGGATTTTCTTATTATTTACACCGTTTTTTATGATGAATTATGTGTTTTCTGCGTTTGTCCGCAACGACAATGCTCCGACCCTCGCCATGATTGGAACGATGATGGGAAGTTTTTCCAATGTTGTCCTTGACTATGTGTTTATGTTTCCGATGGGGATGGGACTGGCAGGAGCAGCACTTGCCACAGCAGCATCTCCGATCGTCAGCATATTAATCTGCAGTATTCATTTTTGTCAGAAGAAAAATAAGGTACAGTTTGCAAAGACCAGACCATCGGTACGGATGCTTACAGCATCCTGCCAGCTGGGGGTTCCGGCATTTGTGGGAGAATTTTCTTCCGGAGTGACAACAACGCTTTTTAATTACCTGATTTTAGGGCTTGCCGGAAATGTAGGAGTGGCTGCCTATGGCGTGATTGCCAACTTTGCACTCATATTTACCTGTATTTTTAACGGGATTTCCCAGGGAGCCCAGCCACTGGTCAGCCGTTATTACGGAGAAGGGAATGAACGTGCGGTTAAAAAGATTCTGCATCTGGGACTGGCTACGGGCGTTGTTTTCAGTCTTTTGATTATTTCGCTTGTCTGGGGATTTACAGACCCGATGGTAGCCTTGTTTAACAGTGAACATTCGGTAAAGATGGCGGAATATGCATTTACAGGAATGCGGCTTTATGTGATCGGATTTTTGTTTGCCGGTTTCAATATTATCGGAACCGGGTATCTGAGTGCATCGGAGCATGCAAAAGAGGCATTTACGGCCTCGGTTTGCAGAGGATTTGTAGCTATTGCGGTGTGTTCCGTGATATTGTCACGTATATTTGGAATCCGTGGTGTCTGGCTGTCGTTTATGGCTGCGGAAGCACTGACGGCAGGAATTACGGCATGGGCGCTTCTTAAAGATCGCAAAAAGGAGGCTATGGCATGAAGTATGATAAGAAAGGACCTGAAACGATGGATGCAGATCCGATGCGTCTTTTGGTTTCCGCCATACTGGCATTTACGGTGATGCTTTTTATCAATGGGTTTGTCGGAAGTATGGGTGGATTTCCTGCGTTTGTTGCATTTACGCTGGTATTTTTCCGGATACGAACCCGTGCGGGAATGGAAAACGGAGGGATGCAGCAGGAATTGTCAGATCGTCAGATCACAGGACGGCTGTTGTGGAAATATGCTGCTGGTTATCTGGTTTTATGGGGAATTTTAAGAATTGCGTTTCTGATCTCCCGGGTCACCGGCTGGGGAAATATCAATGGAGCTTCCGCAGTGGAATATGTACGGCAGATGTGGAACACATCGCTTTTGGAAAAATGGGCATATTTTTTTGCTGGGATGATCATGTTTGCGTTTGTGCTTTCACTGTTTCCGCTTGCTGTAATCCGGGAAAAGGTGCGGTGGATTCGCTATGCACTGGTTGATGGTGCGGTGTTTGCACTGGTATGTCTTGGAATGAACGGCGTCTGTCGTTTGAAATTTGAACAGAAATCATCAGGCAGAGCAACATGTCTGATCGATCATCTGCTGCTTTGCGGCCGGATGCGGACCTGGCAGGAAATCACCTGTCTGTTGGCAATGGTTGTTTTTATTCTTGTCATGGGTGCATTTGTATTTAACTATGCATCCAGGCAGTATGCGGTTAAAAATATAGATGGAATACCGGCATCCGCCGGGGAAGAAGAATCGCGCAGACACCGGATGATCAGAAAGATTGTGACGGTTGGCTGCAGTATTGCGGCTGCTGCAATTGTTGTCGTGATAGTACTTCTGATGCCAAAAGATACCGCAGGGGATTATACGAAGGTTGCGGAATTTCTGACTAAGGATACGCGGATGGGACCGATGGAATATGGAGATGCGGTTTATGTACCGGTAAATGAGGAAGCGGATCTGGAGAAAAACGGAATTGCCCAGGGCTATCTGGCAGAGCGTGGAGAGCGCTGCGACAGTCGGTTTTATCAGCTTGCGATTGCAAATCTTTTGTATACCGATCCGACCGGAAAAACAAATCTCGTACAGACAGCCGGAACCGATGGAGGAACGTATGCACCGGTGGCATCGGTGGAAACAGATAAGACATGGGAAACGGATGATATGTTTCTTCTCTGGGATGAAGATTGGGCTTTAGAATCGGCATATTCGCACGAGCCGACAGGCTATGTGGCATGTCCGGCGGATCTGATACAGGGGCTTAGGATGCAGTTTCCGGATGTGACCTACCGCACAGCGGATTTTTCGGATTATGATGCCTATTTTACACTTCGGGGATATCAGGAGATGGAGCAGGCGCTGGAGGAAGATCCCGTGGATGGAGACTGGGTCGGATGTATTCTGGTGAAAGATAACAAATTTTATTTTGGAAGCTACGAAAATCAGATTACGGGTATCTGTCTGCAACAGCTGCGGAAAGTACTCGGAGGAAATGCAAAATAAAAAAGGAAATCAGGAATTCACGCAGAATATATAATATGTAGAGTTGTTTGAAATATTGTAAGGATTTTGGCGGTTTGTGCCGCAGAAATGAGCAGAATATGACAATTCGGGAAAGAATAGAACAGATAGAAGCAGATACTTTAAGTCCGTACGCCTGTCTGTCCATAAATTCAAAGGGCAGAGACAGGGAGGAACCGCAGTGTGATATTCGTCCGGTCTTTCAGAGGGACCGTGACCGTATCCTGCACAGTAAGTCTTTCCGGAGACTGAAAAGTAAGACGCAGGTTTTTCTCACACCGATGGGAGATCATTACCGGACGCGGCTGACACATACGCTTGAAGTATCGCAGAATGCGAGAACCATTGCGAAGGCGCTCCGGCTGAATGAAGATCTGGTTGAGGCGATAGCACTGGGGCATGATCTGGGGCATACACCGTTTGGACATGCAGGAGAATTTCTGCTGAATCAGGTGTATGAAGGTGGGTTCCGCCACAACGAACAGAGCGTACGCATTGTAGAAAAACTGGAAAAAGACGGAGAAGGACTGAATCTGACCTGGGAGGTCCGGGATGGAATTTTAAACCATCAGACACGGACGATTCCGCATACGCTGGAAGGAAAGATTGTGCGCCTGTCCGATAAGATTGCATATGTCAATTCCGATATTGATGATGCGATCCGTGCAATGATTCTGGATGAGGAAGATATTCCAGTGGAACTGCGCCGGACGCTGGGATTTACCACAAGAGAGCGCCTGGATCACCTGATCCACGATATCATCAGCAACAGTATGGGAAGAGACGATATCATTATGTCGGATGAGACCGCGGAGGCACTGCGGGATCTGCGCTTGTTCATGTTTGAACATGTATACCGGAATCCGGTCGCAAAAGGCGAGGAAGTAAAAGCTAAGGCCATGCTGGAACAGATGTATTATTTTTATATGGACCATATCGAGCAGCTGCCGGCAAAGTTATTAAAAATGCTGGATGAGGGGGAAGACAAAGGGCGCATCGTCTGTGACTATATTTCCGGTATGACAGATAAGTATGCGATTACCAAATTTAAAGAAAATTTTATGCCGCAGGCATGGAAAGTGGATGGATATTGATGACTAGAGAAAGGAGGGGATTTCCACGCCGTATTTTTCAGATGATCTGATTGAGGAGGTACGTTCCCGCAATGACATTGTGGATGTGATCGGCGGGTATGTGCGTCTGCAGAAAAAAGGAAGTACATATTTTGGGTTATGCCCCTTTCATAATGAGAAGACGGGATCATTTTCCGTTTCTCCAAATAAACAGATGTATTACTGCTTTGGATGTGGAGCGGGAGGCAATGTTTTTACATTTCTGATGCAGTATGAGAATTATACTTTTACCGAAGCGATGCAGGTACTTGCCGATCGTGCGGGAATTGAACTTCCCAAGCAGGAGATGACAGGTGCACAGAAACGTGAGGCGGACAAGCGCACGAAGCTGCTGGAGATTAACAAAGAAGCCGCAAAGTATTTTTATAAACTTCTGCGCAGCCCGAGAGGGGAAAAAGCATATGCGTATTTCCGTAAGCGGGAGCTGTCGGATGAAACGATGCGCAAATTTGGCCTGGGCTATTCGGATCAGTACAGCGATGATCTCTATCGCTATTTAAGACATATGGGATATGACGATGCGCTGCTGAAAGAGTCGGGGCTTGTCTCCATCGATGAGGTGCGCGGAGGCCATGACAAATTCTGGAATCGTGCCATGTTTCCGATCATGGATGTACATAACCGGGTGATCGGATTTGGAGGGCGTGTCATGGGCGAAGGGGAACCGAAGTATCTGAATTCGCCGGAGACGAAGATTTTTGACAAGAGCCGGAATCTGTATGGATTAAATATTGCAAGGACAACCAGAAAACCGCAGCTGCTTTTATGTGAGGGATATATGGATGTCATTGCACTGCACCAGGCAGGCTTTGACAATGCGGTGGCCTCTCTTGGCACATCGCTTACCAGTGGACATGCCAGTCTGCTGAAACGCTACACCAAAGAAGTGTATCTGACATATGACAGTGATGGGGCTGGGGTAAAGGCGGCACTCCGTGCAATTCCGATTTTAAAAGAAGTTGGAATTATCACGAAAGTCATAAACATGCAGCCGTACAAAGATCCGGATGAATTTATCAAAGCACTTGGAGCCGAAGAATATCAGAAGAGGATTGATCAGGCGGAAAACAGTTTTCTGTTTGAAATCCGTATGCTGGAGCAGAATTATGATATGAATGATCCGGAGTCCAAGACGGCATTTTATAATGAGACGGCGCGGCGGCTTTTAGCCTTTCCGGAGGAGCTTGAGCGCAACAATTATATCCAGGCGGTCGCTGATAAGTACAGGATTGGCTTTGAGGATCTGCGGAAGCTTGTGAATAATCTGGCAATGGCAGGGAGCGGGATTAAAAAGGCGGCTCCGTTAAAGAGCGGTATCCATGAAAAAAAGAAAGAAGATGGCATGAAACAGTCACAGAAGCTGCTTCTGACCTGGCTGATCGAGGATACGCGGCTTTTTGACAGCATCAAAGGATGGATCACGGAGGAAGATTTCACGGAACCGCTGTATCGCAAAGCGGCACAGGAGCTGTTCACCCAGTATGGGGAGAGCGGACAGGTGAATCCGGCAAAGATTATCAGCCGGTTTCAGGAGGAGGAAGAACAAAAAGAAATTGCGGGGCTTTTTAATGCAAAAATTCATGAAGTAGAGACAAAACAGGACAAAGAAAAAGCATTAAAGGAAACAATTGAGAGAATCAAGGAAAACAGTATTGATGTTCGAAGCCGGCAGTCAGATCCGAATGATCTGACGGTCGTTATGCAGCTGATCAATGAACAGAAGGAATTGGAGAAGCTGAAGAAAACGCATATTTCTATTGATTAGGGACAAAATAGAAAGTAACCTGAGAGGACGAAACGACATGGCAAAGAAAAAAGAAGAGAATGCAGCAGTGGAAACGGAAGAAACAAAGGCAAAGTTCAGAGAAAAACTGAAAAGTCTGCTGGAACTGGGAAAAAAGAAACGGAACATTCTGGAGTATCAGGAGATCAGCGATTTTTTCAGGGATATGAATCTTGACGAAGAAAAGATGGAGAAGGTTCTGGATTTCCTGGAAGCAAATAAAGTAGATGTCCTCAGGATCAGTGACGGGGATGATGAGGATGATGATATCATTCTGGATGACGAAGACGAGGTAGAAGTAGAAAAGATTGATCTTTCGGTTCCGGAGGGCGTAAGTGTCGAGGATCCGGTACGCATGTACTTAAAGGAAATCGGCAAAGTGCCGCTGCTGTCTGCAGACGAAGAAATTGAGCTGGCACAGAAGATGGAGGCCGGAAGTGTGGCAGTTGAAAAAATTCCACTGCTCAAAGAGCGTCTGGCAGAAACCGGTGATGAACAGGAAAAAGAAGAAATACAAGCGGAGATCAAAGCATTGCAACTGGATGTCGACCGTGGATCAGATGCCAAAAAACGTCTGGCGGAGGCAAATCTTCGTCTGGTAGTCAGCATTGCCAAGCGCTATGTGGGCAGGGGCATGCTGTTTTTAGACCTGATTCAGGAAGGAAATTTGGGACTGATCAAGGCGGTAGAAAAATTTGATTACCGCAAAGGATATAAGTTCTCCACTTATGCAACATGGTGGATCCGGCAGGCAATTACCCGTGCAATTGCGGATCAGGCAAGAACCATCCGTATTCCGGTGCACATGGTGGAAACGATCAACAAGCTCATTCGTGTCAGCAGACAGCTGCTGCAGGAACTCGGGCGGGAACCTACGCCGGAAGAAATCGCGGAAGAGATGAAGATGCCGGTGGAACGTGTGCGGGAAATCTTAAAGATTTCACAGGAACCGGTATCTCTGGAAACACCAATCGGAGAAGAGGAAGATTCCCATCTGGGCGATTTTATTAAAGATGATAATGTACCGGTACCGGCAGATGCTGCTACTTTTACACTGCTTAAGGAACAGCTGGAGGAGGTACTCGGAACACTGACCGAGCGGGAGCAGAAAGTGCTGACTCTTCGTTTTGGTCTGGAAGATGGACGGGCGAGAACCCTTGAGGAAGTCGGGAAAGAGTTCAATGTAACCAGAGAACGAATCCGTCAGATTGAGGCAAAAGCACTCCGCAAGCTTCGCCATCCAAGCAGAAGTCGTAAGTTAAAGGATTATTTAGAGTAACATGATGAAATTATCGAGGAGAATGAAAGCAGTGGCTTCCATGGTTACAACCGGCGGTATCCTTGCGGATATCGGAACAGACCATGCGTATGTGCCGATTGCACTGGTACAGAGGCAGAAAATAAAGGGAGCTATTGCAATGGATATTAATGAGGGACCGCTTGCCCGGGCGCAGGAACATATCCGGGCAGCCAGGCTGGAGAAATATATACAGACCAGACTTTCGGACGGAGCAGAGGCACTGCTTCCAAATGAAGCGGATTCCATTCTGATTGCAGGAATGGGTGGAGAACTGATTCTGCATATTCTGACGGAAGGGGAATTAGTCTGCAGTACAGCGAAAGAACTGATTTTGCAGCCACAGTCTGAAATACATAAGGTCCGGGAATATCTGCGCCAGCATCAGTATAAGATTGAAGATGAAGATATGGTCTGTGAAGAAGGAAAATATTATCCGATGATGCGTGCCGTAAAAACGGAGCAGGATGAAACGTGGAACCGGTTGAATGATCAGACAATTGCAGTCTGTGATATTTACGGACCGCTTCTTCTGAGAAACGGAAATCCGGTATTGCGCCGGTTTCTGGTGCGTCAGCATGGACAGCTGACACAGATTCTGCAGACGCTTGAAGCACAGAAAGAATCGGAACAGATCATACGACGTATTGCAGAAGTGCAGGAAAAATTACAGCAGAATGAATCTGCGTATACGATTTTGGGGGCGATAAAAAGTGCAGGAATTTGAGATCACATTGGAGACTGCGCCGGGGAAAACCGAACTGGTTCTGATTCCGGAGCAGACAAAACTGGAACAGATTGCAAAACGATATCAGAAAAATTACAGGGACAGGATTGTACTGGCATGTGTAGATGGAAAACTGCGGGAACTTTCAAAAGTGGTGAAGGCATCCGGTAAAATTTCGTTTCTGACGATGACAGACAGGGACGGCAAACGCACCTATCGCAGAAGTATGACGCTTTTATTGCAGAAGGCGGCAGAAAATCTGTGGAAGGATCAGGTAAAAATCAGGGTATATTATTCTCTGGGAGAAAGTTATTACTGTGAACTGCATGGAACTGCAAATGATGCAGCAGCCGTGCAGGCACTGCGTGCAGAGATGCAGCGTCTGGTAGAGGCCGATTTACCGATCAAGAAATGCAGTGTAAAAACAGAAGATGCGGAACAGTTGTTTCATGATAAGGGGATGAAGGACAAAGAGCGGCTTTTACATTATCGCAGAAGTTCGCGTGTCAATATTTATGAGCTGGACGGACATCAGGACTATTATTACGGTTATATGGTTCCATCCACGGGATACCTCGGAGTGTTTGATCTGGAGTTATATGAAGACGGATTTGTTCTTTTGTTCCCAAATAAAAAGGGAGATGAAGTGGAACCGCTTCATACCTCCAATAAACTGTACCACACATTAAAAGAATCACGCAGCTGGAGCCGTATGCTGGACGTTGGAACGATCGGTGCGCTCAATGATGCAATCGCATCCGGCAGGGGCGAACAGATTATTCTGCTTCAGGAAGCATTGATGGAGGAACGGATCGGTTCCCTGGCAGCACAGATTGCAGAAAAAAAAGGAATTAAATTTGTCATGATTGCAGGTCCGTCTTCTTCCGGAAAGACGACATTTTCCAACCGCCTGTCGATTCAGCTTCTGGCAAAGGGAAGAAAACCGCATCCGATCAGTTTGGATGATTATTATGATGACAGGGAGCGGTGTCCGAGAGATGCAGACGGAAATCTTGATTTTGAATGTCTGGAGGCACTGGATGTCAGACAGTTTAATGAAGATATGACCCGGCTTCTGGCAGGGGAGAAAGTAGATATGCCTTCTTTCAATTTCAAGACGGGAAAGAGGGAATACCGTGGCAGAACCCTGCAGCTTAAAGAAAATGATATTCTTGTCATAGAGGGAATTCATGGTCTGAACGATAAGCTGTCGTATACACTTCCCGCAGAAAGTAAATTTAAGATTTATATTTCTGCGCTGACACAGTTGAATATTGATGAACACAATCCGCTGTCCACGACGGACTGCCGTCTGTTACGCCGGATCGTGAGAGATGCCAGAACCCGTGGAACGACGGCACAGGAGACGATTGCGATGTGGAAATCTGTGCGAAGGGGAGAAGAAAAAAATATTTTCCCGTTTCAGGACAGTGCGGATGTCATGTTTAATTCCGCGTTACTGTATGAGGTTGCGGTGCTTAAAGTATATGCGGAACCGCTTCTGTTTCAGATTCCGCGTGACAGTGCAGAATATCTGGAAGCGAAGCGTCTGCTTAAGTTTTTGGACTATTTTCTGCCGCTTCCGACGGAAGGAATTGCACAGAGTTCTCTGGTGCGGGAATTTGTCGGAGGAAGTTGTTTTAATGTATAAAAACACGGTAAACTTTACGGCTTGAACCTTACTGGAAACTGTGTTATAGTGGAAAAGCATCTTAAGATGGAGGACAGGTGATCGCGGCTGCAGGTGTCGAAAGACCGCAGGTGAGGAAAGTCCGGGCTTCACAGGGCAGGATGCCGGTTAACGGCCGGTGGAGGAAACTCTAAGGAAAGTGCAACAGAAATATACCGCTATAAGAGATGCATCACAGATGCACCTCTATAGTAAGGGTGGAATGGCAGTGTAAGAGACTACCGCCTCGCTGGTAACAGAGAGGGCACATGTAAACCCCATTCGAAGCAAGACCGAAACAAAGCGCTGACGTGGCCCGCCAGCTTTAGGTAGGTCGCTTGAGACGGTTGGCAACAATCGTACTAGATAGATGATCACCCAACGACATAACCCGGCTTATCGTCCTTCTTCTTAAGATGTTTTCCGTAAATATCAGCAGTATTCTTTGGAAATTTTCATTTTTCACGTCTATACCATTATAAATTTCCCGGATTTCTAAACACTTTATGAAAAGTGTATGAAAAGAAAATACGTTGCTTGACGATATGATTTCCCATGATATATAACTAATATAAGACACGAAAAATATCGACGAAACACAGAAAAGAGGAATTGTATGAGAGACAAATTGTATCGTTTTATGCAGGGAAGAAATGGCATGGATGAACTGGCACGGATGCAGTCCTGGCTTGTTCTGATTCTTTTGCTTGTCGGTATGTTTACACGCATCGGCCTGTTTTCCTTTGTAGCGCTGATTTTAATGATTTATATGTATTTCCGGGTATTTTCAAGAAATACATCCAAACGTTATGAAGAAAACCAGAAGTATTTGAATTTCCGTTATAACCGCACCGTATCGTGGAACCGGTTTAAAAAACGCATGGGACAGGCAAGGGATTACCGCTTTTTCAAGTGCCCGATGTGTAAACAGGAAGTCCGTGTGCCGAGGGGACATGGAAAGATAGAGATTACCTGCCCGAAATGCAGGGAAAAATTTATTCGCAGAACCTAAATCGGAGGCAGTATGTTCGGATATATTAATGTAAACGGCGCACAGCTGTCGGAAGAAAATAAAAAAATATATCAGTCGTATTATTGTGGGCTTTGCCGGAAATTAAAAGAGTTCTGTGGAAAAAAAGGACAGGCACTTTTGAATTATGATATGACATTTCTGGTCGTTCTGCTGACCGGTCTGTATGAGCCGGACACGCAGACTGGTGAATTTACCTGTATGATGCATCCGATGAAAAAACGGCAGCTGCGGGAAAACGATATTCAGAGTTATGCGGCACAGATGAACGTTCTTCTGGCATATTACAATCTGGTGGATGACTGGAAAGATGACCATAATTACACGAAGAAAACCATTGCCTCAATGTTTGAGAAAGATTATCAGCGGATCAAAATAAATTATCCGCGGCAGACCAATGCCATTGAGCAGTATATGGAGAAACTGGCAGCTTATGAGGCGGAAAAACAGACGAATATTGATCTTGTGGCAGGGCTGACAGGCGAGATGCTCGGAGAAATATTTGCATGGAAGCAGGACGAGTGGTATGATGAATTGAAAACACTTGGATTTTATCTGGGCAAATTTATCTACCTGATGGATGCCTACGAGGACCGGGATAAAGATGAAAAAAAAGACAGTTACAACCCGCTCCGGTATCTGGATACAGAAGATGAGCAGGAGTATGAGACGTTGTGCCGTCTGATGATGACCAGCATGATTTCGGAATGCGCGAAGTCTTTTGAACGCCTGCCGATTCTGCTTCACGCGGATATTCTGCGGAATATTCTGTATTCCGGTGTATGGTCCAAGTATGAATACATTCAGTTGAAGAAAAAGAGGAAGAAATCATGACAGATCCATATCAGGTGCTCGGCGTCAGCCGCAGCGCTTCGGATGAAGAGATAAAGAAAGCATACCGTACATTGAGCCGGAAGTATCATCCAGATGCAAATGTCAACAACCCGAACAAAGATCAGGCGGAAGAACGTTTCAAACAGGTGCAGCAGGCCTATGATCTGATTATGAAGGAAAAACAGCAGGGAACTTCTGGAAGCTACAGTTATGGTGCGGGCTCTGCAGATGGCAGATCGGCAGGCACAGGAAGCTATGGACAGGGGCCGTTTGGAGGGTTCAGCGGACAGTATTATTATGGAAATGGAACCTACCGTTCCCAGAGCCGTGCGACTTCTCCAAAATTACAGGCGGCACTTAATTATATTCAGAATCAGTGTTATCCGGAAGCACTCAATGTGTTAAGTTCGATTCCATTTTCCGAGCGTGCCGGACAGTGGTACTATTACAGTGCGGTGGCAAATGAAGGCGTGGGAAACAGTGCAACGGCGATTGAGCATATCCGCCGTGCGGTGGAACTTGAGCCGAGCAATATGGAGTACCGGCAGTTCCAGCAGCATCTTGAATATGGCGGAACCTGGTATACCAATATGGGGAGCGAGTATGAGCGTCCTTATGGAAATTACAGCAATTTCTGCATGAGTCTGCTGTGTGCGCAGGCATTGTGTTTCTGCTGTCGCCCATGTTAATTTTATATAGCTGCTATATTAGCCTTGAAAATAGCCGCAGTTTATTATATGATAGTAAAAATGCGTTAAGCTGAAGGAGGATAAAAATGCGGCATTTAATGAGTCCTTTAGACTTCTCCGTAGAGGAACTGGATCAGCTGTTGGATCTGGCGAGCGACATTGAGAAGCATCCAAAGAAATATGCACATGCCTGTGATGGCAAAAAATTGGCAACCTGTTTTTATGAACCGAGCACAAGAACACGATTAAGTTTCGAAGCTGCCATGTTAAACCTCGGTGGTTCTGTTTTAGGTTTCGCGAGTGCTGATTCTTCATCGGCATCCAAAGGCGAGAGCATTTCTGATACGATTCGAGTTATTTCCTGTTATGCAGATATCTGTGCAATGCGGCATCCGAAAGAAGGCGCGGCACTCGTTGCATCCCAGAAGTCCCGTATCCCTGTAATCAATGCAGGCGACGGTGGACATCAGCATCCAACCCAGACATTAACTGATCTTATGACTATTCGTTCCCTGAAAGGAAGACTGGGGAATATTACGATTGGTCTGTGCGGGGATCTGAAATTCGGACGAACCGTTCATTCCCTGATCAATGCACTGATCCGTTATGAAAACGTGAAGTTTATCCTGATTTCCCCGGAAGAGTTAAAGATTCCGGATTACATCCGGGAGGATGTACTTCAGGCAAATCATGTGGAGTTTGAGGAAGTGGAGCGTTTAGAAGATGCCATGAGCCAGCTGGATGTTCTTTATATGACAAGAGTACAGAGAGAACGTTTCTTCAACGAAGAAGATTATATCCGTCTGAAAGATTTCTACATTCTGACCAAAGAAAAGATGGAACTTGCGAAGGATGACATGATCGTGCTGCATCCACTGCCTCGTGTCAATGAAATTTCCGTTGAAGTGGATGATGATCCGCGTGCGGCTTATTTTACACAGGTACAGAATGGTGTATACGTCCGTATGGCACTGATCCTGACATTACTGGGAATCGAGGTGGAGTAAAAGATGCTGAATATTAGTGGAATTCACGAGGGCTTTGTACTGGATCATATCCAGGCGGGAATGAGTCTTCAGATTTATCATGATCTGAAGCTGGACAAGCTGGATTGTTCCGTTGCCATTATCAAGAATGCAAAAAGTAATAAAATGGGCAAGAAAGATATTATCAAAGTGGAATGTCCGATTGAAGCGCTGGATCTGGATATTCTCGGTTTTATCGATCATAATATTACGGTAAACGTGATTAAGGGTGACCGGATCGTAGAGAAAAAGGAACTGAAGCTTCCGAAGCAGGTCAAAAATGTCATCAAGTGCAAAAATCCGCGTTGCGTGACATCGATCGAGCAGGAACTGGATCAGATCTTTATTCTGGCAGATGAGGAAAAAGAAGTGTACCGCTGCAAGTATTGCGAGGAAAAATATACCAATCCGAACCGGCGTCAGATAAAAGTAATGTAAGACAAAGGGGCACATCACGAGAGGATGTGCTTCTTTTTTTGGGAAAGAATATATTCAAAGATCAGCCCGGCGGTGAACCATACAGGAAAATAATCGAGGCGGACAAGACCAGAAATATTGTAGGGAGTTTTGCTGTAATCCCAGGGACAAAGGGAGAAAAGCCGCAGAATACTGCCGCTGATAAATTCAACGAGCATGATGCCGACACCGTAAAAACAGCCGCGCAGAAGCACAGGCCAGTGGCGCAGGCGCACGGAAAGAGGTCCGATGACTGCTGCAAGTCCGTAGATCGGAAACATCCAGATGGATGTGTGTCCGTTTAAAAGCAGATCTCCCCGCAGCAGTCCGCCCAGCGAGGTGAACAGGATTTCCATGCACCATCCGGTCAGACCACAGATAAAAAATGTTTTCCAGTTCATGAAAAGACCTCCCGCAAAAAATACTATGCATGTAGGATATGCGATTATCCGGCAGATATACTTGAAAAAAATGCAAAACAATTATAAGATAAGGGTATTATGGCTTATTTTCCAATGTTTATAGATATCGAAAAAAAGAAATGTCTGGTGGCAGGCGGAGGAACTGTGGCATTGCGCAAAGTCCGGGTGCTTCTGGATTTCGGGGCGCAGATTACGGTGGTGGCACCACAGATTGACCCGCAGATTCTGCAGCTTACAGGAAATGTATGTGTAAAGGAACGTACCTTTGAACCGGAGGATCTGAAGGAATGTGTTCTGGTTGTGGCAGCTACTGATGATGTCACAGAAAATCACAGGATTGCCCGGATGGCACAAAAGAAGCATATTCCGGTCAATGCCGTGGATCAGCAGGAGGACTGCAGTTTTATTTTTCCGTCCTATCTGAAACACCGGGATCTGGTGGGGGCTTTTTCCAGTGCGGGAAACAGTCCGGTGCTCACACAGTATTTAAAAGAATCTCTGAAAGAAATTCTGACGGAAGAACTGGGACAGATTAACGATTATATGGGAAGTATCCGTCCAGTGGTAAAAACGCGGATAGAAACAGAAAAACTGCGCAGACAGGTATATCAGACCATTCTTGCCAGGCTGCTTGCAGAGAAAAAAACTTCACTGTTACCGGAAGAACTGGAACAGATTCTTATACAGGAAAAGCGTACGAAAGAGTAAAAGAAAAGAGGAACAAGGGAATGGATCGAACAAGAAGATTAAGACAGACTGCTGTTATGCGAAGTATGGTCAGGGAAAATCACGTGAGGACAGAGGAACTGATCTACCCGCTTTTTGTTATGGAAGGGGAAAATATCGTACAGCCGGTGGAATCCATGCCTGGCATCTGCCAGTATTCCGTTGACCGCATGAACGAAGAGTTAGACCGTGTGAAAGCATTGCAGATTCCGGCAATTCTGATTTTTGGAATTCCGGAACATAAGGATGAAGTGGGGAGCGGGGCTTATGATGAGCACGGCATTGTACAGACCGCGATCCGCCGGATCAAAAAGGATTACCCGGATCTGCTTGTGATAGCAGATGTATGTCTCTGTGAGTATACTTCGCATGGACATTGTGGCCTGATCAGAGATGGAATTATTTTAAATGATGAGACACTGCCGCTTCTGGCACAGACGGCGGTCAGCTATGCGCGTGCGGGGGCAGATATCATTGCGCCGAGCGATATGATGGACAAGCGTGTAGGGGCGATCCGTCAGGCACTTGATGCGGCCGGATTTACCTATACACCGATTATGGCATATTCCGCAAAATTTGCATCCGGATATTACGGACCGTTTCGTGATGCGGCACATTCTGCGCCGGGATTCGGGGACCGGAAAACTTATCAGATGGACCCTGCAAACGGGCGTGAAGCCATGCGGGAAGTGGAAGAGGATATTGCAGAGGGAGCAGATCTGATTATCGCCAAACCGGCAATGGCATATATGGATATCATTACGGAGATCCGCAGAAATTATAATATTCCGGTCGTTGCCTATAACGTGAGCGGGGAATATTCCATGGTAAAAGCAGCGGCGGCAAACGGATGGATCGATGAGAAAAAGATCGTGATGGAAAATCTGATCGGGATGAAACGTGCAGGAGCAGACATGATCATTACCTATCATGCACTGGACGTGGCAGAATGGATACAGAAGGGAGAAGTATAACATGACAGACCAGACATCAGAATTACTTTATATGAGAGCAAAACTCCGGCTTCCGGGAGGCGTGAACAGCCCGGTACGTGCGTACCAGGCTGTAGGGCGTACGCCGCGTTTTATTCAGAGTGCAAAAGGTTCCCATATTACCGATGTGGATGGAAATGAAATGATCGACTATGTATGTTCCTGGGGACCCGGGATTCTGGGGCATGCCGATCCACGTGTCATCGAAAAGGTAAAGGCTGCATGTGAGGAAGGTCTTACGTTTGGCGCCCCGACAGAGCGGGAAGTGGAGATGGCAGAACTTCTGGCACAGCTGGTGCCATCCATGGAAGTCAGCCGTCTGGTAAGCTCCGGAACAGAGGCAACGATGAGTGCCATCCGTGTTGCGCGGGGATATACGAAGCGTGACAAGATCATCAAATTCCGTGGATGTTATCACGGTCATTCGGACGGACTTCTGGTAAAAGCAGGATCTGCGGCATTGACAACATCTGTTCCGGACAGTGCGGGTGTTCCGGCAGATTTTACCAGACATACACTGGTTGCAGAATACAATTCCCCGGACAGCGTCAAGGCACTGTTTGAGGCTTATCCGGATGAGATCGCAGCAATCATCGTGGAACCGGTGGCTGCAAATATGGGCGTTGTTCCGCCGGCAGACGGATTCCTGGAGTTTTTGCGTGAGATCACAAAACATTACGGGGCACTTTTCATCTTTGACGAGGTCATCACCGGCTTTCGTCTGGCACTGGGCGGAGCACAGGAGTATTTTCATATTACGCCGGATTTGTCCACGTTTGGAAAGATTATTGGTGGAGGTATGCCGGTCGGCGCGTATGGTGGAAGAGAGGATATCATGCGTATGGTTTCCCCGGACGGTCCGGTTTATCAGGCAGGAACACTTTCCGGCAATCCGATTGCTACGGCTGCAGGGCTTGCCACACTTCGTATTCTGGAGGCAGATACGGATATTTATATGCGGCTGCAGGAAAATACAGCGATGCTGGCGGATGCGGTGCGCCATGCCGCAGGAAACCGTGTGCATGTCAATCAGATCGGCTCTCTGATGAGTATTTTCTTCACCGGAGAAGATGTGACAGATTACGATTCTGCGACAACCGCGGATACCAAAGCATATGCCGATTATTTTGGGTTTATGCTTGATCATGGAATTTATGTGGCACCGTCACAGTTTGAATCCATGTTTGTGTCCGATGCGCATACCGATGCAGATATACAAAAGACCATCCATGTGATGCAGGAGTACTTTGCAGAATGAAATTTGGATATATAGGAATTGATTATAAACATGCAGATCAGGACATCCGTGACAGGGTGTCCTTTACCGATAATCAGAAAATTGATTTTCTGCAGAAAGCCGGGAAAGCAGGAATTGAACAATGTTTTGTGCTTTCGACCTGCAATCGCAGCGAAGTCTATTTTTTTGCACCGGAAGAGATTGCACAGCCGCTTGGCGTGATTCGCACCTTGTATGAAGAGATGTTTCCGGGAGTAGATTTTTCGGAATATCTCAAACAACGGGAGGAAATGGATGCCATTTCCTATCTGTTCCGGGTGACTGCGGGATTGGAGTCCATGGTGCTGGGAGAGGACCAGATTTTAGGACAGGTCAGGGATGCATTTGAATTATCACGGACGGTTGGAAGTACCGGGAAAGAGTTAAACCGTGTGGTACAGGATGCGGTCACCTGTGCAAAAAAGATAAAGACAAAGTTAAGAATCAGTGAACGGCCGCTTTCGGTCAGCTATGTGGGAATCCGCCAGCTGCAGGAAACGTTTGGAATTGCAGGGAAAAAAGCACTGGTTGTGGGAAGCGGACATACGGCAACGCTGGCTCTGCGTTATCTGTATGAATACGGGGCCTCTCATGTAACCGTCTGCAGCCGGACATTTTCACATGCCGGAAATCTCCTGCATGAGTTTCCCACACTTACCATCATTCCGTTTGAAAAGCGGTATGAAGCAATGAAGGAGTGTGAGCTGGTAGTTTCCGCTACAGCCTCCCCGCATCATATTATCCGGGAAAAAGACATACAGTTGTTACATCCGACTGCAATTTTGGACCTGGCATCTCCGCGGGATGTGGAGACGGCGATTGGACGAAATCCCCAGGCACTTCTGATTAATCTTGACAGTTTAAATGAAATTGTAGAGACGAACCGGAAGCAGCGGGAAGAACTGGTGCAAAAAGGTCAGCGTATGATAGAGGAAGCCATTGGGGAAACCAGGGAATGGCTGGCAACGACCGGTGTCGATGAGACGATCGCTTCGTTGCAGCAGCGCTGTACGGAAATTGTAGAGGACAGTTATGCATATCTAAACCGCAAACTGGATCTGAGTACGAGGGATCAGAAAATTGTAAAAAAGATTTTAAAGGCATCATTAAAGCGTCTGATCCGGGAGCCGATCTTGGAGCTTAAACAGACGGAATCCAAAGAGCAGCAGGAACAGTATAAAAAGGTATTGCAGGATTTATTTCAGTTTGATACCGAAATCCGGGAGTAGGGAGAAAAAGAATGAATGTGATCATTGGAACGAGAGGATCAAAACTGGCATTGGCGCAGGCAGAGTATGTAAAAAACCGCTTGCAGAAACATTATCCACAAAACAGTTACGAACTGAAAATTATATCCACAAAAGGCGACCGGGAACAGAAAAAAGCGTTAGACCAGATTGGGGATAAAGGACTTTTTGTGCGGGAAATTGAACAGGAACTGCTGGATGGAACGATCAGCCTTGCAGTACACAGTATGAAAGATATGCCGGCCGAACAGCCGTCCGGACTTGTGTTTGCACATGCATGGAAACGGGAAGATCCGAGGGATGTATTGATTTTGCGGGAAGCCGTTTCACTGGAGGAACTTCCACAGCATGCTGTGATCGGCACCGGAAGCCGAAGAAGGGCATTTCAGCTTCTGCAGCTTCGAAAGGATCTGCGCATTACGGGAATACGCGGAAATGTCGATACCAGAATAAAAAAGATGCAGGAAGAACAACTGGACGGAATTGTACTCGCGGCGGCGGGACTGCACCGGCTGGGGAGAACTTCTTTGATCACACAGTATTTTGAGCCGGAACAGATGATACCGGCAGCGGCACAGGGGACGCTGGCACTGGAATTGCGGGAAGACCACAAAGAATTGTTCGAGCAGGTGAATGCACTTTCAGATATCGTGACGGAGGAGATTACATGTGCCGAGCGGCTGTTTTTGAAGGGAACCGGTGGGGACTGCCATATGCCGATCGGAGCATATGCCTGCAAATTGCCCGATGGAAGGATGCAATTGCTTGGAATGGTCGGAAGTGCGGATGGAAGCAGTATAAAGAAATGTAAGGTTTTCGGAGAGACACCGCAGGAAGCGGCACAGCGTGCATTGCGGGAAACCGGGTGTACCCGATAGGGGTTCGGTTGCGGGCAATACCGCAGAAGTGGTATAATAAGATAGATTTTTATTTGCAAAACCAATGCCGGAAAATGAATTTTCAGCATTTATTAAAAAGCAGCAGTGCTGACAGGGAAAGGAAAAAAGAATGGCATCTATGGTATATCTGGTCGGTGCAGGTCCGGGAGATCTGGGACTTGTCACAGTCAAGGGACTGGAATTGATAAAAAAAGCGGACTGTATTATTTATGACAGACTTTCGTCTCCGGAATTATTGGGGTATGCAGGAATGGACTGTGAGCGTATTTATGTAGGAAAAGCGGACCGGCATCATACGCTTCCGCAGGAACAGATCAATGAACTGCTGGTCGAGAAGGCAAAAGAATATCATTGCGTTGTTCGTTTAAAAGGGGGAGATGTCTTTGTTTTCGGGCGTGGAGGAGAAGAAGGCCTTTATCTGCGGGAACATGGAATCTCCTATACCGTTGTTCCGGGGGTGACTTCTGCCATTGCAGGACCTGCTTATGCAGGAATTCCGGTCACACACCGTGGTGTTGCCACAAGCTTTCGGGTGATCACCGGACACCAAAAAAACGGAGAGGATCTGTCAGAACCTGATTTTACAACGATGTCAGATTCAAAAGAAACTCTGATTTTTCTCATGGGACTTTCGAGAGTAAGACAGATTGTGGATGGACTGATGCAGGCAGGAAGAAGCCGGCAGACACCGGCAGCTGTGATTTCCCATGCTACGACAGAAGCGCAGGAGATTTGTGAGGGTACGCTGGAGAATCTGGCAGATCGTGTGGAAGAGGCGAAACTGACTTCTCCGGCACTGATCATTGTTGGGGATGTGGTTGCACTTCGCCGCCAGCTGCATTTTTTTGAAGAGAAGCCGCTGTGGGGGAAACATTATCTGGTTGCAAAAATTGGTCCAAAACCTTCACGTCTGGCCGCCATGCTCCGGGCAAAGGGGGCATATACCAGTGAGTGTATGACAGGTGAGATTGTCGGTGTGCCGGCAGTGTATACCGCACAGGAACTGGCGCATGTGGACGTATTATTGTTTACAAGTGCCAATGGTGTGGATTATTTTATGAAAAATGTATTTGCATCGGGGCTGGATGCACGGGCACTTTTCCATACCAGATGTGCAGTGATTGGACAAAAGACGGCAGAAAAACTGCGGGAGTATGGAATTTGTGCAGACTTTATGCCGGAACATTCCAACAGTACGAATCTGGCACAGGAATTAAAGGAATATCTGGATCAGGAATTTCGCGGAGATCCGTTTAAGCGGGCAGTAATCTGGTATCCTACCGCAAAAAATGCAAAGGATAACCTTGTGGATACACTGCTTTCTTTCTGTGATTGCGGACGGCTCAATGTATACGAAAATGTACCTTGTCCGATGGAGGTGCCAGTGGACAAGGATGTATACGATGCGATCTTTTTTACCTGTGCGTCTTCGGCGGAGCGGATGCTTGGCAGTTTAAAGCCACAGGAGAGAGAAACACTGGCATCCGTTACGGATATTTATTCGATTGGGCCGAAATGCAGTGCAGCACTGGGAGAACTTGGCGTTTCTCCGGTGATTGAGGCTGCTGTAAATACCTATGAGGGCCTGGTCAACTGTGTTTTGAGAAAAGAATAAGTATGAAGTATGCAAATATTATTGTAGATATATCGGTAGAAAAACTGGATAAAACTTTTCAATACAGCATCCCGGAAAATCTGCAGGAGGAAATACAGGTTGGTGTACAGGTGGATATTCCATTTGGAAATCGTAAACTGACAGGGTATGTCATTGAACTGACGGAGGATGCCGAATTTGATCCCAGACGGATTCGCCCTATTATTTCGGTACATGAGGGAAGCGTGGCAATGGAATCCCAGCTCATTGCACTGGCCGGATGGATGCGGAAGAATTACGGTTCTACCATGAATCAGGCACTAAAGACCGTACTCCCGATCCGCAGGCAGACGAAAGAAGTACAGAAGCGGGAGATTGTATTACTGATTCCGAAGACAGAGGCGCAGCAGAAACTGGCACTCTTTGAACAGAAACACTATACGGCGAAAGCAAGGCTGCTGCGGGAACTGATACAGGAATCCGTACTGGATTATTCGCTTGTCACCGGAAAACTGAATATATCAGCAGCAGTGATCCGGGGTATGGCACAGCAGCAGATTCTTAAGGTGGAGAGCAGCAGACAGTTTCGCAATCCTGTGTCACATCTGGATCAGAAGGGATATCATCTGACACTGAATGAAAATCAGCAGCGTGTTGTGGACACAGTATGTTCGGATCTGGAGGCTGGAATTCATAAAACGTATCTGCTCAGGGGAGTAACCGGAAGCGGAAAAACAGAAGTTTATATGGAACTGATTGCGCATACGGTGGCACAGGGACGGCAGGCAATTGTCCTGATCCCGGAGATTGCACTCACCTATCAGACTGTGATGCGGTTTTATAACCGGTTTGGGGACCGGGTATCCATTATGAATTCCAAACTTTCCCAGGGAGAGCGCTTTGATCAGTTTGAACGTGCCAAGGCGGGGGATATTGATATTATGATCGGACCCAGGTCTGCGTTGTTCACACCATTTCCGCATTTAGGGCTTATTATTATAGATGAGGAACATGAAACGTCTTATAAAAGTGAGACGGCACCGCGGTATCATGCCAGGGATGTTGCAATCGAGAGGGCGCGCATGAATGATGCATCGGTACTTCTTGGTTCTGCCACTCCTTCGGTGGACAGTTATTATCAGGCAATGCAGGGAAAATATCAGCTTCTGACGTTGTCTGAGCGCGTGGAGAAGAAACCGCTGCCGGATTGCGAGGTCGTAGATCTGCGCAGTGAATTGCGGGCAGGAAACCGTTCCATCCTTTCGGAGAGATTGCAGGAACTGATGGAAGACCGGTTAAAAAAACGTCAGCAGATCATGCTGTTTTTAAATCGGAGAGGAATTTCCGGATTTATTTCATGCAGAGCCTGCGGATATGTGATACAATGTCCTCATTGTGATGTTTCGCTGAGCCAGCATGCGGGAGGCCGGATGGTCTGTCATTATTGCGGATATGAGCAGCCATTGCCAAAGATCTGTCCATCCTGCGGCAGTAAATATTTAGGCGGATTCAAGGCGGGCACGCAGAAGATTGAGATGCTGGTGCAGCAGAGATTTCCACAGGCACGTGTGATGCGTATGGATTTTGATACCACACGGACCAAGGATGCTTATGAGAAGATTCTGCATGCATTTGCCAATCAGGAGGCAGATATCCTGATCGGCACACAGATGATTGTCAAAGGGCATGATTTTCCGAATGTGACGCTGGTAGGAGTACTTGCCGCAGATATGTCTCTGCATGTTCCGGATTTTCATGCATCGGAGCGGACGTTTCAGCTGCTGACCCAGGCGGTGGGACGTGCCGGGCGGGGAAAGGAACCGGGACAGGCGGTAATCCAGACGTATGATCCGGATCATTTTGCAATTCAGACCGCAAAGGAACAGGATTACGATGCATTTTATAAGCAGGAGATTGCCTATCGGAGAATGCTTGCCTATCCGCCGGTGTGGCAGCTGCTTCTGATTCATTGTACGGGAACCGATCCGCAGGTGACGACAGCTGCAGCCAGGGATCTGGCAGAATTTCTGCATCGCGTGATATCACAGAAAGGCAAAAATATTATGCTGGTAGGACCGGCAGATGCATCCATTGCAAAAATCAGTGATGTTTACCGAAAGGTCATTTACATGAAGGCACCGGAATATGCGACGCTGGTGGCATGTAAGGATCTGGTGGAACGAAAAATAAAAAATAACAGCACATTTTCCAATGTGTCTGTACAGTTTGATTTTAACCCAACAAGTGGTTTTTAGGAGGTAATTATGGCACTTAGAACAATTCGAATTCAGGGAGATCCCGTATTGACAAAAGTATGCAGACCGATTCCGGAGGTGACGGATCGCATCCGTACTCTGGCGGAAGATATGCTGGAGACCATGTATGAGGCAAACGGTGTAGGTCTTGCGGCACCGCAGGTTGGAATTTTAAAGCGTATGGTAGTCATTGATATCGGGGACGGACAGGGACCGTTTATTATGATCAACCCGGAAATTATCGAGTCTGACGGAGAGCAGACCGGAGATGAAGGATGCTTAAGTCTTCCGGGAAAAGCAGGTCAGGTTACACGTCCGAACCATGTAAAAGCAAAATTTTATGATCTGGACATGAATGAGTGGGAAGTAGAAGGCGAAGGTCTGATGGCACGCTGCATTTGCCATGAACTGGATCATCTGGATGGACATATGTATACAGAAAAAGTAGAAGGCGGACTTCATGATGTGAATTATGAGGAGCCGGAAGAGGAATAATATGAAAGTAATTTTTATGGGAACACCGGATTTTGCGGTGAATACATTGGAAAAGATCATAGAAGCCGGACACGAGGTTATGCTTGTGGTTACACAGCCGGACAAACCAAAGGGACGCGGGAATACCATGCAGTTTCCACCGGTAAAGGAATGTGCGGTTTCCCATGGACTGGAAGTATTCCAGCCGGTAAAAATCCGGGAAGATGCAAGTGTGGAATATTTGAAAAAGTTTGCGCCGGATATCATCATAGTGGCGGCTTTCGGGCAGATTCTTCCAAAGAGTATTCTCGATCTTCCGAAATACGGATGCATTAATGTACATGCATCCCTGCTTCCAAAATATCGTGGTGCCGCACCGATCCAGTGGGCGGTCATCAATGGAGATGAGATCACGGGAGTTACGATTATGCGCATGGATGTCGGACTGGATACCGGAGATATCATTGCCAAAAAACAGGTGCGCATTGCAGAAGATGAGACAGGTGGAAGTCTGTTTGACAAGCTGGCGGCAGTCGGCGCCGAGCTGTGTGTGGAAACCATGCAGATGCTGGAAAACAAAACGGCGACCTTTACACCGCAGGACAATGAGGCGAGTACCCACACAAAGATGATTTCCAAGGAGCTGGGAGATATTGACTGGAAAAAGCCGGCGGTGGAGATTGAGCGCCTGATCCGTGGATTAAATCCATGGCCGAGTGCCTATACCCATCTGGATAATAAAGCGTTTAAGATCTGGAAAGCCCGGGTGGTGGAGACAGATGGCGCTTATGCACCGGGTTGTATCTGTAAAGTTGGAAAAAATACGATGGTGGTACAGACCGGAGAGGGTGGACTGGAACTTTTGGAAGTACAGCTTGCCGGTAAGAAACGGATGGATGCAGGATCATTTCTGCGTGGCTATCCGGTTGCAGAGGGATCTTTTTTACAGCAGTAAGACGGAGGTAGATTTATGCCATACATTTATTGGGACAGTACCTATATATTGGTTGTTATCGGTGCAGTGATCTGTATGATTGCATCTGCACGGGTAAAGACAACGTTCAACAAATATTCCGCATACCGCAGTATGTCAGGAATGACGGGAGCACAGGCGGCAGAGCGGATTTTGCACGCAGCAGGAATCTATGATGTGCGGGTGCAGCATGTATCGGGAAATCTGACCGATCATTACAATCCTGCCAATAAGACACTCAATCTTTCCGACAGTGTCTGCAATCAGACTTCGGTTGCAGCTGTGGGGGTGGCAGCACATGAATGCGGACATGCGATCCAGCATGCCAGAGGATATGTGCCGCTTCGGCTGCGTACCGCATTTGTGCCGATTGCAAACTTTGGTTCCATGCTTGCATGGCCGGTGATCATTCTTGGTGTGATCATAAACAGCCGTTCCTCCATGATGCTTATCAATATCGGAATTCTGCTGTTTTCGTTTGCTGTGTTATTCCAGCTGATTACGCTTCCGGTTGAGTTTGATGCTTCGCGTCGTGCGATGGTTCAGCTGAGGGAACAGGGAATCCTGGGAGATCAGGAACTCCATTACACAAGAAAAGTTCTTACAGCAGCAGCACTCACGTATGTGGCAAGTGCAGCAGCTGCGATTCTGCAGCTGCTTCGAATCGTTTTACTGTTTGGAGGAAGAAGTCGTGACGACTAAGGTCAATGAGAGAGCACTGGTGCTGGAAATGCTTCTGGCGGTCAATGAGGAGGGACAGTACAGTCATCTGGTCCTCCGCGATGTGCTCGATAAATATCAGTATCTGGGAAAACAGGAACGCGCTTTTCTGACGCGCCTGATGGAAGGAACGCTGGAAAGACAGCTGACACTGGACTATGTGATCGATCAGTTTTCCAAAACCAGAGTAAAGAAAATGAAACCGCTCATCCGCAATCTTATGCGCATGAGCGTTTATCAGATTATGTATATGGACAGTGTGCCGGATTCCGCAGTGTGCAACGAGGCGGTAAAGCTTGCGAGAAAGCGTGGGTTTTCCGGCCTGAGCGGATTTGTCAACGGTGTGCTGCGTAGTGTGGCAAGAGGATGGAGAGAAGTTCGCTTCCCGAATCTGAGCGTTACATATTCGATGCCGGAATGGATCGTGGACATATGGACCGAAAATTATGGAGAGGAAAAGACCCGTCAGATTCTGGAGGGACTTACCGCAGAAAACCGGCTGACGATCCGTACCAATCTTTCCGCTGTGACACCGGAAGAACTCGTAAACAAACTTAAATCAGAAGGGGTGACAGTACATGCGGTTCCGGAACTGCCGTATGCTTTTGAAATATCCGGGCTGGATTATCTGGCGGGACTGAAAAGTTTTAAAGAAGGGCTGTTTTATGTACAGGATGTCAGCTCCATGCTGGTTGCGGAAACTGCGGCACCGAAAAAGAATGATTATGTGATTGATGTGTGTGCGGCACCGGGAGGAAAGAGTACCCATATGGCAGAACTGCTTCAGGGAAGTGGTATGGTAGAGGCAAGGGATCTGACAGAATATAAGGTGGATCTGATCCGGGAGAACATAGCCAGACATGGATTGTCAAATATGAAAGCGGTACAGATGGATGCAACGGTGGATGATCCGGATTCCCATCAGAAAGCGGACGTCTTAGTCTGTGATCTGCCGTGTTCCGGACTTGGCGTTATGGGAAAGAAGACGGATATCCGTTATAAGATGACCAAAGAAAAGGCGGCAGAGCTTGCAAAACTGCAAAGACAGATTCTTTCTGTTGTATGGGATTATGTCAGACCGGGCGGGACACTTGTGTACAGTACCTGTACGATCCACCGGTCAGAAAATGAGGATAACACCGCATGGTTTTTAAAAGAACATCCGGAATTTTCCCTGGAATTCCAGAGACAGATTTTCCCGGGAGAAGCCGGAAGTGACGGATTTTTTCTTGCAAAGCTGGTAAGGAGTAAATAAGAGGATGAGTGAAAAGACAGATATTAAGTCCATGGATCTGGAAGAATTAAAAACCTTTTTTTCCGATATGGGGGAGAAAGCGTTTCGTGCAAAGCAGGTATATGAGTGGTTGCATGTGCGGCAGGTGGAAAGCTTTGAGGAGATGACGAATCTTTCCAAAACCTTGCGGGAGAGACTGGATGAGACCTGCAGGATCATCACACTCAGAAAAGAACAGGTACAGATTTCAAAACTGGATGGAACCCGCAAATATCTGTTTTTACTGGAAGACGGAAATGTCATTGAGAGTGTGCTGATGAAATATAAGCACGGAAATTCCGTATGTATTTCTTCACAGGTCGGCTGTCGGATGGGATGCCGGTTCTGTGCATCAACACTGGACGGACTGGTGAGAGGACTTGCACCGGCGGAAATGCTGGATCAGATCTATCAGATTGGTAAGGATATCGGAGAGCGGATTTCGAATGTTGTTGTCATGGGCACCGGGGAACCGATGGATAATTTTGATAATCTGGTAAAATTTATCACTTTGCTGACGGATGAGAACGGACTTCACATCAGCCAGAGAAACCTGACTGTTTCCACTTGCGGAATTGTTCCGCGGATGCGGGAACTGGCGGATAAAAAACTTGCGATTACGCTGGCATTATCTTTACATGCTTCCAACCAGAAAAAACGTCTGGAGCTGATGCCGGTGGCGAACAAATATGACATTCATGAAGTAATTGATGCCTGCAGGTATTATTTTGAACAGACCGGCAGACGTGTGACGTTTGAGTACAGTCTGGTAGGTGGTGTCAATGATACAAAAGAAGATGCAAAAGAACTGACGGAACTGATTCACGGGATGAACTGTCATGTAAATCTGATTCCGGTGAATCCGATCAGGGAGCGGGATTATGTGCAGTCAAATGCACATGTCATCGAAGCTTTTAAGGAGAAACTGGAACGGAGTGGTTTAACGGTGACAGTACGCCGTGAGATGGGGCGTGATATTGATGGTGCCTGCGGACAATTAAGGCGCAAGTACAAAGAGAATCAGAGACTTGCATAACGAAAAGTCATGTGCTAAGATAGACAGATGATGGAAGAGTATGTATATTACATGTAATTGAGAAAGGATAAAGCGGATGAAGACGTATTCCATAACGGATACAGGCATTCTTCGTGAAATGAATCAGGATTATTTTTTCGCGTCGGATGAACCCGTTGGGAATCTCCCGAATCTGTACATTGTTGCAGATGGCATGGGGGGACACAAGGCAGGAGATTACGCATCGCGTTACACAACGCAGCGCATCGTTGCATCCGTGTCCCGGAGTTCGGGAGAAGAACCAGTTACAATTTTAAAAGAGGCAATAACAACTGCAAACAGACTTCTGATCACAGAAGCTGCAGAAGATGAAGCGAAAAAAGGTATGGGGACGACACTTGTTGCAGCCACCATTATTGACGGACGGCTTTATGTTGCAAATGTCGGAGACAGCAGACTGTATATCATCGGTACGGATGGCATCCGGCAGATCACGAGGGATCATTCTCTTGTGGCAGAGATGGTCAGGATCGGTGAAGTAGGTGCAAAGGAAGCACGTGAGCACCCGGACAAAAATATTATCACCCGCGCAGTCGGTGCAGGGGAAGAAGTAGAGGCAGATTTTTTTGAAGTGGAATTAAAGAAAGATGACCACATCTTAATCTGTACGGACGGACTCACGAATATGGTGGAAGACGAAGAAATCTGCAGTATTATTCTGCGGGATGCTTCCATTGAGGAACGCGCCGGACTTCTTGTAAAAACTGCAAATGACAACGGTGGAAAAGACAATATTACAGTAATGATTATAGAACCATTTTCTTGATGAGGTGAAAGAATGTTAACAGTTGGGACGTATTTAGCAGATCGCTATGAAATCGTAAGTAAGATTGGTGCAGGCGGGATGTCCGATGTTTATAAAGCAAAGGATCATGTGCTTGGCCGTTTTGTGGCAATAAAAGTATTAAAACCGGAATTTTCGGAAGATCGTGGATTTGTAGCAAAATTTCGCACGGAGGCACAGTCAGCAGCAGGGCTGGAGCATCCAAATATTGTAAATATCTATGATGTAGGAAGCGAAGAGGGGCTTCATTATATCGTCATGGAATATGTTGAGGGAATCACACTTAAGACATACATTGAAAAGAAAGGACAGTTATCCTTTAAGGAAGCCGTCAGTATTGCCATTCAGGTAGCAAGAGGTATTGAAGCTGCCCACAACAAACAGATCATCCATCGGGATATCAAACCGCAGAATATCATGATCTCCACAGAGGGAAAAGTCAAGGTCATGGACTTTGGTATTGCCAGAGCCGCGTCTTCCAATACCGTCAGCTCGGATGTGATGGGATCGGTTCATTATTCTTCTCCGGAGCAGGCGAGAAACGGGTTTGTAGACGGAAGAAGCGATATCTATTCTCTGGGTATTGTTATGTATGAAATGGTAACCGGACGTGTACCTTTTGACGGAGATACAACGGTTGCAGTCGCTATTCAGCATCTGCAGGAAGAGATGACACCTCCAAGTGTGTATGCAAAGAATCTGCCGATCAGCATGGAGAAGATTATCTTAAAATGTACACAGAAGAATGCGGACCGCCGTTACCAGACCATTGGAGATCTGCTGGCGGATCTGCGCAGATCGCTGGTACATCCGGATGAGGATTTTGTTGTGATTGCTCCGCTTGTGGACAATGGAAAGACCAAGGTCATCAGTGGGGAAGAATTAAAGCAGATCAAAGAACACGGGGTGGAGCCAAAAGAAGACAGGCACGCTTCCAAGCTGGAATCTTCCTATGATCCGGATGAGGATGAGGACGATGAGGATGAGGACGAAAACGAAGGACTCAGTCCGAAGATGGATAAGGCAATGACCATCATGGGAATTGTGGTGTTTGTTGTAATCCTTGCAGTGATTATTTACCTTGTGGGAAGTTTCTTTGGCTTATTCCGTTTTGGCAGTAATTCATCAAAGAATACAGAAACGCAGACGCAGACACAGACGCAGACACAGACAGAAAGTGAACAGCCTGTCGTGGTACAGGAAGTATGCGGAAAGTTACAGGAGGAGGCACAGTCTGAACTGGAAGCACAGGGGCTGTATATGTTTGTTATTCAGGAGCAGAAGTCGGATCAGCCGGAAGGAACCGTTCTGAATCAGGACCCGGTTGGTGGTTCTGAAGTATCTGCCGGAACGACAATCAATGTAATTGTTGCCGGAACAGAAAATGTCGATTTCACAGATTCGGAGAGTCAGAATGAGCAGAACGATGTTCCGGTTCCAAATGTAGTTGGAAAACTGGAAAAAGATGCTTCTTCTACCCTTTCGGCTGCCGGATTTAAAGTGTCCAAAACATACAAATATGATGATTCCGTAGATGCAGGAAAGGTTGTTTCCCAGAGCCCGAGAGGCGGAAATGCACAGGAGGGAAGTACGGTTACGATTGTGATCAGTCAGGGAAAGAAGTCTAGTACGGTGCCATCTGTTCAGGGTCACTCCAAGAAAGATGCACAGGCGGCTTTGCAGAAGGCTGGCTTAAAAGTTGCAGTGAAAGAAGAATACAGTGATTCTGTCAAAGCCGGACAGGTAATTTCACAGAGTGTAGCATCCGGAAAGATTGTGCCGGCAGATACAACGGTAACGATTACGGTAAGCAAGGGACCGGAAGAGATAAATTACAGCTATAAATTCTCAAAGTCATATGCAGCACCGGAAGGAGCAGTCAGTGCAACGTATACACTGACGGGAAGTGATGGCACGACCTATGCAAGCGGAACCAGTGATGTCGATGGTTCTCTTACGATCGGGGCATCCGATATGGCATGTGAGTCCGGTAAAGTGACGATTACCTGGAGCATTGAAAAAATAGATGATGAAGGTCTTTCCGATACGTCTACAAAGACAGAAACACATTCTGTCAGCTTTTCAAAACAGTAGGTAATATATGAAGGGAAAGATTGTAAAAGGAATTTCCGGTTTCTACTACGTTCACGTGGCAGAAACCGGAATTTATGAATGTAAGGCAAAAGGAATTTTCCGTAATCAGAAGATCAAACCTCTCGTGGGTGATGATGTGGAAATCGTTGTACTGGATGAAGAAAAAAGGATTGGAAATGTAGAAAAAATTCTTCCACGTACCAGGGAACTGATCCGCCCCGCAGTGGCAAATATCGATATGGCACTCGTAATTTTCGCGGCTGCAAAACCGGACCCGAATTTTAATCTGCTGGATCGCTTTTTGTGTATGATGGAATATCAGAAAGTTCCGGTTACGATCTGTTTTAACAAATGCGATCTGGTGACGGAAGAACAAAGAGAAGTATTACGAAAAATTTATGAACTGGCGGGGTATGAGCTGCTCTTTACAAGTGCAAAGACACAGGAAAATGTGGAAAAACTCAAATCTGTGTTGCAGGGAAAGATGACGGCAGTGGCAGGACCGTCCGGAGTAGGAAAATCTTCGCTGATCAATGATCTGCAGGATGCGGTGCAGATGCAGACCGGAGGAATCAGTGACAAGATTGAGCGGGGAAAACATACGACACGCCATTCGCAGATTATACCAATTGCGGAAAACACCTATATTATGGATACTCCGGGGTTTAGTTCTATGGATCTGCCCGGATTTTCCAAAGAGGATCTGTGGACATGTTATCCGGAGTTCGTGCGTTTTGAGCCTGGATGCAGATTTATCGGATGCAGTCACATCGGAGAGCCGGATTGTGGCGTTAAGACTGCACTTGCAGAAGGAAAAATATCGCAGGTGAGGTATGACAATTATGTGCAGCTTTATCAGGAAATGAAGAATATGCGCAAGTATTAGGAGGAATCAATGAACTGTTTATCACCGTCAATTTTATCGGCAGATTTTGCTAATCTGGGAGAACAGATCCGGTTGCTGGATCAGGCAGGTGCGGAATATGTACACATCGATGTTATGGATGGAATGTTTGTTCCGAGTATTTCGTTTGCATTTCCGATCATTCGTTCCATTCGTAAATGTACCGATCGGATTTTTGATGTCCATCTGATGATTGAGGAACCGATTCGCTATATAGATGATTTTGTTGACGCGGGAGCGGATATTATTACGGTCCATGCAGAAGCATGCAGGCATCTTGACCGCACAGTGGAGGCAATCAGGGAAAAGGGGGTTCTGGCCGGTGTGGCATTAAATCCGGCCACTCCGCTGGAAACTGTCCGATATATTCTTCCGAAGGTGGACATGCTTCTTATCATGACCGTTAATCCGGGATTCGGAGGACAGAAACTGATTCCGTATACGTTAGATAAAGTGCGTGAAGCGAGAAATCTTGTGAAACAGTCCGGATGTAAGACCGATATTGAAGTAGATGGGGGAATTAATCTGGAAAATGTGGAAGAAGCCATGGATGCAGGAGCCAACATAATTGTGGCAGGTTCTGCGGTTTTCAAGGGAGAGATCGAAAAGAATGTGGAAGCATTTCTGGAAAAGTTGCAAAGGCAGGGGTAGAAGATGAAGTATTTAATTGTTTCCGGGGGAGAAGTGAAGGAAGGTTTTTTAACCTGGATTGTAAAAAATGGAGGATTTGATGTCATATTAGCGGCAGATGCGGGAATGGAAGCATTGTATCGGGATCATATTCTGCCGGATATCATAGTGGGGGATTTTGATTCGGTAAATCCGGATACCCTTGAATATTTTCATGACAAAGAGCAGATCGAGGTGTGCATGCTGAATCCGGAAAAGGATGATACCGACACGGAATATGCGATCCGGGAGGCCATTCGCAGAGGTGCAATGGAGATTGTGGTCATTGGTGCAACCGGTACTAGAATTGATCATGTACTGGGCAATATCAGTCTGCTTGGTATTGGTCTGGAGGAACAGATAAAGATCAGCCTGGTCGATGAACATAATCGTATCCGCATGATTAATCAGCCGATGACGATCCGGAAAGAGGAGCAGTACGGAAAGTATGTTTCCCTAATTCCATTTTCTGAGAAAGTATGTGGAGTTACATTACGTGGATTAAAGTATCCTCTTACCGATTATACCATGGGTGGATTTAATTCTCTTGGAATCAGTAATGAAATTGTTTCAGATGAAGCAACGATTTCGTTTTCTTCCGGAGAGCTTATTGTCATCGAATCAAAAGACTGATTATTTAAAAAAATAATGGGAAAATGGTACGAAAGAAGTAGTTCGTACCATAAAAAATAGCAAATATTATGGAAAAATGCTTGCATTGGAGTAATAAGTCTGCTATGATTATCTACGACGAAGGCGTCAAAAGAGAATTCTTTTGACGCCTTTTTTGCGTTTAAAAATATAAGAGATCGGAGGAAGATAGGATGAACGCAGGGGATACAGGATTTATGCTGATATGTTCAGCTCTGGTGTTTTTTATGACACCTGGATTAGCCTTTTTCTATGGAGGATTGGTTCGAAGAAAGAATGTCGTCAGCACCATGATGGCATGCGCAGCGATTATGGGATTGTCGGTTGTCATGTGGGTATTGTTTGGATATTCACTGTCTTTTGGTGGAAATCATGCAGGAATTATTGGAGATTTCCGGTGGTTTGGCTTGCATGGAATTAAAATGAATGAAGCAGGTCCATATGCGTCGACGATACCGCATCTGGTTTATATCGCATTTCAGATGATGTTTGCAATGATTACGCCGGCTTTGATCACGGGTTCCCTTGTGGGTCGTGTAAAATTTAAGGCATTGTTTTTATTTATTATGTTCTGGTCCGTCATTGTATACTATCCAATGGCACATATGGTATGGGGACAGGGAGGATTACTTGCAGAAATCGGATCGGTTGATTTTGCCGGAGGAAATGTGGTGCATATCAGTTCCGGTGTCAGTGCATTGGTATTTTCCATTATCCTTGGCAGGCGAAGAGGATATGAACAGACGGCATACCGGGTACATAACATTCCGTTTGTAGCACTCGGAGCATTTATCTTATGGTTTGGGTGGTTTGGATTTAATGCAGGAAGTGCACTGGCAGCGAACGGACTGGCAGCACATGCGTTTATGACAACTGCACTTGCCAGTGCGAGCGCCATGATGTCCTGGATGTTTATTGATGTGATCAAGGATGGAAAGCCTACCTTAGTAGGTGCTTCTACCGGTCTGGTTGTTGGACTGGTTGCAATTACACCGGGAGCTGGATTTGTTCCGATCTGGTCGGCAATTATCATCGGAGCACTGGTCAGCCCGATCTGCTGTGGTACCATTTCCCTGTTGAAAGGAAAATTAAAGATTGATGATGCACTCGATGCATTTGGCTGCCATGGCATCGGAGGAGTCTGGGGAGGAATTGCAACCGGATTGTTTGCAAAACATTCTATCAATCCGGTTGCCCGCTGGGATGGACTGTTTTTTGGAAATTACCGTTTATTTGTTGCACAGATTATTGGAATTGTTGTGACAGTTGCCGTGGCGATTGTCGGTACACTGGTCTGCCTTGGCATTGTAAGATTGTTTACGGAGCTTCGTGTAGATGAAAAAGCAGAAAAAGTTGGTCTGGATATTTCGCAGCATGGAGAGAGTGCGTATCCGACATTTAATGGTCTGGATTCATAAGTCCAAGAAACAGACCTCGTATGTTATAATGGATCCGTCAGTTATTTCGAGACAGAGATAAATCTGGAAGTATAAAATAATCATGTATAAGGAGAAAAAAGAAGCTTATGATGATAAAAGTGGAAGCAATCGTCCGGGAAGAAGTTTTTGAGGATGTAAAGGAAGCATTAAACGCGATTGATGTGAATGGTATCACCGTATCACAAGTGATGGGATGCGGTGCACAGAGGGGATATAAAAAGAGAGTGCGTGGTACAGAAGTAGATGTTATGATGCAGCCGAAGATTAAGTTTGAGATTGTGGTATCGTCCGAGGAATGGGAGAAAGCGACCATTGATGCCATTCAGAAGGCTGCATTTACCGGAGAAGTCGGGGATGGAAAGATTTTCAGCTATGAGATCCGTACTGCTACAAAGATCCGTACCAGAGAGAGCGGGGCTGACGCCTTAAATTAGATTTTTAACAGAATCTACAGCATTGAGTTTTGGTTTTGGTGAACAATAAAAAGAGCATCCACATGGGATGCTCTTTTTGCATATCGAATTTACCTGATACAGGGAAATTATAACTGAGGACCAGCAGAAACCAGTGCCTTACCAGCTGCATTTCCTTCATACTTGGAGAAGTTCTTGATGAATCTTGCTGCAAGATCCTTAGCCTTTGTCTCCCACTCAGAAGCATCAGCATAAGTATCACGAGGATCAAGAATTCCTGTATCTACACCGTTTAATTCGGTTGGTACTTCGAAATCGAAGTAAGGAATCTTCTTAGTAGGAACGTTGTTGATATCTCCGTTTAAGATTGCATCGATGATTCCACGGGTATCTTTGATAGAGATACGCTTTCCGGATCCGTTCCATCCAGTATTTACGAGGTAAGCCTTAGCGCCGCTCTTCTGCATCTTCTTAACGAGTTCCTCAGCATACTTTGTAGGATGTAACTCAAGGAATGCCTGTCCGAAGCAAGCAGAGAATGTAGGTGTAGGCTCAGTAATTCCACGCTCTGTACCAGCAAGCTTTGCAGTAAATCCGGAAAGGAAGTAGTACTGTGTCTGCTCTGGAGTCAGAATAGATACTGGAGGAAGTACTCCGAAAGCATCTGCTGACAGGAAGATTACGTTCTTTGCTGCTGGAGCAGAAGAGATTGGACGTACGATATTCTTGATATGATCGATTGGGTAAGAAACACGAGTGTTCTCGGTAACGCTCTTGTCTGCGAAATCGATCTTGCCGTTTGCATCTACAGTTACGTTCTCAAGAAGAGCATCTCTTCTGATTGCGTTGTAGATATCTGGCTCAGAATCCTTATCCAGGTTGATAACCTTAGCATAGCATCCACCTTCGAAGTTGAAAACGCCGTTGTCATCCCAGCCGTGCTCATCATCACCGATCAGGAGACGCTTAGGATCTGTAGAAAGTGTAGTCTTTCCTGTTCCAGACAGACCGAAGAAGATTGCTGTATTCTTGCCATCTAAATCTGTGTTTGCGGAGCAGTGCATAGAAGCCATACCCTTGAGTGGAAGGAAGTAGTTCATCATAGAGAACATACCTTTCTTCATTTCTCCGCCGTACCATGTATTGATGATAACCTGCTCTTTGCTTGTGATGTTGAAAGCTACACATGTCTCAGAGTTTAATCCTAACTCTTTGTAGTTTGCAACTTTAGCCTTAGAAGCATTGTATACTACGAAATCAGGCTCGAAATTCTCAAGTTCTTCAGCGGAAGGCTTGATGAACATGTTTGTTACGAAATGTGCCTGCCAAGCTACCTCTACGATGAAACGGATAGCCATACGGGTGTCTTTGTTTGCACCACAGAATGCATCTACAACGAAAAGTCTCTTGTTGCAGAGCTCTTTCTTTGCAATATCCTTAACAACTGCCCATGTGTCTTCTGTCATTGGGTGGTTGTCGTTCTTGTACTCATCAGATGTCCACCATACAGTGTCCTTTGAGTTCTTGTCCATAACGATATATTTGTCTTTTGGAGAACGTCCGGTGTAGATACCAGTCATTACGTTAACTGCACCAAGCTCTGTCTCCTGACCAACTTCATATCCTTCAAGGCCAGCTTTTGTCTCTTCTTCGAATAATTTCTCATAAGAAGGGTTGTGAACGATTTCTGTGGTACCGGTGATACCATACTTGCTTAAATTGATTTCTGCCATCTTGATTTAAACCTCTTTCTTTATAGTATAGTAAGAAAAATTCCTTTTTCCCTAATTTAGTATTATACATAATTACCCAATAAAATCAATAAAATTTGTATGAATTTTTCCCGATTTTGTAATTTTGTGGGGGCAATGGAAAGGCGGTTCCGTGGCGTTGGATGATTGCATGCAAATTACTGGTAAAATAGAGAAAACACGTAAAAACACAAACAATTTAAATATAAACAGAAAATAAAGAGAAAAATTTAAAAATATAGAACAAAATAGTTGACAATATAAAGCAACTATGATAATATACAGTCAACAAAACAAACAAGACCTAATTACACAAGACTTCCAATCGGACCAAGCGGTTGGAAAGCCAATTGGAAATAGAAAGAAGCTTGGAGTAAGCAGGAATTGAATGAGAAAAGGAGGTACAGTCCAATGGGACGATGATCAAAACAAAAACTTCATGGTAAGCGTGGTAGTGTCTGAAAATTTCAGCGGGAAAAGCCTTTTGGAATAGAAAATAATAATTGAGGGTATTTAGGATAAGATACCAAGAGTGAGAAAGGCAATGGATATGTACAGACATTTTACTGATGAAGATGCTGCGGAAAGATACCACAGAAGGTAATTTGAGGGTAAGATGTGCGGAAGAAGTTCATTTTATAAAAAGCGAGAGAGCAGACTTCAGATTATTATTCAATATAGAGATTACATATCACTAATTTTCTAAACAGATGGAAGTATCTGTGAGCTGAAGAAAATAAATTACAAAAGAAAGGAACAAAAAATTGAATAACGAAACCGAGTAGAACGGTCACTGTATTTTTAGATTTGAAAGTATGGTGGCCGTTTCTTATTGCCGTTACTTTTATGAATTCGGTTTTTGGAAAGAAATTTGTGATTCCTAACAAAAAAATATAAAAAAAACTTGAATATATGTTGGAATCTGATAACATATAAGGTGAAATGATGAAAAATAAAAAACCTGCATAAAAGCAGGCTTTTCAATCCACACACTGTGGGTCACAAAAGTGACGATTTGAATTAAATTCTTATTTGAACTTATGATGTAAATTTAATATGGTATTAAACATATTTTATTATAAAACTTTATAGATATGATGTCAATAAAAATAAATCGAAAGAAGGAAAATAAGTGGAGAAGGAATATTTTTTAGGACTTGATATGGGAACCGGATCAACGGGCTGGGCTGTAACAGACACTGAATACAATATAGTTCGAAAACATGGAAAATCATTGTGGGGATCACGTTTGTTTGAATCTGCAAATACGGCAGAGGAAAGAAGGATATTTCGTACTGCACGCAGGAGACTGGATCGAAAAAACTGGAGAATTCAGGTTTTACAGGAACTTTTTTCAGAGGAAATAGCAAAAGTAGATCCGGGCTTTTATTTAAGAATGAAGGAAAGTAAATACTATCCAGAGGATAAAAGAGATGCAGAAGGAAAATGTCCAGAACTTCCATATGCATTATTTGTTGATCAGGATTTTACGGATAAAGATTATCATAAACAATTTCCGACAATTTATCATTTAAGAAAAATACTAATGGAAACTAAGAATACTCCAGATATACGGTTGGTATATCTTGCTTTTCATCATATGATGAAACACAGAGGACATTTTTTACTCTCCGGTGACATTAAGGAAGTAACCAGTTTTAAAAACATATTCACACAGTTTTTAAAAAATATATCGAATGAAGAATTGGATTTTCATATTGTGTTTAATGATGATGCGTACGATGTGGTAGGAGAGATTCTTACAGATAGAGAATTAACGAAATCATCCAAGAAAACAAAATTGTGGAAAGTATTTTTTGCAAAAACTACATGTGAAAAGGCTGTATTGAATTTATTAGCAGGAGGTACGGTGAAATTATCTGATTTATTTGGCAAAGAGGAGCTGAATGAATGTGAAAAAACAAAGATATGTTTCGCAGATAATGGATATGATGATTATATCGGAATGGTAGAAGCAGATCTAGGAGAAGTATATTATATTATAGAATCTGCAAAAGCTGTTTATGATTGGGCTGTTTTGTCAGACATTCTGGGGGACAGTGTATCAATTTCGGATGCAAAGGTAAAACAATATGAAAAACATAAAAAAGATTTGGCATACTTGAAAAAGGTTGTAAAAGAAAATTTATCGAAAGAGGATTACCAAAAAATTTTTGTTGTTTCAAAGGACAAGCTAAATAATTATTGTGCATACATTGGAATGACAAAAATAAATGGGAAAAAAATAGATCTGCAGGGGAAAAAGTGTAGCAGAGAAGAATTTCTTGATTTTATCAAAAAGAATGTGATTTCAAAATTGAAGGATGAAAAAACTATAAGCTATTTGTCTGAGCAGATAGAAAATGACTTGTTTTTGCCTAAACAGGTGATTAAAGACAATGGAGTTATTCCCTATCAAATCCACTTGTATGAATTAAATAAGATATTGGAAAATTTAAGTGAAAAACTTCCATTTATCAAAGAAAATAAAGAAAAAATTGTGGAACTATTTTGCTTTCGGATTCCGTATTATGTTGGACCGTTAGGAACGTTACCAGGTGGAAAGTCAAATTTTACATGGGCTGTCAGAAAAACGAAAGAAAAGATCTATCCATGGAATTTTGAAGAAGTAATTGATGTACAGGACAGCGCGCAGCAATTTATCCGTAGAATGACCAATAAGTGTACTTATTTATATGGAGAGGATGTAATTCCTAAGGATTCTTTATTATATAGTAAGTATATGGTTTTAAATGAACTGAATAATTTAAAATTAGATGGAGAAAACATTTCTGTAGAATTAAAACAAAGAATTTATGAAAACGTATTTAAAAGATATCGAAAAGTGACACAGAAAAAATTGAAAGATTATCTGGTCAGAGAAGGGATTGCAGAAAAAAATATAGAAATAACTGGAATTGATGGGGAATTTAAGGCTTCTTTGACTGCCTACCATGATTTTAAAGAAAAATTGACAGGAGTAAATTTAAAGCAGAGAGAGAAAGAAGATATTATTTTAAATATCGTTCTATTTGGGGGTGACAAAAAATTATTAAAGCAGCGGATTTCAAAACAATTTCCACAACTTACAGATAACCAGAAAAAAATTATATGTGGATTGTCTTATAAGGGCTGGGGTAGATTTTCTAAGAAATTTCTGGAAGAAATTACTATTCCAGCACCAGAAACTGGTGAAGTTTGGAATATTATTACTGCGTTGTGGGAAACTAATGAGAATTTAATGCAATTGTTAGGGCATGAGTATTCGTTTATGGAAGCAATTGAATTATTCAATGGAGGGAAAAAAACGAAAAAATTATCCTATAAAACAATTGAGGAATTGTATGTTTCTCCTTCTGTAAAACGTCAGATCTGGCAGACTTTGCAGATTGTAAAAGAAGTACAGCATGTTATGGGGCAAAAGCCGAAAAGGGTTTTCGTGGAAATGGCAAGAGAAAAGCAGGAAAGTAGCAGAACGGAATCCAGAAAACAAAGATTGATCGAGTTGTATAAGGCTTGTAAGAAAGAAGAACGTGATTGGATACAAGAACTAGGGACTAAAGAAGAACATCAATTTCGAAATGATAAATTATATTTATATTACACACAAAAAGGACGTTGTATGTATTCGGGTGATCCAATTGAAGTAGAGGAGCTATGGGATAATACAAAATATGATATTGATCATATTTATCCACAATCGAAAACGATGGATGATAGTTTGGATAATCGTGTGTTGGTTAAAAAAGAGTATAATGCAAAAAAGTCAGATCATTATCCGATTGACCCTGATATCCAGAAAGAAAGATCTGGCTTTTGGAAGATGCTTTTAGAGCAAAAGCTGATATCACAAGAAAAATATAATCGTCTGATCAGAAAAACGGAATTGGAGCCAAATGAACTGGCTGGATTTATTGAGCGACAGATTGTAGAAACCAGACAGAGTACAAAGGCAGTAGCAGAAATTTTAAAAGAAATATTACCGGAAACGGAAATTGTATATGTGAAAGCAAAAACGGTATCAAAATTTCGTCATGATTTTAAATTTATAAAAGTTCGTGAGATGAACGATCTTCATCATGCGAAAGATGCTTATTTAAATATTGTCGTGGGAAATACATATTTTGTTAAGTTTACAAAAAATGCGACATGGTTTGTAAAAGAAAATCCTGGAAGAAGTTATAATTTGGAAAAAATGTTTACCTTAAAAGATATATCCAGAAATGGGGAAGTTGCTTGGAAAGTTGGAAATAACGGAACGATTCGAAATGTGCGGAAAATGATGGGAAAAAACAATGTCCTTGTAACAAGAAAATCGTATGAAGCAAAAGGAGGTTTGTTTGACCGGCAGATTATGAAGAAAGGAAAGGGGCAGATTCCAATAAAAACAAGTGATGGTAGATTGGGGAATATTGCAAAATATGGAGGATACAACAAAGCGGCCGGAGCATATTTTATGCTTGTGAAATCAAGGGATAAAAAAGGAAAAGAACAGAGAACGCTTGAGTTTGTTCCGATTTATTTGAAAAAATGGATAGAGGAAAGTAAGGAGAATGCAGTAGAATATTTGGAAAAGGAAAGAGGATTGAATAAACCAGAAATCCTTATTACAAAAATAAAAATTGATACACTGTTTAAAGTAGATGGATTTTATATGTGGTTGTCAGGCAGAACAGGAAATCAATTATTATTTAAAGGAGCAAATGAACTTATTTTATCGTTAGAGGATACAAAAACACTGAAAAAAATTGTTAAATTTATAAATAGGTTAAAGGAAAATAAAGAAACAAAAATTATTGAGAAAGATAAGTTGACGGAACAGGAACTGTTACAGTTATATGATACGTTTCTATATAAATTAAAGAATACGATATATAATGTTCGATTAGCTTTGCAAGGGGAAAATTTGCAAAAAAATAGGGAAAAGTTTATAAAATTGTCAATAGAGAATAAGTGTGTATTATTGACAGAAGTTTTACATTTGTTTCAATGCCAAAGTGGTTCTGCAAATTTGAAATTAATTGATGGACCAGCGAAAGCAGGAATTCTGGTGTTAAATAATAATGTTATAAAATGCAAACAAATTTCAATTATATATCAGTCTTTAACAGGAATTTTTGAAAAAGAGATTGATCTTTTAACATTATGAGTTGGAGAATTATTGTCATATCCCAAAGAGCAAAGCTAGATCTTCAATTGGGGTATATGGTTGTAAGAGGAGAGAATGTGACAAAAATTGTATTAAGTGAGATATCTACTATTTTAATAGAATCTACGGCGGTTTCTCTTACAACCAGCTTGCTGGCAGAACTGGCAAAACGAAAAATTAAGGTGATTTTCTGTGATGAAAAACGAAATCCGTCTTCTGAACTGGTCAGTTATTATGGAAGTCATGATACAAGCAATAAAGTTCGGAAACAAATTGCCTGGGGACAGAAGATTAAAGAGGCGGTATGGACGGAGATTGTAACAGAGAAAATTCGAAAACAAAAAGAATTATTGGAGTTGAAAGGGAAGGAGGAGGCAGAGTTACTGTCATCTTACTTGCGAGAAATCACATGGAATGATGAAACTAATCGTGAAGGACATGCTGCAAAAGTATATTTTAATGCATTGTTTGGAAAGGATTTTACAAGAACCGAAGATAATCCTATCAATGCGGCACTTAATTATGGATATGCCATTATTTTGTCCACGTTTACAAGAGAGGTTGTTACCAATGGATATATTACACAATTGGGATTATTTCATGATAATATGTTTAACCAGTTTAATCTTGCGTCTGATTTGATGGAACCATTTCGAGTATTGGTGGATAAAGAAGTATTGGAAATGAAACCAGATAAAATGGAGCATGAGGAAAAGATGAGGCTTGTGAATATTTTAAATTATGAAGTGCGAATTGGTGGAAAAATTCAGTACGTTAATAATGCCATTAAAATATATTGTAAGAGTGTATTTGATGCGTTAAATGAAAATGATAGTGCTCTGATTCAGTTTTATAAAATTGAGTTATAGATACATGAGAGTTTTGGTATTTTTTGATCTTCCGGTCGTAACTGCAGAAAATCGGAGAGAATATACGAGATTTCGTAAATTTTTACTAAAAAATGGATTCCTGATGTTACAAGAATCTGTATATTGTAAACTTGCATTAAACGGGACAGCAGAGAAGGCTATTGTTGATAATGTATATAAAAATAAACCTGAAGAAGGGTTGGTGCAGTTGCTTTCTGTAACGGAAAAACAGTATTCCAAAATGAATATTATTATTGGAAATGTGAAAAGTGAGGTCTTGGACAGTGATGAAAGGCTGGTGATTTTGTGAAGTTAGTGCACCCTGATTGTGCAATGCATATAATTGGAGAAAATGATATAGTATGTGAATGGGTTATTGAATCACCGAAGTATTTTTCAAAATATATTCAAGAATTAGTAGGGCAGAGCCAGGGAAAAGAAGGAAAGTTCGTATTGGCTGACTCAAATGGGGAAGTAAATTGGCTGCATTATTGTGAAATCGTTTTTGATATTATTACATTGGACATAAATGAAAAGAAAATTTTAAATAAACTTTATGCTGAGTTAGAAAATATGGCTTATCAAGAGGATTTCTTTATTCAGACACAAAAGGTTACACAGGAGCTGCAGACATATGTTTTGGAACTAGAGCAAGCAACAAATTATATTTTTGAATTTAAAGAACAGCCAGATTTAGCGGGAGTTTTTAAATCTATTGGATTAAAACAGGAAATTGTAGAGGAGGATATGCTTGAAAAGCTGATCCGATACATTAAAACTGCGGTAAATGTATTGAAAACAAAATTATTTGTATTTATTAATTTGCGTAGTTTTTTATCTGATGTTCAAATGGAACAGCTAATTAAAGAAATATCCTATCAGGAAGTGAATGTGTTATTGATAGAAAATCAGGCAAAATGTTGCATGGAAGGGGTGAGGCGGTATATTATAGATAAGGATGGATGTGAAATTTAAATTGAAGGCAGAGTACCATAGATCTTATGCGAATGATGGCATTTCATTTTTGGATTTGAGGTTTGAGAATGATGTAAAGATGTATGGTACTTAAGCCGAAGAAAGACGGTGCAGTACCTTACTTATGTTTGAGAATGATGTAAAGATGTATGGTACTTAAGCAATCGGTAGCAGTATTGATTATGCACAAGAGTTTGAGAATGATGTAAAGATGTATGGTACTTAAGCTGCACAAATTTTTTACAGTCACCTTTTGGGGTTTGAGAATGATGTAAAGATGTATGGTACTTAAGCGGTCGTGCACTGGTTCCTGTGATGGCTGTGTTTGAGAATGATGTAAAGATGTATGGTACTTAAGCCAACTTCTGCAATATTTCCGTATGGTGATGGTTTGAGAATGATGTAAAGATGTATGGTACTTAAGCAGGATGCATCAAAGAATAATAAAGAAAATAAGTTTGAGAATGATGTAAAGATGTATGGTACTTAAGCTACACTTGTTAAGATACTTACAATACCTGAGTTTGAGAATGATGTAAAGATGTATGGTACTTAAGCTTTGATGTGCAGATTAACCATAGCCCACAAGTTTGAGAATGATGTAAAGATGTATGGTACTTAAGCGAAGCGGAAAAGACTGAATATCAATATTGCGTTTGAGAATGATGTAAAGATGTATGGTACTTAAGCACAATAGCCATTCCACCACGCAGAGCACGGTTTGAGAATGATGTAAAGATGTATGGTACTTAAGCCTCGACAACAATAAGCTTTACTGTGTTTCCGTTTGAGAATGATGTAAAGATGTATGGTACTTAAGCATATCTTGCCAAGGAGTTATCCAGAGCGAGGTTTGAGAATGATGTAAAGATGTATGGTACTTAAGCTGACGAAAAAACGGGCGAGCCTGTCGTGGTGTTTGAGAATGATGTAAAGATGTATGGTACTTAAGCAGATATATGCCGGTTCTACATAGGTTCGCGTTTGAGAATGATGTAAAGATGTATGGTACTTAAGCGATGGATGAAACTTATCAGCAGACGCAGGAGTTTGAGAATGATGTAAAGATGTATGGTACTTAAGCGCAGAAGTCATGGACGAAATATTATCATCTGTTTGAGAATGATGTAAAGATGTATGGTACTTAAGCTGGGACAGCGATTTCGGGTGCGTTGATTAAGTTTGAGAATGATGTAAAGATGTATGGTACTTAAGCAAAGGAAGAGTTACCAGATATTGATTCTTAGTTTGAGAATGATGTAAAGATGTATGGTACTTAAGCATGGGATATGGCGGGTATTTAGTAAAGTTTGTTTGAGAATGATGTAAAGATGTATGGTACTTAAGCTCATATGGGACAGCTATTGTGTCACGAAGTGTTTGAGAATGATGTAAAGATGTATGGTACTTAAGCCGATGACCCAGCCACAGCATCTAAAGTTTTGTTTGAGAATGATGTAAAGATGTGTGGTACTTAAGCAAATTCCTCGTATATTAAATATGTCTATGCGTTTGAGAATGATGTAAAAATGTATGGTGTCAATTTAAAATTGAAAGAACATTGTAACGATATAAAAATATTTGATTGAAAATTAAAAGATAGTATGATATTATAAATTCCTTAATTATGTTCACAGAAATTCATAGAAGGAAAGTTTTAATTATTTACAAAAAGGTTTATTGAGTACATATAATATTACGTGCAATGAAGAAACAAAAATTAATGGTAGATATTGTTTGAGAATGATGTAAAGATGAATTTCTGTGAATATTGTTAATATCTATCATAATGCATATGGAGAAAAGGCATGTTGTTTTATAAGATTAATGTATTGAAAGCATTAAGAAAAGCCGGATATACACAGAAAAAAATTAGAGAAGAAAAAATCATCGAAGAAGCAGAGATTATTCAACTAAAAGAAAATAAAATGATTGAAAATAAAACTTTAGAAAAAATATGCGATTTGCTAAATATGCAGCCAGGAGAAATTATTGGAAACATAAAAAGAGATATTTCGGTTAAGAAAATAACGAATGTATCTATTAATATTTTAGCTTTTTCAACGGATATTTCGGATGATATTTGAAATGTATATTCAATTATATATATAAGCTGGATGAAGACTATATAAAAAACCATTTGACAAGGAGGTGAACAACTTGGAAAAAAGACGCAACCTTCCAGGCCTGACACGTGAAGCAGAAGAACAAAATCTGCAGGAAATCATACAGATTGCACAGAATAACCTGGATCATGCAAAAGCGGACATACGAAAACTCAATGCGGATCTGCAAGACCTGCTGGATGTGTACGATGCGCAGGATAAGGAAGGACTTGCACTCTGGAACAATGCAACAGTGCGGCTGCACGAAAACGAGCATAATCTGGTGCGTTATGAGAAAGCACGAAAGAAACCCTATTTTGGTCGTATTGATTTTAAAGATCCAAATGCAAAAGAAGCAGAGTCTTATTATATAGGGAGAGTTGGCATTGCCAGGGACGTTTCCGAGCCGGTAGTGCTGGACTGGAGAGCGCCGATAGCCTCCGTTTATTATGAGAGCAGTCTGGGCCCCTGCCAGTATGTCGTCAGTTCAGAAGGAACATTTACGATTGATTTGAAACGGAAGCGCACATACGAAATTGAAAACGATCATCTGAAAGATTTTTTTGATTCGGATGTTGTGGCAAACGATGAACTTTTGACAAAGTATCTGGCGAAAAACAAAAAAGCAGTGCTTGGGGAGATCGTTGCGACGATCCAGAAAGAACAAAACCAGATCATCCGGCGTTCTCCCAAGACCAATATCATTGTGCAGGGAGTAGCCGGTTCCGGAAAGACAACAGTTGCCATGCACCGGATTTCCTATATTCTATACAATTACAGAGACGATTTCCGACCGGAAGATTTCTATATTATAGGAAGCAACCGGATTTTGCTGAATTATATCACAGGCGTGCTTCCGGAACTGGATGTGTATGGTATTCGGCAGATGACCATGGAACAGTTGTTTATCCGTCTGTTGTACGAGGATTGGGATGAACAAAATTACAGCGTGCATCCTCTGGAAAAAGACGATGCCCAAAATGCCCAGAAAGGAAACAGAGAATGGTTTCATGATCTGGAATTATACTGTGCAGCCTATGAGCAGAGGGAGATTTCACATGAGAAAATCTATCTGGAAGACACAGAAACACTTCTGGCAGGGCCGGTACTGATCAATACCTACTTGCGGGAGCATCCGGAGCTGTCGATGCAGAGTAAAATCCTTATGCTCAATGAAATCCTGTACGCCAGATATGAAAATGAAGTATTGGGAAAACAGATCTCTTATCCGGCAAAGGTGAAAAAGGCACTGGATAAGAAATACACTTCTTATTTTGGCGATGGAAAATGGAAGACATCCATTTATGATTTTTACCGGGAATTTTTACAGGTGCAGGCTGTTGCGGGAAAAGAGGTGGATATACCGGAAAACTCTTTTGATGTGTATGATCTGGCAGCACTTGCATACATTTATAAGAGAATGAAAGAGACAGACCCGGTGCGGGAGGCCAGCCATGTCGTCATCGACGAGGCACAGGATTTTGGAATGATGGCGTATTGCTGTCTGCATTATTGTCTGCGGGGGTGCACTTATACGATCATGGGAGATACATCCCAGAACATTCACTTTCAATACGGATTAAATGATTGGGAAGAATTGAAAAAACTGGTGTTGACCGGCACCTATGACGCATTTGGTCTGTTGCGGAAAAGTTATCGGAACACCGTCGAGATTTCGGAATATGCAAATGATATCTTACGGCACGGAGATTTTGCCGTGTATCCGGTGGAGCCGATTATCCGCCATGGGGCGAAGGTGCGTGTAGAAAAAAAGCAGGATCTGCCGGAGTTACTGGCACAAGTAGTACATACGATCCGTCAGTGGCAGCAGGATGGATATGAAACCATTGCCGTAATCTGCCGTGACGCGATAGAAGCGGCCAAGATCGCTGCACAGCTGAAACAGTATATTGCGGTGACAGACTGCGATCTGGAGACAACCGAATTTGGAGAAGGCGTTATGGTGCTTCCGGTTGCTTATACCAAAGGCCTTGAGTTTGATGCCGTCCTTTTATATGATCCATCGGAGAAAAATTATCCGCTGGACAATGGGCATGTAAAGCTTTTGTATGTCGCAGCAACGCGCGCATTGCATGAACTGGCGGTAGTTTATCAGGAATCCCTGAGTAAAATTCTGGCAGATCCGGTTCCGGAAAACAAAAAAATGCAGGAATTTTCTTCGGAGACACTGACGAAAGCAAAAGAGTACGACAGGAAACTATTTACACAGAAAGAGATCGAGCAGGAGCGCCGTGCAAAAGGAGATAAAGAGCACAACATCCGGGGATATATCGGGCCGAAAAAAATAGAAGCATGTGTGCCAGAGGAGAAGACTGTGCACACGCATGCCATTCCTCCCGCTTTTAAAATATCAAAAATATCAAAAAAGCCGGCAATCGAACAAATGAATATGTCTCCCTATGCCTTTGGAGAACTGCCGGATAACCGGAGTCTTCCGGTGCGCAGCCACGCAAAAATCAGTGGCGCCGTGAAATCGGCCAAAAAGACAAAGGAACATATTGATATTGCAAGCGCGGCAGGACTTCTTCGACTGACACCGATCACACCGGAAATCATCCGTGTCAGCTATGTCAAAGGAGTAACAACAAAGATAAAAAATACTTACTGGAAGCCAAAAGCAGAGGAAACGGTTCTCTGGAGTGCCAAAGAGTCAAAGTCCGCGTTAAGAGTTGCCACAGAAAAAGTAGTGGTTATCATCGACAAAAAGACGGGAGCCATGCGCTTTGAAACAGCAGACGGAACCTTGCTTTTAAAGGAGCGCACAACAGAACCGCGCCTGATTATGGAAAATCAGACCTGGGAATTTTTCGACTGGGAATTTTCCGAAAAAATCAATGCAAAAGGAGTGCTTTCCACAGATCTTCTGGTGTTGCGCTCCAAGGCGAAGTATATTTCCTTTGGCGGAAAACCGATGCGGATGCCACTTGTTTTATCGGGGAAAGGATACGGAATCGGTGTCGCTGCGACACAATCCGTTCTTCTTTGTAATATCAAAACCTATGGTTCCTATATCAGCACGCAGGGGGACGGACAGATTGATTACTATTTTATTTATGGTGGAAATAACGAAAAAACCATAGCTTTGTATAAAAAATTAAATTCATAATTTACAAAATGGCAGGTTTTTGCCGATTTCTTTCTTGAAAAACTTTCTCTTTTATATCGGACAGTGTATAATTGAAAATAAATATCAATAAGTACAGAAAAAACGAAGGACAAAAGAGAATGACGTTAAAAGATTTGGAAATCGGAAAAAGTGCCGTTATCAAAGCGGTTGGCGGGGAAGGTGTGCTCCGGCAGCACTTTCTGGATATGGGGGTCATTCCGGGAGCTGAAGTGACAGTGATTAAGTTTGCTCCCATGGGAGACCCGATGGAACTGCAGATCCATGGATACGAGCTGACACTCCGGCTGGCAGATGCGGATCAGATTACGATAGAGAGAATTTCCTCCCGTACCAGAAAACACGAAGGCGCCCGAAACATCAACCAATCGGTACATCCCGGCCTCGGAGAAGAAGGAAAGTATCATGTAAAAGGGGATGGAAACCCTTTGCCGGAAAAGACGAGGCTTACATATGCGCTGGTGGGAAATCAGAATTGTGGAAAGACGACGCTGTTTAACCAGCTGACCGGTTCAAACCAGCATATCGGAAACTTTCCGGGGGTTACGGTTGACCGCAAGGATGGACCGATCAAAGGACACCCAGACACTTTGGTGACAGATCTGCCGGGAATCTATTCGATGTCCCCTTACAGCAGTGAGGAGATTGTTTCAAGAAATTTTGTGCTGGAGGATAAACCAAAGGCGATCATCAATATTATTGATGCAACCAATATCGAGCGGAATCTGTATCTGACGATGCAGCTGCTGGAAATGGATATCCCGATGGTTGTGGCACTCAATATGATGGATGAGATGACCGGAAATTCAGGATCGGTGGATGTAAACGGGATGGAAGCGATGCTGGGTGTGCCGGTAGTCCCGATTTCTGCTGCAAAAAATGAGGGAGTGGATGAACTGGTAAGGCATGCACTGCATATCGCAAAATATCAGGAGCGGCCAGGACGACAGGATTTCTGTAGTGAAAATGAGTTTGGTGGAGCCGTGCACCGCTGTATTCATGCAGTCAGCCATCTGATCGAGGATCACGCAGAGCATGCGGGAATTCCTCTGCGTTTTGCAGCTTCTAAGATCATTGAAGGGGATCATCTGATTCTGCAGAAACTGGAACTGGACGAGAATGAGCACGAAGCAATGGAACATCTGATTGTACAGATGGAAAAAGAGCGTGGGCTCGATCGCAGTGCGGCGATTGCGGATATGCGTTTTAATTTCATCGAAAAGGTGTGCGAGAAAACGGTAGTAAAGCCGAAGGCAAGCCGGGAGCGCATCCGCAGTGAGAAAATTGATCGGATTCTGACCGGAAAATATACAGCAATTCCATGTTTTATCGGTATTATGCTGTTGGTGTTCTTCCTTACGTTCCATGTGATCGGCGCTTTTTTACAGAACCTGCTTGCCATGGGGATTGACGCACTGTCTAATGTGACAGACCGTGCGCTGACGGCAGCGGGCGTCAATGAAGTGCTTCACGGACTGATCATTGACGGTATTTTTGCCGGAGTCGGAAGTGTACTGAGTTTCCTGCCAATTATCGTAACATTATTTTTCTTTCTGTCATTGATGGAAGACAGTGGTTACATTGCGCGAGTTGCATTTTTTATGGATAAACTTCTGCGAAAAATCGGACTTTCCGGACGAAGCATTGTACCGATGCTCATCGGATTTGGATGTACAGTTCCGGCGGTGATGTCGACCCGCACGCTGCCGAGTGAGAGAGACCGGAAGATGACGATTTTGCTGACTCCGTTTATGAGCTGTTCGGCAAAACTGCCGATTTATGCATTTTTTACCAGCGCATTTTTCCCGGAGTATGGAGCACTCGTGATGTGTGCTTTGTATCTGACCGGAATTGTGATTGGAATCCTGGTTGCGTTGTTGTATCGGAAAACACTGTTCCGTGGAGATGCGGTTCCGTTTGTCATGGAGCTGCCAAATTATCGTCTGCCGGGGCTGAAAAATGTTATGCAGCTTTTGTGGGAGAAAGCAAAAGATTTCCTGCAGAAAGCATTTACCGTTATTTTTGTAGCAACGATCTGTATCTGGTTCTTACAGAAATTTGATTTGCATTTTAATCTGGTGGCAGATTCTAAAGACAGTATTCTTGCGATGATTTCAAACTGCCTGGTTCCAATTTTTGCACCGCTTGGACTGGGAGACTGGAGGATCTGTACTTCATTGATCAGCGGCGTTATGGCAAAGGAGAGCGTGATCTCAACTCTGGAAATTTTATTTGGAGGAGCAGTAAAGGATGCATTGACACCGGTAGCGGCAGCTTCACTTCTGGTATTTAGTCTGTTGTACACGCCGTGTATTGCAGCAATTGCTTCCATTCGCCGGGAACTTGGACGAAAATGGGCAGTTGGCATGGTGATCTGGCAGTGTATGATCGCCTGGGTAGCAGCATTTGCGGTAAGGTGGCTGATGGTTTTATTTATGAGATAATGAAAATAGAGCAGAAAGTACTTGAAGGAATCGGAAAGATAGAATAAAATAATAACAAAAAAGGATTATTTATTTATGCTCAGACAAATGTGGAAAAAGAGAGTTTGTTTTGTTCTGGCTGTGATTCTGGCAGCGCTTGCTGTGACACCGGTTGAAATGGATTATGCGGATGCGGCAATGGTGCATTCCGTTACAGCACTGATGACAGGAAATCTGGTAAATAAGTCCAATGCCGATAAACTGACTTACAGACAGATGGAGACAAGCGCCTATGAGAGAAAACTGATTTCAAAAAGTGTGTATAATTACACGATGCAGCAGGTCCCGGCATTGTATGAGGGCAGGAACGTCATTAATGTGTCTGGTATGACTGGAAAGGCAAATACCAGTTATGTGGATGATGATGGCATTGGGGAAAATGTTTCATTTGTAAAATTTCAATGTAGAAAGAGCGGTAAATACCAGTTTACGGAAAGTGATTTTAAGGGAAAATCCAAGAATGAAGTGATCTATAATGATAACAATTATCTCATGTTTCTGCCAAAAGAGTTAAAAAGCGGGTATGAGATTTATGACCCATGGAACAGTACCTACTATCAGTTTCTTTCCAGAACTTTTGCAAGTGGTTATGGCAAAGTATGGTATGATGTCAACGCATCGAAAAAACTTACGAGAAGTGCGAATCGTGCAATAAAAAATTCGGCAGGGTATACAAGCGCTATCCAGAGGGAACTGCAGAAGAAAAAAGACAGTATTTCCAGATACAGTATGGAATCTGAAAAAAATACGTATCGCTTAAAGAAAGGAAATACATATCTGCTTGTGATTTTTACTCCGGATTCCTTCCGTTTCCGGAAAAAAATTACAAAAGAAAATAATTATTATAAGGAACAGTATCTTTCCGATATTCCGTGGTCGTTCGATCTGAAAATTACTTATATGGATGAAAAAGCAGATTAGCAAAATTACCCTATTGTATTAGAAATCAGAACGTGGTACAATGCATAAGAATAGAAAAAAGCATTGACGGAACAAGTAGTGAAATTGAAACATACAGAGAGAACGGCAGATGGTGTGAGCCGTTTATGGAAAGATTTCATGAAGACCACTCCTGAGCTGTGCGCGAAAGAAGCGTCACCGTGTAGCTGCGTTATAAGCCAAAGAGTAAAAGAATTAAGGTGGAACCGTGTATAAAGCACCCTTAGATATGTCATGCATATCCGGGGTGCTTTTTTATTTCCATACCAAAAGAAGGAGAGTTAACGTAAAATGGTAAACTTTAAGGAAAATGAAGAATTAAAAACACTGAATCATTCCTGTGCACATCTGATGGCACAGGCAATCAAGCATCTGTACCCACAGGCAAAATTCTGGGTTGGACCGGTTGTTGCAGAGGGATTTTACTATGATGTAGATCTTGGGGAAGATGTAATCCGTGATGAGGATATCGAAAAGATCGAAAAAGAGATGAAAAAGATTGCAAAATCCGGAAAGAAAATCATGCGACGTGAAGTTTCTAAGGCAGAGGCTATGGAAATGTTCAAGAATGATGAGTATAAACTGGATCTGATCTCCGATCTTGAAGATGGAAATATTACCGTATATGATCAGGGCGATTTTACGGATCTGTGCCGTGGACCGCACGTAGACAATGTAAAACTTTGCAGAAACTTCAAGCTGATCCGTCACTCTGGTGCATACTGGAAAGGTGACAGCAAAAACAAAGTGCTGCAGAGAATTTATGGTGTATGTTTCCCGACCGCAGAGGAGCTGGAGGCACACCTTAAGCTTTTAGAGGAAGCAAAGGAAAGAGATCACAGAAAAATCGGAAAGGACATGAACCTGTTTATGGTTGATGATCTGGTTGGCCGTGGACTTCCGATGTTCCTTCCGAAGGGATATGTGATCTGGCAGGAGCTGGAGAACTATATCAAGAACAAGGAAAGAAAGCTGGGCTATCTGCATGTTATGACTCCTTGTGTCGGTACCGTAAATCTGTACAAGACATCCGGTCACTGGGATCACTACAAAGAAAACATGTTCCCACCAATGGAGATGGAGGGAGAGTCTTTCGTTCTTCGTCCGATGAACTGCCCGCATCATATGATGATCTATGCAAACAGAAGACATTCCTATAAGGATCTGCCGATCCGTATCGGTGAGATCGCACATGATTTCCGTTACGAATCCAGCGGAACGTTAAAGGGTATCGAGCGAGGCAGACATTTCTGTCAGAACGATGCGCATCTGTTTGTAACACCAGAGCAGATTGAGGATGAGTTTACCAAGGTTGTAGACTTGATTTTCAGTACCTACAAGGATTTCGGAATTACCAATTACCGCTGTGTACTGTCTCTGCGTGATCCGGCAAACAAAGAAAAGTATCATGATGATGATGCTATGTGGAACAAGGCAGAGGATGCACTCCGCACGGTATTGAATGATCTGAAAATTGATTATACAGAGGAAATTGGAGAGGCTGCTTTCTATGGACCAAAGCTGGATGTAAACGTACAGCCTGCAGTCGGCAATGAGATCACACTTTCTACCTGCCAGCTTGATTTCTGCCTCCCGGCAAAATTTAATCTGTCTTATGTAGACCGCGATGGCGAGAAGAAGACACCGGTTGTTCTGCACCGTGCAATTCTTGGTTCCCTCGATCGTTTCATGGCATATATCCTTGAGGAGACCAAGGGAAATCTGCCGACATGGCTGGCTCCGGTTCAGGTTCGCGTGATGCCGGTTAAGACAGACAACGAGGAACTGACTGCTTATGCAAAGGAAATCTGCGATGCCTTAGAGGCAAAGGATGTCCGTGTAGAACTCGATGACAGATCCGAGAAGCTTGGCTATCGTATGCGTGAAGGACAGGTGCAGAAGGTGCCGTATCTTCTGGTTGTCGGCTTCAATGAGAAAGAAGACAGAACCGTATCTTTCCGTCTGCATGGAGAAAAAGATACCACAGTTCTTCCACTGGATGAGTTTGTGGAGAAGCTTGAGAATGAGATCAAAAATAAGCTGAGAACTCATATCGGGGCTGAAAAATAAATAAAAGCCGATTTGAAACAGTAAAAAATGCGCGCAGCAAAAAGTGGTGCCCCCCTTTTGCTGCGCGCTTTTTTGCAGGAAAATATATTTTTACTTTCATGTTAGAAAGACGTTGTATTCTGTTCAGAAACTTCCAACTTCCGGATCAACTGGAATTCATGTATAACCATTGCCAGTCCAACTGCAAAAGATAACACATCCGCAACCGGCCCTGCATATAGAATTCCCTGAATTTTCCAGAAACGCGGGAAAAGCAAAAGCAGAGGAAGCAGGAACAAGATCTGTCTTGTCAGAGAAAGAAACGTTCCCTTATATGCTTTTCCGATCGAACTGAAAAACGTCGAGGAAATCGGCTGCATAAAATTAAGCCATGTAAACAGCAGGAAAACCCGGAAATAGTTTACACCGAAATCAAAATATTCTCTGCTTCCGCTGCCAAACAGACTGAGGATCTGTCGTGGAAAAATCTGAAACAGCAGGAAGGATACAATGGATACAATGGCACCGGCTGTAATCGCCAGACGATACGATTCCTTTACCCGGTTGTACTGTTTTGCACCGTAGTTAAAACTCTGGATCGGCTGGCTGCCCTGTGACAGGCCGATAATCACGGAAAAGTAAAGCTGGTTGACTTTCATGACAATTCCGGAACAGGCAATCGGGATGGACTCTCCGTAAACGGACTGTGCACCGTAATGCTTTAGCAGGTTGTTCATCGTAATCTGCACGATCATCATGGCAACCTGGTTGATGGCAGAAGCCATGCCAAGTGAGCAGATATGTGCCAGATGGGAAACATCCGGACGGAAATGTTTGGAGCGCAGGGTTACGGTACGGTAGTGTAATAGATAGCAGACCGCAATGATCGCGGAGATGATCTGGCCGATCACGGTTGCCGCTGCAGCACCATACATGCCCCAATGGAATCCAAGAACAAACACGGCATCCAATACAATGTTGATGACGGCACCGGAAATATTTACAAACATCGCCATCTTCGGGCTGCCGTCTGCACGGATTAAGTGTCCACTTCCGATCGTAAGAATTAAAAAAGGAAAACCGATCGCCGTTACACGGACGTATTGCCGAGCAAGCGGGAGTACATCTGCAGGGGAACCAAATCCGACCAGCAGAGGATTCAAAAATAATTCGGTTATGGCAAAAAGAAGGATGCCAACGGTAAGAAGCATTGTGATGGCGTTTCCGACAAAATAGGGAGCTTTTTCTTTTTTGCCGGCACCCATGTGAAGGTTGAAGCTTGCCGCACCGCCGATTCCAAACAGAAGTCCAAGTCCTGTGCACATCATGGCAAGTGGGAATGCAATGTTGGTAGCGGCATTGCCGAGTGTGCCGACCGCATTTCCGATAAAAAGCTGGTCTGCAATGTTGTATACCGCACTGACAAGCATGGCGATAATGCTCGGTACGGAAAAGCGCAGAATCAGCGAAGAAATTTTGTCCACGGCAAGTGGATTTTGTTGTTCTGAAGTCATATGTTTCGCCCTTTCTTATGTTAATATCTGTATTTGCTTTTATATGGCAAACTTATATTATTATAGCTTTTTTCCTGTTTTTTTTCAATGAAGCCGGGCAGCAGAAAAATAAAATGGAAATTTTTGTATTTCTGAAACTTTTATGTGTGATGAATGGTCTAATAGATAGAAACAAAAAAGGAGGAAAATAAAATGAGTAAACTGAGTAGTGTATTAAAAAAGACAGGTATTGCAGTAGCTGCTGCGGCAATGCTGGTGACAATGGGAGCAGGAACGGTGATTACACAGGCAAAAACAAGTCTGCCGGTTTATAAAGTATCGCTGGCAAAGAAGTATACCGATCACCAGAAAGACAAACGGATGGAAGCCAGCGTAAAGATTCCGAAAGTGAAAATTACAGGTACAGACGGAAAAGTCATGAAAAGCGAAAGTGAAAAACTGAATGCTGCCATTTCCAGTTATCAGAACAAATTTATCAAAGATTATAAAAAAGATGTGGCAGCCATAAAGAAGGGAGAGAAGGGAAATGAGAGCCTTACTTCCGGATATAAGGTTGTAACCGACAACGACAAGCTGTTTTGCCTGCGGATTGATACGGTAATTGCTATGGGCGGCTCCCAGAGTTATGCAAAGATTTTCAGTGTGGATAAAAAATCCGGAAAACAAATCACTCTGAAAAATCTGTTCAAAAAAGGAAGCGGCTATATTGACCGGATTTCCGACAATATCAAAGAACAGATGCGGGCACAGATGAAAGAGAATGCAGATGTTACCTATTTTGTGGACGATGAAAACAATAAGTTCAATTTCAAGTCCATCAGCAATAAGACGAATTTCTATGTCAATGAGAAGGGAAAACTTACCCTTGTATTTGACAAGTATGAAGTAGCACCGGGATATATGGGAATGGTCGAATTTTCCATTCCGACAGGTGAGATTGTAGATATGGTTACAAACGGATATCTGAAATAAAAGGCAAATATAAAAAATGGCTCTGTGGGCAAATCCCACAGAGTCATTTTTTATATTTGGTGCAAATGAAGAGGGTGCAATTTCTGATTTTTATGGTATACTGTCTGTAGAAAATAAAATGACGTGAGAGTATACCTATGAAAAACAGGACAAAAGCATTTGATTCCGGAATGGACGGTTATATTTCAAAACCGATGACCATCGATGCATTGTTTACCACATTAGAAGAAGTCTTACATTTATAAAACAGGATGTTTTAAAACAGAAAGGAGTCTGCCATGGATATAACGGGAGTAGGAAGTTCATCATATTTATATGGTTATGGAATTTCAGACAGTGATACAAAGAATGTCACAGGAAAAGAAAATGGCATCGGAAGCGTAGATGAAAACGGGAAACAGAAGGAATGCCAGACCTGTAAAAACCGTAAATATGTCGACGGATCAGATGAAGCAAATGTATCGTTTAAGAGTGCCGCGCATGTTTCCCCGCAGGCTGCATCATCGGCAGTCCGTGCGCATGAGGGGCAGCATGTATCCAATGCCTACAGCAAGGCATCCGAGAAAAATGGCAGGGTGATTTTGGCATCTGTGCAGATTCATACTTCGATCTGTCCGGAGTGCGGGAGGTCGTATGTGTCAGGCGGAGTGACCAATACGCAGATCAAATACTACAATGAATCAAATCCGTACCAGAAGGATTTAAAGGTAACCGACGGGATAAAGGCACGGGGCGATCATGTGGATATGCAGGTGTAGGGGATTGAAGCATGCAGTTCGTGTTGACTAATTTGTATAACAGCTGATAAAATGATTGGGAAAATTACGGTATCTGATTCATTCATCTGCAGAGCATTTGGTGAAAAAGATATGACGGTAATTGTGTTGAACAATTTTAATATAAATGAATAAAAACTCTGACGGCAAGGATGATCCGAGCAGGAATAGTTAAGAAATAAGGATTTACAGAACCATCTTTCTGACAGATTGCCCGAAAGATGGTTTTTTGCGTTGAAAATAACAGGAGGATAGCATGTTAAAGGTAGCAGTATACGGAAAGGGCGGTATTGGAAAATCCACAGTGACTTCCAATCTTGCAGCAGCTTTTGCAAATATGGGAAAACGTGTCATTCAGATCGGATGCGATCCGAAAGCGGATTCCACCATTAATTTACTTGGTGGTGAGCCACTTCGTCCGGTAATGAATTATATGAGGGAAGAGGACGAGGAGCCGGATGAGCTGGCGCAGATTTCAAAGGAAGGCTATGGAGGAATCCTCTGCATTGAGACGGGCGGACCGACACCGGGACTTGGCTGTGCGGGGCGTGGAATTATTGCGACTTTTCAGCTTCTTGAAGATATGGAACTATTCGAACATTATAAACCCGATGTGGTTTTGTATGATGTATTAGGTGATGTTGTGTGCGGTGGATTTGCAGCACCGATTCGTGAGGGATATGCGGATAAGGTTCTGATCGTTACATCCGGTGAAAAAATGGCACTGTATGCTGCCAACAATATTTCCAGTGCAGTCAGAAATTTTGAGGATCGCAGTTATGCCCGGGTATTTGGCATCGTGTTAAATCACAGAAATGTGGAAAATGAGAAAGAAAAAGTACAGGCATTTTCAGAAAAGATCGGGGTGCCGATTGTGGGAGAAGTGCCGCGAAGTAATGAAATTATTCACTGGGAAGAGCAGGGAAAGACTGTGATCGAAGGAGATCCGGCATCTGAAATCAGCAGATGTTTCTTTGATCTTGCCACATTGTTATGGAAAGAAGAGGAAAACGCATGAGACAGGAAGCATATTTTTGTACGGTAAAAGAGCTGGATGAGCTTGGAAAAAATAACATTCCCAGACAGCTTATTTCCCATACACATCTGATCTACAGTTCCCCTGCAACGCTGGCATTCAATTCTCCGGGAGCAGAAGGATTTGGTGTCAAACGTGCAGGTCTGGCGGTTCCGGATTCTGTTATGTTGATCGTGTCTCCGGGATGCTGTGGCCGCAATACCTCGGTGCTTAGTTCGATGCGGGCCTATCAGGACCGTTTTTATTATCTGTTGATGGATGAGACGGATATTGTGACCGGAAGGCACCTGAAAAAGATCCCTAAGGCAGTAGTGGAAATATGCGAAGGACTTAAGAAAAAGCCGTCTGTTGTGATGATATGTATTACCTGTGTGGATGCGCTGCTTGGCACGGATATGGAGCGTGTCTGTCACAAGGCAGAGGAATATGCAGGGGTTCCGGTAAGGCCATGTTATATGTATGCACTGACCAGAGAGGGCAGAAAACCACCGATGGTGCATGTGCGGCAGTCCGTTTATTCGTTGCTGGAACCGAAAAAGAAAAAAGGAAACGTGGTGAATTTACTGGGATATTTTTCACCGCTTACGGATGACTGTGAGCTGTATGATCTGCTTCATGGGGCAGGAGTAAAAACAATCCATGAGATTTCCAGGTGCAAGGATTATGCACAGTATCAGACCATGTCGGAAGCAAATTTTAATCTGGTACTGCATCCGGAAGCGCGCTTTGCGGCAGAGGATTTTCATGACCGGCTGAAAATTCCATATATCGAGCTGCGCAGATTATATCAGATCGATAAAATTGCCAGTCAGTATCGTGCTCTTGCCGCTGCACTGGGTGTGGAATTTGAGGATGAAATACCGCGTAAGGCAGCAGAGGAGGCGGTAGAAAAATTCAGGAAAATACATCCGGATGCAGTATTTGCCGTCGGAGAATGGATGAACGGAGATCCGTTCGAACTGGCACTTGCATTGGTACACTATGGATTTCGTGTGTCGGAGATTTATGGAACATTATCCGGTGAAAACTTTGTCTATGTAAAACAACTGGCAAAAATCAGTCCGGATACGAAAGTTTTTTCCAATCTGGAACCGACCATGCTGTATTATGACAAAAGTCAGTCCGGCGTCAATATGACCATAGGAAAAGATGCCGGCTATTATCATAAAGAATGTTCCAATGTGCTCTGGAATGAAGAACGGCAGCCATACGGTTATGCCGGTGTGCGCAGACTGTTTGAGGCATTGGCGGAGGTATAACACAATGAGAGGACTGAGAAAATATCTGACACCATTTGCACCGGATCAGTCAGGTGCGGTGTCTGTATTATATGAATTTGGCGGTATTATCGTCATTTGCGATGCCGGTGGTTGTACCGGAAATATCTGTGGATTTGATGAGCCGCGGTGGTTTGAGAGCAAAAGCGCACTGTTTAGTGCAGGGCTTCGCGATATGGATGCAATTCTCGGCCGTGATGACAGGCTGGTGGCAAAGCTTGCAGATGCCGTGACAAAACTGGATGCAAAGTTTGCAGCGATTATCGGGACGCCGGTTCCGGCCGTTATCGGAACGGATTACCATGCCTTAAAGCGTATGACGGAGAAAAAAGTGGATCTGCCGATTCTGACTGTGGATACGGATGGAATGGAATTGTATGACAAGGGGGAAGAAAAAGCCTGGAAGGAACTGTTTTTGGTATTTGCAGGTGAAAAAGAAGACGTGATTTTGGGCAGAATCGGGATACTTGGCATGACACCACAGGATATCAGTGATCTGCGTGCAGCAGACCGTATCCGGGAGCATTTTGCGGCAGAAGGAAAAACTGCTGTCTGCTTTGGAATGGGAAATGGACTTGATGATGTAAAATCGGTTTCCAATGTGGAAAAAAATATCGTGGTATCGCCGGCCGCTTTAGAGGCAGCGAAATATCTGGAACGAACATATGGAACACCGTACGAGACAGGCTATCCGCTGGTGGATGAAATGGTTTACGATATGGATTATCATGGGAAAAAGGTACTTATTGTACAGCAGCAGGTGATCGGATCTGCAATCCGGGAAGAGATACAAAAAAAAGCAAAGGATGCACAGGTGACAGTTGCAAGCTGGTTTATGATAAAGCCAGAGCTTTGCAGTGACACAGATCTGCATCTGCGGGATGAAGAAGATTATATAAGGCTGGTGGAAAACATGGAATATGATGTGATTTACGCGGATCCATGTATGAAGCGTATGACACCGGAATTTGACGGAATCTTTGTGGATACGATACATTTTGCGGTGTCGGGGCATCTTGCAGAGATGAGATAACAGTTGCCGGTTGTCTTGTAAGATGTGACCCGCAATAAGGGAGTGTACGATTGGAGAAAAGTGTGTATAAGAATGAGATGACCTGGCGCATCCGGGTATACGGTATCGTTCAGGGTGTTGGTTTCCGGCCAACGGTAAGCCGCTATGCGACAAACCATGGAATTTACGGAACTGTTTGCAATAAAGGACCCTATGTGGAAATTTATGCACAGGGGACAAAAGAACAGATCGATGGATTTTTAAACAGTCTGAAAGAACATCCACCGAAGCGTGCGGCTGTTTTGAAGATAAATACAGAGGATATCACCGCAGATACAACAGAACAGTTTGAACATTTTGACATTATCGAAAGTGAAAAAACAAAAGGGGAAATCTTTATTTCCCCGGATATTGCAATCTGCGATGAGTGCAAGGCAGAAATGTTTGACCCGAAAGACAGACGGTATCTGCATCCGTTTATCAACTGCACCTGCTGTGGACCAAGGCTTACGATTCTGGATGCTCTGCCGTATGACAGGGAACGCACAAGTATGAAAGAGTTTCCGATGTGCCCGGACTGTGCAAAAGAATACACGGATGAGAAAACCAGGCGGTATGACGCGCAGCCGGTGTGCTGCAACCAATGTGGACCACAGGTGTATCTGATCGGCAGACCCGAGCGGGGACGTGCCGCAATTACATATACACGCCGGCTTATTCGTGAAGGCAAAATTGTAGCAATCAAGGGAATCGGAGGGTTTCATCTGTGCTGTGATGCTACAAATGAAGAAGTGGTCTGCCGTCTTAGAACATTAAAAAACCGCCCGGCCAAGCCCTTTGCAGTTATGGCAAAAGATGAATCGGTTGTAAAACGGGAATGTGTGGTGACGCCGGAGCAGGAGGCGATTCTTACCGGACATCAGAAACCGATTCTGTTACTGGACAGACGAAGCGATGGCGGGCTGGCATCTTCGGTGGCACCGAACAATCCAAAAGTTGGTGTGATGCTTCCATATGCACCGGTGCAGTTATTGATTTTTCAGTATGATGATGGTATCGAGATGCCGGATCTTCTGGTGATGACTAGTGGAAATACTTCCGGTGCACCGATCTGTCGTGAGGATGAGGAAGCTGTTGCCGAATTATCCCACTTGTGTGATGCGATGCTGTCACATAACCGCAAAATCAGGATACGGGCAGATGATACGGTGATGGATTTTTACAGAAATGAACCGTACATGATCCGGCGTTCCAGAGGCTATGCACCGCTGCCGTTTATGACAAAAGCAGACTGGAAAGGACAGGTGCTCGCGGTTGGCGGGGAATTGAAAAATACCTTTTGCATAGGTGTGGACAACAGGTTTTATCCGTCACCATATGTGGGAGATCTGGAGGACTTAAGAACGGTAAAGGCATTGCAGGAGACAATACACCGGTTTCAGACATTGCTGGAAGTAAAGCCACAGGCTGTGGTCTGTGATCTGCACCCAAAATACAATTCTACGGTTGTAGCGGAAGAACTTGGATATCCGGTGATAAGAGTGCAGCATCATTATGCACACATATTATCGTGTATGACAGAAAATGACTGTCATGATCCGGTCATCGGAGTCGCTTTTGACGGAACCGGATATGGAACGGATGGCACGATCTGGGGCGGAGAGATCCTGCTGGCGGATTATGGGAATTTTACAAGATTCGGAAGTATTACCCCGTTTTTACAGATGGGGGGCGATGCTTCTGCAAAAGAGGGCTGGCGTATTGCGGTCTCTATGATTTACGGATATACGAAAGATCGCAAAAGGGCATGGGAGATCATGGAAACACTGGGTCTTTGCAGCGAACAGGAAAGCAGGGTACAGTTCACCATGGCAGACCGGAAGATCAATGCGGTGGCTTCAACCAGTGCAGGACGGCTTTTTGATGCCGTCAGTGCGATACTCGGGATCAGGCGCAGGTCAGGATTTGAAGGGGAAGCATCGACGGCATTGCAGTTTGCAGCAGAGGCATACGAGCAGCAGAACCTCTCAAATATCTCACAGGAGCAAAAGGAAAATAAGGATATACTGCTGCATGAAACAAAAGAGCGTTTCGTTTTAAATACACAGATGTTGGTGAAGCAGATTACAGAAGCAAAAATGCGGGGCGAAGACACCGGGATACTGGCATATCGGTTTCATCAGGTACTGGCAGAAATGATTACAGCTGCCTGTATCAAAGCAAAAGAAAGCAGTGGCAGGGATAAAGTTGCCTTAAGCGGTGGCGTATTCCAAAACCGGTTACTGCTGCGTCTGACAGAAGAACGACTGTTACAGGAAGGATTCGAAGTGCTGCGGCACCGCATGATTCCGCCGAATGACGGAGGAATTGCAATCGGACAGGCAGCATATGGGATGTATCAATTACAGAAATAGGAGGATAAAAAGATGTGTGTAGGTTTATCAGCTAAGGTAGTAAAAATCAGTAATGGCACGGCGGTCATTGATGCAGGCGGTGCCAAAAGAGAGGTTTCTTCCCAGCTTCTGGAAGATCTGGAGCCGGGAGATTATGTTATGGTGCATGCAGGTGTAGCAATTGCAAAAATCACCGATGAGGACGACAGTGAAACTGAGCAGCTCATGGAGGAATTTTTATAATGAAAACAGCCAGAGAGATCATTGAAAATTATGATGGCCCGGATGTGCGGATCATGGAAGTGTGCGGTACGCACACACATGAGATTTTCCGGCTGGGAATCCGTAAACTGCTGCCAAAACAGGTAGAATTGATTTCCGGACCGGGATGTCCGGTATGTGTAACACCGGTTAGTTTTATAGATGAAGCTATTTATCTGGCATTGGAAAAAGGAGTTACAATCTGTACATTTGGTGATCTGGTGCGAGTGCCGGGAACCAATATGAGCCTTGCGGGAGCCAGAGAACAGGGAGCGAAAATCCATGTTGTGTATTCTCCGGCAGATGCCGAAAAATATGCTGGAGAACATCCGGATGAGCAGGTGACATTTCTGTCGGTCGGATTTGAGACAACGACACCGGCAGGATGTCTTTCCGTAAAGGCGGCAAGAGAAGATGGACTGGATAATTACTCTATATTGGTGGCAAACAAAACCATGCCTCAGGCGTATGAGGCATTAAAGGACAGTGCAGATGTATTTTTATATCCGGGACATGTCAATGCCATTACGGGAACACGTCTTTGCGAAGCTCTGACCGAAGAAGGGGTCAGCGGTGTTGTGGCAGGATTTACGGCAAAAGAACTGATGACAGCACTGGCGGTTGCGCTGGTAAAATTCCAGGAAGGAAAGCCATTTTTTGTAAACTGCTATCCGCGAGTGGTGACACAGGATGGAAGCAGGGAGGCACAGCTGCTTGTAGATGAGATGATGGAAGCCTGTGACTGCGAATGGAGAGGGCTGGGTGTTATTCCGAAATCCGGCATGAAATTAAGACAGGAGTGGCAGGAGTTCGATGCACGTCTCAAATATCAGATGCCGAAAATTGAAGGAAAACCAAATCCGGCCTGCCGCTGTGGCGATGTACTTCAGGGGAAATGCAAACCATCCGATTGTAAAGTATTTGGAAAAGGCTGTACACCGCAGCATCCGATCGGCGCCTGCATGGTGTCCGGTGAGGGAGCCTGCTCTGCATATTATCAGTATTCATAAGAAAGAAGGAAAAAACATCATGGAAAATAAAACAGTAACGATGGCACATGGTGCCGGTGGAAAGCAGACATCCGAATTGATTGATCAGGTGTTTAAGGCACATTTTGTAAACAATGATCTGACGGCAGATGATGCAGCGGTATTAGTTCCGCCGGCAGGAAGAATGGCAGTATCTACAGATGGGTTTATTGTATCTCCGGCATTTTTTCCGGGGGGAAATATCGGCAAACTGTCTATCTGCGGAACGGTAAATGATCTTGCCTGTATGGGTGCAAAACCGCTTTATCTTACCTGCGCTTTTGTAATTGAAGAGGGATTTCCAATGGAAAAACTCGAAGAAATCGCAGCTGCCATGGAAAAAACAGCAAAAGAGGCCGGAGTACATATTGTATCGGGAGATACAAAGGTTGCCGGAAAAGGACAGGTGGATGGAATTTTTATCACCACGACCGGAATGGGGGAGATCGAAGAAGGAGTGACCGTCGGCGGAGAACTGGCAAAGCCCGGAGATGCAATCATCGTAACCGGTGATATCGGACGGCACGGATGTACAATCCTGTTAGAGCGGGAAGATTTTGGCATCGATGCGGATGTGACCAGTGACTGTGCACCTTTGTGGAAGACCGTAAAGGCAGTCATGGATACCACACACAACCTGCATGTGATACGTGATGCGACCAGAGGCGGCGTGGGAACAGTCCTGTATGAGATCGCAGGTCAGAGCAGCGTAGGCATCCGTTTAAATGCAGAGGCTGTTCCGGTACGGCCGGAAGTAAAAGGAGTCTGCGGGATGCTTGGACTTGAGCCTTTATATCTGGCATGCGAAGGAAGACTTGTCATCATGGCACCAAAGGAAGAGGCAGAGGGCATTGTAGAAACATTGAAAAAATGTCCATATTCCGCAGATGCAGCTATTATTGGTGAAGTGATCGCAGAGGAACCGGGAAGAGTTATAATGGAGACGGAAATCGGCACACAGGCACTGCTTCCACAGCCGGGGGGAGAGCTTTTACCAAGAATCTGTTAACAGGAGGAGTCAGGGCATGGAAACCAGAGTGGCAGTTATTTCAATTATTGTAGAACAGGAGGATGCCATTGAAGAATTAAATATCCTTCTTCATGAAGCACGTCAGTACATTGTAGGCAGAATGGGCATACCATACCGCGCAAAAGGAATCAGCATCATAAGCATTGTCATTGATGCACCACAGGACACGATCAGTGCACTTTCCGGAAAAATCGGACATTTAAAAGGCGTATTCGCAAAGACTGCATATTCGAATGTCATTACTCCGGCAGAAGGGGGAACACAGGATTGATCAGGATAGCAGTATATGGAAAAGGCGGAATCGGAAAATCCACTACCGTTTCAAATGTAGCGGCTGCATTGGCAGAAATGGGGCTTAAGGTGATGCAGATCGGATGCGATCCGAAAGCAGATTCTACCATATTGCTCCGTCATGGAGAGGCTGTGCCGGCCGTGCTCGACTTATATAATGAGAAAAAGCAGGCGTTGCAGCTGGAGGATATGATACGCATTGGGTATAACGGTGTTATCTGTGTGGAGGCCGGTGGACCGACACCGGGACTTGGCTGTGCCGGCCGTGGTATCATCACGGCACTGGAAAAGTTAAAAGAGCTTGGCGCATATGATGTATACAAACCGGATGTGGTTTTATATGATGTACTCGGAGATGTGGTATGCGGTGGATTTTCCATGCCGATGCGGGGCGGTTATGCGGACAAAATATTTATTATTACCTCCGGGGAAAACATGGCAATTCATGCAGCTGCAAATATTGCCATGGCAGTGGAAAATTTTAAAAACCGTGGATATGCCGGGCTTGGCGGACTCATTTTAAATCACAGGGATGTCCCGCGGGAAGAGGAAAAAGTGGCAGAACTGGCAGACGATTTTCACACAGCTGTTATTGGTACACTATCACACAGCGGGCAGGTGGCACTGGCAGAGGAGCAGAAAAAAACATTGATGGAGTGTTATCCAACAGGTGAAATGGCAGACGAATACCGTGCGCTTGCCATGCAGATGTATCGCATATGCGGTGGCATTCTGGAAGCGAAAAGCGATAAGGTAAGGTCTGGATATATACAGGAGGAAGCGTAATGTTACGTCGTGTGGGGGAAACTGTTGATTCGAAAGATGCTGTGGTAAAAATAAAAGATGCCTCATTTCCAACACCATTTGTTTCGGCACTGGAGTATAATTCGCCGGTGCATGGCAACTGGAATATTGTGCATACGGGAATGCAGGTTCCGGAATCTATCCAGATCTATGTCTGTGCGGATAACTGTATGCGTGGTGTTGTACTGACTGCGGCAGAAATGAATGCAGCAGACCGTTTTTCTTTTGTTCTTGTGGAGGAGCAGAATCTGCTGAACGGCAATCTGGAGGATATTACCATCGAGGGTGTGACGGATGTATTGAATAAACGGAAGGACCATCCTGAGGCGGTTCTGCTTTTTACCGTTTGTCTGCATCATTTTGTGGGAAGTAATCTGAACTATATTTACAGGGAACTGGAGCATCGTTTTCCTGACATCTGCTTTATCCGCTGTTATATGGACCCGATTATGCAAAAACATGGACTGACACCGGACCAGAAGCTGCGGAAAGCAATGTATGATCCTCTTTTGGGCTGTGAGCCGGACGCTAAAACAGTATCTGTCTTTGGCAGTGATTTTGTTCTGGATGAGAACAGTGATATTAAGCGTCTGTTAAAACGATATGATTATAAGGTGCTGGAACTGCCCGGATGTAAAACCTGGCAGGAACTGTTGGATATGAGCAGGGGATGCCTGTTTATCGACTGCTATCCGGCTGGAAAATACGGGATGGAGGCACAGGCAGGCCGCCTGGGACGAAAATCTCTGTATCTGCCCGGCAGTTTTGACTATGATGAGATCAGAAAGCAGTTAAAGCAGCTGACCGATGCACTCGGACTGCCGGAACTGACAGAAGATGAGCTGGCCCGCGAGCAGGAGTCCTGTGAGGAGGCTCTGGCAAAAGCAAAAAATCTGATCGGGGATATGCCGGTCACTCTGGATTATCTGTATCATCCAAGACCACTTGGACTGGCAAAACTGCTTCTGACACATGGCTTTTATGTGAAAGCTGTTTATCTGGACAGTATCAGTCCGGAAGAAAAAGCAGATTTTTTCTGGCTGCAGGAGCATGCACCGGAACTTGAGCTGATCGCAACGATTCAGGTGAAGATGCGTGTACT
>OGFF01000243.1_pt1 | contig 83017 bp, 70 predicted proteins | sample 1570751 | NCBI WGS metagenome assembly OGFF01 (sample SAMEA2581951, study PRJEB24529) | metagenome | biome: Human gut stool | place: China | collected 2011 | reverse complement strand
TGCCAGCTGCGGCATGGTTAGAAATACCGGATTTTGCGGTCAGAATTTGCCGCCGTCTGTTTATCTGGAACTTTTAAGTATCTATTTCCCATAATATTACTTATGACCCCAAAGCACGTTATGCTTATTGTGGCAGTTCCATTTTCTGATAGGCGTTCCTTTTATTTTTCTATGTGTTTGCCGAGGAGCGCCTCTCTTCTGAGGAGGAGTCCTGGGACGACGGTCACAAAGACGATCGTCGTGACGACGGCGGCAACGACATCGGAGAGCGGCTCGGCATAGAACATCGCCGGTGCGCCAAAGCGAATCGGCAAAAAGACTGCCAGCGCGATGTAGATCCCTTTGCGGAAGAAGGAAAGCGGCAGCGAGGCACACACGAGGCTCATGCCGGTCAGCCCGTCAACGAGCGCATATTGTACGGCAAGCGGTATGACGGAGAGCGTGTAGATGTGGATAAAATGCACCGTCATAGATCTGTAAGCGGCATTTTGCGTAAATAATCCGACGAAAATGCCTGCACTGACATCCCACTGGGCAAAAACGAACATGATGGTGCAGAAAAGCAGTGCCGTCTTTAAAATATGCTTCTCGGCAAGGCGGATGCGGGCGGTGTCGCCGGCGCCGTAGTTGTAGCCGAGCACCGACTGTGTCCCGCCGGAGATTCCACCGAGCGGCATCGTGATAATCAGCATGAAGCTCTGCACAATCGTGTTGCAGGTTAAGAGCATGTCGCTGTCGGCGCCGCCGTAATTTTTCAACATGACATTCTGGACGATGATCAACACATTGTCGAACAGGATGATCAAAAACGGCGTCAGTCCCAGCGTGAGGACATCGCGGCATACCGGGAGGGAGTAACCGCGGAACGTGATTTTTACCGGCACGGGACCGCGGAACAGAATGTACAGCGAAAACGCGCAGGAAGCCGCCTGTGAGAGCACGGTGGCGACAGCCGCTCCGCGCACACCCATGTGCAGGGCGAAGATAAAGAGCGGGTCGAGCAGAATATTTAAAATGGCGCCGATGATGACGGAGACCATGCCCAGATTGGAAAATCCCTGACAGATGATGAACTGGTTCAGTCCGAGCGAAAGCACGGCGAAGACGGTTCCGATCAGGTAAATGCGCATGTAGGTTTCTGCGTAGGGAAAAATGTGCTCCGTCGCGCCGAACCATACCAGCAGGGTGTCCTTGCACAGATACGCTCCGATGGTCAGGCAGACTGCCATGCCGATCAGAAGCACAAAGCAGTTGGCGAGGATGGCGGAAGCGCCCTCCTTATTCTGTTCGCCGGATTTGATGGAGAGTAACGGCGCTCCGCCGTTTCCGATCCAGGCGGCAAACGCGGAGATCATCGTCACGATCGGCCCACAGATCCCCACGCCCGCGAGCGCAATGTCTCCGACATCTGCAATATTTCCGATATACATGCGGTCGATAATGCTGTAGAGCACATTGACAAACTGGGCGAGCATTGCCGGAAGGGCAAGCCGGCGCACCAGCTGTGGGATGGGATCGCTCCCGAGATGATTGACTCTGACCGGATGTTTTCTCCTGATTTTCACATTGGCACCTCTTTTGTATTTCTTCATTTGATACGAAAATCCCTGAAAAACGAGTTCTTTCTATATATAATAGTGTGCAGAAAGATATTAGAATCAAATACAAGAAAAGTCAAGACGGGAGAAAGTCAAACCTGATCCAATCAGAAAAATTATTTTCTGCATTTGTAAGAATCTGATATAATGTACGCGGAGACAAAAGTGAGCATGGAGCAAAGACGGACGGGCATGCTTGCATGCGTCGGACGGATATATGGCCAATCAGTTAGGGAGGAGCATAACTTGATAAAAGTAGAACACGTAAAGAAAAGCTTTAAGGAAAAAGAAGTTTTAAAAGACATCACATTCGAGTTTTTGCAGGATCGCGTCTATGTCATCATTGCACCGAACGGAACGGGGAAGACGACGTTCATCAATACCTTGTGCGGCTTTATGCTGCCGGACGAGGGTACGATCTCTTTTTCGGACGGAATGGATGAACAGGGATTTGATGTGATACTTTCGGGGGAGAGAAATCTGTATGTGAAAAATACGGTATATGAGAATCTGATCTATTTTAGCATGCTGAAGGGAATGTCCAAAAGTACGGCGGATGCCGCGATTGACCGGGAAAAGGAAAAATTCCCGATCTATGAGACGGTGAAAAATAAACTGGTCGAAACGCTCTCGTATGGGCAGAAGCGCATCATATCACTGATGTCTGCGGTTGTGACAGGCGCAAAATGTGTGATCATTGACGAGGCGACGGACGGACTGGATATTGATAACCGGAAGCTGGTTGCGGATACCATACGCAGTGTCCGTGATGGCAGAAGCATCATTGTCATTGCACATGATTTCTCGTTTGCGTCGGATGTTGCAGATACGCTTATTTTCTTAAAGGACGGGCGCTTTGCAGAAGTCGCAGAGAACGGCAGGGAGGAAAAGATCGAACAGATCTATCAGAAACTGTATCATGGGGAGGTGTGGACAGATGCTTAGAATGTTCTGGTATGAGATAAAAATGGATTTCCTGCGGTCGATCCGCTACCGGTTTGGAATGATTTCCGACTTATTGGTCTATTTCGCTTTGTTTACGGTATTTATGGTGACGGATTCCGGAAATTCTTACGCACAAACCTATCATTATGGAAATTACAAGGAACTGGTGCTTTTGGGATATGTTGCCTGGATCTATGCGATCTCGGCAATTTCCAATGTCGCGGGATCGCTGCAGAGCGAGCTGACACACGGAACCTTGTACAAGAAGGTATCCTCGAAATATCCGTTACAGTATCTGTTTGGAGGATTATATGTCTCCTCGGTACTGCTTGAGACGATTACGATTGTGATTGTTGTCATCATTTCAAAGTTCGTGTGGGGGATTGAATTTTCTTTTCATCCGGCGTTTCTGGTGCCGATTCTATTAGAATCCCTCGGAATGTACGGCATAGGTCTGATTGTGGCAGGTATCGCAATTTACTTTAAGCGGACGGGAACGATCGTATTTCTGATACAGACCGCGCTTCTTTTTGTGACGGATACCGTGCCGACCAGTGATGCCATATTAAAGATTACGCATTACATTCCGCTGACCAGATGTAACGAAATATTGCGTCAGATCGCGGTTGGCGGTGAATATACAGGCATGCTGCCGGGATTGTGTATCGTGGCGCTGGTGTGGCTGGTGATAGGAAGCGTGTTCTTTGATGTGATGCTAAAGCAGGCAAAGAAGCGGGGAAATCTGCTGTTCTATTAGTGGACGGTCAGGAAATGGCTTAAATGCAGAATAGAACCTTATAATTAAATGTAGATATAAAAAAGACAGGAGGAAAGACGCCCTACTGTCTTTTTCCTTTCTTCATCAAATCTTAATGAATTCACTTCTTTTAACTTCATAAACATTCCGCTACAATAAAATCAGAATCAAAAAGCGTCAAATAGCGGCAGGCGGCATGTGCGGCGCGGCTTGCGGGGAGTTTACGCGGAAAAGGGGAGAAAATGTACAACATACTGGTGTGTGACGATGAAAAGGACATCGTGTCGGCTCTGGAAATCTATCTGACGGCGGACGGCTATCAGGTATTTACGGCATACAACGGAAGGGAAGCCGTAGATATATTAAATAAGGAAGAAATCCATCTCGTGCTCATGGACATCATGATGCCGGAGATGAACGGTATCTCTGCCATGGTGAAGATCCGTGAGAAAAGCAACGTGCCGGTCATCCTTTTGACGGCGAAGAGCGAGGACACCGATAAGATTCTGGGACTGACGGTGGGAGCAGACGATTATGTGACGAAACCTTTTAACCCGGTGGAACTGCAGGCGCGGGTAAAATCACAGCTGCGGCGCTATATGCAGCTTGGTGGCAGTATGAAGCAGGAACGGGATGTGCTTGCCATCGGCGGGATTGAACTGTGCGACCGCACAAAGGAGGTCACGCTCGACGGGGAGCCGGTATCGCTCACGCGCACGGAATACGATATTTTAAAACTTTTGATGGAACACCCGGGGGAAGTATTTTCGCCGAACCAGATCTATGAGCAGGTGTGGCGGGACAATCCCTACGGCACGGAGAATACGGTCGCGGTACATATAAGGCATTTGCGGGAAAAGGTGGAGTATAACCCGGCGGAGCCGCGCTACTTGAAAGTCGTGTGGGGACGGGGCTATAAAATGGAGGAAACAGTGTGAGAAACAGAAAAGACAGTGTGGGAGCAAAAGCGGCAGCGTGGGTCGGCATCACGCTCGGTGCGGTGGTATTTTTCACAGGGGCTGCCGGCGTGTTGCTTATGGATCAGGCGGGCGTGTATGAGATGTCGCGCGGGCAGTTCCTTACAAAGAGTTATCAGAGTGTTGCAGATCAGTATGCCATCCGGTCGCTGGATTACAGTGTGAACATGGAAAATGGTGCAAAACCGGAAAATAATCGGTGGAATGACACGTATTTCCGCTATGGAATCATTGAAGCGGAAAATATTGATTCCGTAGATCTCAACGAATCGTACACTTATGTGGAGCGCAATTTTGATGAGAAGGTCACAAGGGATAAGCTGTACTGCAAAAGCTATGACATCAATGAGGTGACACGCTACGATTACAGCATGACGCTGTGGGGCGGGTACAGCCTCTACACGGATGGCGGAGATTACGCTGCGCAGGTGGAGATTGAGAAGCGGTGTTACAATGCGGATGACGGCATATTTTATTATGAAACGCCGGACGCATACATCCCGGTAAAACATGTGAGCATTCTGATGCTGTCGCCGGATCTGGCGACAGGCTATGATTACACGTATGACGCAGATGTAGGAAAATATCTGGATCTCCATGCGTACAGCGGGACCTATGTGACATTCGACGATGCAGACAGTCTGAGCGAAAACACGGGATTTCAGACGGTCGACTGGACGAACAGTGTGATTCTGGACGGAGTCACCTGCGGTGAGCTTGTGGGAATACCGGTCACTGTAATCGGGAACTCTGATCTGGAGCAAAAGGGAAGCGATGCCAGGACAACGTACCAGCTTACTGACGGCATGCTGCAGATGAACTACACGGCGGAATCACTGCACCGGAAATACTGGGTAGTCACGATTCTTCCGGAGAATGTGCCGCTTGGCTGGAGTGACGATTTGTTTGTGCAGGTGACGACGCTTACGGCGCTGATGTATGGCGTCCGCTATGCCATTTTCCCGATTCTGGCGGCGGCATTTGTGCTTGCCGTATTCTGCCTGGTGTGGCTGGTGCGGTCGGCGGGGCATCACGCGGGAGAGGACGGGATTACGCTTACCTGGCTGGATGGCATGCCGCTTGATGTGTATCTCGGATTTGCGCTGGTGGCGGAGGGATTTCTGTTTCTGATCCTGATGGAAGCTGTCAACGGCAGAAATGCTGCAGTGCCGATGCTTGTCGGGGTTTTGTTTTGCCTCATAGCGGGAGGGTGGATTGCGCTTCTGTCGCTGCTGACCTTTGCTGCGCGCGTGAAAGCCGGGGCATGGTGGAAAAATACCGTCGTCTACATGGCGCTTGGCGTGATCGGCAGGCTTTGCGGCGCGGTGACCCGGAATCTGCCTCTTTTCCTAAGGGCGGTGCTTGTTTTTGGCATTGCCATGATGGCGGAAGCGCTTGCCGGCACGCTTCATACAGGAAGCAGCATGGGAGCGGGCTGGCGGTTTGTAAAAGTCGTAGAGTTTGCATGCATCTTCTGGGGAGTTTTACAGATGAAGCGTCTCGCAGAGGGAGGCGAACGCCTTGCGGAGGGCGATATGGAGCACCCGGTCGATACGACGCACATGTACCGGGATTTAAAGGAACACGGCGAGCACCTCAACAGCATCCAGACGGGTATGGCAAAGGCGGTTGCCGAGAGCGTGAAGAGTGAGCGGTTTAAGACGGAACTCATCACGAACGTCTCGCACGATATTAAGACGCCGCTTACTTCCATCATCAATTATGTGGATCTTCTGGAAAAAGAGGAGCTTTCCAATGAGACGGCAGAGGGGTATCTGGAAGTGTTAGAGCGTCAGTCAAACCGGCTGAAAAAGCTGATTGAGGATCTGATCGAGGCGTCGAAAGCTTCCACGGGCAATCTCGCCGTACATCTGGAAAAACTCGAGGCGGGTGTTTCTGTGGTGCAGATCGTCGGAGAATTCGAGGACAAACTGAACGCCGCAGATCTGACGCTGCTGATCCAGAAGCCGGAGACGCCGGTGTATGTGATGGCGGACGGCAGACATTTCTGGCGCGTGATTGACAACCTGATGAACAATATCTGCAAATATGCACAGCCGGGCACGCGGGTATACGTGGATCTGCGGGAGAATGGCGGGCAGGTGGAACTCATTTTCCGGAATACGTCGCGCTACCCGCTCAACATATCCAGTGAGGAACTTATGGAGCGTTTTGTCCGCGGGGACGAATCGCGCAATACCGAGGGAAGCGGACTCGGTATCTCCATTGCAAAGAGCCTGATGGAACTGATGGGCGGCAGCTTTATGCTCTATGTGGACGGCGATCTCTTTAAGGTTGTGCTTGGATTTGCACAAATGGAGGAAGAAAAAGAACCACTTGATGAAGATAAAAGCGGAAAATAGATACAAATGCAATTTTTCTGACACTTTCTGAAAACTTTGCTTGTTTTTTGATAAACCCTCTGTTACAATGCAAAAAAAGACAGAACCGCAGGAAACGGAAAGAATGCACACAGGAGAAAGACAGAAGGAAGGCGGTCTGTGAGGAAACTGTGGTTACGTTCGGAGGAAGAGTTATGAGAGCTGTGAAAAAGGAATGGTTATTAGGAATGTTGTGTGTGCTGTCTGGCGTGATGCTTATGGTGATGCATCCGGTACAGGCACAGGCAGGGCAGGCGGATCGCGCGGCGTACCGTGCGGTGTTTGACGCATCCTATTACAGTGCGGCGTATCCGGATGTGGCGGCAGCCTATGGAAATAATGCAGATGCGCTTCTGAACCATTTCATCAGCTTTGGCGTGAAGGAAGGCCGCAATGCCAGCGCGGAATTTAATCCGCAGGCATACAGACAGCGTTATGAGGATCTGCAGGCGGCGTTCGGCAGCGACATGGCGGCTTACTGCAGACATTATGTGGCATATGGAAAAGCCGAGGGCAGAAACGGCAGCGCGGACGGACAGCCGGTGGTGGCAGTACAGCAGGCAGACAGCCAGGCGCAGCAGACGGACAGCCAGACTGGGACACAGAACAATGGGACAGCGCAGAGCAGTGCACCGGCACAGAGCACGCAGCAGGCATCCGGCACGGTGATCGGTACCTGTACGACTTCTTATGTTGACAATATTCCGCGCGCAACAAACGTGGCGCTTGCGGCACAGCGCATTAACGGCACGGTGGTACAGCCGGGCGGCAGCTTTTCTTTCAGCAATACCATCTTACCGCGCACATCTGCGAACGGATATGTGACGGCTCCGATCTATGTGAGCGGCAAAAAGGGCACCGGCACCGGCGGCGGTGTGTGCCAGGTATCGTCCACACTGTATGCGGCGATGGTATATGCGGGACTTCCGGCAACGGAGCGCCATGCACATTCCCTTCCGGTAGACTATCTTCCGGCGGGACTTGACGCGACGATTGCAGGCAGCTATCTGGATCTGAAGTTTACGAATACATTTTCACAGCCGCTGCTGATTCAGGCATCAGCGAATGGCGGAACACTGACCGTGACACTCGTATTGCAGTGATTGCCATTGCGCAGTGAATTGGCTGATACACAGTGAAACGGTTTTTATACAGCGAATTGGCTGATGCACAGTGAAATTGTTTTTGCACAGTAATGGTATCTGCGGGTAAGCAGGTGCTTGTATTCAAATGAATGGATTCATATACATTATTTTGCAGGGGATTGCATCTGCGCCTTAAGAATGACTCTGAGGGCAGATCAATGCCCTTGTTTTGGTGCCGTCAATGATGAAAATAAGACGAAATCTTTTTATCTCATAAAAATTATCACTAAGGAAAAAACCAAATCATCCGATATATTGACTAGAAAAGTTATTTTTGCGTTACAGAATAGAAAGGAGATGCCATTATGCGAGTAGAAGCGTATAACAGCGTGGCACAGATTTATAAGACAAACAGAGCAGCCGGGGCATCCGCAGCAGCAAAGACTGAGAAGAGCCGGGATCAGGTTGAGATCTCTTCCATAGGATATGATTATCAGATCGCAAAGCAGGCAGTAGCCGAGACTTCTGACATCAGAGAGGACAAGGTGGCGGCGCTCTCCGCAAAGGTGAAATCCGGCACTTACGATGTGAGCAACGAGGCTTTTGCAGAGAAGCTTCTGGAGAAATATCGTTCCTTTATGCTGTAGGATAAGAGAAATGAGGGCAGATTGTGGCTAGTTTAATGGAAGAACTTCTGGGAGTTCTGGAAAAAGAAGAAACGGAATATCTGACGCTGATTGATCTCGCGGATGTGAAGAGCCAGGCGATTATCAAAGCGGACATTGCGAAGCTTGGCGAGGTGACGGAGAAGGAGCAGGAGGCGGCGAGCACCCTGTTAAACCTGTCGAACAAGCGCACGCAGGTGCTTAATGACATGGCGACGGTTCTCGGGAAAAAGCCGGAGCAGATGACGATCAACCGTATGATCGGTTATCTGGAGAACCAGCCCAGAGAGCAGCAGATGCTTGCGGAGCGCCGGGACAGACTTTTAGAAGTGGGAACGAAGATGCAGACATTGAACCATCAGAACGAGGCCCTTTTAAAGCAGGCGATGGAGATGGTGGAATTTGACCTTACGCTGCTAAAGAGCATGCGGCAGGCGCCGGAGACCGCTAATTACAATAAAAACGCCTATAATACAGGAGACCTGCTTGGCGGCAGCGGATTTGACGCGAAGCAGTAGATAGAGCAGCACGGAGGAAGATACCATGGCAAATGGTTTTGGAACATTGTTTATCGGCGTGTCCGGCTTGCAGAGCAGCCAGAACGCATTAAATACAACGGCAAATAACCTTGCAAACGTAGATACCACGGGATATGTACGTCAGCAGGTACTGTTTACCGACCGCAACTATGTAACCTTTAATGAGACGACGGCAGTCAGCAAGCAGCAGTCCGGTCTGGGTGTTTACATCGGTGATGTGATTCATTCCAGAGACGTATTTCTGGATCGCTCTTACCGCACGGAGTCGGGACGGCAGGCATTCTATGCGGCAACTTATGAGGCGACCAACGAGGTCGAGACTTATTTTCAGGAGATGGAGGGACAGGCTTTCCAGGATGCACTGGAAGATTTCTGGACCTCTTTTCAGGAATTGTACAAGACGCCGGATGACAGCGTGAGCCAGAATCTGGTTGTCCAGAAGGCACAGCTGTTCGTGAGCCGCGCGAATGCGGTTTATTCGGGATTACAGAGTTACCAGTACAACATCAATACGCAGATCAGCGACAATATCGATCAGGTCAACAAGCTCGGCGATACCATCCAGGATCTCAACCTTCAGATCATGAAAGTAGAGGCGGGCGGCATCGAGACAGCCATGACCCTGCGCGATGCGAGAGACCAGGCGCTGGATGAGCTGTCCGCCCTCGTGGATATTTCCTACAACGAGACAGCCGATGGTATTGTGAAAGTCAGCATTGAGGGCACGGAGTTTATCGATGAGAGCCGTTGCTATCATATCGAGAAGAAAACAGACAAGCTGACCGGTTTTATCACACCGTACTGGGGCTACCTTTCGGATGTGAACAAGGGAAAATACGTCAACGTATTTGATTTTGGCAGCCGGGATATCTCCACAGAGAACAAGAACGATATGGGTGAACTGAAAGCGCTGGTACTGGCGCGCGGCGACCATATCGCGAACTATACGGATATTGAAGGACTGGATCAGGATACCTATAACGATACGACCGGAATGTCCGTCATGCTGCGGGCAGAGGCACAGCTGGATCAGATGATCCACGGCATCGTGACCGCGTTAAATGATGTGCTTTGTCCGAATGTGACTGCGGAAGATACGATTAAGAATCTTACGAACGGTGCTGCTACAACGCTGGATGTGATACTGGCGGACGGCTCGACCGTAACATTAAATGCGAACACCAAAATTCTGGATGCAGACAACTGCGCGACCGGTTCCGACAAGCAGCTTCCGCCGCAGGAACTGTTCTCCAGAATCGGAACAGAGCGGTACACAAAGGCGACTTACACCTATCAGCCGGTAGATGAGAACGGCAATCCGAAAGTGGACGCCAACGGCAACCCGGTGACGGAGACCAAGGAGATCTACATTTACAATGAAGAGGACCCGAACGATACCACAAAGCAGTACACACTGCAGAGCTTAAGTGTCAACGAGGCGCTTGTGATCGATGAAACGCTGCTGCCGCATCTATGCCAGAACGGTGATGTCGATTATGCACTGGCAGCAAAGCTGGCCGGTGTGTGGGATGAGGAGCGGCTTACGCTGAACCCGAACGACACCAAAGCTTGCAGCTTTAAGGATTACTACAAAGATATGATCGGTGAGATGGCAACCTACGGAAATGTCTACAATTCCACGGCGACCAGCCTCACGGGAACGGTGGCTTCTGTGGACAATCAGAGACAGCAGGTCATCGGCGTATCTTCCGATGAGGAGCTGACCTACATGATCAAGTATCAGAATGCTTACAATGCAGCCAGCCGTTTCATCAATGTGGTCAATGAGATGATCGAACATCTGCTGACCCAGCTTGGATAATTGAGCGCGTAATAGAAAGAGAGGGTGTTACATGCCATCTACATTTTTTGGTTTAAATATTGCATCATCAGGCTTAAGTGCCTATCAGGTCGCACTGAATACAACGGCTAACAATATTGCAAACGTGCAGACAACCGGCTATTCCAGACAGCAGTCGAACCGTGTGGCATCGGATGCGCTTTTAGTGCACCAGCAGTACGGAGCTGTGGGAAGCGGCGTTACGACCTTATCTGTCAAGCAGATCCGAAATCAGTATTACGATACAAAATACTGGTACAATCAGTCATCGGTCGGACTGTATGAGACAAAATTGAGCTACTTACAACAGATCGAGAACTATTTTATCGACGACAGCTCATCCAAGGGCTTTACGACGATCCTGAACACGATGTTCAATTCACTGGATACATTGAAGAACAATGCATCGGATGTCAATACCCGCCAGCAGTTTATCGGAAGCGCACAGAATCTGGCAACCTACTTCAACAGCGTGTCAGAAGGACTGACCGATATTCAGAAGGGGACGAATGATGAGATCAAATCCACGGTCCAGAATATTAACGCGATCGCGGAGAAGATAGCGGTATTGAACAAGCAGATCAACGTCATTGAGATTCAGGGCGGCTACGCAAACGAGCTGCGCGACCAGCGAGCCCTGTTGATTGATGAGTTGTCCGAGATTGTGCCGACCGAGGTTTCCGAGGTGCCGATCACGGATACGAACCATCCGGACGAGCCGACAGGTGCCAATTACTACACTGTAAAAATCGGTGGTCAGGTGCTTGTAGATACCTACAATTACGAGACGCTCGAGTGCAAGGCGAGAGAGTATAAGGTCAACCAGACGGATGCAGCCGGACTTTATGATATTAAATGGTCGAAGACAGGCAATACCTTTAATGCGGGCGGAAGCTCGATGTCCGGCACGTTAAAAGCGCTGTTTGACATCCGCGACGGAAATAACGGCGAGAATTTCTCAGGACTGGCAAAGGTGTTAAACAGCACCGAGGTTCAGATTACCAATCCTTCCATCACGAGTATTGTGGGAGTCAGCATGCCGGAGGAAGGCATATTGACGATCAACGGTAGAGAGTACGCATATGAGGGATTTACCTTTGAGCAGGATGCGGACGGCAACATCACTTCCTATACCTTTAATATGAAGAGAGCGCTCACGGCGGAAGAGCAGGCACGTGTAGACGGACGCACGGCATCGGTCGGAACGTCGATTGACGCGATGGGTATTCCGTATTATATGAGTCAGATGAACCAGTTCCTGCGCAGCTTTGCGACGGAATTCAACAATATTTTGAAAAAAGGTGTCGATCTGGACGGCAATTCCACCAGCGGATATGCATTTTTCACCGGTACAGACACCGTGACCGGCGAAGAGTTTTCCTTCGACGGCAAAGATGCGAACGGGAATGCAGTCAACGGATCTGGCTCAGACACGTATTACAAGCTGACAGCAGCAAATATCTGTGTGAACAGTATGATTGTCAAGGATCCGACCAAGCTGGCGACAACCGTTGACATCAACGGAAAGGGTGGCGTGGATGCGTACGATCTCGTGGAGGAACTTGCGACGTTAAAGAGCGGCAAGGTGCTTTACCGCGGAGGTACGGCGGACGGATTCTTAAAATGCATGATTGCAGATATTTCCGTGGACACCCAGCAGTCAGAAATTTTCAGCAAGAATTACCAGAATGTGGCGAGCGCGATTGACACGCAGCGTATGTCGATTTCGGGCGTTGATGAAGATGAGGAGGCAATGGATCTGATCAAATTCCAGAATGCCTACAATCTTTCTTCAAAGATGGTATCTGTCATGGCAGAGATTTATGACAGACTGATCCTTGAGACCGGTGTATAGACAAGGACATGAGGAGGAATCATAAATGCGTATTACGAATAACATTATACTTCACAATACGACGGGCAATATCAATGGAAATAAAGTGAATGTCAACAATCTGAACAATCAGATGACATCCCAGAAAAAGATTCAGAGACCTTCCGAGAATCCGGTCATTGCGGTGCGTTCACTCAGACTCCGCACAACACTCAGCGAGATTGACCAGTATTACGAGAACAATATTCCGGATGCAGAATCCTGGATGAAAGTGACAGAGACGGCACTTGCCAATATGAAGACGATTCTGACGGACATCCGTACACAGTGTACTTACGGAGCATCCGATCAGATTACCGCAGATGACCGCAAGACGATCTTGACCCAGTTAGAGAAGCTGCGGGATCAGGTCTACGCGGAGGGAAATGCAGATTATGCGGGACGTACCGTTTTTACCGGTTACCGCACGAATCAGAAGCTGACCTTTATGACAGACGACAATACGACATCTTACAATATCACACAGGGACTTTCCTATAAGAATCTGGAAGAGCACCGCTACTACAGCGATGAGGTGACACTTCCGACCACAGCGACAGAAGTGACCGGCAACACCATCTCGAATCCGAAGCAGGCGACATTCGACCGTATCCGTTTAAGCTACGGCGAGATCGACAGCATCACGGACAAGGACGGTAATGCGCTGTCGGCAAACGGTGCGACCGGAACGCTCAGCTATTCCTACACAGATGCAGCCGGCGTGACACAGACGGACGGCGAACTGAAGGTAACCGTATACGATACGTTTGAGGACTGGGCAAAAGCATCCCAGACTGCGGACAACACCTACAATATCACAGACGGTGAAGCGGTATTTATTAAGGAGAGCGGTGAGCTGATCTTAAGCTCTGACGCGTCATCAACGATCAAGAGCGGCAAGGCAAGCCTGGATGTCAACTACACCAAGACCGGATTTAACAAAGGCGAGGTACGCCCGGAGTATTATTACAACTGCACCAACATCACAGATGCGGCAAATCCGGTGGAATATATAAAGTTTGAAAACGGCAAGGAAATCTATCAGGATATCAACTATGTCGTAGCGGCAAACCAGACCCTGACGGTCAATACACAGGCATCCGCTGTATTTGATGCATCGATTGGAAGAGACGTTGACGCCATGATCGAGGCGGTAAAGTTCGCACAGGACGCAAACAATAAAGTCGAGGAACTGGAGAAAATGCAGAAAATGCAGGAGTATTCTTCCGATGACTGTCAGGCGGCACTTGAGGACTGGATCGCAGCGGCGAAGAAAGAACGCGATTACGCGGACGATAATCTGCAGAAGCTTTATAACAGCTACATCGGTAATTTTGACGATTATCTGCAGAAGGTTAATCTGGCGAACACGGACCTCGGAAGCAAGGGGCAGAGCCTGGATCTGACCAAGAACCGTATGGCAAATCAGCAGACCACGATGGAGGAATTAAAGTCCACCAACGAAGACCGGGATCTGTCCGAGATCATTATTGACTATGCGTCGGCGTACACTGCATATCAGGCATCCTTACAGGCTGCGGCGAAGATCAATCAGACAACATTATTGAATTATATTTAACAGACACCAAACGGGGAAGCTGGAGGAGAACCGATGAAAGCAAACACAAGACTTTTTGGGGAGATTGATATTGCGGATGACAAGATCATTTCATTGGAGGATGGAATGATCGGACTTCCGGAGTACCGGAATTTTGCATTGATATTTGATGAGGAAAAGGAAAAAGACAAGAGTTCCGTGATGTGGTTCCAGTCCATGGACGATCCACAGACAGCATTTCCGGTCATGCAGCCAAACCATGTGTGCCCGGATTACAACCCGATGGTGAGCGATGAGATGCTCCGTCCGCTCGGCGGGATGACAGAGGACAATACTTACGTGCTCGTCACACTTACGGCAGCGCCGGATCCGAAGGATACCTCGGTGAACCTCAAGGCGCCGATTGTCATTAACACAGACACCCGTAGGGGAGCACAGATCATTGTGGAAGATGACTATCCTGTCAAATATAAGATCTATGATGTAGTAAAAGGAAAGAAGAAAGCGGAGGAATAAGGCATGCTGGCATTGACACGCAAAAAAGGGGAGTCGCTGGTCATCAACAATAATATTGAGATCACGGTGTTAGAGATCCGCGGAGATCAGGTCAAGATCGGAATCAGTGCACCGAAGGAAGTGCCGGTATACCGCAAGGAGGTTTACCTCCAGATTCAGAATGAGAACAAGGCGGCATTGAACGCAACAGATGCAATGGAGGCGCTGAAGAATCTTTTCTGATGTGGTTAATAAAAGCCATAGTTTCTCCGATATAAGACATAGAAAACCGGGAACATAGAGGAGCCATGTATCACACGGAGGTGGTAAGAGATGGAAATAGAGAGCATGAAGAGCGGAGCGGCAGCGTCGTATCAGGGAAGTGCGGCGGCATCTACAAAAACGCTGGATGCAGCGGTACAGCCGGAAGCATCCACACAGGCAGGGCTGTCGCAGACAGCAGATAAAAAGCCCACAGTGCAGAACTTTTTTACAGAGAAGGATCAGGAGGATAAGGATCTGTCCGAGGAAAAAGATGCAAAGCAGGGAACACAGTTAAAAAAAGCGGTCAATGATCTGAACAAACAGATGAAGAACTCGGAGGCGATCTTCGGAATTCACGACAAGACGAACCGTGTTACAATCAAGATCATCGATAAGACCACAAAGGAAGTCATCAAGGAGTATCCGCCGGAGGAGACACTGGACATGATCGCCAAGGTATGGGAGATCGCGGGAATCCTTGTGGATGAGAAGTTATAGAAAGGAACGGTGAGCATATGCCAATTCGTATTACCGGATTAAATTCAGGACTGGACACAGAGGCGATCATCTCGGCTCTGGTATCGTCGTATAACTATAAGACCAACAAGTACAAGAAAGCACAGACCAAGCTTTCCTGGAAGCAGGATGCGTGGAAGACGCTCAATACCAAGATTTACAGTCTGTATTCCAGCGTGGGTAACTTAAAGCTTTCCAGTGCATATAATTTGAAATCCACTACGGTGTCCGATACCACGAAAGCTACAGTGACAGCAAGCAATACTGCGCCGAGCGGCACGCAGTCGCTGAATATTATCAGTGTGGCGCAGGCGGGATATCTGACCGGCGGCCAGCTGGATGGCAGCGTGTCAACCAGTACCACACTGGCAGAACTCGGCTATACTGGTGGGGACGGTAAGATAAATTTGACAAAAGGCGACGGAACAACGACCTCCATTGAAGTGACACAGGGAACAACAGTCGGCAGTTTCATTGCGTCCTTAAAAGATGCGGGCGTCAGCGCGAACTTCGATGCAACAAATCATCGTATTTTTGTGAGCTCCAAAGAGACAGGAAAAGACAACGATTTTACACTTACGGGCGGCAACGCAGATGGTATCAACGCATTGACCAGGCTGGGGTTGAATGTAAAATCCGATGCCACCGATGCCACCTATACATCTTATACACAGTATTATGATGCGGATGGCAGCCAGCTCAATCAGAATATCACAGATGCGATCGCAGCTTACAAGGCGGCGCAGGAGGACTACAAGACGAAGACGGCACAGAACGCCAACCTGACCGCATCCTATGGTTATGCCAGCGCATATTCGGCAATGATGGATGCTTTAAAGAGCAGCGGTCTTTCTGATACAGATCAGAAGAAATTGCAGACACTGCTTGGAATGACGGCATCCCAGCGAGTGGATTCCCTGATGGATGCAAACGGAAATGTCTACACGAAGTCCGATACGGACAGTCTCGGTAATACCATTTACAGCTATAAGGATGAGAACGGTGATACGACTTATATCCGCAAGATGGTTACCTATGAGGATGGCAGCAACAACGTTTACACCAAGAATGACGACGGCACTTACACAGACGGTGACGGTCATGTATGGACAGCGACCGGCGGGAAGGATACAGACGGCAATGCCACGTATTCATATACGACAGATGACGGTACGGTGAACACTACCACGATCAAGGAGAATACCAATTATTACGAGGTAACCGCGGATGCGGCAGGAACCGGTTATTACAAGTATACAGACAGCAATGGCGTGACCTACACACAGAATGACAACAATACTCTGGCAGGTTCTGACGGGAATACATACAAAATCAGCAGTGGCAATCTGGTACAGATCGACAGTGACGGTAATGAAGTAGCAGATGGCAAGACAGTTGCACTTTCTGCCTGCACACAGAGTGAAATCCAGAAGATGGTGTATCATCAGAAAGCCGCAGCAACAGATATCGGCCGTGCCGCAGATGTGCTTACAGATTTAAAAGAAGCAAACAAGGACACTCTGACAGATGATTTTGTCAACAAGATGACCTCAAATGTTGAGAAAGTCAATGCATTTGAAAATGCGGAGGATACGTTAGACAGCTCTGACAGTGCTTCCAGAGCAAGCATTGCAGCAGCGGTAAAGAATGCCTATGCGGCGAATGGTTCGGCGGGGGTGACGACGCTTACCAATACCTACGCATCACAGATTACGACCAATAAGACCGCCATGGAGGCAGATCAGGAGGTACTTGATAAACATGCGGTACTGTCGAAGCTCGCGGCGATGGATGAGACTTCCGCAGAGTATGCAACCGCATTTGCAGACTTTGTGAGCCAGGTGCAGAGTGCCCATGAGATTCAGAACGGCACGAACGTAACGTACAATTCAGATGCTAAGAAGATCGATGGTACAGATTCCGAGATTACTTTAAATGGAATCAAATATACAAGTTCCATGAATACTTACTCGATCAATGGACTTTCGATTACGGCGCTGCAGGCAACCGGTGTGGGAGATACGAATGCGATCAGCATTACCACATCGACAGATACACAGGGAGTTTACGATAAGATTAAGGATTTCCTGACACAGTACAATGCGCTGATCAACGAGATGACATCTCTTTACAATGCAGATTCTGCAAAGGGTTATGAGCCGTTGACAGATGAAGAAAAAGATGCGCTTTCAGACACAGAGGTGGAAAAATGGGAGCAGAAGATCAAAGATTCCCTGCTGCGCCGTGATGAGAGCCTTGAAAAGATCATGAGTACCATGACAAACTCTATGAGCAAGGGTTATGAAGTAAATGGAAAGACTTATTATCTGTCAAATTTCGGAATTAAGACACTTGGTTATTTCAATGCACCTGAGAATCAGGAATATGCATACCATATTGATGGCGATTCCGATGATACCGCTACGTCTGGAAATGACGATAAACTGATGGCAATGATCAATTCAGATCCGGATACGGTGGTTTCCTTTATGCAACAATTGACATCTGACCTATATACGGCAATCGGTGATAAAATGAAGTCGTCTACTTTAAGTAGCAGCTACAAGGTATACAATGACAAGGAGATGGCGTCGGAATACAGCGATTATACGGATCTCATCAAGAAATGGGAAGAAAAATTGCAGGACAAAGAAGACTACTACTACAATAAGTTTTCCGCGATGGAAACAGCATTATCGAAGCTGAACAGTCAGACATCATCGTTGTCAAACCTGTTTGGAAATTAAACGGCATAATGCCGTGACAGCGTCTCTGCCGAATGTGTAAAAACATCGGCAGAGACGAATACATGTATGGAGGATAGTATTATGTTAGCGAATCAGGGATATGCAGCGTATGCCAATAACAAGATTATGACCGCTTCCCCGGCAGAACTTACTTTGATGCTTTATGAGGGGGCAATCAAATTTGCGAATCTTGCGATCGAGGCGATTGATGCGAATGATATTCAGAAAGCACACAATAATATTATGAAGGTGCAGCGCATTATTGAGGAGTTTCAGAGTACACTTGACCATAAATATCCGGTGGCAAAGGATTTTGATGAGGTCTACAACTATCTGTTGATGCGCCTTCGCGAGGCAAATATCAAAAAAGATAAAGACATCATGGAAGAGGTGCTAAAGCATCTTCGTACCATGCGTGATACATGGAAGGAAGTTATGAGAACGGCACATGCATCAAGATAGAAGCAACGGTGTGTCGGTTACAGCAGATTGACAGGAGCAGCGAATGGAGAAGAATCCATATCTTACAATCATGATCCAGAGCCTGAAGAAAAAAAGTGCAGTTCTGGATGCGATTATTGAACTGAATATACGACAGAAGGAAGAACTGGAGAATCCGGGCCTTGATCCGGATGACTTTGACGCCTGCGTGGAGGAAAAAGCAAAGCAGATCGAACAGTTGGAACTTCTTGACACCGGATTCCAGGAGGTCTACGATAAGATAAAAGCAGATCTGCAGACCAATCAGCAGGAATACCGCGAAGAGATTGCGGAAATGCAGGAATACATCCGTAGGCTGACTGATAAGAGCGCAACGATTCAGGCGCAGGAGGCGCGCAACAAAGATCTGATGACGCAGAAGTTTGCTTCTGTGCGCAAACAGGTCAAGGAAGTGCGTAAGAGCCAGAAGGTCGTCAATCAGTATTACAAGAGTATGATGAAGTCCGGCTATATGGAGCCGCAGTTTACGGACAACAAAAAATAATTGCAGATAGTAAAAAGATTTTTCTTTTTTCTATAAAGTATCGTGACTTTCGTCCGATATATATTACAAGTAAACAAGATAACAATTGTTACTTGAGGTGGAAGCTTAAGCGGAGCGTACGGCCGGGAGAGGCAGAAACCACACTACAAAGCATATGCAGCATGGATGCTGCATCATATTCAAGGAGGAAACAATTATGGTAGTACAGCACAATCTTACAGCAATGAACGCTAACAGACAGTTAGGTATCACAACAGGCGCACAGGCTAAGTCTTCTGAGAAGTTATCTTCTGGTTACAAGATCAACCGTGCAGGCGATGACGCTGCAGGTCTTACAATTTCCGAGAAGATGAGAAGCCAGGTTAGAGGCTTAAACAAAGCTTCTGACAACGCACAGGATGGTATCTCTCTTATCCAGGTAGCTGAGGGTGCATTAAACGAGACACACTCTATCTTACAGCGTATGAATGAGTTAGCTACTCAGGCAGCAAACGATACAAATACGACTGCAGATCGTACAGCTATCCAGCAGGAGATCAACCAGTTAGCATCTGAGATCACCAGAATTTCTTCTACAACCCAGTTCAACACCATGAACCTCATCGATGGTAACTTCACATCTAAGAGCCTTCAGGTTGGTGCATTAAATGGACAGGTTATCAGGATCAGCATTTCCAACATGTCTGCATCTGGTATCGGTGTTAACGAACTGTTAGTATCTACCTTCTCTGCAGCAGGTCAGGCAATGAGTTCTGTTCAGAAGGCAATCAGCTCTGTATCTGCTATGCGTTCTAAGTTAGGTGCATTACAGAACAGACTTGAGCACACAATCGCTAACCTTGACAACATCTCTGAGAATACACAGTCTGCTGAGTCTCGTATCCGTGATACAGATATGGCTGAAGAGATGGTTGAGTACAGCAAGAACAACATCCTTGCTCAGGCAGGACAGTCTATGCTTGCTCAGGCTAACCAGTCTACTCAGGGTGTACTTTCTCTGTTACAGTAATTGGAACTCAGATAGTATTACAAGTACGATTCAGTACAATTCAAAAGACCGACAGTTTTCTGTCGGTCTTTTGACGTAGTGGGGAGAAAAAATGTCCATAAAAATTGTGAATAAGACAAAGCAGACGATGGAGGAAGCATACCAAAATCGTGAACACGAAGCACTGCAGCATGTGGCAGAATTATTGCAGGAATATCAGCTGTTATTACAGAATCTGGCGGATCAGGCGCAGACAGAAAAACTTCTTGTGCTGCTTTCTGCTGTAAAGATTTTGGTTGAAAATTATCAGATGCAGGATCTGCTTGGTATAGCAGATACATTGTATGGAGGAATCCTGCCGGTGTTAGACGGTGAAAGCAGATAAGAGACAAAAGTGGAGAAGTGTACATGGAGATTTTGGAAAATAATAAAAGGGCATTGGAACGTGTTATGCCGAAATTCCTTGAGCAGAGGTTGGCTGCTGCCGGAGTGAAGAATGTGTTTGTGGAGATGGCGGCGGATGGCGAACGGATTTTGGGAATAGAAAGAGAAAACCGGAAATGGTATTTAAACAGCCGGTATGATACTGCATTCGCAGCGGCGGTTTATGCCGGACGGTATCAGGTTCGCGCTTATGGTACCTATTTTGTATTTGGATTTTCTGATGGAAGACATGTGAGAGAATTTTTAAAAAAATGTGATGATACCAATCATATTGTGATATGTGAGCCCAGTGTGGAGGTTTTTGAGGAATGCTGTGAGCAATTTGACGTATCGGATATTCTGGAAGATAAGAGAGTGCGCTTTTATATTCCGGATGTAACAGACAGCATTGAAGATATTATGAAAAAAAACCTGCAATATTCAGATTTCACATTTACGGAATTCTGTATTTTGCCGGGATATGATATATTATTTCACGAGGAATGTGAAGAGTTTCAAAATTTGATCATTGAGCGGCTGCGGGACGAGGCGGTAAAGAAGGGGACAAGCTTGAGTTTCCAACGTGTGATACCGCGTAATACGCTTTATAATATGAAGCATACGATTCGGACGAGAAATATCGGACAGATCAGAGAGGCACTGGAAGGGTATCCCTTAGAGGATATTCCGGCAGTTATTGTGTGTGCCGGCCCTTCTCTGGACAAGAATATTCAGGAACTGAAAAAGATCCAGGGCAGGGCACTGATTATTGTTGTGGATGCGGCACTTCGCGCTGTTATGCGTGCAGGAATCCATCCGGATCTGGTGTGTACGGTAGATCCGAACCCACCGGAACGTTTCTTCACAGACCTGGATTTGTGTGGGCTGACATGGTGTTGTGAAAACGCCTCCAAACCCGAAATTATACGGAAGTATGGAGAACGGGTATATTATTTTGGCTACTTTGAAAAAGGCTGGAATCAGATGATTTCTGAGATGCTGGGATATGGATTCCCAGTTCTGCCGACCGGCGGATCAGTGAGTTCGATAGCATTTGCAATGGCACTTTATTTCGGCTTCCGGAAAATTGTATTTATGGGACAGGATCTGGCCTTTACCGGGGGAAAATCACATACTTCCGGAATTGAGGGCGCACTTGGCGATAATGATAAATACATTAAGAGCCGTTGCCTGATGGAAGTGGAAGGAATCGACGGAACAATGCTTCAGACGGACTTCCAGATGTGGTATTACAAGCAGTGGTTTGAAAAGGCAATTCGTGACGGTGGAGATCGAATGCGTGTCATTGATGCAACAGAGGGCGGAGCCAAGATTGAAGGCACGGAGAATATGAAAATGTCGGAGGTTGTGGCGGGAGAGTGCCCGGCAGAGTTCGACTTCCGGAAGATTGAACAGGCGATACCGTCGGCATTTTCTGTGGAGGAACAGCAAAAACTGGAAAAAGCTTACAGAAATTTGAAACTTCAGGCAGGGGATTTGCAGAAATTTATCGAAAAACAGATTCAAGCGTTAGACAGTCTATGCCGAAAATCTGGCGGCGATACAGGGGTAACGGATAATGATGTCAGAGTGTTGCGGGATATGCTCGAGGAGAATGATATCCTGGAACATATGCCCCTGTTTGGTATGATGACCGTATATGCGCAAAAGGCAGAATATGAACTCGGTGATACGATTTACACGAAAGAAAACATGGGAATCAGAGATCTGGCAGAGCTGAATTTAAATTTGTTTTTGGGATACCAGAAGGCAGTGCAGATGCTGTTGGAGGATATAGAGGATAATTTGAGTGAAGAAAGTATTAGTGATAAAGGGACGCTCGGCATATAATGTACTAAGAAAGGCAGCCGATGAAATCGCGGAGGGATTCCGTGCATATGGCTGCGAGACGGAAGTGCTTGATACGCAGGCAGAGGATTTCCTTGTGCGGTTGAGCGGCTGCCTGGAACAGAGAGAGCAATATGCATTTTGTTTTTCTCTGCAGGCAATCGGATGGGAACAGGAATGTACGGCTTTGCCGCAGCTGCGTGATATGCGGAGAGTGGGGTGGCTGGTTGATGATCCCTTTTTTCATGAGGCGAGGCTGATTGGCAGCGTTGGAACGGGAGCGTATGTCCTGACGGTACAGGATGCGTTTACACAGCGGATCAGAGAGATGTATCCCAAGTTTGAAATGATAGAGACGCTTTACCATGGCGGTTTTGCAAGCGAACAGGTTCCCCGGTGGGAAGACCGGGAGATTGATGTATTTTTCCCGGGGAGTTATACGTCGCGCGAAGCTGTGTGGGAAAAATTAAAAAAGATCGACGGGATTATGGGAAGTATTGCACAGAAAGTGGCGGCGCGCCTGATTCAGAATGGACACATCAGAACATGGGATGAGGAGCTTCGCTGTTATCTGGAGGAAATACAGTTCGAGATGAGCGAGGATGAATTTCAGACACTTCTGAGAGCGTTCTATCCGTTAGATGAGTTTCAGCGGGTCTGCATCCGGGAGCGGATGCTGGAGGAGCTGCTAAAGGCCGGGAGACGTGTGAGTGTTGTTGGCAGAGGGTGGAATACCTATCAGGGAGGAGGCTCTGAAAATCTGGATATTTTGTCGGAGGAGGGCGTTGACATCACGGAAGTTATCCGCTATATGCAGAATTCCCGGATTGTGTTGCACAATATCAATTTTGAGACGGGCATGCACGAACGCATTTTTACCGCGATGCTGGCGGGGGCTGTCTGTGTTACCAGTAAGTATCAATTACTAGAAAGATTTTTTGAAGACGGAAAAGAGATTGTCACGTATCCGGCAGATGCGCCGGAGCAGCTGCCGGTTGTGATTGATGAGTTGCTCTCGAATCCCGGACGTGCTGCCCAAATTGCCGCGGCAGGAAGGAAGAAGGCGCTACAAAAACATACATGGAAGCGGCGCGGAGAACAGATTGCAAAATGGATGGATGACGGGCTGAATTTTACATATTAAGCGGGAGATTACGACAGAATCTCTAGTATGCGGGCGATGCGATGCTGCCAGGTATGTGCCGCCTGCATTTTCCCGGAACAGTTTGCGATAATCTGACGGCGCTCATTGTCGTGCGCAAGGTAATAGTCAATTTTGCGTACAAAATCATCTTCGCTCTCATAAAAGACAAAGTCTTCACCGGGAACAAAATCATCAAGAAAATCTTCCTGGTAATTGCTCAGAAGAAAACCGCCGCTTCCCATGATATCCATACAGCGAAGCGGTATGCCGGAGTGAATGCTACGCAGCGTGATATTTAAATTGATGGAACTGTGCCGGAATACAAGCGGCATAACTCGATAATAATCGATCGGTCCGACAAATTCTGCTTTGGGAAGCAGAGGTGACGGATGGTGTGTATAAAGCTTTAGGGCAAACTGCTCGGAAGCTTTTTTTAGTAAGCTAAGACGTTCTGTGGAAGTAATCTTACGGCAAAGAAAATAGTTAGCGTATACATAAGAAAGGGTTTCTGTGCCGTCGGACATGGGCTGGTAAGGACACACACGTGAAAGTTCTTCCAATATATCCTGTGTCAACAGGTCTTCCAGAAAGAAGTCGCCATATACCTGACGCTGCGCATTCATGATAGATTCCAGATAACCGCGCGTATAATCGGAGATTCCGTTTAAACGATCGAACAGATTGTGATCTTCGTTGTAAAGGGAGCCGACAAATGATACCTCCGCCGATACCGCAGAACGTGCAGATGCCGGGCAGATCATGTGCGACAGCCGTGATACATTTGCAGCCAAAGGAAGATAATAGACGGTGGAAATCCCGGCATTTTTAAAGTCCAGATATGTCGCCTTATCAAAAAGAAAGACATAATTGCAGGGATTGATCAGCGTGCAGGAATATAAAGCTACCAGTGGGCTGTCATAGACGTAGGAAACATAACGGATTCCATGACGCTGACAGCAGGAGGAGAGGATAGGGTAATAATTAAAGGAAAAGACAAAGTCATACGATGCCTTCTGGAGCGCAACATCAAATGCGGCAGAAAAAGCAGTGCTCTGTCTGTCGTTGTACTCCTCGTGAAAAAAAAGGTCGCAGGCAATATTCATATCTTCAAACGCATCAATCATATCCTGCTTGGCAAATGCAGGCGAGTCAAAAAAAAGTATTTTCATGATATACCTCTTAGGATAGTCCATAGGCGAGAGAAATCATTGTTAACAAACGCTCCGGATAGTTGTGCTTTTCCTGGACGGTGAGAAGACCGTTCTGTGCAATCTCTGCACGTTCTTTCTCGTGCGACAGATAATATTCCGTTTTGGCAAGCAGATCGTCCTCACTGACGTAGCAGTCGAGATCTTCCCCAACGGTAAAAAGATCCTCAAGTTCCGGCTGGTAATTGGTGAGGCAGAAACCGCCGCAGGCAAGAATATCAAAAATGCGAAGCGGCAACGCCGACCGGATGGATTTTGCGGTAATGTTCAGATTGATCTTGCTGTTGGAGAAGACCAGAGGCATCTCTGTCAATGTTTTTACAAGGCCTTTATTTTGGACGGGCAGACCGGTGGAATCACTTCCGGTATATAGCGTGACCGGATAATGATTTCCCAGAAGCTGCATGGTGCGAACCCGTTCCTGCGCAGAAATTTTGGCACAGAGATAAATCTGAGCCATCGCAACGCGGTCGTCGCGGATGGATTTTTCCGGCGGAATGTAGAATCCGGGCAATGCCTCGCGAAATTCGGCAACGATAGAATCCGGCAGCAGGTCTTCCAGAAAGTAGCAGCCGTAAATGCTGCGCTGCGCATCCATGATACCCTCGAGATATCCGCGCAGGTAGGCGGAATCGGTCTGCAGACGATCATAAGGGCATTTCTCGGTGTACAGAGAGCCGACAAACGTGACATCACCGGCATATTTTGCGTGCTCCGCGGGGGACGCCTTTTGAAGGACGTTGTGCCAGCGGGATGGATTGCTGGCAAGCGGCAGATGGAAAATGCAGCCGGGATTTTGGGGAGCAATCTCCTCATACTGGGCACGGTCAAATAGAAAAATACGGTTCCACGGATTGCTCACGGTGTCAGAATATAGTTCCATAACCGGGCAGTCCACCGTCCAGCAGAGATAGCGGATCTGGAAGATATTGCAGATTTCCGAGATAAAGGGATAGTAATTGATGCTGAACACAAAATCGTAGCTGTGTGCAAACAATTCATTCTTCAGAGCGGTAAGACCTTCCAGGGGTCCGAGATTCTTATTGTAAATTTCCAATGTGATTTCTGTTACCTGATTCCCGAGTTCCCGAAACCCCTCGATAATATCAGGTTCGCAAATACTTCCATAGCGGTAAAATAACAGATTCATAGGTACCTCACTTATATTAAATGGATAAGGAATGACGTACATCCAGCATTAGCGCAAGCCGCGCCTGGTAACTGTATTCCTGGCGGATTCGCTGATAACCGTTTGTGGCAATTTCCCTGCGTTCATCTTCGTGATGCAGATAATAAGAAATCTTATCAAGAAGATCAGCTTCACTGTCAAAGAGGACAAGCTCTCTGCCGACTTCAAATAATTGCGGTAATTCCGACTGATAGTTGCTGAGCAGAAAACCGCCGCAACCGAGAACATCAAAAATGCGCAGAGAAGCGCCCGACTGGATCCCTTTTGCGGTAAGATTCAAATTGATTTTGCTGCATTTGAAAACTTTTGGCATTCCGTCGAGAGAGGAGGCAATTCCCCGCAGACGGATATTTTTGAGTGGGGACGTATCACTCTGCGTATAGAGATCCAGAGAAAAGTGTTCTCCGATGGAATTCAGCAGATGAATACGCTCCATCTCCGTACACATAGGGTTTAAAAGCAGATTTCCGAGCAGTGTGCGTTTATCCAGATCATAACCGGGAGAAGGGGATACATCGATCAGCTGATCCAGCGTATCCATGAGATCCGGTGGTATGATGTCACACAGAAAGTTGTATCCGTAGACGAGCTGCTGCGCATGCAGGATGCCGTCGAAATATCCCTGTATATAAGAAGGAAGCTGCGTGCGGATAGCGTGATAAGGCGACTTTTCTGTATAAAGAGAACCGACAAAGGAAACATCACAGTCATAATTTGCGTGATCCTGCGGAGTCGGTATAATAGAATCATAATGCGGAAGGTCGCAGCCGAGCGGCAGATAAAAAATATGCCCTAGATTTTTTCTACAAAACTCCGTATAGAGTGTATAGTCAAAAAGAAAGACATAATTGCTGTCATACTGTAATGTATGCGAGTAGAGCTGAATGACCGGGCTGTCCACGATCCAGCAAAAATAAGGAACCTGCAGACGATAGCAGACAGTTGCAATCACAGGAATAAAATTAACGGAAAATACAAGATCAAAAGAATTTTTGCGAATTTCCTCACACAGCACGGCGTCGTATGCGTCGTCTGTATCCGGATGGGAAAAGGAACAGGACGGGAGGATAAGCTTGTGCCCGAGAAGTTCCAGAGCACGGATAATGCCGGGTTCACAGATGCTGTTGTGTTTACAGAATAATATGTTCATGAATATTTCCTTTCGGACAAAGCGCAAAATCTTTTCATAATTGCGGTTTTATGACATTTATTATATACTAAAAAACGGAAGAGTGACAAGTATATGGGACAATTTTAGACAGCGAAGGTTATGCAGAAGCTGAATGGTTCGATATATATTATAAGGCGGCAGGAGGCTGCAGGAGAAACAGGAGGTTGTAGAAATGTTAAACGGTAAGACAATATTAGTGACAGGTGGTACGGGATCTTTTGGCAATGCATTTACACAGTATGTGCTGGATCACTATACACCGAAGAAGATTATCATTTATTCCCGCGATGAGTATAAGCAGTTCATTATGGCGAACAAGTTCAGAAAATATAAAGACACACTGCGGTTTTTTATCGGAGATGTCCGTGATAAAGAAAGACTGTACCGGGCGTTTGATGGAGTGGATTATGTGGTACACGCAGCAGCATTAAAGCAGGTTCCGGCGTGTGAATATAATCCGATGGAGGCTGTGAAAACGAATATCGACGGAGCCATGAACATTGTGGATGCAGCGCTCGACTGTGGTGTAAAGCGAGTGGTTGCACTCTCGACAGACAAGGCGGTCAATCCGATCAACCTGTACGGCGGTACCAAGCTTGTGTCGGATAAACTGTTTATTGCGGCAAATGCATATGCGGGAGCAAAGGATGTTTGCTTCTCTATTGTAAGATACGGAAATGTTGCCGGAAGCAGGGGATCTGTCATTCCGTTTTTCCGCAATATTGTGAAAGAGGGTGGCACTTCTCTGCCGATTACCGATTATCGCATGACACGCTTCTGGATCAGCTTGGACGAGGGCGTACAGCTGGTTATTAAGGCATTGTCCGAAGCGAAGGGAGGAGAAACTTTTATCTCCAAGATTCCGTCTTTTAAGATTACTGATCTGGCACAGGCGATTCTTCCGGGATGCGAGATGCCGGAGGTAGGAATCCGTGAGGGAGAAAAGCTGCATGAGATCATGGTAACACGTGAGGATTCCATGATGACATATGAATACGAGAAGCATTTTATTGTGTATCCGCATTTCGACTGGTGGAGCAATACCAAGATTCAGGCAGGCGGCAAACTTGTAGAACCGGGATTTGAGTATAGCTCGGGTACCAATACAGAGTGGCTGAGCGTAGAGCAGATTCAGGAGCGGTTGGAAACAGTCAAAGAACATTAGTGGGTAGAAACACTCCGGAATGGAGACAGGGATGGAACAGAGAAATATTGTACTGGTCAGTGGAAGCGGTGTGTATGGAGCGGTCAGCAAATACATTACAGAATTTGCGGCAGCATTTCGTGAGCTTGGGTATCATACCGTGATTCTGGACGGAAATCTCAAATCATTTCGTGACAAATACCGGTATCTGAAAGAACACATTTCAATCTACGCGCTGGTAGACTGTCAGGCGATGGTTGCAGATGTACTTCCGGAATGCTTAGAGGATTCTTCAGTTCCACGGGTGCATTATCTGTGCGATCATCCGCTGTACCTGTACGAACGGCTTGAACGTCTGAATGAAAGTGATATTATTCTGAATGTGGATGCGAGGCATACGGCTTATCTGAAAAAGTATTATCCGCGTCTGGAACGTGTTGCTTATGTTCCGCTGAGCGGAACAGGGGCAGACATACAAAAACCATATCAGAACCGGGAAATAGGGCTGCTTTTTACCGGTTCCTACTGGGTGCCGCAGATGCCTGTGCACAAGACCGCGGAGATGGGATTTGCGGATTCGGTAAAGTGGTCGGTGCAGACCATGCTGACCGGTAATCCGTACCTTTCTGTAGAGGACGCTTTGGAGAAAGTGCTGGAAAGCTGTCAGGTTACGGTGGGCAGGGAAGAATTTGCTGCTATTTTAAGTGAACTTTCCGGGGTGGAGTTTTATGCAAGGGAATATTACCGGGACAGGATGATTCGCACCCTGCTGAAAGCCGGTGTGGATGTCTGGGTCTACGGCAACGGATGGGAGAAGCTATTGTGTCCAGGCAGAGAGCATCTGCATGTGATGGATGGTGGTGCCGAGGTGGCACGCAGAGCACTCGGAGAGGCAAAGATTGTTCTAAACATTATGCCTGGATTTAAGGCGGGATTCCAGGAGCGCATTGCGGCTGCCATGTTAAGCGGAGCGGTCGCCGTGACGGATATAAGCGATTATCTGAAAGAGAATTTTTCCAACGGCAAAGAAATGGTATTCTATGAACTGGATCATCTGGAAGAACTTCCCAGTATTATACAGAGTCTTCAGGAGAATCCCGTACGCAGTGAAAAAATTGCGGAAAATGGAAAGCGCGTGGCACAGAAACAGCATACCTGGATGCAGCGCGTGATACAGATGGCAGAACAGATCGAGGTATATCACGGAAAAACAGCGGACTTTGAAGCAAATGCAGGAGGCGAACTGACGGTTCCGCTGTGCGAGCTACGTGAGTCTTACGTGGTGGAGGAGATCGGTGTACGACTGAGCGAAGAGATAAGCCGGCTCAACGATTTGGAACATTGCGGCTGTGCGGTGCAGGAGGATGTTGACAGACTGACAGGGTATCTGCGGGAGTGGGAGAAACAGCTGAGAGAACGGTGCGGGTACCGCTTTTTTTCGGGAAATAATCTGGAAGTATTTCTGGCGGACTGTGGCTCGGTGCGGCAGCTCCTGTTAATGGCAGATGGTATGTTGTGCGGTATCCGGGAAAAATATGACGCGGCTGCGCTGGAGGAGTTTGCATCCGGGCTTGGTGCAGGTGAGAACCGACTGTTATATCAAAAGGCGGTGACCCGGCTTTTTAAGGAGAGATACAAGGAGAAGGAAGACCCGTGGATAAAACTGTGGAAACAAGATCTGGAAGCGGGGACAATTCTGCAGTCTTGTCCGGGAGCGGTCTGCGCCAGATATGAGCAGGCGGTCTCCGGGCTGCTGTATGATGCTTCCTGCGATATGTTTTATGTGATGATTGATGGAAAGCCGTTATACTATCCGCAGGAATTTTCCGACGAGCAGGTTCTGGAGAGATATCGGAAACTTTGCGAGGAACAGGACAGAGAGTCGGCGCACTGCTACAGGAACGGGAATCTGCAAATTCCGGACGGAGCGGTAATTATGGATGCCGGAGCAGCTGAGGGATATTTTGCGCTTACCGTGATAGAACATGCAAGCAGGGTATATTTGACAGACCGGGATGAACGCTGGAATGCTGCATGGCAAAAGACATTTGCACCATATCGGGATAAGGTGGTGTTTTTACACGGTGTGCTTGGCGGATCAGAAGCCGAATGTGATGTCATGACGATTGATGATATCATCGGAACCGGCAGACTGGATTTTTTGAAGGTGGATGTCGGAGGTGCGGAGCAGGAAGTTCTGCTGGGAGCACAGAAGGTTCTGGGGAATGCCGCGGCGATGCGGTGTGTGGTTGCTGCCTATCATACACACGAGAGTGAAGCACAGATTGAGCATATTTTAAGAGAGAACGGCTTTCAGACGGACAGGGCAGACGGGTATTTTCTACATATGGATTACGAAAAACCGGTATGGGAGAACGAGCTGCGGCATGCGCTGGTGTGGGCGGAGAGGAACTGACGGATGACATTTGAAGAATATAGGACACAGATTGCTGCATATGATTGCGCTACATATTTTGAAAAGTATCCAGAGATTGATACAACCCTTGAACATTTGGGACGGCAATTTGACCAGATGGAGCCGGCGGTGCGGGCGCATATGCTGGATTCTCTGGAAGTAGCGGTTGAAAATGTGCCGGACTGGATGAAGATTCATTTTCTCTCTTTTTGTATGGCGCAAAAGCGGGATCCACATATCACGGAAAAATTGTTGGATACGGTGCTTGCGGCAGATTACAGTGAAGTCGGGGAGTACAATAAACTCAGTCATTACTGGCAGATCACAAGAGCGGTATTTACAGACGGAACCTTAAAAAGTTCTGAGGTGGAAAGAAAGCTTACCGGATTATACCATACACTGTTTGAGGCATTTTCGACCGCGGTGGGAGTGACAAAGCGGTGCTATATTCCGAGGAAAGAGCGAAATCAGAATCTGGTAATAGTGTTTTCACCGCAGGTACTGGGCCTTGGACATGCGCCCACGAAAACGCTGCTGGATCGAAGCTACGTGCTGAAAACATTTCTTCATAAAGAAGTAATGATTGTAAATACGGCAATGTATATGACAAAAAAAGGACGCGCACCATTTTATCATATGCAGGAGGCAGAATACGCAGCGGAATTGTCAGAGCTTTCGTCGCTGGAATTTAAGGGAGAAACATTTTCCTATATGCAGTGTCCAGAGGATATGCCGGATCTGCAGGTGATAGCGTCACTTGTGCAGCTGATTCGTGACAGACGTCCGGATTACATCATTGGAATCGGCGGGAATGATATCTGTGCAGATATTTGTGGAAGAATTGTACCACAAATTACAGTCAGCACCGTGTTTTCGGGAATAGCGACTTCATGCGGTGAGTGGCAGATGGTAGGCAAGAGGACGCTTTCCGGGACGGATGAGATGCGGCTGCAGGAATTAGGTGTTCAAAAGGAATGCGTCAAATGTGTTCCGTTTACTTTTTCGTTTAAGCCGCAGCAGGATCATTACACCAGAGCAGATCTTACCTTGCCGGAAGAAAAATTTCTTGTTGCGACTGTGGGATGGCGACTGGATGATGAAGTTACCGGGGCGTATCTGAAAATGCTGGAGGAGGCAGTCGGAGAAGAACCGGCGATACACGTAGTGTTCGTAGGCAGGTTTCACCGTTTTGGGGAGGCGCTTGCCGGATATCCTGTTCTACAGGCACATGCGACGAATCTTGGAGAACAGCAGGATGTGCTTGCGGTACTGGAATGTATGGATCTGTATGTAAACCCAGCCAGATCGGGTGGTGGAAGTTCGGCGGCAGAAGCACTCTCAAAGGGCTTGCCGGTGGTGACACTTCCTGTAGGGGATGTGGCGGTCGCGGCGGGAGAGATATTCGAGGTGGAAGATTATCCTGCCATGCAGAGACAGATTCTGCGCTATGCCGCAGACCACAGGTTGTATGCGGAGATGACACAGAAAGCCAGAGCGCGGGCAGAACTGCTGCTGGACAGCAAAGCCGGATTCGGACAGGCACTCATGGAGATAGAACAACAGCTGGAATCATAGTTTGACCAGGAGGGAAGAAATATGGAAAAGGCGATTGCAATTATAACTGCCAGAGGAGGCAGCAAAAGAATTCCGGGAAAAAACATCAAGAATTTCTGCGGCAAACCGATTATCGCATACTCGATAGAGGCGGCGTTAAAGAGCGGACTTTTTTCGGAAGTAATGGTGTCCACGGACAGTCAGAAAATTGCACAGATTGCGCAGGAGTATGGGGCAAGTGTACCGTTTATGCGCAGCGCGAAGACAGCGGATGACTACGCAACAACATCGGATGTCATTATGGAAGTCATGGACAATTATAAAAAACTGGGGAGAACGTTTGAATATATCTGCTGTATTTATCCGACTGCGCCCTTTGTGACGGCACAAAAGCTCATTGCGGCACAGACGATTATGGAAGAAAAACATCCTGTAATGGTAATGCCGATGACGGCGTTTTCCTATCCGCCACAGAGATGTTATGTCATGAATGATGATGGGTTTATGGGCTATAAATATCCGCAGTATAGCAGAACCCGGTCGCAGGATCTGGAAAAACAGTATCATGATGCCGGACAGTTTTATGTTTATAATGCGGAAAAATACCTTGCACTTCACGGACAGGTGAACGAAGGTGTGATGCCAATCATTGTCTCCGAACTTGAAGTACAGGATATTGATAACGAAGATGACTGGAAGATTGCGGAATTAAAATATCAGCTGATGGCATCAAGATAGTTTTTCGAGGAGCGTCTGGTACTGATCGACGATAGCGGTCAGCTGCCGATGCTCTTTTTGAATATTGGAGATGTAGGTGATAACATTGGTACCCAGAATCATCCCCTGTATTGTCTGTTCCAGAAGAGCCGGATAATACGGGGATTTTTTTGCATAGTTCCACCAGAGAGATTCCAGGTCATTGTGCAGATGATCGCCGTGCCAGGGCTTTTCACCCGTATAGTGGAGAAGCCGGACACTGTCCGGCAGAGTGGCGGCATGCAGACCGTATTGGGAAAAGGCAGCAGTCGCAGACAGATTATACTCCAGCGAATCCAGCAGTAAAAGATCTTCCCGGCAAATGGATGTACGGAAGATGTTGTGGACATCAAAGCCGTCTGCCAAAGCATGCCGGAAAACGGAAGGACAGTCCGGGGTATCATGCAGAAGAGGGAGATTTAAGAGCAGAACACTGGCGGAAATATTTCCGGACGCATCTGTAGTGCATGCCGCTTTTTTGCCGGCAAAATCCAGCGTATACAAAGGCATCAGAGAGGCAGTTGCGATCATGTCGGCTTCCAGATAGAGGATGCGGTCGAGCGTATCCGGCAGAAGTGCCGGCAGACATAGACGGAAACAGGTTTCCGCTGGAGCGGAAGTGTCTGTAAATGCTTCGGAAAAGGAGACCGGAACGCAGATAAAGTGAACATGAATATCATAAAGCTTTGAAAGAGACGAGAGAACATTGCAATCATCATCTGTCAAATCCCGGTGGAGAACATATACCTGGAACTTTGCGGAATCATGTGCCGGAAGAGACAGCAGAAGAGTATATGCATAGGGAACATAGGCGTGATTGATGGTGATGGCAATATTCATGGAAAAAGTGTTCATAGGTATCTCCATTCTGACAAAAGATTATAATGTAATACCGGCATCGCTTAAAAGCTGATCATATTTTTCGATGCACGCGTAGAGGGCTTCGTTTTGTTCTAAAAGATTCGTAATGTAGGAATTGACAGCTGTGTTTGTGAGCGTTTCCTCCAGGGCTTCCTGAAGCAGCTCCGTATAAAACGGCGTCTGTTTTGCGTAATCCCACCAGATCTGTTCCACATTGTAATGAACAAAATTACCGCGCCACGGTTTGGAGGTTGCATAGTGAATGATGCATGCGTTCTGTTTCATGTCATCATAACGCATGGAATATATATCGTAGGCATAGCGGGCATTTAAATTGTAGCGCAGCGGATCGACAAACAGGGTTTCGGTGCTGTGCCGGTAATTTAACAAATCCTGATCCGGAAATTGTATCCGGTAGTCAAGCTTTTCTGCTAGGTCCATATAAGTCTGAAAAGAACAGTCAGTGCGGAGCGCGCGCAGGTCATAAAGGATGGTTCCGGAATTGAAGTAGGAAAATCCGGCCGAAAAGAGCGGTGCAAATAGTTCGTCCCGGTAATTTCCGAAGGGAGGTTCGTGAATGATTTCCGCGCATGCAGCAATCTTTTTCCCTTTAAGGTCGCAGAAATAAAAATCATCGATGGATTGATTGACGATCATATCGGTATCGAGATATAACGCACGGTCAACGCAGGATGGCATAAGATCCGTGATTGCGAGCCGGAAATAAGCCTCTGCGCCCCAGGCACTTGTTGCAAGAACTTTTTGGGGAGGGAGCAGTGCGTCCGGCACATGAATAAAATGAAAAGTCACAGGATAAGAATGTGCCAGTTGATCAAAAGTCTGCTGATCTGCCGGGGCAAGCTCCCTGTGCAGAATATATACGTGAACATCACAGGTGGTATGAAGCAGCAGTGAAGTCAGCATAACGTAGGCATATCGAATATATTTCCGGTTGATAGCAATCACAAGATGAAGAGGTTTGGAATGCATGGGTGGATCCTTTCTGTTGAATGTCTATATAATAATATATCGGGAATGCATGGTGGAAAGTTAATAATACAATCTGAAATGCCGATATATCCATTATTAGACAGACGAAATGGACGGAGATGCGGAATGATACGGAGATTAGGACGCGCGCAGGAGGGAATCCATTTCCTGGATATCCTGTTGGATGAAACAATCTGTGAGGGTAAGATCCTGGTACCAGAAGAACTGGTGCGCGATGCCGGGGGAATCAATGAAAAACTTCAGGCAAAGCAAAAATATGAATTACTGCTTCGGATTGCACAGCAGTCACCGATTGTGCTGGAAGAAATTAGTGGTAAGGAATCATCGGACGGATATGTAATACTTGGCGCGGATGAAGCGGATTGCTCTGCGGAGCAGGGCTGCGTGACAGACTGCTATGTAATCGGAAAATACAGTGGCGAACTCAAGGCGGCGGGCTGCTTTGATATGGCAATTATGGGTGTACTGGAACAGGCGCAAAAGCTGGGGTGCGAAGAGCGGATGGTACCTTATCTGGAACATATGGTAGCACACGGAAAGGAATATTATGCGCTGGATGAGGAAACGGAACCGATTTTGATTTATAAAGGGGATGATGTGTGCCATAATGTGCTGACAGTGTTTGCGGAGCAGTTTGGTGCGGCGTTGGAACATGCGGGACAACATGTCATTTATTATGATTTAAATGATGAGGATGTCGCGGGAATTTTAAAATTTATGGGAAGACATTTCAAGGCGGTTATCGGTGTACAATCTTATTTGTTCTCCGTAAAAATGGCTGATGAAGTGCATTATGTACACGAATACATTTACGGCCCCAAATATAACTTTATATTTGACCATCCGGTATGGCTGCAGAAGCATTTACAGCATCACTATCCGGATTTTTATGTTCTTACGCTGGATCAGAATTATGCAGATTTTGCAAAAAGATATTTCGGAAAAAAGGCAATTCTGTTTCCTCCTGCTGGAATGGCAGCAGAAGAACCGTACGAGCCGGAACGTAAATACGGACTCACGTTTGTGGGCACGATGGGAGACTATTTTTCTCAGGTATTGTGGATTCACGGGCTGGAGCGTCCGAAGCGTTTTCTGGCAAACCGTTTCCTTCTGATTATGAGGCAGCATCCCGAACTGACATTAGAACAGGCATTTGCCAGAGCGGTGGAACATCAGGGACTGAAACTGACCGATCAGGAATTCCTGGACCGGCTCAGAGAACTCTGCGTCACAGGATATTGTGTGATGCATTATTATCGCGCCAGAGTGGTGGAGACGATCTTAAAGAGCGGGATCCGGCTGGATGTATTCGGAAACAGCTGGAAGCTGTCACCGCTTTGCAGATACCCGAATCTGATCTGTCATCCGGATGTCACGGTGGAGGAGAGCCTGACAATCTACAAACAGTCCCGGATGTCCTTGAATGTAATGTCATGGCATAAGGGCGGATTTACAGAGAGAATGGCAGATATTATGCTGGCGGGAGCGGTACTGGTCACGGATGACACCACATATCTGCGCGGACGTTATGATTATGGTGATATGTTGATTTATCATCTGGATAATATGGATCAGCTGCCGGAGCAGATTGCGGCGCTGCTCGCAGATGAGGAGCGCCGGCTGCAGATGGCGGAACATGGAAGAGAAAAAACGGCACGGGAGCATACCTGGGACGGGCGAGCTGTGCAGTTTTTGCAGATTCTCAGAGAGCGGAGGTAAAAAGTTCAAACATGCGGGATACCTGAACGGGATAGGAAAAATTCTGCGTGACCGTCTGGTAGCCATGGTATGCGATATCTTCCCGTTCTTTTCCGTGCGAGAGATAGTAGGTGACTTTTTCTGCCAGATCATCCGGATCCTCAAAATATACGAAGTCCACATCGGGTGTAAAATATTCACAGAGCTCCGGCTGATAGTTGCTTAACAGAAAGCCGCCACAGCCGAGAATATCGATGGCGCGAAGCGGAATACCGGACGTGATCGACCGGAGAGTAATATTGAGATTGATCTTGGTGGTATGAAAGATATCCGGCATTTCTGCTGTGTATGATACAATTCCCATGGGCGCTGCCTTGGGGCATAACGATGTATCTGAAGCCGAGTACAGTGCTACCGGAGCGACATTGGTGATGGCGTTGAGCAGAGAGATCCGCTCTTCCGAGGTAACCTGCTTCTGGATAACGCCGGTATACACATCTTTGGGAGTGATAAATTCCCCGGCAGAGCGGGTAAAGGGAAGTGCTTGATAAATTTCGTTTACGTGGTCGGGTGAAAGTGCTGCCGAGATCACATCTGCCCCCCAGACCTGTTTCTGAGCGGCAATGATGCCGTCAAGATATCCTTTCAGGTGTGGCGGAACATTCTTCAGGTGCTCAAAAGTCGTTTTCTCATACAGAGAACCAACAAAGGAGACCTCATGGCGATAAGTTGTCGGAAAGAACGTATCGCGGGAACCTGATAGGGAAAGGTGGCTTGCCAGACGGTCTGCGTTTATGGCGAGTGGCAGGTGATAAGCGTGAAGCGCGCCGTGCATGACTGCGTCCTGCTGCATATTCCGGTCAAACAGGAAAATGTAGCTGCAGGAATTGCGTAAACTGTCGGAATACAATGTGACATGTGGACAGTCATACACCCAGCAGATATAGGGAATCTGTATGGATTCTGCAATATTGGAAACCGGCGGTATAAAATTAAAGGTAAAAATACAGTCAAAGGATTGGCTGGCAAACACCTGCTGCAGACTGGGAATCAGTGCATCTGAAAAGTAGAAGGATAATTCATGCAGCTGGGCACAGACATTGTGTCCGAGTTGTTGAAGTGTTTCAATCATGTCTGAGGCAGAATTTTCTGTCCAGCTTAAGTATAGTATATTCATAGATAATGGAATCCTTTCGGAAAATATGTATGCCTGGCTGCCCCGGGTTGTCTGTGGGCTGAGGATACAGTATAATAGATCAAAGAGATTATAAGATAAGAACAATTATTTGGCAATAAAATTTACAGGGGACAATATGCAAAACAGAGAAACATCAGAGGAGTTTGCGCGGGAGCAGGAGAATGCAAATAAAGGCTGGGAAATATGCTATGGCGCGTCGGCAAAGGCGTATCTGGAATGGATGGATCAGATGCTGGAGCAGGGAACGGCGGAGGCACATGAGAAGCTGCTTGCATTTTTTGAGGATGAAAATAAGACGGCGCCATATGGAAACAGAAGCAATGCAATGATCGAGATGATTGTCATTATGGATATCTATAAGGCGGAAGTGCACATGGCGGAAAAGAATACCATCCTTGACAGGAAGATACAGGGAAAGCCAATGCGAAGAAGTGAGCTGACGGCATATATGCGGGAGTTCCGGTTCCTTATGTGGAGACTGGAATTTACGGATGAGGCGGATGCAGGGGTGAACTTTATTGAATTTTTAAAAGCAAATCAGGTATCGCCTGTTTTTCTCTGTAAAGCGGTGAATACAATGGCGGCTGATGAATTTTCCATGCTATGTGTCATTATGGAATTAACCCTGGATGCCAAAATGTTCAGACATGCCTACTGGCTGCTTCTGAAGATGCAGAGACTGGCGCCGGGGGAGGAAAGTATCCGGAAGATGTTAGAGGAATTGAAAGCATATGTGACGGGGTGAAAGTAACGGTGGATGAGAGAAAGTTTACGTTTATCATGTGTACAAACAACAGGCAATACTGCTTGGAGGCACTGCATTATATAAAGTCGCTGGCAGTGCCGGACGGCTATACCGTGGAAACATGTATCATTGAAGATGCTAAAAGTATGACGGAGGGATACCAGCGGGCAATGCTGTCTTCCGGTGCAAAGTATAAGATATATCTGCATCAGGATGTCATGATTGTCGAAAAAAATTTTTTGCAGCATTTATTGGATATTTTTGCTGACCGGAAAATCGGTATGATTGGCATGATCGGATCTCCCCGGATGCCGGAAAACAGCGTTATGTGGTATGGGGAACGGATCGGTTGTATTTACAGCAGCAGTGCTTACCATATGCAGATGTATACGGCGGGTGCTGTGGAACAGCCGTATCAGCAGGTAGAAGCGGTAGATGGGCTTTTGATGGCGACACAGTACGATATTCCGTGGAGAGAAGATTTGTTCCAGAAATGGGATTTTTATGATATTTCACAGGCGTTTGAGTTTCGCAGAAACGGGTACCAGGTCGTGGTGCCGGCGATGGAAAAACCGTGGTGTATTCACGACTGTGGAGCATCTGATTTTAAGAACTATTTTGAGGAACGGAGAAAGTTCCAGAAGGAATATAGGGGCAGGTAGAATGAACGACAGACAGATTGCGTTTATTATGTGTGTGAATGATGACAGACAGGCGGACGAATCAGAGTTTTATATACGTTGTCTCGAGGTGCCGGAACAGTATGAGGTGGATGTGATCCGGGTGCGCGAGGCGGAGAGCATGACGGCGGGATATAATGCGGCAATGGAGAATTCAGACGCCAGATATAAAGTATATCTGCATCAGGATACGCGGATTATTGCGCCGGGATTTATCAGAGATATGATAAACGTGTTTAAAAACGACGATACAATAGGCATGCTTGGCTGCGTGGGCTGTAGAAAACTGCCGGCAAATGGTCAGGCGGTAGGACATTGGGATGTCGGTATGGTGTACCACAACTGTATTCCGGGAATGCTCACACTGGAGCAGGATAAAGAGCAGCAGCCAGTGGAAGTGGAAGCGTTGGATGGATTGCTGCTTGCGACATCCAGGGATGTTCGTTGGCGGGAAGATCTGTTTGATGGTTGGGATTTCTATGATGTGTCGCAGTGTCTGGAGATGAGGCGGATGGGCTGGCGGGTTGTAGTGCCTTGTCAGGAGACGCCCTGGTGTTACCATGATAATTTTTACAGCAGAATGTTAAACTATCAGAAATATTGTAATAAAATGATCACGGAATACCAGGACATTCAGTCCTTCCAGGCGATGGATTACTCCGAGAGCAGAAAAGAACTGGAGCAGATCAAGGAGGTTGCCAGAAAGGAACTGTACGAGCTTGTGGACAAAGGAGAAAAGGCGCAGTTTCTGGAATTGTTTCAGGAGCAGGAGAACCGGGGCTGGCTTCATCTGAAAGATCTGGAGGTGTTGGCGGATATTGCGGCGGCAGAGCGGGACGCGGGGCAGGAGTGTTTCTGGATGCCGGGAGAGCCAGGAGTGGAACTTCATGAAAAGCTGCTGAAGCTTCATCGGATATTAAAGAGGATCGAATACCATAAGGATGTATTCGATATGAATATTTACAGGGAACTGGAAACGTACAGTATACCCGCTGTTAAGACGGTATTGTGTGCATACACGGAGAAGCCACAGGCGGTATGGGATCGGATTCAGGAGGAAATGTGGAAACGACAGGAGCATTAACAGGAGAAAGTTTTGATAAACAGAAAACTTTATTGGAAATTTATGCGGCGGAAAGGCGGGCGGGTATCCGTCATGCAGCGCCGGATATAGAGGTACCGGATATAGACGAATTCTGGAAACCGATCAGAGACTTGCGGTTTTTGATCTGGAGGGTAATCGCAGCGGGAGTCCCAGAAACGGGGGAGGAACTTTGCCGGAAGATTCAGAAGGAAAATATATCCCCAGTTGCATTGCTGTTTGTGATTCGCACTGCAACGGAAAAACCGGAGGATATTCTGGCACCATTGGCAGATCTCTTTATTGATCATCAAATGTTGACACATGCATATTATCTTTTAAAAGAATTGCAAAAACAAATGTCGGATGTGGCGGATATACAAGAACTGGTAACGGAATTAGAAAGATATTTATAGGGGGATTATGGACGAGCATAAGATATGTTTTATTATGTGTGTAAATGACGATGCATATGCAAAGGAAGCAGTCTGGTATATCAGACATTTGAAATTACCTGACGGTTATCATATAGAATGGCAGTGTGTAAAAGGTGCCATGAGTATGGCGGCAGGATACAATGAGGCAATGAAAAAGTCGAACGCACGGTATAAGGTTTATTTACATCAGGACGTGATGATTCTGGAAACAGCTTTTATAGAGAACCTGTTGCATATTTTTCGTGATCCCAAAGTCGGAATGGTTGGAATGGTTGGAGCAAGAAAACTTTCCAGAAATGGAGAATTGCATGAGACATTCTGCGTAGGAAAGGTATATATGGCAGCTGCAGGGGCTACATGGTGCAATGCAATGGGGGAAGACCAAGGGGAAGAGTGTTCGGTTGAGATGATTGACGGGCTGTTGATGGCAACGCAATACGATCTGCCATGGAGGGAGGACTTATCGTGCGGCTGGGAGTCTTATGATGTGTTGCAAAGCCAGGAATTTATAAGAAATGGGTATAGGGTTATAGTTCCTGCAATGGATCATCCTTGGTGCCGGCATGATTGTGGATATGCTACTTTGCACAATTACTGGTTCCAGAGAAAAAAGCTTGTACAGGGAGATGGGCAGAAAAATCAGCAGTTACTCCATACGGGCAGTTTATCGAAGTATCGGATTTGGTTGTTAGGAACAGAGAAAGATTGCAGCACGGTAGAAAAGCTTTTAGACCATAAAAGGGTGCAGGTTCTTGGAAGAGTTGTGTTGTTAGAAGATATGTGTAAAGACAGCGATTTTGTAATTGTTTGTTCGACATATAAGAATTTTACTGAACAGGAATACTTTGGAAGGGCCAGATTGATACGGTTTGATTTTATGCGGCTGATAAATGAAATCAGTCCGGAGACTGCTGCGCTTTGTAGAAAAACGAGGATGGAAGTAAAGGATGCAATCGGTGTAGTATGTGGAATGAGCTATGAGCAGAAAGGCATCGAATATGAACACTTAGAACAGAAGCTGATGTGTCTGGCAGGACCCTCACAGGATATTTTTGTTGATTATTATCGATTTTTGTGGGCTTATAACGAAATTGTGAATATCCAAAACAGGAAAATGGAATATTGTGTCATTGGTATGAATGACTACAGGCTTTGGTGGGATTTGTCATTGGGAATGCAAAGCCTGAGAATGTTAGGGTTTTACCCCCAGACAGGAAGACTGCATCATCTGGATTGCCAGAGAGAGGTAATGAGAATGGAAGAAGAGATACAGCTATGCCGTACAATATTTCAATCAGAGTTCTTGGAAAAAGATTTTCAGATGCGTTATCCACATATTTATGAAATCTGTGAGAGAAAAGATATACACCGATACTGCCCGACAGAGAAACAGCGCAAAGAGGATAGAGCAGAAATAGAGCATATTTTTGATAAACCTTATCCGGAGACCTATGAGGAAAATATAGGAATCTTTACGCGATGGTTTAAGTTCCTGCAGCAGAACAGAATAAAAACAATATTGCTGCGGATGCCATTCCCGACGATCTTTAGGGAAAATACTAATAAGCAGATGCGGTGGCTTACGTGGAATGTTATGAGGCAGTTTTGCAGGGAATATGATTTACGTATATTAGACCTTACAGAAAAGCAGCAGATATTTACAGACGAGGATTTTTATGATTGGTCGCATTTAAATGCAGATGGAGCAAAAAAGGCCACAGAGCAGCTCAATTGTTTCCTTAGCAATATACAATGGGAAGATCAAAAATAGAAATAGCACTAATGAAATACAAGAAGACAGCCGATATATATATAAATACAATTTTAGAATTTTAGAAAGGAAGCCGGGATGGCTGCACCGGGGAAGCGGTGTCGGATGAGATCATGGAAGATAATAGAGCAGAGCAGATAGAAGCATTACAGGTGCTGGAGGAGTTTAATGGTCGCCTGGTAAAGAACATGGAGATCATTGTGAAAGAATTATCGGGAGAGCGCCTGGATGATACGGATCAGTTTCTGAAGGGAATCGTGGATGCGATCAACTGGGAGATACAGGTTGTAAACAGTACGATGCAGGTATTAAACGATGGAAAAGTGCGCGTGGATAAGGAGAGTTTTAACGCAGATATCGTTGCGTTAAGCAAAGCGATCAGTGCGAAAGACGACGCAAAGATGGCAGAAGAATTTCAAAGAGTAATTCCTGTGTTTAAGCAGCTGGGCGAATCTGTCAATGAAGTAATTAAATAATATTTGCCATAGAGCCAGCTTTTGGAGAGCCAGAAGCTGGCTTTTGTATATCGGGAGAAATGAGATAAAGGAGAATATTGACAGAATGGGCAGAATCTTATACTTCCAGTGGCATTCTTTTATGAATGCCGGAATGGAACGTGCGCTGCAAAAGCTTGAGATAGACTACGATACATTTTTTTATACATTTACCGATTGGGAGAAGGATGAGGAATTCTGTTACCAGTTTGAGGAAAAGCTGGCTTCTGAAACATATGAGAAGGTACTTTCCGTAAATTATTCACCGTTGATTTCCAGAGTATGCGAGGATCATCAGGTGCCCTATATCTCATGGGTTTATGACTGCCCGATCCATATCAAAAATCTGGATACATTATGCAATTCGTGTAATACAATCTATTTTTTTGACCGCATTCAGGCAGAAACCTATCAGAAACAGGGAATAAATGCCAGACATATGCCGCTTGCCGTTGACACGGATGTGTTCCGCTCTGTATATATGACACCCGCAAGCGTAGCGGATCAGAGGAAATATCATACAGAGATTGCACTGGTAGGCAAGCTTTATCAGACGGAGTATCAGTATTATCTGCAGCCGCTGACAGAATACCAGCGAGGTTATCTGGAGGGAATTATTGCCGCGCAGCTAAAGATATATGGGGGATATCTGATCCCTGAACTGGTGACAGAAGAACTTTTGCAAGATCTGAACCGCTCTTATGCAAAGGCAAGCAGTAATAAGGTTCAGATTACCAGAAGGGAACTTGAGTATATGCTGGCATGTGAGACAACAGGAAGAGAACGGTTTGTGATATTGGGGTTGTTGTCCCAGCATTTTAAAACGTCGTTGTGGTCGAATGAGAAGGATGAACGCCTGACGCATGTGACACATAATGGATATGCGGATTATTATAAACAGATGCCGTACATTTTCCACAATGCAAAAATAAATCTTAACATTGCGCTTCGTGCAATCCAGACAGGAATTCCGCTCCGAGTGCTGGATATTATGGGGTGTGGAGGGTTTGTTCTCACCAGTTACCGCGAAGAGATTGCGGAACATTTTGTTAATGGTGAGGAATGTGTGATATATGAAAACCTGGAAGATATGTATGCAAAAGCAAAGTTCTATCTGGAACATGAAGAGGAACGACAAAGGATTGCATTAAACGGGTTAGAGAAAGTACAGAGAGATTTTACATTTGAGAACGCTTTGAAACGGATTTTAAGTTAAATCAGATTAAAGGAAAGGGGAAAAATGAAGGTTATTGTTGTTGCGTATAATCAGTTTAAACTGGTGCAGATGGAAATAGAAGCGCTCCGCCTGCTTGCAGGGATAGATGAAAAGGATCTTGTTATTGTGGATAACGGTTCGGATGACGGGCTGCGTCAGTGGCTGGAAGAGAGACCTGGAATGAATTATCTCATCTGTGATGAAGGCAGTGAAAGTTACAGTACAATTATAAATTATGCAAAAACGGAATTTCAGATAACAGACGACTTGCTGCTGCTTAATCCGTGTTATATAATCTTGCCAAATTCCATTGAGGAAATGCAGAAATTATTATACTCCGACAGGGAAATAGGTGCGGTTATGCCGGGACTGATTCAGAATGGTTCACAGGCTGCACATGATTATACGGAGGCGATTGCCGGTATACAGGAGGGGCAGATTATCCCCGGAATGAATCTGCAGAAACTGGAGTTGACAGATGGGTGTGTGATGTTGAAACACTCTATGTTAGAGAAAGTCGGAGAATTTGAGGAGAAGCTTTTTCTGGCTGAAAATGTGATGTGGGACTATTGCGTGAGGGGGATAGAACATCGCTTTAAGCTGTTTGAATGTGGCGCGGCATTCTTTTTTCAGATTGCGGAAAAGAAAAAAGATCAGACAAACGAACAGTATGCATTGTCGGATCGACAGATATTAAAAGATAAGTGGGATATGAATTACTTTAATGCGATTCCAAATGCTGGATTACTTTCATATATCACAGAGCCACAGGAGACTCCGATTCATGTCCTTGAGATTGGATGCGATTGCGGAGTAAATCTGCTCTGGGTTAAGAACCATTATCCCAACGCTGAACTATACGGAGTGGAAATCAATGCTTCGGCAGCCAGGGTAGCGAACTGCATTGCTAAGGTAATCGTAGGTAATGTCGAAGAACGGCAGATGGATTTTGGAGGAATCACATTCGATTACATTATATTCGGAGATGTTTTGGAACATTTGAGAGATCCCGAAGGAACATTGACATATTGTAAGGGGTATTTAAAATCGGGTGGAAGTATTCTGGCATCCATTCCCAATGTGATGCATGTTTCGGTTGTGAGAGATTTGATCAATGGAAATTTCACTTATGCAGATCAGGGACTGCTCGACAGGACACACATTCACTTTTTTACCTATAAAGAAATTCTGCGTATGTTAATGCGGACAGGACTGGAGGCGGTGGAGATTCGGATGACGATCAATGGCGTCAGCCAGGAAGACAGAGAATTCGTAAGTAAGTTGATGGAACTTTCGGAAGTGTCCGATGAGAGCATGTTTTACGCGTATCAATATCTGCTGCAGGCAAGATGCGCAGATGGAAAAATGTGTGACTGAAAGGTTTTGGAAAGCGGGAATGGAAGAAGCACAGGAATTAAATTTGAGAAAGGCTTGCTGGTCTGATTGCCGATTCTTGTTTCGATTAAGAAATGAAGATGAAGTTCGCAAAAATTCTTTTCAGACGTCGGAAATTCCATACAGCAGTCATGAGAACTGGTTTGCACAAAAATTGCAGGATGTCAATACAGTTATCTATATTTTAGAGAGAAACGGACAGGCAATCGGACAGGTCCGGGCTGACAGGCAGGAGCGGACTGCAGAGATTTCTTATGCTCTGTGCAGGGAGGCAAGAGGCAGGGGACTTTCGCGCTGGATGCTCTCAGAATTGGAGAACAGACTCAGAGAAGACGGGTTCTGCAGTGAACTGTATGCGGAGGTAAAAAGCGAAAATATCGCTTCGCAGAAAATATTTCAATCTCTGGGATACCGTGAAAAAATAGAGGAGTATGGATTTTCTTACACAAAGCACATCCCCTTATTCAGTATTTTGATGTGCACCTACCATTCGTCGGCAACATTAAGAAATGCGCTGGATTCTGTAAGGCATCAGACACGTCAGAACTGGGAACTGGTGATTCTTGATAATGGCAGTAAAGATAATACGGTTCCTATTTTGCGGGAGTATGCAGAGTTGGATGGGCGGATTCATGTAATTCCCCGGGATTCTAATGTGGGATGGCGCAAAGGGATCAGCCAGTGTCTTCCAGAAGCGTCCGGAGAATATATGATGTTTCTGGGAGCGGATGATTACCTGGCGTCAGATGAAACGCTACAGGAAGTGGCGGAGGAGATTTGCAAGAACAAGCCGGACATTGTCTGGACAGGGTGCGGTTTTGCCGTTTGGGAGGATGGGGCATACAGGATTGCGGAGCAGAAAATTCCGCCATACCGCATTTATGAGCAGGAAGATAAGCTGCAGATTTTTGCAGAACTGATGCAGAAAGTGTACTATAATTCGGTAATGCATTATGTGCGAATCGATTTTTTGAAGCAGTATGGCATTGACTTTTATGAACCATATTATGGTGATTGTGAAGGAATGACAGAGGCGATTGCAAGAGCCGGGAAAATGGTCGTTATGGATCGTATGGAATATGTTCTTACCACCAATACATCGCAGACGGCGACAAGGGTGTGCTTCGACTATGATACCGAACGGCAATGGAAAAGCATAAGACAGGTGCTGCCGGAGAATACCGAAGGAAAGCAGGAGATACTTTCATATGTGGCGGGCAGAGTGCTGGATAATCTGGTGGCGATCTGTCAGAGTATTGTGCTGGGAGAACCCCTTACAGACCGTTATATGAATCCGATAGAACGCGGGTTCGCAGAGCGCTTTCTCAGAGTTGAGAAGATGATCTCAAATGATGCCATGGCAGAGATGATGTACTGGGCTGGCAGGGAAAGCTATGCGGAATGTCTGCTGGGGGCTGCCGGAGTTGCCTACTGGAGCTTGAGAAAACAACAGGTCGTTATAAAAACGATAGACGAAAACAGCCGGTGGATGAGCAGATTTGTTCATCTGGCGATGCGACAGGATGAAAACGGTGAGATCGTATGGAAAACATGGATTTCAAGAGCGGACGGGGAGCAGTTAAAGACACTGTTCGAGAGGAAAGAAAACCGTCACCTGATTGGTGCAGAATTATTATTGAGAAATAATGTGGAGTACGAGGAATCGAAGCAGCGGCAGGATATTTACGAGATGTTGAAAGTCTGTATAGAAAAGGGAGGCGGCTGTCAAAGATGAAACTATATGAGAAAATGAACAGCGGGGTCTATGTGATTGCAGAGATGTCCGCAAACCATGCAGGAAAAATTGAGAATGCATTCAAAATCATTGAGGAGGCGGCAAAAGCCGGTGCGGATTGTGTGAAGATACAGACCTACACGGCGGATACGCTCACGATTGACTGCAGGGAGGAACCGTATCAGATCAAGGGCGGTCTGTGGGACGGCTATAATTATTATCAGCTCTACCAGGCGGCCTATACCCCGTGGGAATGGCAGCGGGCGCTGCGGGATAAGTGCAGGGAGGCCGGTGTGGATTTTTTGTCTACGCCGTTTGACCGGACGGCAGTCGATTTCCTGGAGGATCTGGATGTGGAGTTCTACAAAATCGCGTCCTTTGAGCTGGTGGATATTCCGTTGATCGAGTACACGGCGAGTAAAGGTAAGCCGATGATTATGTCCTGCGGAATGGCATCGGAGGAAGAGATCAAAGAGGCCCTTGAGGCGTGCCGGAGACAGGGAAACGAGCAGGTGGTGCTTCTGAAATGCTGCAGCCAGTATCCGGCGCAGTATGAGGATATGAATGTGGCAACGATCGCGGATATGAAGGAGCGGTTCGGTGTGCCGGTGGGACTGTCGGATCACTCGATGGGATCGCTCGCGGATGTTGTGGCAGTGTCACTGGGAGCGCAGGTCATCGAAAAGCATGTCTGCCTGGATCGGACGATTGACAACCCGGATGCAGCATTTTCCATGGAGATCGGCGAATTTGCGCAGATGGTGCAGGATGTGCGGAATGCCTGCGTGATTAAGGGAAAGGCGACCTATGAACTGACCGAACATGAGAAGAGCAGTTTAAAATACCGCAGATCACTGGTTGCGGTAAAACCGATTGCGGAGGGGGAAGCTTTCACCGGGGAGAATGTGCGCAGCATCCGGCCTGCCATCGGTATCAAGCCGAAGTATTACCGCACGCTGCTGGGGCGCAAGGCGAAAAAGGCGTACCGCTTCGGAGAGCCGATTCTTCCGGGTGAGGTGGAGTAGACAGATGATTGTATTTCGGGTGGATGCGAACGAGCAGGTGGCAACCGGACATCTGATGCGCACGCTTTCGATCGCGTCGGCGTGCAGAAAGCGCGGGCTGACGTGTGAGTTCTGGCTGGCAGAGGAAAAAGAGACGGAGCGGATCGCAAAGGCGGGATTTCCCTATCGGATTCTAGAGACGCGCTGGGATGCGCTGGAGGACGAACTTCCGGTCATGAAGCAGCGGTTACAGGCACAGCCGGTGGACTGGCTGGTTGTGGATTCCTACTGTGCGACGGTGCGCTATCTGGCGGAATTAAACCGGATGGTGCCGGTATTCTATGTTGACGATTTCAGAAGGGAACACTATGAGGTGTCGGCGCTGCTTCAATATATACCGTGCAGGGAGAGACAGAAGACGCCGGAGGGGCTGCATGAAAAGGACGGGGTACAGTATCTTACCGGGTTTTTGTATGCGCCGCTCCGGGAGGAGTTTTCGCGTCTTTCCTTTGATAAGCCACGGGAGAAGAGTATTCTTCTCTCGACGGGCGGAACCGATCCCTACAATATGGCGGGCAGAATTCTTGCGTACGGCACACAGATGCAGGAATTGCAGGACTATCTGTGGCATGTGATTGTCGGAAGCATGAACCGGAATGAGGACATGCTGCGTGAACTGGCGGCAGCAAACCCGAAGATCATACTTCACAAGAATATTCCCGATATGTGGCGCTATATGCAGCAGTGCGAGGCGGCGGTCTCGGCGGGCGGCACAACCCTTCTGGAACTGTGCGCCTGCGGGATTCCGACGGTCTGCTTTGCATTTGCGGATAATCAGCTGGAATTTGCGGAAGAGATGGCAGAACACAACCTGTTAATCTATGCGGGGGATGTGAGAGAAAAGGACGATGCGCCGCATGCAATCTGCGAAAAGCTGGTCTGCTATACGAAAGACGCCGGGAAGAGGGCGCAGAGCTTTGAGCGGATGAGAAGGCTGGTGGACGGAAAAGGCGCAGAGCGGATTGCGGCATTTTTGCAGCAGTATAAAAGAGATGTATGAGGTAGAAAATCATGCCGGTAGAGGTCAGAAAAGACACAATCGCATTCATTATATGCGTGAATAATGAGCTGTATTTTGAAGAGTGCAAATATTACATAGAGCGTCTGGAAGTTCCGGCGGGATATGACATAGATGTGATCGGCATCTGGGAGGCGGATTCCATGTGTGCGGCGTACAATCTGGGGATGCGAAGCAGCGATGCAAAATATAAAGTCTATATGCATCAGGATGTTTTTATCCGCGACAGTCGTTTCCTGGAGAAGACACTGCGTATTTTTAAGGAGCACCCAAAGACGGGGATGATCGGGATGATTGGAGGAATCGGTATTCCGGAGAACGGCGTTGTTTATACTGCCTGGAATGTGGGAAAAGTAGACTGCAGGGAGCCGGATCTTTCCTATGTCCTGCTGTGCGGACCGAACCAGACCAAGGATCAGATCGTTGATGCGGTGGACGGACTGTTGATGATGACACAGTATGATCTGCCGTGGAGAGAGGATCTGTTTTCGGATTTTGATTTCTATGATGTGTCGCAGGCGTTTGAATTCCGCAGGGCAGGATATGAGATTGTGGTGCCTTATCAGAAAGAACCCTGGGTGGTGCACGACTGCGGATTCGCAAAGCTCACCAATTATGACAGGAACCGGAAAATCTGTATGGAAGAATATCCGGAATTTTTAAATGCACCGGAAGAAATGGAACTTATTTCAAATGATGAATGGAATTGTCTGAGTAGCCAGCTTGCAAAAGAGATTCGGAAAATGCTTGACCGGGGAAAATGGTCGGAAGCGGAGCGCGTGCTTCAAATCTATCACCAGAAGCAGATGAAAAGTTCGGAACTGGAGATGCTTGGAATTATCTGTGAGATTGAGCAGGCGGAACGCAAGGCAGGAGTAACGCATTTTCTGTTTCCGCAGGAGGGGGGCTATCAGGAAATTTATAAGACATATGTATCGGTACGGTTTCTGTTACATCGGCTGGAGCTTGGAATGCCGTCAAGAGATTATCAGGAATTGATTCATGCGGTAGAAAGCGGTAACATATCAGTAGAGGCACTTATCATAATGATCCTGCATGGCGTATTAAATAAGCGCTATGTTGTTGAGAAGTTGGAAAGCTGGAAGCTGCCGGATGTGAAGAGTGCAGAACAATTAAAGATATTTTATGAAAAGGTTTTACAGAGAAATTGTGATGTTATGGTTTCCTACAGTAAGAGGGCAAAGATGGAACTGGAAAAGTACAGCAAGGAGGAACAGTGATGATACCATACGGAAGACAGACGATTGAGGAAGATGATATTGAGGAAGTAGTAAAGGTGCTGAAATCAGATTTCTTGACGACAGGACCGAAGGTGGCAGAGTTCGAGCGGGCAGTGGCAGAGTATGTGGGCGCGAAATATGCGGTCGCTATTTCAAACGATACTGCGGCACTGCATGCGGCATGCCATGCGGCGGGAATCGGACCGGGGGATGAGGTAATCACCACGCCGATCACGTTTGCGGCATCCGCCAACTGTGTGCTGTACTGCGGCGGAACGCCGGTGTTTGCAGACATTGATCCGCAGACGTACAACATCGATCCGGAGGACATCCGGCGCAAGATCACGGATAAGACCAAGGCGATCATTCCGGTGCATCTGGCAGGACAGCCCTGCGATATGGACGCCATTCATGCGATCGCAAAGGAGTATCATCTGACCGTGATCGAGGATGCGGCGCATGCACTTGGCTCGGAATATAAGGGACAGCGCATCGGCTCCATGTCGGATATGACGACATTCAGCTTTCATCCGGTAAAGCCGATCACGACAGGCGAAGGCGGTATGATTGTGACGGACAGTGAGGAACTGTACCGGAAATTAGTGCTGTTCCGCAGCCACGGAATTACCAGAGATCCGGATCTGATGACGAGAAATGAGGGACCGTGGTTTTATCAGCAGCTCGATCTTGGCTATAACTACCGCATGACAGATATCCAGTGTGCGCTCGGCTGCAGCCAGATGCGGAAGCTGGACCGCTTCCTTGCGCGCAGAAGGGAGATCACAAAGCGCTACGATGAGGCGTTTGCGGACTGCGCGAATATTGTGACGCCGTATCAGCTGCCGGAGACGAACAGCGGATGGCATCTCTATATTATACAGGTGAAGAACCACGACAGAAAGACCGTGTTTGAGCAGCTTCGGGAGAACGGCATCGCAGTGAATGTCCACTATATTCCGGTGTACTATCATCCGTACTACCAGGAACACGGTTACAGAGAAGTACATTGTCCGGTGGCGGAGGAAGTCTACTCGCACATCATCAGCCTTCCGGTTTATCCGGGGCTTACCGACGAGCAGCAGGATACGGTCATTGAAACGGTAAAGCGGCTGACAAAATAGTTTCCGGACGGTGAGGGAGAGGCAGATCTTCAGAAACAGCAGGAGAATAGAGCGGGATGGGATATGTAAGATTAAAGCAACTTATTGAGCAGAATGCGTGGAGGGAAGCCGGAAGAGAACTCGGGCAGTATATGAACGGGGAATGGGATGATGAACTCGCCGTGCTGGCAGCAACGGTTTTCTCTGCGCTGGGCGACTGGGAAGGCGCCTATACCTGTATCGCGCAGGGGCTGCAGTATAATTACAAAAATTATGAACTGTATCTGCTGCTGGGCAATTATTATGAGCGCAAAAATTGCAATCAGGCGTGGCTCTGCTATGAAAATGCGCTCTATTATTGCAGCGATGAAGACGATCGCAGGATCATACAGCAGCACAAAGAGCGTGTACAGCAGGATGACCGGTGGTGCGTGCATAAGGTTTCGATCGTGATATTGACGTATAATCTCAAAGACATGAATATGCAGTGTATCGGCAGCATCCGGGACACCTGCGATCCGTCGAGCTACGAGCTGGTCGTGGTGGACAATGCATCTACAGACGGCACGCTGGAATGGCTTCGGGAGCAAAAAGATATGACACTCGTGAGCAACCAGGAAAACAAGGGCTTTCCGGCTGGGTGCAATCAGGGAATCAAGGCGGCAGAGCCGGAAAATGATATCCTTCTTCTGAACAATGATACGATTGTTCTGCCCAATTCTATTTTCTGGCTCAGGATGGGGTTATATGAGGAGGAACGGATCGGCGCCACGGGAAGCATGTCAAACAGCGTGATCAACGGGCAGAGAATTGAGGCGAAGCTTGCCGGTGTGGAGGAATACATAACATACGGCACGGCAATGAATATCCCCATGGAAAATGCGCTGGAGAAAAAGACCTGGCTGGTAGGATTTGCGATGCTGCTGAAACGGAAGGCGCTGGATGAGGTCGGACTTCTGGATGAACGGTTTTCCCCGGGGCAGAACGAGGATGTAGATCTGTGCATCCGGCTGAATCTGGCGGGGTGGCAGATGCGCCTCTGCCACAATAGTTTTATCGTGCATTACGGTCATGGAAACGGCAGGAACTCGGATATCTGGAAGCAGACGTTCTCAGTTACAAGTGAGAAGTTCCGGGAAAAATGGGGCTTCGATATGTCCTATTATACCTACAGCAGAAAAGAACTGATTGCGATGATTTCCGAGCCGAAAGAGAGCAGAATACGCGTGCTGGAAGTGGGATGCGGATGCGGTGCAACGCTTGCGCATATTGCGTATGAGTGGCCGGACGCGAAGGTAAGCGGAATTGAGATCCAGGATGACATTGCGAAAATCGGTGCAAATTATCTGGATATCCGGCAGGGAAACATTGAGACCATGCAGATCCCGTATGAAAAAGATACGTTTGACTATATCATACTGGCGGATGTGTTGGAGCACCTGCATGATCCGGAGCGGATTCTGCAGAAATTACTGCCCTATCTGAAGGCGGACGGCAGTATTCTGTGCAGTGTTCCCAATATTTTAAACCGCCATGTAATCAGCGATCTTCTGCGCGGAAAGCTGGAGTACCAGGACGCAGGAATTTTAGACCGCACGCATCTGCGCTTTTTCACAATGGACAGTATTGTGAGGGTGTTTGAACGGTGCGGAATGGAAGTCACACAGATGATGGCGACCTATGATACGGAAGAGCTGGATGCGGAAGCGGAAGAATTGATGAACGCACTGTATCAGATTCCGCATATTGCGGACAGACAGTTGTTTCAGGTGTACCAGTATGTTTTCCGGGCAAAGAGGGAGCGGGAGGCGGAATGAAAAAAGTAAGTGTAATTGTACCCTGCCACAATGCGGCGAAATGGCTTCCGCAGTGCTTTCTGGCGCTGGTGCAGCAGTCGATCGGAATCGACGGGCTGGAGCTGATTTTTGTGGATGATGCATCGGATGATGAGGGCGCGACATGGGCACTGCTGGAGGAATTTGAGCGCGCGTATCCAGAGAGCATCATGATTATCCATCTGGAGGAAAATCTGCGTCAGGGAGGCGCCCGGAACGTGGCGCTCGGCTATGCGACGGGGGAGTATCTTGCGTTTGTCGATGCGGATGATTTTGTGGAGAAGGATTTCCTTGAGAAGGTATACCGGCGTGCGGTGGAGAACGATGCCGATATCGTACAGTTTGATTATGTGTACTATACGGAAAGACTTGGAAAAGTGGCGTCGGGAAGGACGACCGCGGACGAGAGCATCCAGATTCAGACAAAGGAGGAGCGGAAGCGTTTCCTTATCAGCGAGAAGATCACCTACGGCTGTTGGAACAAGCTGTACCGGAGATCGCTTGTCGAGCGGGCGGGCGTCCGTTATGCCGAGCATGTTATTTATGAAGAACCGCTGTTTGTGTACCCGCTGTTGTTCTACGGAAACCGCTTTGAAATCATGGCGGAAGCTTTTTACTGTTACCGCCAGAATGAGGCGGGAACCATGCGCCGGGATATGCGTCAGATGACAACGCTGCAGATGCATGCAGATGTGCAGCTTGCCGTGTGGCATTTTATGAAGCAGACGCCGTTTTTCCGGGAGTATTATGAGGAGATCAAGCTGTATTTTCTACATACGTATTTCTATGAGACGTTGCTGTTTGCGGTGCAGCGCGGATTTGAAGTGCCGTATTCCATGTATGAGATGCTGCGGGATACCGTAAAAGCGGAGGTGGCAGACTATAGAGAGTCTCCCTATGCGGCGATGATCCCGAGGCAGATGGAGCTGTATCGGATAGAGAATGAAGAAAAAAATAGAGAAAATATACAGAAGCGGGTAAAGTCATTTATAAGTAAAATGTGAAAAATACTTGTGAAAATTGTTTGGAAGTTATGCGGTGATGAAGGGAGAAAGAAGGATGTATGAAGAGTTAATTGCGAAAATGAATCCATGTCCTAAACTTAATCTGCAGTGGTATAAGAACGAAGATTTATATTCTGATGGCGAGGTAGAAGATTTTATAATTAAGATAATTGCAGAAAATAGACCAGAAGACTACAGCAACGCTGTCTATGAGCAATTTAATTGGCCGATATATTATCATCTGTCGCCGCTACGAAAAAATATTCTAAATTGGTATAAATTCAAACCGGATAGCAGTGTATTGGAAATTGGCTGTGGTATGGGCGCAATTACAAGTGTACTGTGCGATGAATGTAAGGATGTTACGGCAGTGGAACTCTCAAGAAAACGTGCAACAGCAACGCTTCTCCGGTGCCGTGAAAAAGAAAATCTTGAGATTATTGTTGGAAACTTGAATGATATTGAATTTGATAAAAAATATGACTATATTACACTGATAGGCGTTTTGGAATACCAGGGGACTTATACGGAATCAACAAATCCGTACATGGACTTTTTGGTTAAGATTAAGCAGTTGCTGAAGCCAGATGGGAAATTGCTTGTCGCAATAGAGAATCAGTACGGTTTAAAATATTGGTGCGGAATGCCAGAAGATCATGTTGGAATACCGTTTGAAGGGATAAATCAGTATAGGGATGTTGAGAGAGGGGTAAGGACATTTTCAAAAACAGCGTTGGACACATTGATTAAGGAAAGTGGCTTTCATAATACCTATTTTTATTATCCATATCCTGATTACAAATTGCCTACAGTTATTTATTCACAGGATGTTTTACCAAGTAAGAAAGACACGATAAATTCTGAAAATTTCAGGGATTATAGCTCGGCTGATAAAAATACATTAATTGCAAATGAGAAAAAGCTTTATACGGATATTGTAGAAAACGGAGTATTCGAGTTTTTTGCAAATTCGTTTTTGGTGGAGTGCTCCGACAGCAGTCAGCTAGGGGAAATAACGTTTGCGAGATTAACAAGCGAACGCAAGGAACAATATCGAATGGCAACACGATTTACGAAGCAGAATACAGTTGAAAAGAAACCACTCACGAAGATGTGTGAGCAGACTCATGTAAAGCAAATGCTGAAAAATGTAGATCTTATAAAACAAGCAGGTATAAAAATAGCAGAATATAGAGTGGATGACGGAATTTTAGTTAGCAGCTATATTCAAAAACCGATTTTGGAAGACGTAATTATGGAGGCGTTAAAAGAAAACAATGCAGACGAGATTTACAGATTAATAGATCAGGTGTATAGGGAAATATTGCAGTCTTCCGAACAGGTTTCATGGAAAGACAATATATTATATACATTAGGTCTGGAAATAGAGGAGAATGAAGAGGCATTTGGACCTATTTTAAAGGTTGGTTTTTTAGATATGAGCTTTAGAAATTCCTTTTATTGTGATGGGGAAATACTTTGGTTTGATCAGGAATGGGTTTTGGAAGCAGTACCTGCTAAATTTATTTTATATTATGCACTTACACTACTGTACTATTCGTATCCGCAGTTGGAACAGTGCTGTCCTTCGCCAGATGTAATTAAACGCTATCATATGGAAAACGCGTATGAAGCGTTTAAGGAGTTCCAGGAGTTGTTTGGCTATTTGGTGGCCGATGAGGCACAGGTTGTGACGGGAGGAACATTTCTTATTGACGGTACGGTGGATTACATTTCAAATGTTAAGAAGCTTATGAAATAAAAAATGGTAAATGATGAGGTGTTGGGCTAAAGAAATTGCATGGATGATTCGATATAAAAATCAGTAGTATATCGAAAAACATCTCAGGGAAGAGGTAGAATAACATGGTAGTTAATCACAATATGGCATCGATCTGTGAGAGCAGACAGCTGCGTTATAATGTTAAGAAGATGGAGGTATCTTCTAAAAAGCTGGCGACAGGATATAAGATTATCGGGGCAAATGATGATGCGGCAGGATTGCAGATTTCTGAGACGATGCGTCATCAGACGAGAGGACTGAATAAGGCATCCAGAAATTCCCAGGATGGCATCAGTATGCTGCAGACGGCTGATGCGGCGCTGCAGGAGACACAGGATGTGCTTGGACGCATGGTGGAACTGACTACCCAGGCGGCGAATGATACGCATACGGATGCAGATCGCAGATCGATTCAGGATGAGCTTGATCAGCTGAATCAGGAAGTGGATCGTATCGCATACACGACGAACTTTAATCAGCAGTACATACTGGCGGAGGGGACGCCGCAGGCGGCACCGGGATACTATCGGATACAGTCGGGAGCGTTAAACGGTCAAAGCATTGATATTCAGTTTGTGAACGCAAGCAAGGAGAGCCTTGGTGTAGATAAGGTGGATGTATCTTCTCATCAAAAGGCGTCGGAGTCGATCACGATGGTGCAGGATGCGATTGAGACGGCATCTCACTGGAGAGATAAATTCGGTGCGCAGCAGGAGCGTCTGGAGCACGCCGTGCGCAATACGGACAACACATCACAAAATACGCAGAGTGCGGAGTCAGGGATCAGAGACACCAACATGAATATGGAGATGGTATTATATTCGACCAACCGGATTCTGGTGCATGCATCCCAGAGTATTCTGGCACAGTATAATGATGATGCAAAATCAGTGCTTGAGATTTTGAAATAGTCAGACACGATAAAGAGATAAGAGGGGCAGTTTGTTGATACGAATGCCCTTCCTATCTCTTTATGAGCATTTTTAAGCAGATAGGCATCTGGAATGACAGAGGCGTCCCGGGCGTTTGCCGGGGAACATGGAGCAATGAACAACTGGGATAGGATATGGAAGAAGCGGACCGCGAAGATTGAGAATCGCGCAACCGTATTTGAAATGTTTAAGGAATTAAAACGGGCGGACGGATTTGATACACAGGATGTGCAGGGATATTATGAGGCGTTTTTCCGGCAGTGGGAGTGCATGGCGCAGCGGATCGAGACGGGGTGTGCAGGAACGATCGGCAGTCTGTATGAGATTGGCTGCGGAAGCGGTGTGAATCTGTATCTATTTTCCACGTTGAAGCATGTGGCGGTGCTCGGCGGTCTGGATTACTCCAAAAACCTCATCCGCATAGCCCAAAGCGTGGTGACGGAGGCGGACGTGGGATGCGAGGAGGCACTCAGGGTGCCGACAGAGCCAAAGTACGATGTCGTTCTGGCAGACAGTGTGTTTCAGTATTTTAATGATGCTGCTTACGGGCAGAAGGTGCTGGAACGCATGTGGGCGAAGGCGGGGAAGATGGTTGTCGTCACCGAAGTGCACGATCAGGAGAAAAAAGACGAACACATGGCATACCGCCGGAAGTGTGTCGAGAATTATGATGAAGTATATGCGGGGCTGGACAAAACATTTTACACCAGAGAGATGTTCCTGCAATTTGCAGAGGAGCACGGGGGCAGATGTGAGATCGTACAACCTGATAACGAACTGTACTGGAATAACCGGTTTGTGTTTGATTGCTATTTGTATAAAGAATAATGCGTGAAGGGTGACGGTATGCAGGCAATTATTTTAGCGGCAGGAATGGGAAAGCGTCTGGGAAAGCTTACTCAGAACAATACAAAATGCATGGTGGAAGTGGGCGGCGTGCGCCTGATAGAGAGAGCACTATACATTCTGGATAAGAAGAATCTGTCGAGGATTGTAATGGTCGTGGGCTATCAGTGTGAAAATCTGATGCAGTTTGTCGACGGACTGGGAATTGATACGCCGGTAGAATACATCATCAATGAGGTGTATGACAGAACCAATAACATATACTCGCTCTCCATGGCAAAAGACTGGCTGGTAAAAGAGGATACCCTTTTGCTGGAATCGGATCTGATTTTTGAGGAAGCGCTGATTGACCTGCTGCTTGAGGATTCACGCGAGACGCTGGCGCTCGTGGACAAGTTTGAAAACTGGATGGACGGGACATGTCTGGTTGTGGATGAGGACGACCGGATTGTCGATTTTATTCCGGGAAAGCTGTTGGAGTATTCGCAGAAGGAGCGCTATTACAAGACGGTCAATATCTACAAGCTGAGTGCAGATTTTTCCCGGAATGTGTATGTGCCGTTTCTGGAAGCGTACGCCAGGGTCATGGGGAATAACGAGTATTATGAAGCGGTAATTAAGCTGATTCTGATGCTGGATAAAAACACCATGAGGGCAAAGCGCCTGGAAGGACAGCGGTGGTATGAGATTGACGACATTCAGGATCTCGATATTGCGGAGGTACTGTTTGCGGCAGATGCCGGGGAGCGGTATAAAAAATTGACGTCGCGGTATGGCGGCTACTGGAGATTCCCTCATTTAAAGGACTTCTGCTATCTCGTAAATCCGTATTTTCCGCCAGCGCGCATGATGGAAGAATTAAAGTCGAACTTTGACATCCTTGTGCGGCAGTATCCGTCGGGGATGCGGGTCAACTGTCTTCTGGCGGCAAAAACATTCGGTATTTCGGAAGAACACATCGTGCTTGGAAACGGGGCGGCGGAGCTGATTAAGGCGCTGCTGGAGGAGCTTCCGGGAAAGGTGGGCGTGATCCGTCCGACTTTTGAAGAGTATCCGAACCGGTGCAATGAGCAGTGCGTCGTTTATGACGCAAGGCAGAATGATTTTGCCTACACGGCAGAGGATCTGATCGGCTATTTTGCGGAACATCCGGTACAGACACTTGTTCTGATCAATCCGGACAATCCGTCTGGTCACTGTTTCGGGAAAAAAGAGGTGCAGCAGCTGTTGGAGTGGACAAAGGAGCGCCGCATTGTGCTGATTCTGGACGAAAGTTTTCTCGATTTCGCGGAGGATAAGGAGGCGTCGCTGCTTACGGATGAGATGCTGAACCGTTATCCCGGACTCTACATCGTAAAAAGCATTTCAAAATCCTATGGGGTGCCGGGACTGCGCCTCGGGATTCTGGCGTCGCAGGATAAGGAGCGGCTGGATCGGATAAAGAAGGCGGTGTCCATCTGGAATATCAATTCCATGGCAGAATTCTTTATGCAGATTCTTGATAAGTATAAGAAAGATTATGAAGAGGCGCTTGTGGAACTGCGGAAAGAGAGAAAACGGTTTTACCGGAAGCTGTGCCAGATCGAGGGATTGAAGGTATATCCGTCCTCGGCAAATTATTTTATGTGCGAGCCGGTCAACGGCAGGAAGAGTGAGGAACTGGCGGCAGAGCTTCTGGAAGAGCAGATTCTGATTAAGGATCTCACGGGAAAGATTGCGAACGGAAGGCAGTATGTCCGGATTGCGGTAAGAAGCCGCAGGGAGAATGAGAAGCTGGCAGAGGCATTGAAAATAAAGTTTTTGTAAGGATAGCCGATATAATATATAATGAATGAGAAGCGCATGGATGGCTGTCAGAAAATCATGGAAGATATATAATGTGATCAAAAAGCATCCGGTAGCAGGATGCTTTTTTGCGTGGAAAGGGAAAGATGCGGAAGAGAAAAAATGTTCAGCAGGCAGTGATACTTGCAGGAGGTTACGGAAAACGTCTGGCACCATTTACGGAACATGATCCGAAACCGATGTATCCGTTTAACGGGGAACCGTTTCTGGGCTATCTGCTCAGACAGATTAAAGGTTTTGGAATAGAAGATGTTGTCATTTTGTTGGGATATTTGCCGAAGAAAGTGATGGAGTATTTTGGAGATGGGAGTCGGTATGGTGTCCGGATCAAGTATTGTATAACGCCGGTAGAGTATGAAACCGGTGCAAGAATAAAAGCGGCAGAAAGATTTTTACAGGAAGAGTTCCTGTTGATGTACTGCGATAATTATTGCCCGATTGATTTTGAAAAGCTTCAGCAGGATTATGATACAAATAATGCATCCGTACAGATTACGGCATATGTAAATAAGGATCATTATACGAAAAACAATTTAAGGCTGGACGGGGATGACTGTGTACGATGCTATGATAAAAAACGGGTTCAGGAGAACCTGAACGCGGTTGATATAGGATATGCGATTATTTCAAAACAGGTAATCGAACAGATACCCGATGCAAACTGCAATTTTGAGGCAGAGATGTATCCCAAACTTGTCAACAGCGGAAAACTATTTGCGACTCTTACAGAACACAGATATTATTCCATTGGATCATGGGAACGAATCGAATTGACAAAGCAGTTTTTCTCGGGGATAAAGACCATTTTTCTGGACAGGGATGGAACCTTGAATGTCAAGCCACCCAGAGCGCACTATATTGAGAGTGTGGAAGCGTTTGTGTGGATAGATGGCGCAAAAGAGGCGCTTCGTATGCTGAAAGAGGCGGGGTATCGTCTGATTTTGATTACAAATCAGCCTGGAATTGCAAGAGGGAATCTGACAGAGGAGACATTGGCTGAGATTCATCACAAGATGCAGGCGGATCTGGCAAAGATTGGAGCAGGCATAGATGCGATTTATTATTGTCCACATAACTGGGAAGAGGGATGCGAGTGCCGCAAACCCAAACCAGGTATGTTATTTCAGGCGCAGAGAGATTTTTCACTGAACCTCCGGGAGTGTATAATGATCGGAGATGATGAACGGGATATGCAGGCGGCGCATGCGGCAGGATGCCGTGGAATACTTGTGGATAACAGCTATACATTGAGGCACGCCGTGGAAGATATATTAAAGTGATGCAAGGAGAATAACAGATGATAATATCGAAAACGCCCCTTAGAATGTCTTTTTTCGGCGGGGGAACGGATTTTGCTGATTACTATAAAAACAGCCGTTACGGATATGGAACGGTAATAAGCACTGCGTTGGATATGTATGTATACATTATGGTATGCAAGAGATTTGATGATAAGATCAGAGTGTGCTATACCGTCAATGAATTTGTTGATTCGGTGGATCAGATCAAACACAATATTATCCGAGAAGCATTAAAAATGCTTGGGATAGAGAAGGGGATCGACATTGTGTATTCGGCGGATATTCCGTTAAGCTCGGCAGGTATCGGACTTGCATCTTCCAGTGCGCTTGCGGTAGGCGTGTTAAATGCGCTGCATGCTTATAAGGGAGAGCATGTTTCGCCGGAAGTGCTTGCGCGGGAAGCATGTGAGATAGAGATTGAACGTCTGAGCAATCCAATCGGCGTGCAGGATCAGTATGCGGTTGCCTACGGAGGATTTCGTAAATATAAGTTCCACAGAGACGGAAGCGTTACGAATGAGATGATCGTATGCAGACAGGACACGCTGGATCAGTTAAAGAACAATTGTATGTTGTACTTTACAGGACTCACCAGAGTATCATCCAATATTCTGGCAGAGCAGAAAGCTCATATCTATGACAAGGAGAAAGTGCTTGATGCAATGGTAGAGATGGTTTTATCGGCGGAACAGGTATTGGCAGAAGGGGATGTCAATCAAATAGGCAAGATGCTGGATGATGCATGGAATTTGAAAAAGCAGATGTCCAGTGGTATCTCAAATCCACTTATCAATGAGATGTATACAAAGGCGAAGAACGCAGGCGCTGTGGGAGGAAAAATTCTCGGAGCAGGTGGAGGCGGTTTTATGTTGCTTTTTGTTCCGCCGGAAAAACAGGAAACAGTAAGATCGGCAATGAGTGAATACAAGGAGACCCAGTTTGGTTTTGAGACTGAGGGATCGCGCATTATTTTTACGGAAAAAAATCGGGGAGAATAGGACACACGATGAAGAAAATTATTATTTTTGGCGCGGGTCCGACGGGAAAACGTGCTTATGCATTTTATAGGGAATTCTGCGATGTGGTTGCTTATGCAGATAACAATAAGGCAATACAGGGAACGGATATCGACGGTGTACCTGTTGTTTCGGCAGAGCAGATTGTGAATATGGATTACGATTATATCGTAATAGCTTCTGTGCCTGGGTATGATTCCATATGCCTGCAGCTGGAAAACTACGGTGTTGCTCAGGAAAAGATAAAGAAGTATTCAGCCGATGTGAATAATAATAGAGAACTTTCCTTTTTCCAATATGCGAGAGAATTAAGGGATACATCAGGAGCCTGTGCAGAGGTGGGGGTATTTCAAGGAGATACAGCCAAAATCATCAATCAGGCATTTGCGGATAGAAAGCTTTATTTGTTTGATACATTCAGCGGATTTGATGAACGGGACGTGGAGACGGAAAAGAAAGCGGGATTTTCAGAGGCGAAAGCAGGGGATTATCAGGATACATCCGTAGAGCGTGTATTAGAAAAAATGAAATATCCAAATCAGTGTATTATAAAGAAAGGCTATTTTCCGGAAACTGCGGAAGGAATAGAGGAAACATTTGCGTTTGTAAGGCTGGATGTTGATATGTATAAACCGACGAAAGCGGGATTGGAGTGGTTTGGGAAACGCATGGAAAAAGGCGGACTTCTAATTTCCCATGATTATTATACGAAAAGTTATAGCGGTGTTGCGCAGGCAATCGATGAGTATGTAAGCGAGCATCCCCAACTGCGTAGAATCCCGGTCGGAGACGGTTTGAGTGTAATGTTGATAGGATTTTAGGTGGAAAATATGATATCAGTCATCATGTTGACGTATAACAGGGAAAAGTATATAGCGCGATCCATCGAGGCAATTTTGGCGCAGACATACAGACAGTTTGAATTTGTGATTGTCGACAATGGGTCAAGCGATCAAAGCGGAACGATTGCAGATGAATATGCGTTAAGAGATTCAAGGATTAAGGTGCTTCACATTGAAAAAAGCAGCATTGGGCATGGGAGAAATATCGGAATTGCGAATGCAACAGGAGAATACATTGCATTTGTGGATGATGATGATGTTGCTGCGCCGGACATGCTGGAATTTTTAGACAGGCTTGTACAGGAAAATCATGCAGATATAGCAATATGCGGTGCAAAAAAGGATGTAAATGGAAAGATTCTGCCACATAGCATGTGGGATGAATACTGTATCTGGAGCGCGGCGGATGCTGTGACAGAACTTTTAAAGCGCAAGCGCAATAATGCAGGGCTGCCAACCAAACTGATCCGGAGAGAATTGTTTGAACAGATACCGTTCAAGGAAGACTGCAAATACGAGGATATCTGGATCTGTTACAAATATATGGCAAATGCGAATAAGGTGGCAGCATATGGACTGCCCAAATACTGTTTCACCCGGCATGAGAGCAATAACAGTTCTTTTACACAAAATGCAGGTTTGTGGAAGGCAGAACAAATGCGGGAATATCTGGCGGCGTTTTGTGAGAGGACAGAGTATATCAGTGCTAAACTGCCGGAATTGACGGGGCTGGTGCAATACAGCGAGTGGTCTTATATGATCAGTATGTGCGACAAAATAAAAACCTATGATCTAAAGGACTGCCAGGGCATATTCATAGAATTGGTCAGAGAACTGCGGCGAAAGCAGGAGGAATTCCTGGCGTTACCATATATTCAGAATTTTGAGAAGGAATGGATGAACAAATACGTTCTGCAGGAAGGATAGACTGGAAATGAGTTATAGTAATATTATAAAATCATATAGTCAGGATAGAAATGTACTGGGAAAAGTATTACCGCTTGATACACCGTATACGGTAATGGTTGATATCAGTGACAGGTGCAATTTGAGATGTAATTATTGCTTTCGGGCAGATGAAAGTATTGTGGCAGAGGATTACCGCAAGAATCGTTTGATGGAATGGGAGACTTTTGAGAAAGTTGTGGAACAGATGCAGCAGTTTCCGAACCAGATAAAAAGAATTGCATTGTCGCATCATGGAGAGCCATTGTGCAACCGCAAACTGCCAGATATGGTTACTTATATTAAAAAATCAGGATTGACAGCAAGCACAGATATTCATACCAATGCATTGCTGTTAGATGAGAGTTACATTGAAGCGTTGTGTGAATCTCAAATTGATCGAATTGTAATATCGCTTCAGGGGTTGGATGAGGAAAATTACCTAAAAGTTTGTGGAGCACATATCGATTTTGACCAATTTTATCACAGACTGCAATATTTATATAAAACAAAAACAACAACACAGATCCATATTAAGATTGTAGATGTGGCTGTTGGGGATCAGAAAGACCGGTTTTATGAAATGTTTTCCCCTATTGCAGATCGGGTCTTTATAGAATCGGTCGTACCACTGTGGTCTGGCGCCGACATGATGGGAGAAGAAACAGAGACCAATAAATATGGTGATATTTTTAAGGTACAGCGTTGCTGTCCGCTGATTTTTTACACCATTAACATACTGCCAGATGGAACCATATATCCGTGCAGCCATATCAGACCGCCGTTCAAGCTGGGAAATGTAAAGGATACGACGCTGCTTAACGCCTGGAGTAGTGCACAGAGAAAAGATTTTTTGAAAAATATGCTGACGGATGGAAGATTTGGATTTGAGACCTGTAAAGATTGCTATGTTCCGCAGAATACGGTCATGACGCCGGGGGACAGCATAGATGCATATGCCGACGAGATATGTGCAAGATTGATGATGGAGTAGATAAATGGAAAACAGAAAAAATTTTGCATGGCCGGTAACAACGGTTTGCAAGTATGATTTAAAAGCATTTGAGGATTTTATACACGATAAGTCGTTATTTTTATCTGGAAAGAAAATTGCGGTGTTTGGTGCAGGAATCCGTGGGACACAATATTCGCTTTTTCTAAAACGTTTTGGTTATAGGGATATTGTTTTTACGGATAATAATATGAAAAAAGTTGGGGGATATATCAATGAATTCCCGATTGTGCCTTTGAATCAGATTGTCGATGAAAAGGGACAGGTTGTTATATTGATTTCCGTTGAAAATGGTACGGACATCTGCCAGCAGTTGAAGAAACTAGGATTTGAAGAGGACAGAGAATTCTTTTATATAGAAAATCACTTGTATGATGAGTATGTAAAACGATTTATGGACAGAAGGAAGACACAGGCAATACTGATGGGGGATTGCGGAATTACGGATCTGGCTGTGAAGGATGAGGACAGAGAAAATCTTGGTGAAATGATTACAAGGGATTCAGGAGAGAATGCTGTAAAGGTGCTGGCAATTCATGCAATGGGAATGAGAGCGTATTATACGATATTCAAAAGTCACTGTGAAAATATATATAAGCCCAGGAATGTAATTTTGATGACCAATATGGAGGTTTTCACAGGAAAGCAGCATTTGCTGCCGCGCTCGCAGCATGCCGCATTGATAAAGAAAATCTGTGATTGTGTGCAGAACCGGAATGCGGAATTAGAAGAGTATGTTAAAGTGACGAACGAGCGTTTTACGAACTTTAAAAATGATTATTTCACATCGTCGGATAATGCATTAAAGGATATGGGGAAGGGGACGAATGAAAAGATTATAATAAAAATGAACTATATGTTCCGGATGGATATGGACAATGAGTGCATGATCTATCTGAAAAAGTTTATTCAGTACTGCAAGGCGCAGGATATTAAACTTTTATTGTTTATTCCGCCGGCCAATTATGAGTATGCAGAAAAGTTGTGGGGGGATTTATTCAGAGAAAAATATGATAGAAATGTAAAGGTATTGCTGGATATTGCAAAAGAGAACGGCGTGCCGGTAAAGGATTTCAGTTATCGTCTTTTGGCAGAGAAATTTGCAGATATTTGTACGATTGATGAGACATTGAATCAGGATGGCAGGAAAATCATTGCCCGGGAATTAGTGGAAGAAATGAGAAAGGACGGGATGATATAGATGAACAATGTGATTCAGTATTTACTGAACAGTGCGGATACGCATCCAAACAAAGTTGCATTTGTTGATGAACGCAGAAGCATCACCTTTGGGGAGCTGAGAAGAGCAAGTGTATCTGTTGCGATATCGATCCATAAAACCCTGGGTGAACTATATAATCAGCCGATTGCATTGTATATGGAGAAAAGTGTGGAATGCATCATTGCAGCAATGGGTATTGTGTATAGTGGCAATTTTTATACGCCAATAGATAAAAATTCACCTCAGGAGCGGGTGCAGAAAATTTTAAATACATTGGAACCGGTTGCTATCCTATATCATCGTCCGGAAGATTTTTTAGATGGAAAATGGGTCAATCTTTTGTTGGATGAAACGGCAGAAAATGTGGTTGACGAGCAATGGTATAAAAAAAATTGCGATATTGACCCGGTCTATGTTTTATTCACTTCCGGATCTACAGGCACGCCAAAGGGTGTAGTGATAAGCCACAGAGGTGTGATTGATTATGCGGAATGGCTGGCGAAGACATTTCGGTTTAACGATGAGACGGTTTTTGGAAATCAAGCGCCGTTTTATTTTGATAATTCTGTTCTGGATATTTACTCTACCCTGCGGAATTCGGCTGCCATGTATATTATTCCGGAAAGCTATTTTGTCTTTACCGGAAAACTGGTAGATTATCTTCAGAAGAACAAAATAAATACGATTTTCTGGGTGCCGTCTGCGCTTATTACATTCAGCAATTCGGAAGCATTTGAAAAAGCGGAATTTTCGTATCTGGAAAAGATTCTTTTTTGCGGAGAGGTAATGCCGAATAAATGCTTGAATATCCTGCGTCGAAAAATGCCGGATGCGCTCTATGCTAATTTGTACGGACCAACCGAGATTACGGATGTATGTTCTTGCTATATTGTAGACCGGGAATTTGCAGACGACGAGCCACTTCCAATTGGCTTCTCGTGTGAAAATACACAGATTATGGTACTTAATGAGAAAAATCGTCTGGTTGCAGGAAACGAGATCGGAGAATTGTGTGTGAAAGGCTGTTGTCTTTCTATGGGATATTATAAAAATCCGGAAAAATCAATGGAAGCATTTGTGCAAAATCCGTTGAATGACAGGTATGCTGAGCGCATTTATTGCACGGGAGATCTTGTAAAATATAATTCATACGGGGAATTGGTTTATGTCGGAAGAAAAGACTTTCAGATAAAACATCAAGGGCACAGAATCGAACTGGGTGAGATTGAGACGGCTGCGGGTGCAGTTGCCGGTGTAAAAAAAAGCTGTGCATTATATCATGAGGCGCAAAAAAAGATCATTCTTTTCTGCGAAGGGGACAAAGATACAACCACAGAAAAAGAGATTTATAGGGAACTCAAGAAAAAAGTGCCACATTATATGTTACCAGCAAAAATAAATCTGGTAGAGGAACTTCCATTGAATGTAAATGGAAAGATCGATAGAGTGAAGTTGAGAGAGGAATTGTAAGATGGAAGAATACATACAGGTTATCATTGATATTTTAAAAGAAATAAATCCATATGAAGATATTGAGCCAGATACGGATCTTACAGCCGAGGAACTTCTAAGTTCCCTAAATTTAATGTATATGATTACAGAGTTGGAAGATCATTATGATTTTACAATACCAGAAGAAAAAATAAAGCCGGAATACTTTACAACCGTAAAAAAAATTGCAGAGATGGTGCACGAATTAAAGTCAGATGGGTAAGACGGCAGGAGCATGATGGATGAGAAGATATGACGAGCAAAAGGGAGATATATGAGATATGCAAATATAAAATGGCAGGAAACGATACGGGGCAATCGCGCAGCTGTCAATTATGGAGATAATTTACAATTTCTGGCCATTGATGGGCTGTATCGCGAACTGGGAATCCAGGATATTAGTTATCTGAATATGCATGAGGTAATGTCCTATCGTGGAGAATCACTGGTTTTGCCATTGAATTGGACCATTTTTGACGCGAATTATATGAAGGGAAACTATTTAAGTATTTCCCCAGATATAAGACCCGTTTTTTTAGGAATGGCGTTGTGCGGTAGGGATGATGAATGTTATTTTAATAAAGAAAACATTGCATACTTAAAAGCGAATGCTCCGATTGGATGTCGGGATGAATACACATATGAAAGATTAAAGAAATACGGAATTGACGCATATGTAAATGGCTGTGTTTCTGTTACGCTGCCGACACGAAAATCCGGCGGAGATAAGGTAATGCTCATAGATGCACCAATTGAATTGGAACGCGACATACAGAAAAATATCGGAACAGACTATGAGTGTCTAAGTCAACAGGCGTATATGGAATTAGAAGATGCCAGGAAATATTTACCTCAAATTGTAAGAAAACATTATGAGTATATCATAGAAAATGCCAGTCTTGTCATTACATCACGTCTTCATATTGCGTCTCCGTGCATAGCAGCAGGTATCCCGGTCATATTTGCGCGTAAGGAGATTGATTTCAGGTTCAGCTGGTTGGATAAGTTTATAAGACTATATGCAAAAGATGAATTCGGCAGGATTGCTTGGAATCCCCGGACACTTTGCGTTGAAGATGTAAAGCAGATGATAAGACAAAACGATATGGATCGGATCTTAGGAAAACACACAGAACGGGGAAACGAAAAGATACACAGATATTTTCTTGACCGGGAACGGCATGCATATGGTTCGTTTCAGAAAAGTCTGGCAGATATTGATCTGATAAAAAATTATCTTTGTGAAGAGTGGGAAAATAAGAGCGATATCGAGTATGTGGTGTGGGGATTAAATGATACTGCAAAAGAGGTATGCTACTATATCGAGCAGAAATTTCCGTGTGCAAAACGGGTAGGAATTATTGATGATTACAGTGAGGAAACATTCGAAGGAGTGCAATGTAAAAAGCATACACAATTACCAGTTGACGAGAAGTGCTATGTATTAGTGACTGCAGTGGCGGCTTCAAACGCGGCGTATAATTATTTTAAAACAAAGGAGCGTCTGTTCCTGTTAGGGGATATTTTTATCAGGGACAGTAGCAGTCAGTAGTTTGGGAGGAAAATTATTATGGAAAAAATAGTAAAGATGATAAATGGAACAATACATACTTCTGGGTGCACGCTGTGCTGTGAATATTGTTATCTGGCGCAGGCGGGCTACCAGAATGATAAAGAAGTTTTTGCATTAAGATATCCGCTAGATACAATTCTTGAGGCGTGTTCTAAGAAACGGTTAGGTGGAGTATGCTTTATACAGATTATCGGAGATGGGGAGACATTATTGCCCAAGGATGCAGTGTCGCTGATTCTTGGGCTGCTAAGGGAAGGACACTATGTCCAGATCATAACAAATGGAACGCTTACAGAAAGACTTCATGAGTTGGTGGAGGGGGCGAAACAAGAGGGAGCAGCAGAACGTTTGTTGATTTCGTTTTCACTGCATTTTATAGAGTTAGAGAGGGGAAACTGGCTGAAAATATATGCAGATAATATCAAGTATGTGAGAGAAAACGGCATCTCGTTCCGGGTATCCATGGTCTGCAGCGATGCAGATATTGAGGCGGAAGACCGCATACATACATTTTGTGAAAATGAACTGAATGGAATTGCACTAGGGATAGGAAGTGCAAAAAAATATAATGAGATAACGGGAAATATTGAAGGTTTGTGGTCGAAATACAATAAAAAAGAGTATTATGAAAAAGTAATGTCAATATTTCCGTCCTATAATCTGGAATACATACAGGATTTGGATGAAATAGATAATCATAAATTCTGTTATGCGGGAAGCTGGTATTTTCAGCTGGATTTTACAACGGGTACGTATTCACAGTGTTTGCAAAATGCTGGACCAGTACACAATTTTTTTGAAAATATGGAAGAAGGCTTGCTGTTAGAGCCGGTTGGAACTGGATGCCGGGCATCATGGTGCTGGTGCGGATGGTCAAAAAAGTTAAATTTAATACCAAATGAATGCAGATACGTTACGGATATAGAGGAAATGGCGGCGGCACCCGAGAATAAATATATAACCAAAGAATGTCTGGAAGCAGGATTTGCAGATCTGGCAAGCAGTAATTTTCAATTGTCAGCGGAAGAGAAGGAACAGCATACGAAGAAACGGGTAATGCAGCAGTACTTTGCGAAACAGATCGAACTGCTTCGATTTGATTTTAAAGAAGAGAAGTATGAAGCTTTTATAAAAAAGGCGGAAAAATTATTAGAAGCGGATTTAAATCCGCGATTGGTCGATGTCGTGTGGCTTGTTGTAAGGTATGGATATGCACTGATACGAAGAGATCAGCTTTTGCGGGCGCTTGATCTGGAGTCATGTTGGGATGATTTGGCGTACAATGCCGATTACTGCTATGTAATGGGGCTGATTTATATGAAGAATGATATGATAGAAAAGGCGGTAACTGCATTTTTGGAGGCAACCCAAAAGACTTTTGCAATGGATAAGGGCGTTAACGATTATCTGGCGTATTATAATTTGGGAGTTATTTACGAATGTATCGGGCAAAGTGAAGAGGCAAAAAGGTATTACGTGAAGTGCGAAGGATATGAGCCGGCAAAGCAGCGCCTTGAAGCGTTGGGGGTGTAGGCACCGGAGAAGAAAGAGGATTGAGAGGAAACAAGATGGTTACAATATATACGCAGGCATACAATGTAGAACCATATATAGAGCAATGCATCAAAAGTGTTCTTTCACAGACGTACCGCAATTTTGAATGGCTTCTTATCGAAAATGGTTCAACAGACGGGACAAGAGCGATTATACAAAAATATGAGCAGTTAGATGATAGAATAAAGGTTGAGTACTTTGAGAAAAATCAGACAGGTTTTGCAAATGACTATATAGTGCAAAAGGCAAGAGGGGAATATATTGTAAAGTTGGATAGTGATGATTGGATAGACATGGATTATCTTGAAGTGTTATTAGAATCATTAGAGAATGAGAAGGCAGATCTGGCGATATGTGGTTGGATGAAATATGATGAGGAAACGGGAAAGGAATTCTTTGATAAATATCAGCAATTAGATGGTGTCTATTATATACAGGATATAAAAAAACTCTATGTAGAAATGTGGTCTTATACGAGAAACTATTGGGGAAAAATGTTACGAAAAAAGATTTTTGATATAGTAGCTGGCAAAATGGAGACCATGGATGCGAGGCTTAAAGAGAGCGGCTATTTTGGAGGGGATACGATATTCGTGCTGCGCTATTTGGAAGAATGCAAAAAAATGGTATTTGTGAACAAAAGATTGTACCACTACCGGGTTTGTGCAAAAAACTATGCTGTTAATACCACCATAGGAATAGACAGAGTTTCTGGCTATGTTACATTGCGAGAAATAGACAGGGAATTTTTGAGAAAATGCAAGATAGATACAAAAGAAAATCAAATACTTGTAGATATATCGTTTTGGGAGTACATAGGGCAGTTATTAAAATATGTGATTCAGCAAAATCGTGCGACAACACAACGGCTACGGGAAGTAAGTGAGATATGTGCAGATTTTCGCGTTAGACAGATTGGGCGCGAGACATACACTTCAAAAGTGCGCACAGTTCTAACTCCTTACATTGCGTGGTGTTATATGAATATGGAAGCGGGAGACAGTGTGTATTTAAAAGATATGCTGATTTTACTGGAACCGAGTTTATTTGAAAATATTTCTGATGTAGCATATGAATGGTTATTGAAAAACCAGATACTGATGTCTTATATCATTATGGGTGAATATGTGAACGCTCGGGAATATATGAAACAAATTAGTACAGGAGATAATGAAAGCATTATTACAGAATTGTTAAAAGGATTAACGTAAAGAACTCGTATGAGAAACAGGCGACATTATGGAAGGAAACGAAAATGGTACGTTTGATTGATTGCGAAGTATATGCTGTTGAAAGCGTAGATATAACAAGGCTGGGTTTATTAAGTTTTTTTTGTAATAACCATACGGATGAACTTGTAGCTGTTTATTCAGGGGGAAAGTACGAAGGGGTTATTAGTTATTCTTATTTATTAAACTGTGCAAGTGATAATATAGACGATGCGATTATAAAAGAAAAATATATTTGTAAAGCCAATAATGCCAGTATGTTCACTGACTTGTCGCGACAATTTAAAGAATGTGGAAAGCCGTTAATAACTATTTTAGATGAATATGGGCAGATATTATATTTTGCATTTTGGGATGAATCGTATGAGTATGAAAGTATAGAATTGGTATTGAGAAAGTTGGAGACAAATAGAGGGGAACAAGAGTTTTTTGTAAATGACATATATCCGAATGTTAAAAAAGTACGGATCGAGAATTTAAACGAATATGCATTTCGATTTTATAAGATTTTGAAACAGAGGAAATTCCCAGTAGAAGTATGCGGAGAAAAATGGAAAGTATTTTTTCCCGATATATATACAGAGCAAACGGACATGATTCCGGATAATAATGTATTAAAAATTTATGCGGATGGTGTGGCTGCAACTGGTATGAGTACAGCCATAGATATAAGAAAGCAGTGGGATTGCGTTATAGCAATGGAGCTAATGATGCACAATTATATTACTGAGAAATATCGAGAATATTTTGAAAGTATTGGCGTGAAGTGTTTGACAGCATATTTCCCACTTGAAGCACCAAACAGCACTGCGGATGAAGTTTATCGCCATCAGGCACGGGTAAGACCTGCAAAAACCGGGTGGGGAGGGGGAATCGGTCTGCCTATAAAACAAATGGAACAGGTATATGGAGGGAAAATAGATGAGAAGAAATGGAATGAACTTGTTGCAGAGAGGGAAAAAGATTCGAGATATGTACATGGAATAGAAGAAAAAATATGTTATGGAACAGCAAAAAATAGACTATATTTGATAGGCCCGTGTATTGTATATGGACTATCTGTCCCTTCCTTGAATGAATCTTTAGGAGCATGCATAAATGAAAAAATAAGACAGATATCAGATGAATATGCGGTAGAAGGGAGATATTGCGGACACGTTCAGTCTGTAGAATATGAAAATACGTTAAAATCATTGTCAATAACAGAAAATGATATAGTTGTTTTGATTGATCAGTGGTATGGGTTATATAAAAAGCAAACGAAAGACATTATTGTGGAAGACATTTTAGAAAAAAGAAAATGTGATTGGTTTTATGATTGTCCAATACATACGAATTATATTGGAAATGAGGAAATAAGTAAAGTAATTTGTAAAGAATACTTAGCCCCAATTATGGCGGAGCAGAAAGATAATCCACAATATTTACAGGTCGGAAAGCCATTTTTGAGCAATGAGGCAGAAAAAACGATAGATACCTATATTGAACAAGTCCGCGGTGCAAGAGTTGAAGATAGTGTGAAAATAGGTTCTATTGTTATGAACTGCAATCCAATGACAAATGGACATTTATATTTAATCAATACGGTGAGATCGAAGGTAGACTTATTATATATATTTGTCGTGGAAGAAGACAAATCGTTTTTCAGCTTTACTGATCGCCTGCGTATGGTAAAGAAAGAAACGGAATGCATGGAAAATGTAAAGGTGGTTCCTTCGGGTAAATTTGTATTATCGTATATTACAATGCCATTGTATTTTGAGAAAGAAGAAAAAAAGTCGGCAGTTTTGGATGCTATGGCAGATTTAAAGATATTTGGCTCATATATTGCTCCTAAACTAGGAATTTCGGTTCGCTTTGTCGGAGAAGAGCCAATGGATTTTGTAACCAGACAATATAATAATAGAATGAAGGATATATTGCCCCAATATGGGATTGAAGTAGTTGAAGTTCCAAGATTTCAACAGGAAGGCAGAGTGGTAAGTGCTTCACTTGTAAGAAAGAATTTAAAAGAAGGAAAAATGGATATAGTGAAAGAATTAGTGCCATCAAGTGTGTATTCGTATCTAAATGAAAAATTTGGAACTGGGATATAATGTTGTCTGCGGTTAGGCAAGGATTGGTATGGAGAGATAGGTGTGATTTCTACATATGTTTTGAAGATTATCACATAAATGCTGAAACTGGATTAGAGATATTGGATCAAAAGCAACAGGAAGAGCATATGGGGAAGTGGCATTTGAGATAAACTCTGAGATAGCCGGCAGCAGAACAGCTGGAGGGGATGCTTATAACAAACCACCAGTTGAAGTGGCTGTTGAGGGCGTAGTATTTGTCAGCGACAGGAATGACATTAGAAGCTTTTGGGAGTGTGGAGAAATCTGTGTAGTAGTTGAAAAACGGCGCTTGTATTGGCGGCAGAAAGGCGAATGGTATATGAAAAAAAATGTGCTGCTTTTTTCACATCAGCTGAAAGTAGGCGGGGCGCCGGCTGTCTTATGTGAAATGGGAAAAATTCTGTGTAAAATGTACAATGTGGTTGTATTGTCTCCGGCAGATGGAGTGATGCGTCGTGAATTTGAACAAAATGGAATGGAAGTTATTATAAGCGGGGAAATAACGGACGACCTTAGACAAATAATTGTTCAGGAGTTTGATTTTGCAGTGGCGAATACGACATTGGCACTTCCTTTTGTGATAAAGTTGATGGATCAGATGCAAATTTACTGGTGGATACATGAAAGTTCATTGGTGTATGACGGACGGCAGGGGATGAAAGAGTATTACCAGTTTGCTGCGGAATATGCAAAAATTTTTGCGGCAGGACATGTGGCGGCAGCAAACTTTTATCATTTTTACGGGATAAAAACGCAAATATTAGAGTTTGGTCTGGAAGACAGTTACATACCACAGCACGAGTGCAAAAAACATGATGAAATTAACATTATCTGCCCTTCGACAATTTGTGAATTAAAAGGACAGGATCTGCTTGTACAGGCGATTGTAAAAATGAAGCCTGAATTAAGGGGAAAATGTAGATTCATATTTTTGGGAGAATTAAGGACAGATAACGCCAGAGAATATGAAATGGTAAAAAAACTAAACGATGAGTATGAAAATGTAGAACTTTATCCTCTGCAGGAGAGGAAAAAATTGTTGGAGCTATATTATGATGTGGATGTTGTGGTGGCACCTTCACGAGAGGATGCAACCCCCGCAACAATTGTAGAAGGACTCATGTATCATAAAATCTGCCTTTGCTCCAGTGGAACAGGTGTGTCCCGCTATTTGAAGGATGGATGGAATGGGTATGTGTTTGAAAATAGAAATGAAGACGACTTGAAAAATAAACTTGAGTATATTGTCTGTAATTATAAGGAACAGGAACAGGTGAGAGAGCGCGGGAGAGAAGTTTACGATACCATTTATAGCTATGATATTTTTGAGAGAAATGTTTTGAACAGGATTGGAAAATAAGATGGAAAAGAGGAAACATGGAGGTTACAGATGATACGTGACAGTTATTTAAAACAAATCGTAGAATTGCTTGACAATATAAGATTTTCCGGAGAGAACGGTCTGGATAATACAAGCTACACCGAAAGCATGGAGCTGCTTACGAGACAGTTTGAGAAGGTCAGAGCGGGCAAAGGTCGGGTCTTTTTTATCGGCAATGGAGGAAGCGCTGCGATTGCAAGCCATATGACGGCGGACTTTATGAAAAACGGAGACATGAGAACATATAGCTTGTACGATAATGCGGTTCTTACCTGCCTTGGAAATGACTATGGCTATGAACATGTATTTTCCAAGCAACTGGAATCGCTGATCGAGGAGGGGGATCTGTTGGTGTGCATCAGCAGCTCCGGGAATTCCGAAAACATAATAAGAGCAATTAAAACGGCAAAAGAACATGGGGCATATGTGATTACCTTTACTGGGTTTGATGCGGATAATAAAGCGAGGGCGATGGGAAATTTTAATGTGCATGTACCGGTCAGACAATATGGGATGGTAGAATCCATTCACAATATGATGCTTCAGCAGATTGTGGACATGCTACATGAAAATAAAAAGTAACGTGTATGATTGTGTATGGTGGAATACGATCCGGAAAATGAAAGGAATCCCACATGAACCTATCCATCTGTATCATTACAAAAAACGAAGAACAGAATATCGACCGATGCTTAAAGGCGCTTGCTCCGTACGGTCTGGAGACGATTGTGGTGGATACCGGATCGACGGACCGCTCGAAACAGATTGCGGCGCGTTACACGGACAGGCTGTATGATTTCCCGTGGTGCGACGATTTTTCGGCGGCAAAGAATTTTGCGATAGAAAAGGCTTCACATTCCTATGTACTGGTTTTGGACAGCGACGAGTTTGTAGAGCAGCTGGATCTGTCCGCGCTGGAAAAACAGATTGCCGCGCATCCGGGGGCGGTCGGCCGGATCCGCAGGCGGAATGTGTTTCACAGAAACGGGGAGGAGCAGGAGAACCGGGAGTGGATCAACCGCATATTCGCAAAAGAATATTTTCACTACGAGGGCAGGATCCATGAGCAGGTGACGCCACTGCGTGGCGCAGAGAGCGGTTATCGGACGTATGAGACGCCGGTTGTGATCTTGCACACCGGATACGATCTGCCAGAGCAGCAGAAAAAGGAAAAGGCGGAGCGCAACATCCGCCTGCTGGAGCAGGAATTAAAGCAGCTGGGCTGGGATGGAAATGCCGGGGCAAAAGACGGCGTCGCAAAGGCAGAGACAGCCGGAACAGATGCGAATGCTCGTTGGAGCGGGCAGATTCCGTATCTTCTGTATCAGCTTGGCAAGAGCTATTACATGATGGGAGAATACGGCGCGGCGTGCGGCTGGTTCGCGCAGGGGCTTTCGTTTGACCTAAATCCTGCACTGGAATACGTGATTGACATGGTGGAGACGTACGGATATGCGTTAATCAACAGCGGGCAGGAGCAGACGGCACTGTTTTTTGAGAATATCTATGACGAATTTGGAAAAAGTGCGGATTTTCAGTTCCTGATGGGATTGATTTACATGAAAAACGCACGGTTCACAGAGGCGGTGCGCGAATTTGAGAAAGCGGCCGGGCATGCAGAGTGCCGGGCACAGGGAGTGAATTCCTATCGGGCAGACTATAACATCGGCGTCATCTACGAGTGCCTCGGGAAAAAGGAAGAGGCGCTTGCCTATTACCGGAAGTGCGGCGGCTATGCGCCGGCAGAGGAGCGGATACGCGAGCTGGGGCGGAGGTAGAAGAAAAAGCTATGACAACGAGAGAAGAAGCATTGGAATACGGAATGTCATTTCCGGATGTCTATGTGGATACACCGTTTCACGATCCAAACTGGGTGCTGGTGCGTTCCCGGAAAAATAAGCGGGCATTTCTCTGGACTTATGAATATCAGGGACAGATGCGGATTAATGTCAAGGCAGATCCGGAGTGGATTGATTTCTGGCGGAAAGCGTACGAAGCAGTCATTCCGGGTTATCATCAGAACAAAAAGCACTGGAATACGGTCATCCTTGACGGCAGTGTGCCGGATGGAGATGTAAAGCGGATGATAGCGGAAAGCTACGATCTGGTTAGGTAAGGGTAGTGTCGTGCTCGTGCCTGGATATATGAGGGGATGCAAATAGAGTTGTATTTGAGGCTACAGTTGGATTTCTACTATGTTTGACAGGGATCGAGGCGTTAAGTGTAATGGGACTGGCATTACTGGCAGTGGGGATTTTATCCGGTTTAAAGGCTTATATGCAGAGCGTAGGAAAAGCAGCACTTCAGGCTATTCTGGGAGCAGGTACATCGGAGGTTGTGAAAGAGTTATTGACTCTGGTGCTGCGGAAAGGATGATAGCGATATCGAAAATGCTTAAAAGAAGATGGCAGGGACAACGGGAACCCTGCCATTTTATTCGTGAATATTTTGGACAGATAGATCGGGTTTATAATTTACATAACAGATCCGGGGTGGAAGCCTACATTAAATCCTTGCATGTGATATAAGGATAAGAACATATAAGGAAATAACTGGGAAGTAACTGGGAAATGACGTTGCAATTTCCCACCCACGGGCTTATAATTGGGGCAGTTAGGGGAGGGCATGCAATGCAATATATGACATCCAGACAGAAAGCTACAGAATGGTCTGTCACGAAGCGTATGGTAAATTACTGGTGCGCAAACGGGCAGATTGAAGGTGCATACAAAGAAGGCAGCCGCTGGTGGATTCCAGTGGATGTAGAACGTCCTGGAGAAGAGGAGTGTTTGCGGCGCATGAGAGCGTACACCGTTCGGATTACAGGCAAGAAGAGCGTTGCGGTTGGCATTCAGGATTTTGAGGCGTTAAGACGTGATCAGATGTTTTATGTAGACAAGACGGATTTTATTCGGCAGTGGTGGGAATCTGGCGAGACGACTACGCTGATTACACGCCCCAGACGTTTTGGCAAGACGTTGAATCTGAGCATGCTGAACTGCTTTTTTTCCGTGTTCTATGAAAATCGTGCGGATTTATTTGAGGGGTTGAAGGTTTGGGAAGAGAAAAGCTATCACAAGCTGCAAGGGCGTTTCCCCGTTATATTTCTGTCATTTGCAGGTGTTAAGGGGACAACGTTTGAGGCGGTGCTTCGGCAGATAAATTATGGTATTATAGAGGTATATCGCCGCTTTGAGCGGATACTTGACATGTCGCGGTTCACGGAAAGGGAACGACAGGATTTTGGCAGAATATCATGGGACATGGATGCGTCCACGGCTGCGCAGTCCGTACGGCTTCTGACGGATTTGCTCTATGTGTATTATGGGCATAAGCCCATTATTTTACTGGATGAATATGATACTCCGCTTCAGGAAGCTTACTTTAATAGCTTTTGGGATGAGATGGTTTCTTTTGTGGGGGCTTTTTTTAATAATTCCTTTAAAACGAATCCATCGCTGGGGAGAGCATTGCTGACGGGCATTACCAGAATATGCAAGGAATCTATCTTCTCCGACCTCAATAATATAGATGTGGTCACACAAACGAGTACGAAATATGAGACGGCATTTGGCTTTACGGAAGAAGAGGTAAAGGTGGGACTTGCCAGAGTAGGTCTGCTCGATTACAGGGAAAAAGTAAAAGAATGGTATGACGGATTTACATTTGGACAGCGCAGGGATATGTATAATCCGTGGTCGATCACAAAGTTTATCGATGCAGAGGGGATCTTTGATACTTATTGGGCGAATACAAGTAATAATAAACTGGTGAGCTCGTTAATCCGAAAGTCTTCAAAGAATATGAAGATGGCGATGGAACAGCTTCTTGAAGGAGAGATGTTACATGTGGAGATGGACGAGCAACTGGACTTTGCACAATTGGAATATCGGGAATCGGCTATTTTCAGCCTTCTATATGCGACGGGGTATTTACGCGTAAACCAAAAGAACGATCAGGAATATGTGCTGATGCTGACGAACAAAGAAGTGAAGATTGTGTTTCGGCGCATTATACGGGAATGGTTTAACGATATGGATACTGGCTATGGAGATTTCAGAAGAGCGTTGCTGCATGATAATATAGAAGAGATGAACTACTATATGAATATGGTCACGCTATCCACCTTCAGTTACTTTGACACAGGCACAGGGCGTGGTAATATTGATGAGACAGAGCGCTTTTACCATGGCTTTGTGCTTGGATTGCTGGCAGATTTATCAGATCAGTTTTCAATACGGTCAAACAGGGAGAGTGGTCTGGGAAGATATGACATTATTCTCCGCGCGCGGGAAGAAAACGGCAATTCTTACATTATGGAATTTAAGGTTTTTGACCGGGAGAGAGACGAAAATATGAAAGCGTGCGTTGCAAGGGCGTTGCAGCAGATAGAAGAGAAACAATATGAGACAGAGCTTGTGGCAGACGGAATTGCGAGGGAGCGGATCAGAAAATATGGATTTGCATTTGACGGAAAAAAGGTTCTGATCGGTTCATAGAAGGAGAGTATCTTGAAGCATACCATTATTTATTTTATCGGTGTATACGACACACTTGATTTATTTACCGGAAAATTGCGGGAAGCTTTTGAGACGATGGGCTATGCGTCCTTTGTGTATGACGCGCGGCTGCCGCAGAGCAAGGATGCACTGCTTTCTGTGCTTGCGGAGAGCAGTTCGCCGGAGCGTGAATTTTCATGTGTGACATTTAATAATCTGGGATACAATCTGGATATGGAGGTGCCTGCGCCGGCACAGAGCGTACGGGAGAACGATGCGTGTATACAAAAGGGTGGGACCAGAAATGTCTGGGAATATTACGGCATCCCGTATCTCAACATTCTGATGGATCATCCGTTTCACTATGAGAAGCCGCTGCGCCTGGCGCCGGAGACGTCGGTTGTGCTCTGCACAGACCGGAATCACGTAAAATATATCCGCAGATATTTTAAAAATATCCATCAGGTGGATTTTCTTCCGCATGCGGGAGTGGAGCTGGGAAGCCGGCACAAGCCGCTTGCGGAGAGAGGGATTGACGTTCTGTATGCCGGAGCGCTTCCGATTTATACGGTGGCAAAAATGATACCGGATCTGTCTTCCATCCCGGAAGTGGACGGACAGCTGATGGCGGGGGATGTGCTGGCGGAATTGGTGCACCATCCGGACCGGACGACGGAGGAAGTCATTGAAGAGTATCTTAAAGACCGGCGAAGCGATATCCCGGACAAGCGCGTGCAGGAGATCATTGTGCAGATGCGTTTTATCGACTCCTACGCCACTTCGTTTTTCAGGGAGCAGGCGGTGCGTATTCTGGTGGAAAACGGAATCCGGGTCACGGCGTACGGTACGGGATGGGATCAGTGCGAGTGGAGCGGCAGCCCGTATCTTGATTACCGTGGAAAAGTTCTTGCGCCGGAGATCCTTCCGTCTATGAACGATGCCAAAATTGTGTTGAACACGATGACCTGGTTTAAGGCAGGAGCGCACGATCGGATTTTTAATGGAATGCTGGCGAAAGCGGTGGTGGTAACCGACGATTCTACCTATCTGCGCCGCGAATTTACCGATGGCAGGGAACTTGTGATGTTCCGGCGGCAGGAGCTTGGAACACTGCCGGAGAGGGTGTTTGATCTGTTTGGACATCTGGAGCGGGCACAGGAGATTGCAGATTGTGGATATGCTGCGGCGAGAGACGGTCATACGTGGAAAAGCCGTGCGGAGTATCTGAAGGAGTGCTTTCTGACCTGACGAATGCACATGGGCGAAGATGGGAGCGGTAAATGTAAGCTTCTGCGCGCGGTAAGGCGAACAAAGGCGGTAAGTCTCTGCGCGCAGTACTGCAAAGAAGGCAATATATAGGATAGAGGAATGGACAGCTATGCACATATTGATGTACCGATGGAAAGCATATAATTACAGAGACATTGAGCAGACTTTTTTGCTGCTTGGACATACGGTGGACAATATCGAACAGGAACTCGGAAGCTATGACGTAAGTCCTGAATTTGAGCGGGTGATCGAGGAGAAGATCCGGGGGACGCATTATGATATGGTATTTACGGTGAACTATTTCCCATTGATCTCGAATGTATGTGAGCGCACAGGCGTGAAATATGTTTCCTGGACATGCGACAATCCGCTGATCAGTATGTACCATGAATCGGTGTTCCACGCCTGCAATTACATTTTTACGTTTGATAAGACGAATTACCTGGAGTTCCGCGGGATGGGCGTAAAACATATCTGGTATCTCCCGCTGGCGGTAGATACGGAGCGGATGGATGCGCTGCTCGGGGCGCCGGAAGAGGCGGGAAGATGGAAAGCCGCACAGGATCCGGAGATGCGGAAATACCGCGGAGATGTGGCGTTTGTGGGAAGCCTTTATGAACGCAATTCCTATGACAAGATCAAAAACAGGCTGCCGGAGTATTTAAGGGGATATTTTGACGCTGTTATGGAAGCGCAGCTTAATATCAGCGGAGCGAATATCGTGGAGCCGATGCTGACTACGAACATTCTCGAACAGTTGCAGGAATATTTTCAACTGGAAAAATCCGAGGGATCTTTTTCGGATCTGGGGCTGATTTTCCAGACGACCGTGCTTGGATTCAAGATTGCAGAGATCGAGCGGAGAAGAGCGCTGATTGAGCTGTCAAAGCATTACAGGGTCAATGTTTACAGCAACAGCGATGTCAGTGATCTGCTGCGGATTCAGTATTGCGGGTCAGTGGACTACTGGAGCGAGATGCCGAAGGTTTTCCGCATGTCGAAGATCAACCTGAACTTTACGATACCGAACATCAAGAGCGGTATCCCGCTGCGTATCTGGGATGTGCTTGGCTGTGGGGGCTTCCTTCTGACGAACTACCAGGCAGAGATTCCGTACTATTTTAAGGAGGGGGAAGATCTCGTCTGCTTCGACAGTCTGGAAGACCTGTGTGAAAAGGTGGGATACTATCTGGAGCACGAGGAGGAGCGTAAGCGGATTGCATGGAACGGGTACCGCAAGGTGCGGGAGAAGCACTCTTATATAGAAAGAATCCGTACCATTTTAGATACGGTTGCATGTGAAGACGCAAAATAAAAAGGTGGCGGCGCACTGCCGGACCGCTGTGAACAAAAGGAATTGCCGCAATAAGCATATCGTGCTTTGGGCTGATAAGTAATATTATAAGAAACAGATACTTAAAAGTTCCAGATAACCATGCGGCGGCAAATTCTGATCGCAAAATCCGGTATTTCTAACCATGCCGCAGCTGGCATCCGTGATGATCCGTGT
>OGFF01000241.1_pt1 | contig 83512 bp, 70 predicted proteins | sample 1570751 | NCBI WGS metagenome assembly OGFF01 (sample SAMEA2581951, study PRJEB24529) | metagenome | biome: Human gut stool | place: China | collected 2011 | reverse complement strand
CTTAAAATCCTGCGGGACTTATACTCCCATACGGGTTCGATTCCCGTTGCCGGCACTAAACACGAAAGTGTTTAGGAAGTACGTGTAGCTCAGCTGGATAGAGCGTCTGGCTACGGACCAGAAGGTCGCGAGTTCGAATCTTGTCACGTACATTTTAATGCATTTATGCAAAAGTTGAGTTGAAATGAAAAGGCTCTAGGATATATGTCCTAGAGCCTTTTTTCTGAATTTATACGGCGTTTTTTACTTGGCAGATTGCAAAAAATGATTTATAGTATAATTTTGAAGAAGTATTAAATTTGGAGGTATATATGAAAAAGAATATAGCAAGGATATTATTGTACATAATATGTGCAGTACTTGTTGTTTTTTATATTATGGTATTGTGGTGGGGCAAAAATCCTAAAGTCGGAATAGAATACAGGATGTATTATCTGACACATGAACTTACTGACTGGCCAGGATATGGCAATCTTAAGTATAAATATGGAACAAAAGAAATCTGTACAGAGTATAAAGACCGTAATGGAAATGAATTACATAATGTATGTAGCAGAAAAGGTCAGGGGTGGCAGAAATCAAAAAGATACGAAGGAACTAAAAATACAGCGAAGGATTCATATATATATTACATCCCAGAGGAATCATCTGATGAAATATATCTTGTATGTGATATAACAGAATACAATACAGAATCATCAGATGGAAAAGGAATTGAAGTATATGTGAATGATAAGCTTATTGGAAATATAGACAATAAAGGTGTTACAAAACTAAAGGTAGGTAATATCAGCGCAGATGAACTTCTTACAGTCAGGTTTCATGCTGATTATGCAGAATATACTCTTTATAGTATAAGCCTTGATAAAGCATAGGCTGAAACTTAAATCCAAATTATAATAAATTTTATATAGGTGTGTAGAAAGGTAGAATTATATGAAAAAATCAGGATTTAAATCATTATTACAGAGAATAAAACCATATGCGATACCGGGAATTATAACAGGACTGGTTATGGTTGCAATACTTATACTTAAAGGTATATGGCCATTTGGAAGCAGCAGAATAGATTATTTTGATAACATGCAGCAGGTAGCTCCCCTTTATGCTCATTTGTGGGATTTCATGCATGGTAAGGCTTCAATATGGTTTGACTGGTACACAGGTCTTGGAACAAATGTGTCAATGAGTATATCAGCTTTTTCAATGATTTCACCATTTAACCTGTTGTTATATTTTGTTCCGAGAGATTATATATTGGAAAGCATATCTATACTTACACTTGTTAAGATGATATTTATGTCAGTTGCAATGTATGCTCTTATTAATAAGAGATATAATAATCTGGTATATGGTTTAAAAGTTGCATTTTCATGTATGTATGCATTCTGTGGTTATGTAATTCTGTATGGTTCATGTTTTACACCATGGATGGATATAGTTGCAATTTTTCCTCTTATTATAATGGCATATGACAGAATGCTTGAGACAGGAAAGAAAATGTTTTATATATGCATGATTGCGCTGAGTTTTATAATTAATTATTACTTAAGTGCAATGGCACTGATATATATATTCCTTATCTGTGGAATAAGAATGGTTGTTATGCAGGATAAAAAGCAGTGGAAGGAAACTGCATGGAATATTGGTATAGGAACAGCAGCAGGAATTGGACTGGCTGCATTTGTGCTTGTGCCTGTATTTGCCCAGTTGTCATCTTCACAGAGAGGTGGAGCATCTAAGGGAATATTATCACAGTATGCAGGCTGGATAACAAGTTCGATTGTGACTGATGGGGCAATGGCTGCGCTTCAGCGTTGGATGATGCTTTATGGTCTTGCATTTGTAATAGCAGTAATAATTATTGGTATAATAAAATATAAAACGGACAGAAGACAGCTTATATATACAATATCAATGCTTGTTGTGGCATTAGGTCCAGTACTTATGGAAGGTACTAACCTTATGTGGCATTTTGGCTCATATAATGGATATACATTAAGAAATGGATTTGTAATAGCATTTACACTAATATGTATTGCTGCAGAAATGTCTGAGAAGATGTTTGAAAATGTATCATTAAAAGGACCATTTTATATTAAGCAGGCAGCCATTGTGGTTGTTCTTGGAGCAATATATGTGATGATATATAATATACTGCCTGTTAATAATGAAATGCTTGCAACTGCTTTCTTTGTGACAGTATTTGCTGTTATATTTGTTGTATATATGTTAATGCTTTTAAGAAAGAAGAATGAATTTAACTGTAAATCTGTTCTTTTCCTTGTTGCACTTGAACTTTTTATTGGGGCTTATGCACTTATAGGACCACCAAAGTTTTATACATATGAAGATTATCAGATCGGAGATTATGTACAGTACGCTAATAATGTATCAGATACCCTTGATATAGCCGAATCTGCGACTGACAGAATTGTGAATCCTGATATAAGTCTTAATGCCAACTATCCTCTTATATTAAGAAGAGGTGCATTGTCAAGCTTTACAGCGGCTCTTCAGGATGATACACAAAGCTATGCTAAAAGATGGGGGTATTCAAAGTATTTCCTCTGGCTGTTAGATTCAGGTGGAACAGTATTTACTAATTCTATTCTTCATGTAACAGAAGCTGTTAATATCAATGAACTTGACAGTAATCTGTTTACATTGGAAAAGAAAGAGGGAGATTATAACCTGTACAGCACTAATTATAATCTGCCATTTGGATTCTGCATTGATGACAGTTTTAGTAAGCTGGATATGACTAATGTTGACTGGATAACATATCATAACAGATTTTATAAGGCTATGACTGGTGATAGTGAAACATTTGTTACAAGAATATATCCTGAAAGTATTAATACAGGAAATATTAAGACTATGACAATCTCAGTTGACGGCAGAAGTGCATTGTATATGAATATTGCTGATATTAAAAAGCCAAATGCAGATGCAAATGCTTCAGATTTAGAAAGCGGCATGCATGTTTATGTGAATGGTGAGGCTGTACTTGTACCAACTCTGGGAGATGTTAAGAATACAGCATATTTTACAGATTATAACAACAATCTTTTATATCTTGGTATATTTGAAAATGAGGATGTTGTAATCAGGGTTGAGTATGATAATTCAAAATATATGAAACAGAGCAAGGTAACGGTTGGCTGTCTTGATATGGATAAAATGGACAAGCTCTGCAAGAAGTTTTCAGAGTCAGATAAGCAGACAGATGTTTCATATACTAATAATACACTTACAGTTAAGATAAATGGTGATGGAACTAATAATTATGCACTTATTCCGGTAATTCACAGTGATAACTGGAAAGTTACTGTGAATGGCAAGACAGTAAAGACAAAAGAGATTGCCGGATTATTTACCGGAGTGCAGCTTGAGACAGGAGAGAATACAGTTGTCTTTACATTTGTGCCAAAGGGAAAGAATGCAGGAATGATGATTACACTGGTGACTCTTATAATAATAATTGCATGCCTTGTAATTAACCATTTCAGAAAAATAAATGTTCCGGCATGGGCACAGAATGGTGCGAAATATATATATGTTGGTTTATTTGCAATAGTAGTAGTGGCAATGTTTGCTGTTCCTGTAATAACAACTATTCCATCTGCTATTTACCACATAATAGTGAAATGAGGCATTAAATGAGCAGACTAAAAGATAATGAAAATTTTAAGCTGTTGCTTAAGATATTAATAATATTTGCGATATCACGACTGATAATGTTAGTGATGGTGCCTGTATATAATGGAATAATGGGTACACACAGGTCATTTCTCTTTCTTATGAACGAGTGGGACGCCAAGAAATACGCATATATTATCAATAATGGATATACTTACCCTACTGATACGGATCCTCAGGCTAATTGGGCATTTTTCCCTTTGTATGCGCTTGTATGCATGTTTTTTAAGGCAATAACAGGTGGATTAATCAACACATATGTTATTGGAATGATTGTTTCAAATGTATGTATTATTATAGCTGCATTTTTTGCAGTAAGGGGTATTAAAAAGCAGACACATATTAAGGATGGTTATGAACTTCTTATGCCAGTGCTTATGTTTATGGCACCATATACATTTTACAGTGCGTCAGTATATACAGAAGCTATGTTTATAATGTTTATTGTGCTGTTTTTCTACTTTCTGTCAGAAAAGAAATATGTTCTGGCAGGAGTAATGGCAGCGTGTTCAAGTGCAACAAGAATAGTGGGATGTATACTGGTATTTGCACTGGTTGTGCAGTTGTATATAGATATTGAAGGCGATAAGATAAGTCTGGGCTGCATAAAAGACTTTGTTGTAACCATGTTTAAGGATCCAGGTAAAATATTTGCAGTACTAATATGTCCATTTGGGGCGTTCAGCTATATGACATTCCTTAATTTCTTCTGTGGAGATGCATGGGCTTATAAAAATGTGCAGATTGCATGGAGAGATGATGAGTATTTTCCTGTTGTTGGAGTGCTTTGGAAAGCGTGTACAGGGCAGATAGAACCAAGATATACATATATGGGATGGTTTTGTGTAGCAATACTTATTTTGTATGGATATATGTTCTTTAGAAAATATTATGCGATGGCAGTATTTGGGATAATCTCATTACTTGTTCCGCTTACATCACATGTTATGAGTACATGCAGGTTTACATTTGGAACTTATGTGGTATTTGTCGGTATGTATGATATTCTTTCACGATTCAATAAAGTTGTAAGATGGGTGATTACAGGCATACTTGTGATAATTGAAATTTATCTTTTATTCCTGTGGTATAATTCTGACTGCTGGCTTATGTAATAAAACCGGTATGGTAAGGAGAAATGTATGGCAGATATAATATCAGAAATGGACAATATGACAGATGATGAAATTCGTATGCAGATAGCGCTTATTGATAATGTCAACATACCTAACGCAGTTAAAGAGACAGGGCACAGACTTATAAATGTGCTTGCTGATGTTGCCAATGCATTCACGGAGAGCATAGGAATAAAGAATTCTATAGATTATGAGATAAAGAAAGTTTCTGACCTTGTAAGAGACGATACATTAAAATATAAGGCAGTAGACAGAACACAGCTGAAAAAAATGTTATGGGACAGGCTGTGCCTTATGACTCCGGCTATACCTAAGGATGAAGATAATCAGAAAAGTACATTTGAAATAGTGTCAAAGTCAATAATTGATGAGGCGGCATCTGTGTATATGATTAACAAATATATGTCACCGTCTCATAAAATAGAGGAAATAAGCATAAGATATAACAATGCCTTTTTAAGTAATATCATGAGTCAGTTAAGGAATCTTGATGCATTACAGAAAAAGGAGTATGCAGAGCAGATAGGGAGAAGGCTTGGTATGGCATCTATGGATGTCAAGAGACAGGTTCAGAAAACTCTTATGCCAGAGAAATTTAACGGTGAGGGAATCATTGATGCACTGAAGAAACAAAAAAGTACTGCAAAATTGGAAGCTGTTATAAAGCTTCTTGGCTTTGAGGCATTTAAAACGCCAGAAGCAGAGATAAAAACATTTTATCAGGCACTAAAGAGTATGACCAGAATTTCCAAAATGCAGGCTGTCAGGTATGTGTGGAAGATAAGCAGATCGGGTGACAGGAAATTTTATGCACCGGTTGATCTGATGCCATCATATATTCCAGCTGATGAAAAAGCTGCGGCAGATGAGGCTGAAAAAGAATATATGCTTATGTGCCAGCAGGTGGACAAGGCAGGAAAAGAACTGGACAGATGTATTAAGGATGAAGAAAATAAGCTGTCAAGGCTTAATGATATAACAGAAAAATACGAGGCAGCAACATCTAAATATGATGAGATTCAGGGAGAATTCCAGAAGCTTGAAGATGTTAAGGATGATTATATAAAGAACCGGAAGACAGAGGACGAGTCAAAGCGGTATTATGCGGATGTCAATGAAACCAAGAGGGAACTTGACAGAAACAGGGAAGATTGTGAGAAAAAGAAAAAGAAGCTGCATGACATTGAAAGAGAGTATGAGGAATCAAAAAGAAAGACAGAAGAAAAGAGAGAAAATGCATCTAATCTTGAAAATATAGTTAAGGAACAGACATTAAGCAGGGCAAAGGCACTTAAATTAAAATGGTGTGCATTTTTCTTTAAATTCACATTTGAGGATGAGGTTTTTGAGAGTGCAGTCAGGCAATTTAACAGGGAAGAATTAAGAAACATAGAAGAAACCCTTAAGGAAGCCCATGATTCAGCTACAATGCTTGCAGTTGGAGATGAGGGGCAGATAAAAGCGTATACAGGTGGAAAAAGAACAGCAGTAATAAGCTATGAGGAACATAGAATTACAGGAATAGGCTGTATGTAGGAAGGAAAAACAATGTATGATAAAATTATAGACAGACTTGACAGTATAGGGCAATTTGCTTCATCTACAGGAGCACAGCGCGCAGAATTGCTGTTAAAGGATATGGGTAATCCGGAAGAAAAGCTTAATATCATACATGTTGCAGGGACTAATGGTAAGGGTTCAACTTGTGCCTATATAGCACAGATTCTTCAGGAAAATGGTTATAAGACGGGGCTTTTTACATCGCCACATCTTGTTGATGTCCGCGAGAGAATACGAATTAACAATGAAATGATTTCTAAAGATGATTTCGTAAAGGCCTATGAATATGTTGAAGAACATTCCAGCGGTGAGCTTGCATATTTTGATTATCTTTTCGGTATGGCAATGTATTATTATAATATGCAAAATGTTGATTATGTTGTTATGGAAACAGGACTGGGAGGGAGACTTGATGCTACTAATGCAGTAAAAAATCCGCTTATATCAGTTATAACGACAATATCGCTTGAACATACTGCAATACTGGGGGATACAATAGAAAAGATTGCAACGGAGAAAGCCGGAATAATAAAGCCGGGGATACCAGTTGTGTGTAGTGGTGTGGACAGGCAGGCAGCAAATGTAATAAAGAAAATTGCGGATGATAATGGAAGTCCATGCATTGTTATAGATGAGAATACATACGAACTTAAGCAAAATACATATGGTTATATTGATTTTTTAATACATAATGAGTATTATAAGAATGATTGCTTCAGATTGGCTACCAATGCCTTATACCAGATGGAGAATGCAAGTATTGCGCTTACTGTATGTGCAGTTCTTAAAGATTCAGGTGTGAAGCTGGATGACAGACTTACAAAAGAGGCAGTCAGTAAAACTCACTGGGCAGGCAGAATGGAACTGGTTAAGGACAATCTGTATGTTGATGGGGCGCATAATCCTCAGGGAATAAGAAGCTTTGTGGATTCGGTGGACAGTCTTTATGAAAGCGAAAAATTATCTGATGCCACACTGCTTTTTTCAGTGGTGAGTGATAAGAATTATGACCAGATGATAAAGATATTGTGTGAATGTAAACATTTCAAATGTGTATATGTTACAATGACAGGAGGCGTGAGAAGACTTTCGTCAGAGATAATAAAACAGGCATTTGAAGTACATTTACCGGGGATTTCTATAGAAATATTTGACAGTGTGGACGGAGCCGTACATGAATGGGATAATGGACTTATGTTTGCAACGGGTTCGTTATACCTTGTTGGTGATGTTGTCCGTGCATTAGAAAGAAAGGAAAATAATCATGATTAATTTTGATGAAGAGATACAGAAGTTTCAGCCAAGTCTTGAAGTAGAAGATGCTGAGGATGCAATATACAATAACGATGTTCCTGATATCACAGACCTGATATCACAGATACTTGGCGGAAAGAATTCAGATAAATAGTGAGAGGTGGACATTATGAGATGTTTTAAATGTGGATGCCTTCTTTCTGAGAATGATACATGCCCTAAATGTGGTGAGGATGTAAGAGTCTATAAAAAGACGGCCAGAGTATCAGATGCATATTATAATGCAGGATTGTATAAGGCGAGAGTAAGAGATTTAACAGGCGCTGTGGAGAGCCTTAAGATAAGTCTTATGGTTAACAAATATAATACAAATGCAAGAAATCTTCTCGGACTTGTGTACTGCGAGATGGGAGATGTTGTAGAAGCACTCAGCCAGTGGGTTGTGAGCAAGAATTTTGCACCGGAGGATAATGTTGCTGGTGCATATATCAAGAAGATACAGACTAACCAGAACAGATTTGAGATGGTAACAGGCACAATCAAGAAATACAATCTTTCTTTAAAGTATGCCAAAGAAGGTAATCTTGATATGGCTGTTATACAGTTAAAAAAGGTAGTGGCTAATAATCCACAGCTTATAAAGGCACATTTGTTACTGGCACTTATATATATCAAGCAGGATGAACTTACAAGAGCCAGAAAGCTTCTTAATGCTGTTCTTGCAATTGATAAGAATAATACTCTGGCACAGATGTATAAGCAGGAGATAGATGAGAGAATTGCAATCAAGAAAGCAGAGAGTTCATCAGCATTTCTGCCAAAGAGAAAAGAAAAAGATATCGATAAAAAGCCTCTTAGCGGCAATGATGTTATTCTTCCAAGATCATCTTATAAAGAACCAAGTAATGGAGCAATTACAATAATAAATGTGCTTGTTGGTGTTGTTATCGGTGCAGCACTTATATGGTTCCTTATTGTACCAGCAAGAAATAAGGGACTTACACAGGATTATAAAAAGAGCCTTCAGGAATATAGTGAACAGTTGTCATCTGGAAATGTTGAGCTTAATTCAATGCAGAAGGAACTTGAGGATGTAAAAGCACAAAGAGATGCACTTGAGCAGCAGCTGGGTGTAGTTAATGGAACAGAAGGAAGCAACAAGCTGTTAGTATCAGTAATAGAGGCTGCAAGCGATTATATTGCCAATAAGCCTGCTGATGCGGCAGACAAGCTTGTTGATATAGATGTCAGTGCGCTTCCAAGTGATTCAGCCAAAACATTGTATAATACAATTGCGACGGCTACACTTCCGGCAGCAGCGCAGAATTTCTATAATACAGGAATGACAGAGTATTATAAGTCCAACTATGAAGTTGCGGCAGAGAATCTTGTCAAAGCATACAAATGTAATAACAGTGCAGATTCAGCTTACTATGCAGCTAAGTCATATGTAGCCCTTGCAAAGACTGATGATGCAAAGAAATACTATCAGTATATTGTGGACGATTATTCGACAAGCGGATATTATAAAGAAGCAAGCGAGTATGTCAAATCACATTGATGAGGTACTAAAAGATAAGCCCCCGGCAAAGATAATTCTTTGCCGGGGGCTTTGTCGTAAAATCAAGAAAATGTCGGAACAATGAGGAAAGAGGAGATTAGTATGTCAAGACAGGAAATCAAGCAGAATTACCCTGAAAATGATGAGGAAAACTTCAGCATTGCACAGGAAGCACAAGAGGAAGAAACCAAGCATATGGACTATATATACATGGTTAATGGAAATAAGCTGATAATACGCATGAATGCAGAATTAGACCATCATCTTGCAGAAGAAATGCGCCAGGTTATAGATGATGTAATAGACAAAAGAGGCGTAACGCATATAGTGTTTGATTTTACGAAAGTTGATTTCATGGATAGTGCCGGAATAGGGCTTATTATGGGACGTTATAAGAAAGTGATGGATAAGGGAGATATAACGATTGTCGGAGTCCGCGAAAGTGTTAAGAGAATACTTCTTATATCAGGACTTCATAAGATAGTCACTATATATGAACTTAAAGGACAGGAGGCATAAGCATGATAGAGAATAACAATGTTGAATTATTATTTGAAGCTAAATCAGAAAATGAAGCATTTGCAAGGGTTGTGGCAGCAGCCTTTGTTACATATCTTGATCCTACAATGGAGGAACTTCAGGACATAAAGACAGCAGTTTCCGAGGCTGTAACTAATGCAATTGTCCATGGATATGATAATGGACCGGGAAAGGTAAGAATGAGACTTAAAGGCATACAGAATCAGGTAATAATTGAGGTGCATGATGACGGTCTTGGGATGGAAAATGTGGCAAAAGCAATGGAACCTTTGTATACTACCAAGCCGGAACAGGAACGTTCAGGAATGGGATTTTCGTTTATGGAAGCATTTATGGATGATTTAAGAGTTGCGTCAGCACCGGGTAAGGGAACAACAGTGCTTATGAGAAAGAAAATAGGGGAATAATTGATAGGATGTGATGCTATGGATCAGACTAAGGATTATACCAGGGAATTGATCGCTAAAGCACACAATAATGACAAAGAAGCCAGAGAGAAGCTGGTGACAGATAATCTCGGACTTATATGGAACATAATTAAAAGATTTAAAGGGAGAGGAATAGAACAGGAGGATCTGTTCCAGATAGGCTGCATAGGTCTGATAAAAGCAATTGATAATTTTAATCTGGATATGGATGTTGCATTTTCAACATATGCAGTTCCTATGATAACAGGTGAAATAAGAAGATTCCTGCGTGATGATGGAATGGTGAAGGTCAGCCGTTCCATTAAAGAAAATGCGGTAAAAAGCATGAGGGCAGCGCAGCAGCTCCGCGATACATTAGGCTGCGAGCCGACAGTAGAGCAGATAGCTGCTGCCTGCGAGCTGTCAGTTGAAGATATAACACTGTCAATGTCTGCCTCAATGGAGGTTGAATCAATATATAAAACAATCTATCAGGGAGATGGAAGCGAGGTCATGCTGATGGACAAGTTAGAAGACAAGGCAGATATCGGAGAGACTGCATCAAGCAAAGTGGCACTCGCACAGCTTATGGAAACGCTTTCACAGCGTGAAAAAGAACTTATCAGAATGCGCTATTATGATGATTATACGCAGATGCAGGTCGCTAAGGAGTTCGGAATATCGCAGGTGCAGGTGTCGCGGATGGAGAAGAAGATATTAAGCGGCATGCGGAAGCGGCTTTTTGCATGAAGGATTCATTCATATATTAACGACCCCGCTGCTGTATCCGTCTAAGGCATACGCTCTCAGGATTTCTTCATCTAGTGGGAGTAAATGCCGCCATCTGTATAGTTTATTACGGTGAGGATAAACAAACGCGCTTCGCTTGAACGAGTTTATCCGCACCGCTCTTTTACATCTGGCGGCATTAACTCCCACACGATTCGAAATATTCGGGCGTATACCATAGACAGACACAGCGGCGTAGTGTTTATGCTGAATGAACACAGTGCTGGGACAGTTTTGTGCATGTCTGGAGTGCGATGGGCGAGGGCAGGCTGTTAAATAAATGAAGCCTTATGAATAAATTTTTGGGCATGTACAATACTAATACTAGCAACGGAGGGTTTGTTATGTCAGAGAAGATTTATTTGAAGATTGACCAGCAGAGGTGTGTTAAGAGGCCTAGGGTCACTATTGGGGATGTGATGACTGTTTATTGCAGTGATAAGGATATGATTGAAAAAATCGGACATTTAACACTTGTAGAGTTTACGCTTGGTAAGTATGACAGGAAGGTGTTTGATGCGCTTGATGTAGTGGGGATTATCCAGAAGGATTATCCTGATGCTGATATTGAATGTCTTGGCGAGTGCGACTTTGTTGTTGAATATAAGAAGCCGGAAAAGGAAGGTGCAATGCACTGGATAAAGGTTGCTGTGATATGTCTTATAACTATGGTTGGAAGCGGATATGGAATTATCGCTTACAACAATGATGTAAGTACTACGGATATATTTGACAGGGTATATGAGCTTCTCGGGGCTTCCGCATTTGAACCTACTAACATAATGGAGATTGCCTATGCTGTCGGGTTGTTTGTCGGTATTGTTATATTCTATGACCATTTTGCAGGACAGAAGCTGTCAAAAGCACCGACACCGCTTGAAGTGGAGATGGACAAATACGACAAAGATGTATCAGAATCTGTTATTGGCAGGGAAGGTGGAAAATGATTGCAGTTATTATATTTATTGGGGTTATGTCGGGCGTGTTTACCGCTGCGGGACTTTTTGCACTTATAACCAGTGTCGGCGTCATTAACAGATATGCTGATGTCAGTGGAACAAGTGAACATGTATTTCTGTATGAGGAATGTATAATAATCGGTGCGACAGCCGCCAATGCTGTATATGTTCTTGGAATTCCGGTTAAAATAGGTATGGCAGGCTGTATTATATTCGGGCTGATATCCGGAATATTTATAGGCACATTTTTAATAAGCCTTGCAGAGACGGTCAAAGCACTGCCTATATTCGTTCACAGGGCAAAAGCCGGCTCAGGGCTTGGCTTTATTGTGGCGGCGATAGCGGCAGGCAAGGCACTCGGACAGCTTGTGTATTACTTATATATGTATTGATTTTGCGTTGCAAAACAAGGAGGAGGATTTTATGAAGGACATTAATTCTGGCGGTGGTACTGAAACCGATATTGAAAAACGAAATGCAAGCTACAATGCTTATGTTGAAAATGTTACACCAAAGGGAAGCTGTGTGGCAAAATGCTTTAAGGCATTCATTGTTGGCGGCTGTATATGCGTTGTAGGGCAGATTATTTTAAATGCATGTAAATCGATGAAAGTGCCTGACACGGACGCAGCGTCTTACACAACACTTATACTTGTACTTTTAAGCGTAATTCTTACGGGACTTAATATATATCCGTCAATAACAACATTTGGCGGAGCCGGAAGCCTTGTGCCGATTACAGGATTTGCAAACAGCGTTGCCGCACCTGCGATTGAGTATAAGAAGGAGGGCAAGGTGTTCGGTATTGGATGTAAGATATTCACGATTGCAGGCCCTGTTATTCTGTATGGAATATTTTTCAGCTGGTGTGCCGGGCTTATATACTGGGCTTTGAAGCTTATCCATGTGCTGTGATTCTTGATTAAGAAACGGCTGTATGGTAGAATCATAAGAACTGTTTTATAGAAATGCGTAGGATACGAGGGCAATATGGGAACTTTTTTAGAGGATTATTATAATAAATTTAATGAAGAGAAAAGACTGACTTCAAGACACGGACAGATTGAATTCCGTACATCAATGCATTATATACATGACTGTATTGATGTATTAAAGAGCGAAGGCAGAGAGAATATTAAGATTATGGATATAGGTGCCGGAACAGGCAGATACAGCGTTGCGCTGGCTGAAGAAGGCTTTGATGTGACTGCGGTTGAACTTGTGAAGCACAATCTTGGGATATTAAAGTCCAAGAACTCATCAGTTAAGGCTTATCAGGGTAATGCACTTAAGTTAAAACGTTTCGAGGATGAAACATTTGACATAACCCTGCTGTTCGGACCGATGTATCATCTGTTCGGACAGGAGGATAAGGTGAAGGCTTTAAAGGAGGCTGTCCGCATTACTAAGAAGGGCGGCTTTATTCTTGTTGCCTATGTTATGAATGAGTATGGAGTTATTACATACGCATTCAAGGAAAGACATATTAAGGAGTGTATGGAGCAGGGCAGGCTGACAGAGAATTTCCACACAATATCTTCTGAGCAGGACCTGTATGATTATGTGCGCCTTGAAGATATTGCAAAGGTTAATGAAGCGGCAGGGTGTGGGCGCGAGAAGATTGTCACACCGGACGGACCGGCTAATTACATAAGGCAGTTTGTAAACCAGCTTGACGAGGACGAGTTCGAGATGTTCTATAGATACCATCTTGCAACCTGTGAGAGAGCTGATTTGCTTGGCGCTGCGGCTCATACACTTGATATATTAAGAAAATAAGAGATAATACATCTGCATAAATAATACATTTTCTGGACAGACTACTTAAAAAGACTAATGGCACATGTATATGTGCGGAAACGAGGATTATGACGGGAAAGCAGAGTCTGTTATTTGACAGGGATGTATATGTGAGATGTGGTGCGACAGTTGTTGGAAAGAAAGAGTCTGACGGTCCGCTTGGTGAAATGTTTGATGTGGCAGTAGATGACGATATGTTTGGCAAGAAAAGCTGGGAAGAGGCTGAGAGCCACATTCAGGAGATGGCGGTTGACAAGCTCCTTATTAAGAGTGGCATGACTGTATCAGACATAGATTATATCTATGCCGGTGACCTTCTTGGCCAGCTTATAGCAACATCTTTCGGACTTATGAAGTATGAAATACCAATGTTCGGGCTGTACGGGGCGTGTTCTACGATGGGAGAGGCATTATCGCTTGGTGCTATGTGCGTTAATGCGGGATATGCGGAAAATGTAATTGCCCTTGCGTCAAGCCATTTTGCAAGTGCGGAGAAGCAGTTCCGTTATCCACTTGAGTATGGAAACCAGAGACCGCTTGCGTCCACATGGACAGTTACGGGAGCAGGGGCATATATCGTCGGAGATAAGCCTCTGGATAAGAAAAAATGTGTTCTTATAAAGGGCATTACGACAGGAAAGATAGTTGATTACGGCGTTAAAGATTCTATGAATATGGGAGCTTGTATGGCACCTGCAGCAGCAGAGCTTATAGAGGCGAATTTCAAAGATCTTGATGTTGATAAGGACTATTATGATGCAATATTTACCGGGGATCTGGGAGAGATTGGCAACAGAATATTGTCGGAGCTTCTGAAAGAAAAGGGCATTGATATTGTTGACAAGCTGTTTGACTGTGGAATGTTGATATACGAGGGCGAAACCAAGTGTTCAGGAGGGAGCGGCTGTGGCTGCAGTGCGATTGTTCTTGGAACTTATATTATGGATAAGCTTATAAGAGGTGAATATAAAAGAGTTCTGTTTGTTCCTACAGGCGCTTTATTATCTACCGTAAGCTACAATGAAGGAAAAAGTGTGCCGGGCATAGCCCATGGTGTAATTCTTGAAGGAAAGGAGAGTTAAAGCCATGGATTTTGTTAAAGCATTTGTCTGCGGAGGAATAATATGCGTTCTTACACAGATTCTTATGGAAAAGACAAAGCTTATGCCGGGAAGAATAATGGTTATTCTTGTAACGACAGGAGTTGTGCTTGGAGCGGTTGGAATATATGAGCCTTTTGCTAAATTTGCAGGTGCAGGCGCAACAGTTCCACTTACAGGTTTTGGAAATGTATTGTGGAAGGGCATGAAGAAGGCTATAGATGAGCAGGGATTTCTTGGATTGTTCACAGGCGGATTTACTTCCTGCGCAGTTGGAGTATCGGCGGCGCTTATATTTGGCTTTATTGCCTCGCTTATTTTTGAGCCTAAGATGAAGAAAGAATAAAAAAACAGCTAAATGTGTTCATGTAAGAATACATTTAGCTGTTTTTTATTAATCATTCGTAGAAGTTTTTGCCTGTGCACCTTTCTTTGTTGTACTTGCAGATTCTGAAGTGTTGGTTGATACTGATGATGTTTCTTTAGATGTTGATGTTGTTGTCGGTTTAGTAACAGAATTATTATTAGTGTTATTACTCTTAATAGTGTTGTTATGCAGAGTACATAACTTAGATAACTGCTCATCTGTTATTGAATAATCAGCATCCCATGTTTTGTATTGAGAGCCTTCAGCATCATCACCTAACTGATGGGTGCTGGCAACTTTCTTTCTCATAATCTTGGTTGTTGTGTTTGGACAACCAGATGTGGCGATATCGCCAGAATCATTACATATAGTAACCTTGGTGTGGGTTGTACAATATTCGGTAGGAACAGTATCTTCTGTAAAGTATTCTGTGATTATGCAGTTTCCCATAGGATCATTATCACATAAACCTTCTACAGGAAGAAGTCCTGACTTGGAGCATACAGTTGCTTCAACAATTCCAGCAGGCTGTTCATAAGTTCCGGTAGGGAGATTGAGGTTATTGTGAATCTGCTGCATAATTGTGCGCCATATATAATTGTGACTTACAACAGAACCTAATTCCTTTGAGTTATCATCATATCCAACCCATATTGCAGCTGTATAATATGGGGTAAATCCACAGAACCATCTATCACTGTCATACTGTGTGGTACCAGTTTTACCAGCAACAGGCTGACTGTCAAAGCTTGCTGTACGTCCGGTTCCTGATGTTACAACTGATCTTAATCCCTGAATAAGAAGCCAGTCAGCATTCTCATTTAATACTTTATGTGTTTCAGGAACGGAATTATCAATAATTATATTTCCTTGAGAGTCAAGAACTTTAGTGTAATATATAGGTTTGGTATATGTTCCTTTATTAGCAATTGCAGCATATGCCGCACACATGTCAATGTTAGACACACCCTTTGTCATACCACCAAGCGCCAGAGACTGTACAACATCATGCGCACCATTAATAGCATTTTTAGGTGATACAAGAGTCGATATACCAAATTTCTCAAGATAATTAAAACCTACTTGAGGAGTTATTGTTGCAAGTGCTTTAACGGCAGGGACGTTCTGGGAAAGAGTAAGAGCTTCTCTTACGGTCATCAGACCACGGTATTCGCCTTTAGTATAATTGGTAACAAGCTTGGCATCAGTTCCTGAATAGTAATATGGAGCATCATCAATAGCGGATGCCAGTGTGAGAGCACCTTTATCAAGTGCAGGTCCATATGCTACGAGAGGCTTTATACTTGAACCAGGCTGTCTTGTAACATCATTTGATGCACGGTTTAAGCTTCGGTTAAGAGTCTTATCGCCACGTCCTCCGACCATTACTTTTACCTGACCAGTTGACTGATCCATAATTGTAAATGATATCTGAGGCTGTAATGTAAAGCTTAAGTTCTCTGAGTAAACAGTGCCGCCATCTTTTAATAACTCTTCTTTATAAGCTTCTACATATGCTCTTGCGGCATCTTCATCAGTCATTGTCAGACTGAAACTTGTATCACCAAGTTTCTTGGTGTACCAGTTTGCCATTGAGTTATGTGAATAATAAGAAAATGTTCCGTCAGTATCTTTAATTGTGAGAGAGTAGTTTATTGAAAAATGTGTGTTATCAGCATAATTGTCAGGATTGTTAATTATATCATCAGCAACATCCTGCATCATTGTATCCTGAGTTGAATATACCTGAAGGCCTCCACGGTAAATAAGGTTGGTTGCCTGCGCTTCTGTGTAGCCCTTCTGTGTCATAAGATCGTCAGTAAGCTGATTGATAAGTTCATCTACAAAATAAGAATATGTTGTAGTACTCGTTCCAGCAAGTTCAATACCCTCAAGTCGTGCATAAACATCATCAGATATAGCATCATTGTATTCTTCATCAGATATATAGCCCTGTTCTTTCATATTAGCAAGAACTTGATTCTGTCTGTCTTTATTTCTGTCTGCATGTCTGATAGGGTTAAGTCCGGTAGGACTTTTAGTAATAGATGCTATTACTGCACATTCACTTAATGTAAGTTCAGAAACATCTTTGTTAAAGTATCCGTTGGCAGCAGCCTGAACACCGTAATAACCATTACCAAGATTAATGGTATTAAGATAATTCTCAAGAATATCCTGCTTGTCCATAACTGTCTCAAGCTTAATTGCAAGATACTGTTCCTGGACTTTTCTCTTTATTTTCTCTATATCAGATTCATTGTATGCGTTAAATACATTATTCTTAAGTAACTGCTGTGTAATTGTGCTGGCACCCTGTGACATATGACCTGTAGAAAGGGTTATGGAAGCAGCCCTTAAGATTCCCTTCATATCGATACCATTGTGTTCGTAGAAACGTTCATCTTCTATAGCAATAAATGCATGCTGAAGATCTTTAGGAATCTGGTCAATAGTTACATAAGTTCTGTTAGCACCAGCAGATGAAAGCGACTGGATTTCATTTTCATCTGAATCATAGATTCTGGTTGCAAAACCCTCAGGGGATACATTAATCGATGCTATATCAGGTGCATTTTCTATAATTCCCTGAAATGATCCAAATAAAAGGCATGCACCGGAAACAACAATGGCGATAACGCCAACAAGTGCAAGTTTTATGAAAAATATACCTAATTTGGTGCCCAGCTTTGTGGTAGCTGAATTAAGCAGTTTTTTCTTTTGTTTTATGCCTTTACCACCATAATTCATATATTGTCCTCCTTAATAAATTCATGATATTATATCATAAAAATAAAGGGCAGGCAAATTATATGACTTCCTATATAATGTAGAAAAAGAGGCAGATATTATGAAGAAAATAATAAAAGCAGGCAATGGAGAATTTATTGATAAAAAATCGCGGTTTATAGCATACATTTGCAATATTGAAAGTGAAGAGCAGGCGGTTAAGATAATTTCTGAAATAAAGAAAAAATATTGGGATGCAAGACATAACTGTTACGCCTATATTCTTGGAGACAATAATGAAGTGCAGAGATTTTCTGATGACGGGGAGCCGTCAGGGACAGCAGGCAAACCTATATTAGAGGTTATTACAGGAAATGAATGCAGTAACTGCCTGTGTGTTGTGACAAGATATTTTGGCGGAGTCCTGCTGGGTACAGGAGGACTTATACGTGCATATACAAATGCAGCAAAAGATGCTCTTGATAACAGCAGGACAGGAACTTTAACAGATGGAACACATGCATTTATAGATGCTGATTATAATTATGTAGGGAAAATCCAGCATATATGTGCACAGAATGAAATTACTATAGTAGATACTGTATATGCTGAAAATGTGTCATTTGAACTTATGCTTGAACAGCAGAAAGAAAATATGCTGGAAAAGAAGATTACAGAGTTATCATCCGGAACTTTAAAGCTAAGAGATGTTTCACATATAAAAATGTACAGGGATGAAGAAGGCATGCTGACTGTTTAAAATGTGAATAAAAAATTAACAGTGGTAAAAAATAACAATAGAATGGTTAGTTTTTGCAAATTTAACTGATTGATATGTAAAAGTGATGTAAAAAAATATAAAAAAATTGGGTTGAATAGTGCATTTTTTACATAAAAACTTGAAAATTATTGGAAGAAAAAGTATTCTCACAAAATGATTTTGAATAAATTATGAAAAAAATTAAAAAAATGTGAACGCGGAAAAGAGCATAAATACTGGGGTTTCACACAAAAGACAAAAAAAAATACAATATTTATTAAAATTAGTCTTGTTAAAATAGTACAAAAATGCTAATATATCAATGTCTAAAAAACGAAACGAGGTTATTTCCTCGAGAACCAAATTAAGGAGGGTTTTAAGGTTTATGAAAAAGACATTAAAGAAGTTTGCTGCTGTAGGCTTAACACTTACATCAGTAATGGGACTTGTTGCTTGTGGATCTAAGTCAACAACAGACAACAAGAAGGAGACAGTTGACTGGGCATCAGTAGAGAAGCCAGGATCATTCAAGGTAATGGTTGATGGTACTGTTGTTAAGGAAACAAACGGAGCTGCAGAGTTCTATGAATACTACAAGGAACTTACAGGACTTGATATCGAGTGGATTCGTCCAGAGCATTCAAGCTACACTGACTCAGTAAAGAACACATTCGCATCTGGCGATCTTCCAGATGTTGTTCTTCTTAGCTCAGATTACCTTGCTAACTTTGCTGCTAATGGTTATCTTTGGGATATGACAGATGCTTGGGAGCAGTCAGCTACTAAGAATTCTGGCAGACTTACAGAGATGGCAAACAGCGTTATGGCTGCTAATGAAGTTGCTGGTCCAGACGGAACAAAGGCACTTTATGGATTCTCTCCAACACGTGGTAACGGATGCTGTACATATATCAAGGTTTCTAGCTTAGAGGCTGCTGGATATAAGGCTGATGAAGTTGCTAACAAGACAATGACATATGATGAATACTATAAGTTACTTAAGGATATTCAGGCTGCTTCAGATAACAAGAACTTCGTTATCTCTACATCAGGTTTCGTAGCTGGTGGTAACTCAGGTAAGCCAGAAGCTCCATACACAAATTACCTTCCAGAATTCTATCAGGATGCACAGTTTACATTCTATCTTAAGGATGGCAAGTATGTTGATGGATTTGCTGAAGATTCAATGAAGAAGGCTATGGACAGACTTAAGACAGCTATTAGCGATGGCATCCTTGATAAGGCTTCACAGAACCAGTCTACATCAGATGCTCGTAAGAAGTGGCAGTCAGCAGACAAGTCTACAACATCTTCAGTATTTACATACTGGGCAGGTACATGGGCTCAGACACTTACTAACAACCTTCCAGATAAGTCAGATAGCCTTATCGCTATCAAGCCTATCAAGGAACTTGGCAAGTATACAGAGCGTCTTGCTCCAGCTTGGGCTATTACATACAAGGCATATGAAAATGGTAAGGCTGAAGGAATCTTCAAGTACTTCATTGATACAATGCTTGATGGCGGAGATATCCAGGTAGCTTGGGAATACGGTGCTAAGGGAACTCATTGGGATGATAAGGCAGAAGATGTTACATTAAAGGGTAAGGAAGATAAGGTTTCTTCATATAAGGAAGGCGAATTCCACTTCCTTCCAACTCCAGAGGATGCAACAAAGCTTATGTCTAAGAACCATGTTGATCCATCACTTGCTATTGCAGACTTTGGCGATAAGACTGATCCAGGTGCTAAGGCAGTCACTCAGATCGTTACAGATTGCTACAAGATGTTCAATGCTAACAGTGAAATCGCAGCAGTTCTTCCAGCTACAGAAGTTCTTAACAACAACATCGTAGATATCAATACTAAGAGACTTGAAGTTCTTTCTCAGGTAGTTCTTGGTGAGAAGACATATGACGAAGCTATGGCTGATTACAACAAGCAGGTTGGTGCTAAGATTACAGCCGTTATCGAGTCATTAAACGAGACAATTAAGTAATTTTAATAATTACAATTAAGATGCAATATGCATCACATATCAATATGGCGGCGCAGAGAAATCCGCGCCGCTTGTATTGAGAAAAAGATTTGCTTATGAAATTTATTTGGTAGGCATACGATAAATTATTAGGAAAGAAGGTAAAAAAATGCAGTGTCCATCTTGTAACACAGAGCTTCCTAAAAAAGCTAAAATATGCCCAAAGTGCGGTACAGCAGTAGGAAAGCCAAAGGGAAATATTAAACTGATGGCCATCATCGGACTTGTTGTAATGCTTATTGCCAGCCTTTTACCATTTGTTCAGTCAGGTGAAAAGCTTAAAGAAGGTGTATATCCTAAGGCATATGCTTTCAGCTACATGAATATCAGTATGCCAGTTATGTGGTATTTATTCATTGCATGTATCGTTGTTGGTATAATTCTTGTAGTCGCTAGAAAAGAAATCTTTTCTATTATTCCGACTGCAATTTCTGTTATTATAACAATTGTTTCTTTTGTCGCTTTTGATTACAACAGCGTAGAAGGAAAAGTAATGGGTGGTGGACTTAATTATGTTCCACACAACTTATTAGATTTACTTAGCAATGGTTACAATAATCATCCATACCATATTGGATGTGGAATTATTGTTCTCGTAATCGGTGTAGTTATTGCCATTGCAGGTTGCTTCATTGATGTTATGAAGCCATTCAAGAAAGATCTTCATGTTGATTCTAAGTATCTTTCAAATTCATTAAATCAGAGCCTTAGTAGTAAGATGTTTTACTATAGAGGTTTCTACCTTATGTTTTTACCAGTACTTGTAATGATTCTTATATTCAATTACTGGCCAATGCTTGGTTGCCGTTATGCATTTTCATGCTACATCATTGGTAATCCTTATTATATAGGTCTTTACCATTTTGCAACTATGTTCACAAACGATATTTATTTCTGGCAGGCATTCAGAAATACATTAATTTTGTCAATTATTAAGTTATTCTTAAATACTGGCGCAGCCGTTATTATTTCGCTTCTTTTGAACGAAATTACAAACATGATTTTCAAGAAGACAGTTCAGACAATTATCTATCTTCCTCACTTCATGTCATGGGTTGTTGTTGCTTCTGTATTTAAGATGATGCTGGCTCCATATGATACAGCACCAGTTAACTCAATTCTTATAAATATGGGATTGATTGATGTTCCGGTCGATTTCATGAATACTGCATCATACTGGCGTGGAACATTCTATGTTATGAATGTTTGGAAGGATACAGGTTGGGGAACTATCCTGTTCTTAGCTACATTGTCAGGTATCAGTCCAGACCTCTATGAGGCTGCTCAGATTGATGGTGCAAACAGATTTAAGAGACTGATATATATTACATTACCAGCTCTTGCTAATACTATCATTACAGTATTCATTCTTAACCTTGCTAAGGTTATGAACCTTTTTGAATCTGTATTCGTATTACAGTCACCTATTACATATAGTAAATCACAGGTTTTACAGACATATGTATATACTAAGACATTCGGTAGTGGTAACTCAGATTATGGTTATACAACTGCTGTAGGTTTATTTAAGTCTTTCGTTGGTATGATCTTAGTTCTCGGTTGTAACTGGGCAAGTAAGAAAGTACGTGGACGTGGAATAGTATAGGAGGGAATAATAGAATGAGTGATAATACAACATTAGTATATAAAAAGAAAAAGAAAAAATTCAAAATATTCCCAATTGTTAATGCAATATTTTTCATAATTGTTGCATGCGCAATTATGATTCCTATTTACAGAGTTATTATTAGTTCTATTGATGCACAGTCATCATACGGCTTTACATGGCTTCCAAAGCAGTTTTCTTGGGGCGGTTATTTAGCTGTTGTAACTAGATCAAACTTATACCATCCATTCTTTATATCTGTAATTACAACTGTCATCGGTACATTCGTTGGTCTTTTAGTAGTTACACTTGGTGGTTATGTATTAATTCAGTGGAATATGCCAGGAAGAAACTTCTTTGCATACATGCTTCTGTTTACAATGATCTTTGATGGTGGTATGATTCCTAAGTTCCTTGTAATTAAGCAGATAGGATTAATTAATACACTTTGGGCCGTTATTTTACCAATGGCTATAAATGTATATAACTTGGTACTTATGAGAAACTTCTTCGAAGGTATTCCTGAATCACTTTTCGAAGCAGCTCAGATTGATGGATGCTCTCCAATGGGTATCTTCTTCAAGATTGTACTTCCTCTTTCAAAGGCAGCTCTTGCATCAATTGGTTTGATGTTTGCAGTAAGCTTCTGGAATGATTATACAAACTTCAAGTTATATATTAACAAGAATAGTCTTTTCAACTTCCAGATTCAGTTAAGAAGTATGGTTATTGATAGTGATATTCCTAACGATGGTGCTGTTAACCCAGAGACAATCTCTAATGCAGCTACAATCGTTGCTATCCTTCCTTTCATGATCATCTACCCATTCTGCCAGAAGTATTTCGTACAGGGTGTTAATGTAGGTGCCGTTAAGGAGTAATATTAATATTTTGAATTTATTTAGGACGAGCCTTTCGAGGCTCGTCCTTTTTTGCGCGAGTAGCGATGAGAATAGACAGCCAAATGCACCAGCTATGCTTGCATAGGCTGGTGTTTTTGACTGTCTATTCGAGGAGCACCGCGACAACGACAGAACGAAGTTCTGGAGTATGAGCTGCGAGCGCGAGTAGCGATGAGCGATAAAACTGTACTTTTATGTGCTATTACCAGTCAAATAGTAGAATAATACTGCTTAACATGATACAATAAAATAAATATTGGTTAGGAGGAAATAGGCTTGAGTAAGAGTTTTGAAATTAAGGGATACATTAATAATGTATTAAAAGAAATCGGACTTGAAGGAGCAGATGCATTTGATAAAGCACTTCTTCTTAATGCCTTGGGCAAACTTGAAGCAGCAGAGCATAGTGATGAATATAAGGGTATTATAGCAGGAGAATTAGAAAAGCTTATACATGATAATACTATTAGTATGGGTGAGAATGATCTTGTAAATTTCATGTATGGTAATGCATGTTATAGTGTTGGAAAGAATGAAACTGCTGTTAATATAGCAAAACAGACTGAGACACAGCCAAGAAATGAAGCAGGATATTTTACTGATAATTCAGGAATTAAGTGTTTATGCACAGCATTTAAGGCGTTAAGTTTTTATATGAATTATGAGACAAAGGATGGCGGAAAAGAGCATTATAATGACATAATCGCCCAGTATAATGCTTTATATAATGATTGTTTTGAAGATGTAAGCAAGGCAGCCCGCGAGGGTGATTCAAAGGCTGTGAAGGCACTTGCATTCTTTGCGGCAGGTGCAGTAGATACACTCGAAGTAATGGATCAGGCATTATATGAAATATTTGCAAGAATAAGAGATATATTTAAGCAGACAATTTCAGTACTTAATGAGACTGTTGATAGTGCTGATTCTGAGGCAATAAAGCTTATATATGCATATGCAGTATTGAAAGGATGCCGTATGAAGCTTATACAGACAGAAAAATATGCATCCAAGGCTGAGGAAATCTTTGAAAAAGCTACTGATAAGCATGTTGCGGATAAGAGCGGTGTGGCTGTATCAGCAGCATACATAACAGCTTACAGTGAGTATATAAGAAACAGGGATTATCAGGATTACGGACGCAGCAATGGAGGTGTATTATGGAGTTAAAGTTAGTTATCAAGACAGGAAGAAGTGCTGTAGTAGAATTTGATGACGGTGGAAAGTATTATTCTAAGGAAGAATACACACTCCTGATTAATGGAGAAGAATATGGCAAGACAGAAAAGGTTGTTACAACAATATATGGTCTTAAGCCAGATACAGAATATAAGATTACAGCGGTATATGCAGGAAAAGAATACGGACCTGTTGAATTTAAGACGGATTATGAATATGTAACACTTAATGTCAGAGAATTTGGTGCGTATGGTGATGGAGAGCATGATGATACTAATGCAATCCAGTGTGCAATAATGGCAGCACCTAAGAATTCAAGAGTGTTAGTTCCAGAGGGTGTTTACAAGATATCAAGCATTTTCTTAAAAGACGATTTAACTTTAGAACTTGCTAAAGGCGCAGTACTTTCTGCTTTCACAGAAAGAGAAAAGTTCCCTATATTACCGGGACAGATTGAAACATATGATGAGACAGATTATTACAATCTTGGTACATGGGAAGGCAATCCTCTTGATATGTTCTCTGCAATTGTGTGTGGCATTAATTGCTCTAATGTAACAATTACAGGTGAGGGTACAATTGATGGCTGTACAACACATGATAACTGGTGGAAGAATTGTAAAGTAAGAAATACTGCATGGAGACCAAGATTATTCTTCATAAACCATTGCAGTAATGTTACTATGCATGGAATTACTGTTCAGAATTCACCATCATGGACAATACATCCATATTTCAGTAATCACCTTAAATTTATTGACGTTAAGATTCTTAACCCTGCTAATTCACATAATACAGACGGACTGGATCCAGAAAGCTGCAAGGATGTTCTTGTGCTTGGAACATACATATCTGTTGGCGACGACTGTATAGCAATCAAGTCAGGAAAGATATATATGGCACAGAAAGAAAAGACTCCTACAGAAGATATGACAGTACGCCAGTGCTGTATGAGAGACGGACATGGTGCAGTAACAGTAGGAAGCGAGATTGCAGCCGGAGTTAAAGATGTTCATATCAGAGACTGTATGTTCATGAATACAGACAGAGGTTTAAGAGTTAAGACAAGAAGAGGCCGTGGTAAATTATCTGTACTTGATGATATTTCATTTGAGAATATTGATATGGATAATGTTATGACACCGTTTGTTGTTAACAGCTTCTATTTCTGTGATCCGGATGGAAAGACAGAATATGTTGGTTCTAGAAAGCCACTTCCTGTTGATGACAGAACACCTTCAATCAAGAGTCTTACATTTAAGGATATCAATGCGAAAAACTGCCATGTTGCAGGTGCATATATATTCGGTCTGCCAGAAAGTAAGGTGGAAAAGCTTACATTTGAGAATATCAACTTCAGCTATGCTAAAGATGCAAAGCCGGGTGTAGCTGCAATGATGCTTGGCTGTGATGAAGCAAGCAGACAGGGACTTATTGTAAGTAATGTAGAAAAACTTATATTAAAGAATGTCAATATTGAAGGCTGTGATGGAGAAGCAATTGTGGCAGATAATGTTGATAAGATTGAAAGAGATTAATATAAATATACAGAAATATGAGGAATAATCATGAATTTACATGCACCAAAGGGAATTGATGTTGAGAATTGGTTCATTGAGTGCTATAGGAAACATAAGGGGCATCCGTTAAAGATACTTATAGGGCTTTATAAGGGAAATTATAATAAGTTCTTTCTTGCGGTATTATTTTTCTTTATAAAGCATGCCCCTGTGTGGGTTCTGCCAATTGTAACGGCTAATATTATCAATGATATTACAAGCGGTTCGCCAGATACTATACAGAATATTATTATTCAGGCAATAATTATGGTTGCATTAGTTGCTCTTAATGTGCCAATGAATTATCTGTATACAAGATATAAATCATTAGCAACGAGATATGCAGAAACAGGACTTAGAAAAGCACTTGTAAGAAAATTACAACAGCTTTCAATTTCGTATCACAAAGAGACACAGTCAGGCAGACTGCAATCAAAGATAATGCGAGATGTGGAGGCGGTTGAGACACTATCAACACAGATGTTTTTAAGTATATTAAATATTGCACTTAATATTGGAGTTGCACTTTTTGTTACGGTATCAAAGAGTCTTATAGTATTCTTATTCTTTCTTCTTACTACACCTCTTGCGGCGGCAACTATGGTATTTTTCAGAAATATTATGAAGAAGAGAAATACCGAGTTCCGTAAAGAGATGGAAGAGACATCTGCAAGGGTTATGGAGATGGTTGAGCTTATTCCGGTTACAAGGGCACATGCACTTGAAGAGGAAGAGGTAACCAAGATGAGCGGACAGCTTTTTGCAGTTGCTGAGAAAGGCTATAAGCTTGATGTTATACAGGCATTATTTGGCTCGGTTGGATGGGCAATATTCCAGATTTTTCAGGTTGTGTGTCTGGGATTCACAGGATTTCTTGCTTTAAAGGGAAGTGTTGGTCCTGGAGATATTACACTTTACCAGAGTTATTTTGCAACAATAGTAAGCCAGGTATCATCACTTATGTCACTTATACCGGTAATTGCCAAGGGTGTTGAGTCGGTTAATTCTATTGGAGAAGTACTTCTTGAAGAAGATATTGAATGTAATGACGGAAAAGAAGCACTTGATAGTGTAGAAGGTGAGTTTGATTTTAAAAATGTCAGATTTGCCTATAATAATACAGATAAACCGGTACTTCATGAACTTAATCTTCATGTTGATAAGGGACAGACGATTGCACTTGTGGGAGAATCAGGAGCCGGTAAATCTACAATTCTTAACCTTGTTATAGGCTTTAATTTTGCCACAGACGGAGTTGTTACAATTGATGGACATGATATCAGAGATATTGATCTTAGAAGTTATAGAAAGCATCTGGCGGTTGTACCGCAGACATCAATATTATTCTCAGGTACTATAAGAGATAATATAACATATGGAATAGATGATGTTGATGAAGATACACTTAACAAAGTTGTTGACGCAGCTAATTTAAGAGATCTTATAGATTCACTTCCGGATGGATTAGACACAGTTGTCGGAGAACATGGAGGAAAGCTTTCAGGAGGCCAGAGACAGCGTGTATCAATCGCAAGGGCACTTATGAGAAATCCTAAGGTAATAGTTCTTGATGAGGCAACATCGGCATTAGACAGTATATCCGAGAAGCTTATTCAGGAGGCACTTAATAATCTTACTAAAGACAGGACAACATTTATAGTTGCACACAGATTATCAACTATAAAGGGTGCAGACAGAATAGCAGTAATAGCGGATGGCCATTGTGTTGAATATGGAACATATGATGAGCTTATGGAACTTAAAGGCGAGTTCTATCAGATGAAATCAATACAGAGTTAAAAATAAAAGGAGGCGGGAATATAACCCGTCTCCTTATTTAGATGCCTGCCGGCTTTAATTACTTATTCTCAGAAAACCAGATTCTAAGTGTAGAGATAAGCTTTTCCTTAGAATCAACATCTAACTTCTGTACAATCTGCATGATTTCATTGTCAAGAGCTGTATTCTGGTATGACTTGTCAACGCTTCCTGCAAGATAATCAAGAGAAACTCCTGTAAGCTCTGCATAATATGAAAGCATTCTTAATGTCATAAGGTTACGGCCATTCTCAACATTACTTATGTAACCAGGTGTAACCTCTAATGCCTTAGCAACATCTTCCTGTGTAAGACCGTGTGCAATTCTTAACTTCTTAACTTTAGCTCCTAAATCGCTATCCATAATTCAAACCTCCTAAAAATAATTACTTTTTGTTTGCTCTGTAACGAGCTGTGTGATCAAGAATCTTCTTACGGATTCTAAGACTCTTAGGTGTTACTTCAAGTAATTCGTCTGTGTCAATATAATCCAATGCCTGCTCCAAGCTAAGAATCTTAGGCGGAACAAGACGGAGGGCCTCATCAGCACTTGAAGAACGAGTGTTGGTAAGATGCTTTGTCTTGCATACATTAACCTCAATATCCTCAGTACGAGGATTCTCGCCAACGATCATTCCGGCATATACTTTCTCACCTGGTCCAATGAAAAGAGTACCTCTTTCCTGCGCATTGAAAAGACCATAAGTGATAGCATCACCGCTTTCGTAAGCGATAAGAGAACCATTCTTTCTGTAAGAAATGTCTCCTTTGTATTCTTCATATCCTTCAAAAGAAGAATTGATAATACCGTTACCCTTAGTATCAGTAAGGAATTCGCCTCTGTATCCGATAAGACCTCTTGAAGGAATAGAGAACTGAAGTCTTGTGTATCCGCCGTTAATTGGTGACATACCAAGGAGTTCGCCTTTTCTCTGGCTTAACTTCTGGATAACAGATCCTGTGCAGTCATCTGGAACATCGATATAAGCAAGTTCCATAGGCTCAAGCTTCTTACCTCTCTCATCTGTGTGGTAGAGTACCTCGGCTTTACTTACTGCAAATTCATAACCTTCTCTTCTCATATTCTCAATAAGAACTGAAAGATGAAGCTCACCACGTCCTGAAACCTTAAATGAGTTCTCAACGCCAGGTGTTTCCTCAACTCTTAAACTAACATCTGTATTAAGTTCCTTGAAAAGTCTGTCTCTTAAATGTCTTGAAGTAACGAATTTACCTTCTTTACCTGCAAGAGGACTGTCATTAACCATGAAGTCCATAGAAAGAGTAGGCTCTGAAATCTTCTGGAAAGGAATGGCAACAGGGTTGTTAAGTGAACAGATTGTATCACCGATATGAATATCAGCAATACCTGATACAGCAACAATTTCACCGATTCCTGCTTCATTAACTTCTACCTTATTAAGTCCGTTAAATGTATAAAGCTTAGTAATTCTTACACGCTTCTTAACGCTTGGATCATGGTGGTTAACAATCATAACCTCCTGATTAACCTTAAGGCTTCCATTATCAATCTTACCTACACCAATTCTACCAACGAATTCGTTGTAGTCAATAGTAGAGATAAGCATCTGTGTATCTGCATCAGGGTCACCCTCTGGTGCAGGAATGTTATTGACGATACAGTCAAAGAGTGGCTGCATGTCTTTCTTTTCATCATTAAGGTCAGCCATAGCATAGCCTGACTTAGCTGAAGCAAAGATGAATGGACAATCAAGTTGATCTTCATTAGCATCAAGGTCAATGAAAAGCTCTAAGATCTCATCGATAACTTCTTCTGGTCTTGCTTCTGGTCTGTCTATCTTGTTAATACATACTATAACAGAAAGATTCATATCAAGGGCTTTCTGTAATACGAACTTAGTCTGAGGCATAACACCTTCGAATGCGTCAACAACAAGAATAACGCCGTTAACCATTTTAAGTACTCGTTCAACCTCACCGCCAAAATCGGCATGGCCAGGAGTATCAATAATGTTAATCTTAGTATCCTTATATGTGATAGCTGTATTCTTAGAAAGAATAGTGATTCCTCTTTCTCTTTCGATATCATTGGAATCCATAACTCGTTCAGCAACTTCCTGATTAGCTCTGAAAGTTCCGCTCTGCTTCAACAGCTCATCAACAAGGGTTGTCTTACCATGATCAACGTGGGCAATAATTGCAATATTACGAATATCATCACGCTTTGTTTTCATTAATAATGTCCTTCCTGAATTAAACTCAAAATATCTTCTATGATTAGCAACTTTTATATTCTATCACAATATTCTTAAAAAACAATACTAAATATATAAAAATTTTTTCATTTTTTGAACACAGATTATTCAAAAAGTTTTTGTAATATTTGCGAAAACGACAACATATACATATTAGAGAAAACAAAGCACATGCCACAACACATTAATAATAAGGTGGCAAAGAAGGGAGAAATACAGAATGCTTGATAAAGTAATTGAAAACAACAGAGTGTGTATCATTGGAGAGATTGTCTCAGAGTTCACTTTCAGCCATGAGGTCTTTGGAGAGGGCTTCTATATTGCTAATGTATCAGTGAACAGATTAAGTGATATGGTGGATGTCATACCACTTATGATATCTGAAAGACTTATTGATGTTACTAAGGATTATAGAGGAATGAAGATTGAGGTTGCAGGACAGTTCCGTTCATATAACAGACATGAAGGAACTAAGAATAAGCTTGTTCTCTCAATATTTGTAAGAGAATTAAGATTTTTAGAAGATGACGAGATGCCTGAAGAGCAGTCAAAGTCTAACCAGATATTCCTTGACGGATATGTATGCAAGCCTCCTATTTATAGAAAAACTCCATTAGGAAGAGAAATTGCAGATATCTTAGTGGCTGTAAACAGACCATATGGCAAGTCGGATTACATACCATGTATAGCATGGGGAAGAAATGCAAGATTTGCAGGAGGTCTTGAAGTAGGTGCACATCTTCAGGTTAGCGGACGTGTACAGAGCAGAGAGTACACTAAGAAAATAGGAGAAGAAGAGGTTGAGAGAAGAGTTGCTTATGAGGTATCAGTAAGCAAGATTGACCTTGTTGAAGATGAGGAATAATTAAGACAACATTTATGTTCTTTAGTTTAAGGATATATATTGACATAACATTATCAGAGTGATATAGTCACATTAACTGTAAGGGTTTCCCCTGCAGCAGGTAGAGGTCGCACGATTCAAGAGTAATTATCCTGATGTCCCGGAAGACATATGAAGGATAGTAAAAGGGGAAAGTGCCGAAGAGGATTGTTTCCGGAGCAGTCTTACTGGGCGTAGGATTAATAGTTTTACGACTGTCATCGAATAGATGGAGAGCTACTTAAAGGACTATTACTATGATTTCTTTAAGAGCCAGTCTGTTTGAGCAGATTGGCTCTTCTATGTTGTTGAGCTACCCACATAGGTAGCGATGAGAATAGACAGGAATCATGTACATAATAATAGCTGTTAACAGCGGAAAGAAGGATGGTATGTCAGTATTTACCGGAGCCGGTGTAGCGATTATTACACCAATGAAAGCTAATGGAGAAGTTAATTATGATAAGCTTGGAGAATTCCTTGATTACCAGATTAATAACTCAACAGATGCAATTATTATCTGTGGAACAACAGGAGAGGCATCAACACTTACACATGAGGAGCATGTAGAAACAATCAGATTTGCTGCTGATTATGTAAAGAAAAGAGTTCCTGTTATTGCGGGAACAGGTTCTAACTGCACAGAAACAGCTGTATGGCTTTCACAGGAAGCACAGAAGGCAGGAGTTGATGGATGTCTTGTAGTTACACCATATTATAATAAAGCAACACAGAAGGGCCTTATCCAGCACTATACAGCAGTTGCGAAGTCAGTAGACCTTCCTATCATTATGTATAATGTTCCTGGAAGAACAGGCTGCAATATCCAGCCAGAGACAGCAGCCAAGCTTGCTAAGGATGTTGACAATATCGTTGCTATCAAAGCTGCAACAGGTAATCTTGCACAGGAGAGCAAGACAATGGCATTAGCTGAGGGAAGACTTGATATGTACTCAGGTGAAGACGGACTTATTGTTCCTCTTATGTCAATTGGAGCAAAGGGTGTAATTTCAGTATTATCTAATGTTGCTCCTAAGCAGACACATGATATCTGCGCTACATTTGCAGCAGGAGATGTTGCTAAGGCTGCACAGTTACAGTTTAAGGCATTAGAACTTGTAGATGCATTATTCTGCGAGGTTAATCCAATTCCTGTTAAGCATGCACTTAACCTTATGGGATGGGATATGGGACCACTCAGAAGCCCATTATGCGAGATGGAAGAGGCTAACCTTGAGAGATTAAAGAAAGCAATGGTTAACTACGGAATACTTTAATTGACAGGAGAATGAACATGACAAGAATAATTATGCATGGCTGTAACGGCCATATGGGACAGGTCATTACAGGAATAGTTGCTAATGATGCTAATGCACAGATAGTAGCAGGAATTGACCTTCGCGATGACGGACATAACTCATATCCGGTATTTGCTTCATTAGAAGAATGTAATGTTGAAGCAGATGTTATTATTGATTTCGCATCAGCTAAGGCAGAGGATACACTTGTTGACTATATTAAGAAAACTAAGATTCCGGCTGTAATATGTACAACAGGATTAAGTGATGAGCAGATTGCATCAATCAATGAAGCATCAAAGAGTGTTGCAATATTACGTTCAGCTAATATGTCACTTGGAATCAATACATTATTCAAGCTTTTACAGGATGCTGCCAAAGTGTTTGCGTCTGCAGGCTTTGATATTGAAATAGTTGAAAAGCACCACAACCAGAAGCTTGATGCGCCAAGTGGAACAGCTCTTGCACTTGCAGATTCAATGAAGGAAGTGCTTGATGATGATTATTTCTACAGATATGACAGAAGCCAGTTAAGACAGAAGCGTGATCCTAAGGAAATCGGAATCAGTGCTGTAAGAGGTGGAACTATTGTTGGAGAGCATGAAGTAATCTTTGCTGGAGAAGACGAGGTTATAGAATTCAAGCATACCGCACATTCTAAGGCTGTATTTGCAAAGGGTGCAGTTGAGGCTGCCAAGTTCCTTGCAGGAAAGCCGGCTGGAATGTACGATATGAGAGATGTTATTGCAGCTAAGAACTAGTTGTCAGAACAGTTAATATAATGATATTCAATGCGGCTTGCTTCGGTGAAGCCGCATTTTTTATATAATGCCACAGCTGCCTTGTTATTGCTCGTTACATTAAGTACGAGTGGAAGTGAGGCAATGTTGAAGTAGTCTTTAAGAAAATGCTTCATAAGGCATGTGCCTATGCCTTTCCCGCGAAGCTTTTCATCAACGAATACGCCGTATACATTGACAAATGTGTTCTGCGTATCAAGATAAAGAAGCGCCACAGGTTCTTCATATTCCGGCAGATACATAAGATAATCCTCACCCTCAAGATAATATTCGGCATTGTCAGGCTCTGCAGCCTGTATTGATTCTAAGTTAAAATGTGCTTTATCAAGCTGGTACAGATATTCGTAGAAACATATATCACCACATAAAGAGCTGTTAAGCAGTTCTCCGCTTATAGGCACAATAAGCTCTAAATTGCCAGCAGAGCTGTTTTTAAGCTTTCTGCAACAGATTGATAACATATTGCGAAAATGTCCTCTATGGCGAAAATCAGGAGCTATAAGACCTGAAACTTCAACATATCCGCATTCATCATTGATAAGCAGTCCAATAAAGCCATACATTACAGGTGAATCTGCATCTTCATCAACAAGCGCACACTGGATAAAGCTGTCGTTATGGGAATCACAGTAATAAGGCTCGTAGCCGTCACATTTGTTAATAAGTTCTTCAAGAGCATTCATTAAAATGCTGTCCAGATAGTCAATCTCAATATATTTCATAGTGGTTCTCCAATAAAAGTTTATAAAAATATTACTTTGAAATAAGAAACATTTGTTTACAAAAGTGTCAAAATGCCTTACTATATAAAGGTATATACGGAAGTATAACAAAAAATATGATTTACCAGCAATAGGTTATTGGGAGGATTTACATGGGTAAAGTTGCCATACTTACAGACAGTAACAGTGGAATTACACAGGCTCAGTCTAAGGAGCTTGGAGTTAAAGTTATACCAATGCCGTTCTTTATAGATGGAGAACAGTATTTTGAAGATATTAATCTTACACAGGAAGAGTTTTACGAGAAGTTAAAGCAGGATGCTGATATATCTACTTCACAGCCTTCTATTGGTGAGATGCAGGACGCATTTGATGAGCTTCTTAAGGAATATGATGAGCTTGTATATATTCCTATGTCAAGCGGGCTCAGCGGAACATGTCAGACAGCGGCTATGGTTGCTGATGATTATGATGGAAAGGTTCAGGTTGTAAATAACCAGAGAATTTCTGTAACCATGAGACAATCTGTTCTTGATGCGAAGGAGCTTGCTAAGAGAGGTAAGTCTGCGGCAGAGATTAAGGAGATTCTTGAGAAGCATAAGATGGAATCAAGCATATATATTACACTTGATACTCTTAAGTACTTAAAGAAGGGCGGAAGAATAACTCCTGCGGCAGCTGCTATTGGAACTATGTTAAAGCTTAATCCTGTGCTTCAGATTCAGGGTGAGAAGTTAGATGCATTTGCCAAGGCAAGAGGTAAGGCTTCTGCGAAGAAGATTATGCTTAAGGCAATGCAGGATGATTTAGATACAAGATTTGCAGAGTTTGCAAAGGATGGAAAGATGCATATGGAGGTTGCTTATTCAGGTAACCCTGAGGAGGCAGAGGAATGGGCTGCGTTAGTTAAAGAGACTTTCCCACAGTTTGATTTCCATATGGATCCGCTTTCACTTTCAGTTGCCTGCCACATAGGACATGGTGCACTTGCGATAGCGACATCTGCTTATCTGCCAGAACTTGATTAATACGAATGATAAGCCTGTGACAGCGCATGAGTTGTTGCAGGCTTTTGTTTATAAGTGCGGATATTACCGCAGGTTAATATGAATGGAGGATTGTTATGCCAGCAAGAAGTGAGATTGATGATAAGTTTAAATGGGCTGTGAGTGATTTATACAGCTCTGATGAAGCATGGGAGAAGGATTATAACAGTATACTTGAACTGACTGACCAGCCAAGTGAGCTTAAGGGCAGGATGGGCGAGTCTGCCGGCATGCTTTACAAGGCGCTTAAGGAGTATGAACAGGTAGAATACATTACTGAAAGAGTGTATGTGTATGCATTTATGAAATATTATGAGGATACAGGCAATTCAAAGTATCAGGAAATATCTGGGAAAGCCCAGATGGCTGCGATGAAGGTGTCAGAGAAATATGCATTTTTAGAGCCTGAGCTTATATCAATAGATACAGAGGTGCTTGATAAATATATCAGCGAGGATGAAAGGCTGGGAATGTATAAGCATTTTATTGATGACTGCCTCGCAGGGAAAGAGCATACGCTTTCTGAAAAGGAGGAAGCACTGCTTGCAAAGGCATCACAGATGTCAACTGTGCCTGATGAGGTGTTCTCTAAGTTTAACAATGCTGATGTTAAGTTCGGAAAGGTGAAAAGAGAGAACGGACAGGAAGATGAGCTGACTAACGGCAATTTTGCTACATTTATGGAAAGTCAGGACAGAGCTGTAAGAAAGGCGGCATTTGAGGCGCTGTATAAGCAGTATGGGGCGTATATCAACACAATTGCGGCAGCGTTTTATGGCAATGTCAAGCAGGCAATGTTCTATGCAGACGCAAGGGGTTACAAGTCAACACTGAACATGTATCTTGATGGTTCATTTATTCCAGAAAATGTATATAAGAATCTTATTAAGACTGTCAATGACAATCTTGACAAAATGTACTGCTATGTTGATATAAGAAAGAAGGCACTTGGTGTTGACGAGCTGCATTTTTATGATATATATGCACCGATGGTAGAGGATATTGACTGGAAGATAAGCTATGATGAGGCTAAGGACATTGTTGTGAAGGCACTTGCACCAATGGGTGAGGAATATGTTTCACATATTAAAGAAGGCTTCAATAATGGCTGGGTAGATGTGTATGAGAATACCGGAAAGCGTTCAGGAGCATTTTCATGGGGCGCTTATGGCACACACCCATATGTATTTCTTAATTACTCAGATACACTGAATGATGTTTTTACGGTTATTCATGAGATGGGACATGCAATGCACACTTATTATTCTAATGCAAACCAGCCTTATATTTATGCAGGATATAAGATCTTTGTTGCGGAGGTTGCGTCAACCTGTAATGAAGCGATTCTTATGCAGTATATGTTAAAGAATACTGATGATGAGAAGAAGAAAAGATATCTGCTCAATCATTTCTTTGAGCAGTTTAAGGGAACTCTTTACAGACAGACTATGTTTGCAGAGTTTGAGATGGAAGCGCATGCAAAGGCTGAACAGGGTGAGGTTTTATCAGCAGAGAGCCTTTGCGCGATGTACAAGAAACTGAATGAGAAGTATTTCGGCCCGGATATGGTTATTGATGATGAGATAGCACTTGAGTGGGCAAGGATACCACATTTTTACACACCATTCTATGTATACCAGTATGCAACAGGCTATTCCGCTGCAATTGCAATATCAACCAAGATACTTGCAGGTGATGAGCAGGTTATAGCAGGTTACAGAAAGTTCTTGTCAGGCGGCTCTTCAATGCACCCTATTGAGCTTCTTAAGCTGTGCGGAATAGATATGACAAGACCGGATGTTGTGCAGGAAGCACTGGATGTGTTTGGCAATCTTCTTAAACAGTGGTAGAAAAAGAGGGTACTGTACAAAAAATACAGTATCCTTTTTTATTATGTCACATTTGCGTTTTAAATTCGTTATTATTATTGTGATTAAATGATGCATCATAATTACAAATATTATTAAGAGAGGCTGATTTATGAAGAATATTAAAAAAATCGAACAGTTATATACTATTTATGAACAGCCTATGTACAGAATTGCGTATGCTATTCTGAAAAATGAGTGGCAGGCGGAGGATGCGGTATCGGATTCTTTCGAAAAGATTATTGTGAATATCAGTAAAATAGGTAATCCCAGATCGGAGAAGACCAAAAGATATGTTATTTCCATAATAAAAAATGCAGCGATAGACCAGTATCGGAAAAATAGTAAAGAAAATCAGAGAGTTATTGCATTTGATGAAAGATTTCAGAATACGGATTCGGACTATGAATCGGATGTAATAGTACAGGAGAGTTTATCTTTTGAAAAACAAGTAAATAATGGAAGCGAATTGTTATCTGAGGTAAAAGAAATTATAAACAGCGATTTTACACAGGAGGAGCAGAAATTATTTGATTTAAGATTTATTCAGGAGAAAAACTATAAGGAAATAGCTTCAGATTATGATATTACTGAATCCGCAGCAAGAAAGCGAACAGAGCGTTTAAGGAAAAAGATTAAGGAGGTCTGTTATGGGCATTGTTGATAATGATGAATTTGAAAAAATAGTTGAAGATGCATTTGAAAGCAATGACAGAGTACACATTTTTTCGGAAAAATATAGCAGCCGCAAGGAGAAATTACTCAGGGGGTGCAATATGAAAAGAAATATTAAAGATGTGTGGAAAAAAGCATTGATTTATGCAGCATGTGGTGTTGGTGTTATTGGCGCGGCAGGGGGAACAGCATACGCCATCAATAATCCGAGTGCAAATGTAGTCTCAATGTATAACAGTAATTATTCACATGCAGAAGAGGGATATACTGAGACATACGAAAAGGAAGGAAATACTTATCAGGCAGATATTCCAAGAACTGATGTATATGAATATGACGGTGTTGTTGCTGCTAAATATCTGAATGACCATGTTTATGATGAGCCGGTTGTATTAGAGGCTAATGGTTACACATTTACATTGCTTAGTTTAATAAAGGATTCAGGCAGTGCAATTGCATATTATAAGATTGAGAATCCGGATGGTGTGGATATTTTTGCACTGCATGACAGCAATCTTGTAGTAGGAAAAGGCTATCGTGTTGATGTGTATAAGTCGTCTATCTACTGGTACATTATGGGAACAACAGGTAAAAAATATATGGACACAGAAAAAAGTACAGATACCTGTGTTTATATGACAGAATATATGCCGCTTGATGGTACAGAACCATATACAATAGAACTTGACGCTTACAAAGGTCCTATGGAAAGTAACAGACCAAGTAAGGTGAGCAATGTTAAAGAAATAAATGGTGTGACTGAGATTGCCAGCGTAGAAGGAGTAAAGGACGGGGAGGCATATGTAAGAATGTCACCAATTTCAATCTCAACATATACAGAAAAGGTAACAAATGGTTCAACAGATCCATATAGCATTAAATCATTAAGCGTAATATACAAAGATGGAAGCATATATGAAGTTTCCAAAAGAGAGGTTGTGGAGAACAATTTCTATGCTTGTGGAATGGGCAGTGAGACATGCTTTATACTAAACAGGATAGTAGATATTGAAAATGTTGAAAGCATTGAAATTAATGGTGAGTATTATACTGTACAGAACTAAAAGTGGTTTTAAAATGTGATGGTTAAAGGAATTCTGGAAGATAAGAGTAATTGTCTTCCAGAATTTTTTTATGATATAAATGTAACTATTACCGAAAAAATCCGTCTCTAATTATGAAAGGGTTAACACTTTAAAAAAACATGGAGTATTTACAGTAATGGATGATAATCAGATAATTAATTTATTTTTTCAAAGAGATGAAGATGCCGTCAGAGTAATTGATGAAAAATATGGTGGTAGGTTAAATGCACTGGCAGCTAATATTCTGCAATCAAGGGAAGATGGGCTGGAATGTGTCAATGACGCATATATGAAGGCATGGAATGCTATACCGCCCGCAAGACCAGAGTATTTATTTGCATTTCTGGCAACAACTGTAAGAAATATTGCAATTGATATGATCAGGAAAAACAATGCGGATAAGAGACAGGGAAAGGTAACTGAACTGACAAAAGAACTGGAAGAATGCATAGGCGATGGTGGATTGCAGTCGAATCTGGACAAAGAAGATATAGTTTATATCTATGAAAAAAATAGAGGCTATGGATTTATATGAAGGTTTTAACGGAATTAATCCGAAAATGATTGAAGAGGCAGAAAAATATAAAAAAGTTGCTGGTGTGGATGTCAGATATAAAAAGAACAATAACATAAAGAAGATAATGGCAGCAGGTCTTGTGGCAGCAGCGGCTGTTGTTGCTGTATTCGGCGTGAGAGGATTGAATCCTTCTGGAACAGGAAGCAGCAATCAAAGTGGCAATCAGCTTGCATCACAGCAGACGGAATTTAAAATCGCTCATGTAATGAATGTGTATGCGGCTGGCATAGACGATACTTCAGAATGTATTTTTTCTAATGGGGAGAAAATTGCTGATATATCCGGAGTTGTGACTGGAATTTCAAGTCAGGTTGGAGATTCATCTGTGATGGGGCAGATTATGGCAGGTATAAATGTGACAGGTGATGATATTTCAAAGATTAATTACACTATAATGGGTGATGAATCGGATGTGAAATATAATCTGGCGAGAATGAAAGAGGTTGACAAGGACAGTCCTGAATATAAGACATCTTCTGATAAATTCAGAAAACAGACGGAGAACGGCTATGCTTATTACATTATTGAAGATATCGGGGGAGAGTATGAGGAGAGTGGCAGCAGTCAGAATGAAGGCATACAGATTGTGAAATTCTTAAAGGAATTGGAAAAAGAATCTTTATATCAGGATAGTCAGGTATACAATGAGATGGTTAAGAATATGTATGAAGGGCTTACTTTAAGCGTGACCGTGACATATGGAGACGGAATAACAGAAACTGTTGATGTGGGATTCAGGTCTGTTGATAACGGCGATGGTTCAGGGGAAGTTTCAGACAGAATAGCTGTTTATGTGAAATGACAGATGATAGTAAAAGACATGGTACCAGGTGGTGCCATGTCTTTGGGGTTATTATACATATAGAAATTCCTTCCAATTCTGAGGAAATCCCATGGTTTTTATATCGACGCTTTCGTATTTATCAAATAGCATTTGGATATTATCTACAAATAAGTTCCAATGCCTGTCATCTTTTAATAAGTGCTTTATGCATAATAAAACACCAAAGATACGATTATTACCAATACCCGCTTCGGAATATTCTTTATACAGCATGGGAGTTTTAGAAAGTTTAGCATTATATAAATGTCCATAATGAGCACATATATTTCGAACATAAGAGATACTTTCTAACCAGCTTTGAAAATATGTATATCCTGTATTAAAGGACTTTGCAATTGCCTTTTTATCTTGATTTTTCATGTTTTTATAGAATTTTGATAGTGTTCCAAAACTAAAAATTCCTACAAGAGCATATATTGGAAGATTACCAGTTTCGTAATTATCACGAAAATTTTTGACAAAAGGTGCTTTAGAATTTCTTTTGATTTCTTCTGAAATATCAGAGATAAATATCTGATGATAAATGTTGTTTACAAAATTATTGGGATTTAAGTATCCTAATACACCGTAATTTTCAGCAAAATAATTTGATATCCTGCATCTTACATTTATTTCTATTTTTTCGATTTGGGGAAATATAATTTGACGAAAGTTAGAATTAAAAAGATATAATTCTACAAGCTGTTCAAACTTAATGTTATCTTTATAATGTCCATTCTTGACTTTAAGATTTAAGCTGTAAGCTTTAATTAACCTAAAATATGATATATCATTGAGAATCTTTCTGGCATAAATGTCATCATTAATAATTAACCCTAGGGATTTAAGGTTGTTGATTTGTTCATCAATGGTCATGGAAGGTTGGTGGTGTTTTAATTCTTCCATAAAGTAATCTCCTTAAAATTAAAAGACCCAACATGGTCCGCATCGTGGAGAGGCGTGTTGGGTTCTGTTAATATTATTATATTCATTCTGATAAAAAAACAACTGTTTTATAAAAAAATCAATAAAAAATAGAGAAAGCTGTTAAAATGAAACTGCTTCTACAAAATAAAAAAGAGCGCGAGACGGGGATCGAACCCGCGACCCCCTCCTTGGCAAGGAGGTGCTCCACCACTGAGCCACTCGCGCAAACACAAGTGATATAATAATGGGTGGAACGGATTTTGTCAACTGTTTTTTTGAAAAAATTTTATTTCTGAAAAATTAATATATGCAAGAGATGTCAGGGATTTCTATTTTTTTGATAATATGGTATACTTTGCATGCTAAGTAGCAGAATTAGAAAGAATGGAGATTATTATGAATCCAGCATCAATTATGAAGCTTATGAGTGCCAAGAATAAGTTTCAGAAGAATCATCCGAAGTTTGTGGCATTTCTTAACAGATGTTTTGCAGGTGGACTTAAGGAAGGAACCATAATTGAAATTACAGTTACCAATCCTGGAGAGGCACCTATAACATCTAATATAAAGGTACAGCAGTCTGATTTGGAACTGCTTGAAGAATTAAAAGAAATGGGTAGATAGTTTGCTTCGCAAAACAATGTGGCAAAAGGAGGATTGGAATGTTTGGGAATGTCAAGTCCAGAAAGAACGGACTTAATATTATAGTTGTAGGTGGCGGTAAGGTTGGTGCCACTCTTGTTGAGAGACTCAGCAGGGAGAACCATGACATTACTCTTATTGATAAGAACAGGGTTAAGCTTGATGCCATAACAGGTGCATATGATGTTATGGGAGTTGAGGGCAATGGAGCCAGTTTTGCAGTTCAGAAGGAGGCAGGTATTGACTCAGCTGACCTTCTTATTTCAGTAACAGATTCTGATGAGTTGAATCTTTTATGCTGTACACTTGCAAAGAGAGCTGGCAGATGTGAGGCAATTGCAAGAGTAAGAACACCTGAATACAGTCAGGAAGCTGCATTTTTAAGAGACAGATTAGGTCTGGCAATGATTATTAATCCGGAATTCGAGGCTGCAAGTGAGATAGCACGTGTGCTTTATATGCCTACAGCACTTGAGATTGGAACATTTGCACATGGACAGGCAGAGATGATTAAGATAAAAGTCCCTGAGGGTAACCAGATGTGTGACCATACCCTTGCGGAGATATCTAAGGCTTCATCATCTAAGGTTCTTATATGTGCAGTTGAGAGGGATGGTGAGGTGTTCATTCCATCGGGACATTTTATTATAAGGGCAGATGATAAGTTATCTTTCATTGCATCAAGAAAGAATGCAAGGACATTTCTTGCAAGTGTAGGTTTTCAGACACATCAGGTCAAGAGTACCATGATTGTCGGAGGTGGAAGAGTTGCATATTATCTTGCAAAACAGCTCCTTAACATGGGAATTGATGTAAAGATTATTGAGAATGACAAGGAACGCGCGTTAAAGTTAAGCGAGGAGCTTCCGGGAGCTGTTATTATCAATGGTGATGGTACTGACGAGAGCCTTTTAAGAGAAGAGGGGATTGAGTATGTGGAGAGCTTTGTCCCTCTTACAGGGATTGATGAAGAGAATGTAATGCTTACTCTGTATGCAAGAAAAGTATCTGGAGCCAAATGTATTACGAAAATAACAAGAATGGGATTCAGCAGTGTTATTAACAGCCTTGATCTTGGCAGTGTGATTTATCCAAGATATATAACATCAGAAGCTATCATTGCTTATGTAAGAGCTAAGAAGGAGTCTATGGGAAGCAATAACATACAGACCTTGTATCATTTGTTTGACCAGAAGGCAGAAGCTATAGAGTTTAATGTTGATAAAGAATCAGGAGTTACGGGCAAGCAGTTTATGGAACTTAAGCTGAAGGATAATCTGCTTATAGCACTTATTAACCGTAATGGTAAGATTATTATTCCAAGTGGTACTGACAGCCTTATGGTTGGAGATACTGTGGTTATTGTAACAACTCATACAGGGTTTGATGCTATAACTGATATTCTTAGATAGGAAAGGCTGGGAACATTGATATGAACAGTTCTATAGTAAGATATATTCTTGGACATGTTTTAAAGATAGAAGCGGCTCTTATGGTCATTCCTGTGATTGTTGGCGTTATATACAGGGAGAAGGCAATATCTGCATTCTTGATAACAATTGCATTATGTGCTGTATGTGGGATTCTTATGACAATTAAAAAGCCTGCCAATACAGTTTTTTATCTGAAGGAGGGGTGCATTACAACTGCACTCAGCTGGATTCTTATGAGTATATTTGGCTGCCTGCCTTTTTTTATAAGCAGGGAAATACCTTCATTCACAGATGCGCTTTTTGAGACAATATCAGGATTTACAACGACAGGAGCAAGTATATTAAGTGAAGTTGAAGGACTGTCACAGAGCATTATGTTCTGGAGATGCTTTACTCACTGGATTGGTGGTATGGGAGTTCTGGTATTTCTGCTTGCAGTAATACCTCTTACAGGTGGCTCCAATATCAATCTTATGAAAGCAGAGAGTCCGGGACCATCAGTGGGTAAACTTGTTCCTAAGATCAGATATACAGCAAGAATACTGTATATTATATATTTTGGGATGACTGTACTTCAGACAATTCTTCTTCTTTTTGGAGGAATGACATTCCTTGATGCACTTAATACAGCAATGGGAACAGCAGGAACAGGTGGATTTGGTATCAGAAATGACAGCTTTACAAGCTTTTCACCTTATATCCAGTGGGTTGTAACCATATTTATGATATTGTTTGGAGTTAATTTCAACGCATATTATCTTATTGTTCTAAGACAGTTTAAGAAGGCTGTTAAAGTAGAAGAGGTAAGATGTTATTTCGGAATTATCCTTGCAGCAACAGCAATTATATTTGTTAATATATACAGAAGTGTAGGTACTGTTGAACTTACACTGAGACAGTCAATGTTTCAGGTTGCATCTATTATAACGACAACCGGATTTTCATCAGTGGATTTCGATATGTGGCCGTCACTGTCAAAGTCGGTGCTTGTTGTACTGATGTTTGTGGGAGCATGTGCCGGAAGTACAGGTGGCGGAATTAAGGTTTCCAGGTTTATAATAGGGATAAAGACAATATTCAGAGAGATTCAGTCATATATTCATCCTAAGAGTGTTAAGGTGATTAAGACAGAAGGAAAGCCTGTTGATAGTGAAACATGCAGGTCGGTGAGTATATATTTCATAACATTTATGATGATATTCACAGCGTCTTTACTGCTAATATCTATTGAAGGAAAGGATATTGTGACGAATTTCACTGCAGTAGCAGCGACTATTAATAATATAGGTCCGGGGCTTTCGGCTGTCGGACCGACACAGAATTTTGGAAGTTATTCTGATTTCAGCAAATATGTACTGATGTTTGATATGCTTGCCGGACGACTGGAGTTATTTCCACTGATAATTCTGTTCACACCTTCAATATGGAAGGATCTTGTAACCAAGAAGGTTTCTGAAAGGAAAATGCGTAGAATAAGAAGGGGTTAAGTATGAGTAATGTATCTGATTATTTGAAATGGAGAGGTGACCTTGATTTTAGCCAGGCACCATTTAATGACGTGGACAATTTAATACTTGCGCAGATTGCATATGTTGATTTTACTGATATTGTACCGGCACCAGGAAGTATCGAGACTATTACAATTGCGGAAGCGGCAGACACATTTTTTGATACCCATGATGAGAAGGAGATTAAGAAATGCAAATCTTTCATAGGAAAAGCCCCGTATCTTTTAAGGGAGGTAGCAGCAACAAAAAGATTTGGTTCACTTATACTTACTAATTATGTTGATTATGTCGATGGCGGCAAAGAAGAACAGTTTGCGGCATTTCATGTAAGAATTGATAACAGACTTACGTATATTGCTTTCAGGGGAACTGATGATACACTTGTAGGCTGGAAAGAGGACTTTAACATGAGCTTCCTATCACCTGTTCCATCGCAGAAGGATGCAGTAAGATATATTGACACAACCGTGCAGCGTTCAGAAGGAAAACTGATTCTTGGAGGACATTCCAAAGGTGGTAATCTGGCGGTATATGCATCAGTCTTTGCAAGACCATCAGTTAAGAAAAGAATTATTACTGTTTATAATAATGATGGTCCGGGATTTGACAGCGATTTCGTAAAGCATCCGGATTATCTGGCAATTCTGCCTAGGATTAAGAGTATTGTTCCTTATGGCTCGGTTGTTGGAATGCTTCTTAATCATGATGGGGATTATGAGGTTGTAAAGAGCAGCCAGTCAGGTCTTATGCAGCATGATTCTATGTCATGGCAGGTTATAGGACCAGATTTTGAGACTGAGCAGGAGTTAAGCCCTAAGAGTAAAAGGTTAAATGCAGCACTGAGCGCATGGATAGACGGGCTTACAAGAGAACAGAGAGCAGAATTCGTAGATACATTATTCTCACTGGTAACTGCAAGTGGTGCAAAGAACCTTTCAGAGATAAGTACAGCCAGATTTAAGAATATTAATGCCGTTCTTAAGTCTTTCAGGGAACTTGACAAACCAGAACGTGCAATGGTACTTAAGATATTTGCTTCACTTACAGGTGAGATTGGAAAAGCGTATAAGAACAATTAATAAGGAGACAGAATATGGGACAGGTCATATCAGCAGGAATACTTTTAGTTATAGTTGTTGCTATATATATTGCGGTTTCATATAAACATGAAAAAAGCGGTCTTGGAAAAGGCTGTGACGGGAACTGCGGATCTTGCGGATTAAGAAGCTGCAAGACAGATAAGAAATAATGGCGTATAGATTAATATTATAAACATTACAGGGGACTGTACTAGAGATATCTGATAAATCGTATATTATAGTCATATTATTGTGAACATGATATACGGAGGATTAAATGCAGGATACAGGGAAAAGACTGAGAAAATGCCGGATAGAAAGAGGGCTTACAAGAATGGAAGCAGCAGAAATGCTGCATGTAACTCCTGATTATCTTGGCAGGATAGAGACAGGTATCCAGCCTGTCACATACAGAATGATAGAGCGGATGGAAAAGTCTGAAGGTTGGAATTCTGATTATATTCTGCATGGCATTTATATGGATAATCCTTTCTGGCAAATGTATAATCAATGTCCGGCTGACAGAAAGAAAGTATTTATAAGAAATTTGCTGTGTTTATTTGACAGTATGCTTCAATTCGGGTATAAAGAAGAAAGGGCAGTGGTACATTACCACAGAATGATACTTGAAATTGTCAATGGCATGGAACTTGAAGTGCCAGACAATGTACGGACAGGATATACTCTTACAGAAATAAGACGGATACAGGATAAGAACAAACCAGACATGGCACAGATTCTTGGCATGTCGATACGAAGTTATTGCGCATTGGAGAATGGTCTGGTAAAACCAGATGTCAAAGTGCTGCAGATAATGTACATGATGTATGGATTTAATATCAGATATTTTCTTACCCGTAATCCGCTTGAATGTGAAGCTGTAAGCAATATATACAGGAGTTTCGATGAACCTTTAAGAGACTTTATTATGAGACGCATCAGGGACGATTATGATGAAATAATAATTATGAAAGGCTGGACTTATGGTAGAGATATATAGAACAGACCAGCAGGTGCTAAGCACACTGCCCGATATTCAGGATGGATGCTGGATTAACATGGTAGACCCGACAAGCAAAGAGCTTGAGCAGATAGCAGAGCGTTTTGAAATAGAACCTGAGGATATAGCATCCGCACTTGATGAAGAAGAAAGTTCACGTATAAGCCTTGAAGACGGATATACATTGATACTTGTTGATATTCCAACTCCAGAGGTGAGACATGAAAAGAAAATGTATACGACAATCCCACTTGGCATTATTCTTAAAAGCGATGCAATAATAACGGTATGCAAAGTTGATACACCTATTATTAATTATTTCATAAGAAATAAGGTCAGGGAATTCAGTACCAAGAAGAAAATGCGTTTTATATATCAGATGCTTTTCCGTTCAGCATTCGTATATCAGGCTAATCTTCGCCTGATTGATAAGAAAAGAATAGAAATAGAAGAAAGAGTTGATGGCGATACATCGGATACGGATCTTATTGAACTGCATGAGTTAGAGTCTACTCTTGTGTATTTTGCAACATCACTTCGTGCTAACAGCATTGTGTTAGAAAGACTGAGAAGATATAAAAGACTTGAACAGTATCCTGAAGATATGGAACTGCTGGAAGATGTAATGGTCGAATACCAGCAGGCTATCGAGATGACCACAATATACAGGGATGTCATTGATGGTACAAGGGAACTGATGTCATCGGTAATTGACAGTAAGCTGAATAATGTAATGAAATACCTTACATCAATTACAATTGTAATGGCTATTCCAACGATAATATCTGGTATATATGGTATGAATGTTGCCGGGGAGTGGATGCCTTTTGCAAAGACACCTTTTGGTTTTGAGATAATAAGTGGAATTATACTTCTGATATGCCTCGTGGTTTTATGGGTGTTAAGAAAGAAGAAAATGTTATAAAAAATGGCATGTACATATCAAAATGTACATGCCATTTGCTTTTAGAATTATTTGTAAATTTCCTGCCAGCGGGATACCATCTCTAAAGCTTCGTTCTCAGATGATACCTTTGTTACAATAACCCCATCAAGATAAATCTCGTAAACAGGAAATTTCTTTGCCATATTTCCATGATTGACCTCAACTCTGTTGTACTTTACGCGTTCCATTAGAAAACCTCCTCATATTTAATAATAGTTCTTTCAAGCTAAAATCAACAATATGTTGTATTATAGCATGTTGTAATTTAAAAGAAAATACAATATTTGGTATTGGTACTAAAGTACCAAAAAATTCTGAAAAGTACTTTAGAATACTTGTAAAATCGTCATATATATAATATAATTTTAATATCGAAATTCGGAATTAGTTATCAATAACCAATAATATAAAACATGAGGTACAAACATGGATAATAATGTAAAAGCAAATGAAAAATTTGAAATTGTACATAAAATGAGCAGAAGAATTGCATCAATTGACAAGTATTGTGTCATAAGCGTTTCTAATAAGGCGTTTGAAGAATATTTTGGACGTATTGTAGATACTCTTCTGGAAGTAGTTGCACCACAGGATAAAGAAAGACTTATGGATTTTATAGATGATTATGATGGAACTGCCAAGAGTGCAATGTTTAAGTTTATTAATGCTCAGGGAGAGGAAAGATATAATCATCTTTTGGTGTATCCGCAACGGGGTGTCGGTAATGGACACATGAGGGATATTGAGCTTGTTGATGTTGAGTCAATAGAGGATGCCAATAAGAGCCTGAGGGATGATGTATCAAAACACAAGATTCTTCTAGGACTGGACAGGGAGTATACATTTACATACAACAGGGATAATAATATTTTCAGTATGTACAGATATGATGTTGATTCAAGGGATGTTATATACAAGGCTGATATTGATGACTGGAAGAGACAGATGCTTACAGAGGGATATATAGAGGAAAGTGACAGGGAAATGTTCACGAACTTTATATCTGAGGTACGTTCATATACACAGACATTTTCAACCAAGTTCAAGACAAGCATGCGTACATACAATAAGGTTATGGAAACATTGAGGTTCATAGGAACTGTTATGAATAAGAGCAATGGAAGCAAGATTGTTATAGGCAGGGTTATACCTGAAGCAGATAACCGCAGTTATAACCAGATTGCAGACATGATAGAAGAATTGCAGTTTGATTCCCTTACACATGTGTACAATAAGAAGACAATAACAGCATATGCTGTAAAATGTCTCAAGGAAGAGAAGAATAACAGAGTTACAATAGCTGTTCTTGATGTAGACCATTTCAAGAAGGTCAATGATGTATATGGCCATATGTATGGTGACAAGGTTCTTGCCAGAGTAGGAAGAAAGCTTAAGGAAGTAGTTGGCGAGGATGGAGTTGTCGGAAGAATAGGTGGCGATGAATTCATTATTGTATTTAATGGAATTAATGATGAGCATGCATTAAGAGGAATGTTAAGAGCTATAAGAACCCAGATTAAATGGGAATTTGTCGATGATTTTGAGGATCTGATGATAACATGTTCTATCGGAGCATCATTTAGCCCTAATAATGGTACAGAATATGAAGAACTTTTTAAGAAAGCGGATTTCTGTCTGTATGTTGCCAAGGAAAAGGGAAGAGACAGATATGTATTTTTCAGGGATGACCTTCATAAGGAATCATATGAGAATTCTCTTAATGTTAAAGATAAGAATGTCAATGACGGCAGAGAAATGAAAGAACTCCGCTTCCTGTCAGGAATAATGGAAGAATTTGCAAAGGATGGAAAAAAGGCTGTTGATGAACTGCTTCATCATATGTATGATTCATTCAAGCTTGACAGTATTAATCTGTATTGGGGACCGAACCTTAACAGAGCATATTATATGGGAGTAGAACTGTGCGGTTCAATGAATGCGGATTATGTTAATACAGAAGGATTTAAGAAACTTCTTGGTGGAAAGAATCATGCCGCTGTAGGATTTGTTGGACGACAGACAGATCTTGCACCTGAATTTGGAACTGCCATGAGAGAAAAAAGAGTTTTCTCTACGGTACATTGTATAGTTGGAACACAGAATGATGTTAAGGGAATATTTACAATTGACCGTTGCAAAGAGTCAGCACAGTGGGCAGAATATGAAATTGAAATGGCAGTAGTGGCTGCTTCTCTTATTAATATTATTGCTGAAGCTGAAAAGGATATGAATTAATATATATAGTTTTTTATTACAAGATATTGTGTTTTTAATTGACTTACAAGTCTATATGTTGTATAATCAAATCTGCTTGGGAAACCGCATGGATACGGGGTTCCCAGCAGATTTTTTTCATGTGTGTAATTTCACATGGTGTTATTAATGATTATTCATGGGGACATGATAGTTTTTATGTGAGGGTTTGAAGTATGAAAATTATTAAAAGAAGCGGATCAGAAGTTACATTTGATATAAGTAAGATTATGGCCGCTGTATCAAAAGCTAATATGGAAGTTGTCCATAGCGAGAGACTGTCAGAGGAACAGATAGAAACTATTTCTAACAATGTTGAGAGCATCTGTAAAGAGATGAACCGTTCATTAAGCGTTGAGGAAATTCAGGATCTTGTTGAGAACCAGATTATGAATCTCAGAGCATTTGCAGTTGCAAGAAAGTATATTACATATCGTTATAAGAGAGCACTTGTGCGTAAGTCTAATTCAACAGATGAGCAGATATTAAGCCTTCTTGAGTGCAATAATGAGGAAGTAAAGCAGGAAAATTCTAATAAGAATCCTACAGTCAACAGTGTACAGAGAGATTATATGGCAGGTGAAGTAAGTAAGGATATTACTAAGAGACTTCTTCTTCCAGCAGATATTGTTGATGCACATGAGCAGGGACTTATACATTTCCACGATGCAGATTACTTTGCACAGCATATGCATAACTGTTGCCTTGTTAATCTTGAGGATATGTTACAGAACGGAACTGTAATAAGCGAGACTATGATTGAGAAACCACACAGCTTTTCTACAGCATGTAATATCGCAACCCAGGCAATTGCACAGATTGCAAGTTCACAGTATGGTGGACAGAGTATATCACTGGCACATCTTGCACCATTTGTCCAGATAAGCCGTGAGAAATTTATCGTACAGGTAAAGGAAGAATTTGAGAAAACAGGAATAGAGGCTTCTGAAGAGAAGATAAAGGAAGTTGCTGAGCTTCGTGTAAGGGATGAGATTAAGCGTGGCGTCCAGATGATCCAGTATCAGGTTATCACTCTTATGACAACTAATGGACAGGCACCATTCGTTACTGTATTTATGTATCTTGATGAAGTTCCGGAAGGAAGAACAAGAGAAGATCTTGCCCTTGTTACAGAGGAAGTTTTAAAGCAGAGAATGCAGGGTGTTAAGAATGAAAAGGGTGTATGGATTACACCAGCTTTCCCTAAGCTTATATATGTTCTTGAAGAAGACAATATAAGAGAAGGAAGCAAGTATTGGGAACTTACAAAGCTGGCAGCAGAATGTACAGCAAAGAGAATGGTTCCTGATTACATTTCTGAAAAGAAGATGAAGGAATTAAAGGTTGATGCCAATGGCAATGGTCAGTGTTTCCCATGTATGGGATGCAGAAGCTTCCTTACACCATATATTGATCCGGAAACAGGAAAACCAAAGTATTATGGAAGATTCAATCAGGGTGTTGTAACTCTTAACCTTGTTGATGTTGCATGCTCATCAGGAAAGGATATGGATAAGTTCTGGAGTATCCTTGATGAGAGACTGGAACTCTGTAAGAGAGCACTTATGTGCAGACATTACAGACTTAAAGGAACACCTTCAGATGTTGCTCCAATTCTCTGGCAGAATGGTGCACTTGCAAGACTTAAGAAGGGTGAAACAATTGATAAGCTTCTTTATGGCGGATATTCAACAATTTCTCTTGGATATGCAGGACTTTGCGAGTGTACATATTACATGAAGGGTGTTACACATACTAAGTCAGAAGGTACAGAATTTGCACTTGAGGTAATGAAACATCTTAACAATATATGTAAGAGATGGGCGGCAGAGACTAATATTGATTTCTCTCTTTATGGTACACCACTTGAATCAACAACTTATAAGTTTGCGAAGTGCTTACAGAAGAGATTCGGTAAGATTGCCGGCGTAACAGATAAGAATTATATAACTAACAGTTATCATGTTCATGTAACAGAGAATATCAACGCATTTGACAAGCTGAAATTTGAATCACAGTTCCAGGAATTATCACCAGGTGGAGCTATCAGCTATGTTGAGGTTCCTGATATGCAGAATAATATTCCTGCAGTACTTAAGGTTATGCAGTACATTTATGATAATATTATGTATGCGGAGCTTAATACTAAGAGTGATTACTGTCAGGAATGTGGTTACACAGGACAGATTCAGATTATAACTGATGATGACGGAAAGCTTATATGGGAATGCCCTAACTGCGGAAACCGTAATCAGGATAAGATGAATGTTGCAAGACGTACTTGTGGATATATTGGGACACAGTTCTGGAATCAGGGAAGAACTCAGGAGATTAAAGAGAGAGTGCTTCATCTGTAAGATTAAATATAATATGGCAGGACATGGATTAATATCGTGTCCTGCCATTATTTTAGTATTCGGAAAAATATTCATGATTGGTCATGCCGTACAAAGCACCGAAAAGAAGCGATAATACAAGAGCCAGTATTACGAACATAACAACAAATCCAACATCATTGATTGTCATTATAAGTGCAAGTATTGTCCATATTGCGGTATATACGATTTTAACAATAAGATTGCGTTTTATGTGTTTTGGATTATGCGTTTTCTTATATAATGCCATGCCAACATAAGCAAATATTGTAATTATTATAAGTGGTAAAGCAAAAAGTGCTGCATATATAGCAATTACATATAAGAAAACAGATGCTGTGAAAGAAAGTCCACCATAAAACAAATGTCCCATAAATCTATATCCTGCTGTGTAATCATCAGGTGAATAGCTGCCAGCTTTAATAATACTGCCGCCGGCATTGTTCATAAGACCTCCTGCATATATAAGTAATAATATAAATGTGGCAATAAGTAAAACACTCAAAACAGTGTATATGATTGTCAGCACTTTATCAGTTCCTTTTGCAAATTTCATCATAATCTCCCCTCATGATAAATTGATAGTAAGACTATATCATATTTATTCATTATAAACAAGAAGTGACTATAATAATGGTGGTACATATGCCGATATATAATTAAACTAATATGAATCCCGAAAAGGAGTTTGGGATAGGATTATGACAAGGAGGGCATATGTCACTTACGATAAGAAGCACAATGAATAATCAGGCAGCTGTACAGGGAATAGATAATGCAGATAAGAATACTGATAATTCAAAGCAACCCAGGAATATAAAGACAATTAATGCATCAGAGCTTAATCTGAAGCCATACAATGATAACCAGATTGATGCTAAAAGGCTCAGAGCCAGAAAGCAGGCTATGAAGCTTATATCTGATGCATGGAAATCTTCTGATATGAGAGATAAGAATATTGAGGATATGAAGCTCGATAAGCTTAATAAGCTTGATGAAATCACAGAACTTAAGAATAAGGTTAGTGATTTGGAGAATGAAAAAGAGGCTTACCGCGCAGATTATGGTGTTGATATGGATTCACAGGAACAAAAAGACCTTGAACTGCTTGAAAAATACCAGAATAACCGATATGGTTCGGCTGAGGACACATTTTCAAAGGAAGAACTTGACCGCTTAAAGGAATTGCAGAATACTCCGCTTACAGAGTATCAAGAGAAGGTGCTTAAGCTGAATTCATCACAGATACATTTTAAGGATCAAATTGGTCAGAAGGAGCTTAAGATTGCATGCACGACAGCTTCAATTGCACTTGCCGAAATCGACAGGGACAAGTCTCAGGAAATGCTAAAGGCACAGGATTCAGCAGACCAGATAATAGGTGCTGTTGAGGGTGAGGTTAAGAATCTGCTTGTAAATGAAGGTAAAGACAACATTGATGACAAGGTAGAAGAGAATAAGGAAAAAGCTGACGAAGCAGAGAAGAAACAGGAAGAACAGCAGGAAAAGATTGACGAAAAGCGCAAGGAAAGAAAAGAACAGGAAGAGATTATTGAGGGACAGGCAGAGGCTGACAAGTTAGAGATGAATGCCAATATAAGAAGCAATGATGTCGACCATGTAACTGAAGCCCAGAAGCAGATAGTCAGGATAATGAAAGATAATAAGATGCTTAATGAGGATATTAAAGGAATTGATATTGATTTGAATTTCTAGGAATGAACAGGGCGGGTGATTGATTCACCCGCCCTTAATAATTAGAAATCCACCTGCTGTACAGAACCAGCGCTGCCGTCTTCATGAAGATACATGCCGCTGCTTCGTACTTTAGCTTTAAGATTGTTATCATCATCAGTTACATGAAATGTTGTTTTGGAGCTGCCAAGACAGATTGCACCGACATTGGCTTCCTTAAGTGATAAGAGCTTGTCCTTGCCATTCTCATCTTTAACCCAGACCTTTAACTGGTCATAGACTTCATCATTCTCATCAATCCAGCCGTTGCCGTCAGAATCGTATTCTGCAAGCTCGGAAAAGCCATTACCGGTCTTGGTTCCGAACAGCTCGCTGCCGTCATTGATAATTCCGTCGCCGTTCTTATCAAGAGCAAGAAAGCCACTTTCAGGATTCATCTGTGCAATAGTCTCGTCTTTACCATCACCATCAATGTCAAAACTAAAGGACTTATCAGAAACAGAAACAGGATTGCTTCCAAGATTAATAACAAGAGGATCTGTCAGTACAGTATTAAAGCTTGAAACAAATTCAATGCTGTGTTCTTCCATGTATCTGCGTGACATGGTCATATCAAGATTGAAATTAAGTTCCCTGCCGTCTGCTGTTTTAACAGTTCCGGTTGTTGAAAATGATGTGCTTTCCTTTTCTTCATAGGTTGAAGAATATCTGGTTCTTACAGTCCACACAGTAGGAGAAATCTGGTTAGTAATAGAAAGGGTTTTTGAGGCTTTGTCAGATGAAGATGTGTCAGAGACTGAATTGCAGGATAAACTGTCAGTATCATGAAACATTCCACGGAAAGACAGAGACTGAATAAAATCCAACAGGGACATATAAACCTTTCTTGTTATTTCTGTGTAACTGAAGCTTACGTTCTGCCGCATAGAAACTAAGCTGGCTTTGTTGTAAGCAGGTGTTAAAGCCTCCGTGCCTTCTGGTGATTCCTCACCAGCCAAATCCGTTTTAGAGGAATCGTCTGGGACATTAAGCCTTCCAGAACGATTGTAGAGTGGCATCATCAGAAACATGTCGTCATACTTTCTGCCCGGAGAATCAGAAGAATTACTAAAATATGATTCTTTCTGGCTTAAGCTGCTTCTTGCCTGGCTCATTCCCAAACTAAAGGAGTTACCAGAGCTGCCTGCTGCGACCATGCCGCTTGATACCTTTTGTGAGTAGTGTCTTCTTGAAGACATACTCATGTTGCTGTCTGCAATTATCATAAGTATACCCGCCTTTCATCTTCAGCAATGAACACGGTTATATATAATATCGGTTTAAGCACAGAATACTTAATAATAAAATGTCAACTAAAAAACTTTTATAAAATAACTTTACAAAAGTACTGGAAATTCTTATTTAACTGTTGTAATATGATAGCAGAGAAATATCTGCATAAGCAGAAATAAATTATTGAGCCGTAAACTGGCAGAAAGAGGTCATATATGTGGACAGCAGATTTAGGAAATGGACGATACAAGAATCCAATACTTTACGCTGATTATTCAGATCCGGACGCAATCCGTGTCGGTGATGATTATTTTATGATATCATCAAGCTTTTCTAATGCTCCGGCTATGCCGTTGCTTCATTCTAAGGACCTTGTAAACTGGAAGGTTGTAAACTACATTTTGCCTGAAGTTCCAGAATTCAGATATAGAAATCCAATTCATGGATGTGGAGTGTGGGCACCTGCAATAAGATATCATGAGGGTACATATTATGTGTGCTTCCCAATGCCGGATGAAGGAATATATATGACTACAGCAACAGACCCTTATGGTGAGTGGAGTAAGCCAGTGAATATAAGACCAGGCGCAGGCTGGATTGATCCATGCCCATTCTGGGATGAGGACGGAAAGGCATATCTTGTTGCAGGAGTTGCCAAGAGCCGTATCGGATACAAGAGTGTGCTTCATATGGTAGAGATGCAGCCAGATGGAATGGGGCTTATTGGTGAGGAAAAGATTATATTTGACGGTAACTTAAATGACCAGATTACAATAGAAGGTCCTAAGATGTATAAGCGAAACGGATGGTATTATATATTTGCACCGGCTGGCGGTGTTAAGACAGGCTGGCAGACAGTGTTAAGGTCGAAAAATGTGTTTGGACCATATGAGTATAAAGTGGTTATGAGACAGGGAGATTCGCCTGTCAATGGACCTCATCAGGGTGCATGGGTTGACACAGTTACAGGACAGGACTGGTTTATACATTTTCAGGATGTGTACGCAGCGGGCAGAATAACACATTTGCAGCCAATGAGCTGGGAAAATGACTGGCCTGTAATTGGAGTTAAGAAAGATGGCAATGATTACGGCGAGCCTGTGATGGAGTACGAAAAACCTGATGTCGGTGCCGTTTATGAAATATGTGAGCCAGATACTACAGATGAATTCACAGAAGATACTTTGGGACTGCAGTGGCAGTGGAACGCTAATCCTGATAGTGACTGGGCGCAGTTTGGCACTGATGAAAGTGGAAATGTGTCTGATGACGGTTCTTATATAAAGCTTAATGCAGTTGGTAGAGCATCAAACAGACCAATTGGCGATTACAGAAATCTTCTACTGCAGAAGTGGCCGGCTCCGGAATTTAGCTGTATTACTAAGATGAATATCAGCGGAATGGCTGATGGTGATAATGCCGGATTCATTCATATGGGAATGGATTATCTGGCAGCAGATGTGACTGTTAAAGGTGGTAAGATGGAAGTGTATGCAGTAAAGGGTGTGCAGCAGTTTGACTGTGACCAGGCTTATACTAAAGAGACTAAAGAATTGCTTGCTTCATACGATAATCTTAAGGAAATATATTTCAGATACACAGTTAAAAAGACAGGAACTAAAGACCATGTTGAGGGTGGACTTCCTGTTAAGGAAGCACCTGTTGAGACAGTAACAATAGAGATAAGCACAGACGGAAAAGAATACACCAGCCCTGTTTCCGTTATTGCCAAAGCCGGAAGATGGGTTGGTGTAAAGAGCGGTGTATATGTATCACATGATAATTCTGCCAATAGTGAAAACAAAGGCTTTGTTACGGTAGATTATGTAAGATACAGCCGTTAAATATTCGTAATGTTTTTCTTAGCCCACAATTCAAGGGCTTTCGCATTATTGGAAATAAGGTCGAGGGATTCAAGTATCTGCTTGAATTCCTCCTGTTCTCCAATATCAACCTGGCCATCAGCAGAGATATTGATAATAGAAGCTCGCAGGTTTTCGATATCATTCAAAGAACCAAGCATTTTTAATGATAATCTGTCAAATGAATTAATCTGGACTTCCTTCATTGTAAGCCTTCCAATCGGACATTCGTTTGAGCAGTAATTGTAGCAGAGTTCAGGAGCGTTGTAGCATTTTGACATAGATACAACCTCGTCTGCATAAGGTGTTACATTGCCAAGTTCAATTCTTGCAAGTCTTGTTCTGTCTATACCTACGACATCTGAAGCTGCTTCACGGCTTTCAAAGTCAGTATTTTTCTGTGCAGCAGAAAATCTTGCCTGATAATATCTGTTATCAGATGCTTTAGTTGCTTTCTTCATAGTTAATAATTCTCCCCTTGGTATATTTAATGAGTTAGTAAAATACATGATCTCCGATAACGGTTCCGCCCACATCGACAGAACTGTCATATACATGAAAATATAGTGCGTTAATATTGATATAACCGTTAAGCACATCAACGGCTGCCTGGGTGCAGGCTGCATTTGCACCTCTTGCAAGTACTATTGCAAATCGTCCGCTGGCAACAGGTGAAAACTGGTAAGGTGCATATATTACGCCGCTTATGCTGTTGGCAAAGCGTGGGTCAGCAACTCTGTTGATAACAACACTTCCTACAGCACATTTGCCCGCATATGACTGGTTGCCGGCTTCACATTCAATAATTGCTGCGAGCATTGCAACATCTTCGGCAGTGTGATTCTTAAGAACATTGTTAAGAGCGTTCTGGTCAACCATAGCAGAGCCGGAAGATGAATTATTGCCTGTATTACCGGCGTTATTGGCTTTGTCCGCCTCTTCCTGTGCTTTTCTTGCAGCTTCAAGGGCTTCCATTTCACGGCGCTGACGCTCTAACATTTCCTGTTCAATCTGCTTTTCGTATTCAAGTGCAAGTGCTTCTGCATCAGTAATGCTGTCGCTTGTAGTGTCAAGCTCTGTCTGGCATTGTGAGAGAAGCACAGCAAAATTATCAGCTTCACGGGCTGCATCATCTTTAAGAGTGACAAGTTCGGTCATCTCTTCTTCAAGCTTTGCCTGAGTTTCTTTAAGAGAAGCCAGAAGGTCACTTAATGCCTGCATCTTCTGGTGGTCATAATTAGAAATCTGCTGGATATATTCTGACTTGGATAAAAGGTCAGAAAGGCTTTCAGCCGACAAAAGCGTTGACAGGATAGTAGCATTATTATTCTCATACATAAACTGTATACGAAGTTTCATGGAGGCGTACTGCTGGTCAATCTCTGCCTGCATATCAGCAACTTGGATATTGGTAGCATCAATCTCGGACTGCTTCGCATTAACTGCATCTTCAATAGAAGACAGCTTCTCTCCGGAAGCAGACAGCTTCTCGTTAAGCTCCCCGTAAGATTCATTGAGCTCGCTCTGTTTATTTCTTAATTCTTCAAGCTGTTTATTAACAGCGTCGAGGTCATCCTGTGTATCAGCCATCAACTGGTCAGGATAAGCAAAAAATGGAACAGCAAATGTAGCTGCCATGCAAAGCGAAAGACCAATGGCCGTTAAATTCTTTAATCTTAATCTGATAAAATGTTTCACATAGACTCCTGATAATCATTATATTTTTATAAATAAAAAACAATATTAGTATAAAATGTGCTGGAATAAATTGCAAGCCAAGCTTTCCATGGTGTATATTAATTGAAGGTTGCGGATTGGGAATTGGTCTGCGTCTTAAATGTTGTGTATATCAGTTGCGGTGTCTGACTATAGCATACGCTTGAATAATCCGGGCTGTGTGTAACTTAATGTCGCTATATACATAAGGGCGGTGCGTCAAATCTCGTTCAAGCGAAGCGCGTTTGATTTGACGCACTGTAATAAACTTTGTAGATAGCGGCATTTAGTTACACTAAGCGCAGGATTTCTGAAAGCGTATGCTATAGTCAGATGCCACAACGTCATGTACGCAAGTCGAAGGATGCAGACAAGTTCCCAATCCGCAGCCCTAAATAAAATAAAAGGAGTATTCCATGCTTGAATTAAATGATATAAAGAAAGACTATGTGTCCGGTTCTACTACTGTGAGCGCATTGAAGGGCATTAATCTTAGGTTCAGGGACTGTGAGTTCGTGTCGATTCTTGGACAGTCCGGATGTGGTAAGACTACTATGCTTAATATTATAGGCGGACTTGATAAGTATACGAGCGGCGACCTTAAGATAAATGGAGTGTCAACTAAGAATTATAAGGACAGAGACTGGGATTTTTACAGAAATAATTCTATTGGTTTTGTGTTCCAGAGTTACAATCTGATTCCGCACCAGACAGTTTTATCTAATGTAGAGCTTGCACTTACGCTTTCAGGTGTATCTAAGGCAGAGAGAAAGAAAAGAGCGATAGAGGCACTTGAGAAAGTTGGACTTGGAGAGCAGATTCACAAGAAGCCTAATCAGATGTCAGGTGGACAGATGCAGAGGGTTGCTATTGCAAGAGCACTTGTAAATAATCCTGATATCCTGCTTGCTGACGAGCCTACAGGAGCGCTTGACACAGAGACAAGTATCCAGATTATGGAGCTTTTAAAGGAGATATCAAAGGACAGACTTATAATTATGGTAACTCACAATCCGGAGCTTGCCAAGGATTATTCTACAAGAATAGTCAGATTGCTAGATGGTGTGATAACTGATGACTCTGATCCATATACGTTAGAAGATATGGAAGCTGATATCAGGGCTAAAGAGGCTGCTAAGGTTAAGACATCAGAAAAGAAGATTAAAAAGTCAGGGAAGAAGCAGAAAACATCTATGTCATTCTTTACAGCACTTTCACTTTCCTTTAATAACCTGATGACTAAGAAAACAAGAACGATTCTTACTGCATTTGCAGGAAGCATAGGAATTATCGGTATTGCAATGATTCTGTCTATATCAAATGGTATCCAGTTATACATAGACAGGGTTCAGAGAGATACGCTTTCAAGCTATCCTATAACACTTCAGGCGGAAGCTATTGATATAAGCAGCATGGTTACAAGCATGACAGGCAATTCGGATTCAGAAGAGCATGAGGATAAGTCTAAAATATATTCTAACGATATCATGGGTGACATGATTAATACCATGGTAAAGGAAGTTAAGAGCAATAACCTTTCAGAGTTTAAGAAATACATTGAAAATGGCAGCTCTGACATTAAGTCATATGTAAGTGATATCCAGTATTCATATGATGTTCCTCTTAACATTTATATGAAGGATACTTCTAACGGTGTAGAGCAGTTAAACCCAAGTACAATGTTTGATTCGATATATGGCGAAGGTGCAACAAGCACATCTTCTGCAATGTCATCAGGCATGGGTATGGGGATGTTTTCTAACAGCAGTGTGTGGAACCAGCTTTTAGGAAACCAGCAGGTTCTTGATGAGCAGTATGATGTCCTCGCAGGACACTGGCCAGAGAATTACAACGAGGTTGTGCTTGTTGTCGATAAGAATAACGAGGTTGATGATTATACACTTTACTCATTAGGACTTAAAGACCCTGAGGAAGTAAGAACACTCTTTAAGAAAATGATGGTTGGTGAATCATACGAAACAAAAAAAGATATAAGCTATACATTTGACGAGATACTTGATACAGAGTTTAAGCTTGTTATGCCTACGGACATGTATAAGTACAATGATGTGACCGGTACATGGGACGATTACAGCAAAGATGATAAGTATATGACAAATGTTGTAAATAACGGAACTGATATTAAAGTATGTGGAATAATCAGACCTAATGATGACGCAGTCAGCACTTCAATTTCAAGTGGAATCGGTTATACAGCAAAGCTTACTGAATACATTATCGAAGAAGTAAAGAATAGTGAGATTGCCAAGGCACAGCTTGCTGATACAAGCGTTGATGTATTTACAGGAGTTCCATTTGACAATGACAGGAATACAGAGATTACAATGGACGATGTAAATGCATATATGGCAACACTTTCACCAGAGGAAAGCGCCCAGATGCAGGCAATGACAAGTGGAATGAGCGATGATCAGATACTACAGCTTTTCTCAGCGTCACTAAAGGCTAGAACAACAGATGCAACATTAGACAGCAATAAGTCGAAGCTTGGAATTACAGACCTTGATACACCTTCACAGATAGATATATATGCAACTGATTTTGATTCTAAGGAGAAGGTTCAGAATATTATCAAGGATTACAATAAGTTGCAGCAGGATGATGGCAAGGAAGAAAATGTTATTAACTACACAGATTATGTTGGAATAATGATGTCATCAGTAAGTACAATTATTAATGCAATTTCATATGTTTTAATAGCATTTGTTGCAATATCACTTATAGTTTCTTCAATAATGATAGGTATTATCACATACATTTCAGTACTTGAAAGAACTAAGGAAATTGGAGTATTAAGAAGTATTGGTGCTTCTAAGAAAGATGTTTCAAGAATATTCAATGCAGAGACACTTATTGAAGGTTTTGTTTCAGGCGCACTTGGCATTGTTGTAACTTTATTGCTGTGCATACCTGCAAATGCGTTGATTAAGCACCTTACAGACATTTCCAATGTTGCACAGCTTCCGGTTGCAGGCGGAGTAATACTTATAATAATAAGTATGTTCCTCACATTTATCGCAGGACTTATCCCGGCAAAGCTTGCAGCTAAAAAAGACCCTGTTGTGGCATTAAGAAGTGAATAATGTCTTTACTTGAAAACTTCACTGTGTTAAAATTTGAAAGTAATAAGCCAATGCTATTTTGGAAAACCGGGGTGGACAATTATGAATAATAAGTTAAAGACACAGGCTGTTGAGCAGCTTTTTCAGGCAATATTAAGTCTTAAGGATTTAGATGAAGCATACGATTTCTTTGAGGATGTATGTACAATTAACGAGATTTTATCCCTGTCACAGAGATTTGAGGTTGCCAAGATGTTAAGAGAACACAGGACATATCTTGATATTGCGGAGAAGACAGGTGCGTCTACTGCGACAATCAGCAGGGTAAACCGTTCGCTTAATTATGGTAATGACGGGTATGACAGAGTATTTGAAAGACTTGGCATGCTTGAGAAAGAGTCAGAAGATAATAAGTAATATATGAAACAATGCAAAAGGGAACTGTCAGTACTGGCAGTTCCCTTAATTTATAGATTATTTCTTTTTGTCTGTTTTATCAGGCTTCTCAGGCTGCTTTGGCGCATGCTTGGCAGAGTAATCATCAATCAGACTTTCAATCATGTTCTTCTTCATGTATACATCAAAGCTTAAAAGGCATACAAGACTGAAGAACTGTAAGAATTCTCTGTCATCATCATCCTTTACATCGGTAAATGCATTGCTTGCCTGTTCAGACTTTGCAAATATATCTTTAGATAATGGCCTTGCAAGAGAGGATTCCATTGAAAAAATCTCTTTATATATATAATCCAGATCCGGCTTGGAACCTTCATCAAAGAATTTCTCAGTGAGAGGATTGAGCATTTTCTGTATATCACTTATTGAGAGAATGTTCTTAAAGTAATAGATAAATGTAAGGATATATATGTGTTCCTTAGAGTACTTTTTCTTTACTGGTGATGGCAGCAGATTGTTTTTGGCATAGTTGTTAATCATTGTTTTGGTTAGTACTTTATCATCAGTGGTACGCTTTGTATCGTGAAGATGTTCATACATAAATGTTGTAACCTGATCCATGTACAGATTGATGTTAGGCACATCTCCGGGTTTTATATAGTTAAGAGCGGACATATCTTTAAGAATACCGCTCATAAGCTCTTTAATATCGTTGTTCATATGTTCCTCATTTCTTTAAAAATGCGTATTCATGAGAGAATACATTTATATTAATGCTTAAGCTATATTATATAGTTTTTAAAACCACATTTCAAGTAGGAATAATATAATGAACTTTAGCATAGTGTAATGTGCATAATATGATATTTTAATATTTGTAATAAAACGCTAAAATATGTCTCAAAGGAGCAAATCTTAGTGACTTTTTACTCCTGATATATTATAATTAAAAAGGTTTTTAAGAATTCTGGGAGACAGAATTCGGATGCACCAGAGGGTGATATGTGCCAGAAAGCGGCACAGGAATGGAGGATTATTATGGGTATTTTAACAAGATTCAAGGACATTATGAGCGCTAACATCAATGCACTTCTCGATAAGTGTGAAGATCCAGAGAAGATGATTGACCAGTACATGAGAAATCTTGAGAGCGACCTTGGAAAGGTTAAGGCAGAGACAGCTTCAGTTATGGCTGAGGAGACAAGATGTAAAAGAGAGCTTGATGAATGCACAGCAGATGTTGCCAAGTATCAGTCATATGCAGAAAAGGCTCTTCAGGCTGGCAACGAGGCAGATGCAAGAACATTCCTTGAGAAGAAGCAGCAGTTAGTTTCTAAGCAGGCTACATTACAGCAGACATATAATATTGCAGCAGACAATGCAGCTAAGATGCGTCAGATGCATGATAAGCTCTGCAAGGATATCCAGTCTCTTGAAGCAAGAAGAGATGCAGTTAAGGCTAAGGTTGCAGCAGCTAAGGCTCAGGAGAGAATCAACAAGGTTGGTTCAAGTGTTAACAGTGTTGGAACAAGCATGGATGCATTCGGTAAGATGGAGGCTAAGGCTAATAAGATGCTTGACGAGGCTAATGCAATGGCAGAGCTTAACCAGACACAGCTTGAGGCAGATGTTGACAGTCTTGCAGCTAAGTATGATGCAGAGCCAGCTAACACAGCAGTTGATGATGAATTAGCAGCACTTAAGGCTCAGATGGGCTTATAATTCAGAAGCACATTTATAATGATACATAGATAAGGAGAGGGAACATGGGATTATTCAAAGGGCAGTTTGCCAACGTAGTTGAATGGGAAGAGTACAGAGATGATATAATCTTCTGGAAATGGACCAACAGAGAAATCAAGAAAGGCAGTAAGCTGATTATCCGCGCCGGCCAGGATGCAATCTTTATGTACAATGGTAAGATTGAAGGTATTTTTAAGGACGAGGGAAGCTTTGATATTGAATCACAGATTATTCCATTCTTATCAACACTTAAAGGCTTTAAGTTTGGCTTCAACAGTGGAGTAAGAGCTGAAGTTTTATTCGTTAATACTAAGGAATTCACAGAGAAGTGGGGAACTAAGAATCCTATTCTTATTCCAACACAGGCACTTCCAGGTGGCATGCCAATAAGAGCTTTCGGTAACTTCTCGTTTTCAGTATCTGATTACATTACGCTTATAGACAAGGTAGCAGGTGTAAAGCAGATGTACACTGTTGCAGATGTTAAGGAAAGAATATCAGCAGTTCTTGACCAGCTTCTTATGAAGTGGATTTCTAAAGAAGGCAAGGATATGTTCAATCTTCAGGCTAATGCTTATGATATCTCAGCGGGTATTAAGACAGACCTTGATATGGAGATGAGCAAGTTAGGAATCACAATAACAAGCTTTACTATCTCAAGCTTCTCTTATCCGGAAGAAGTACAGAAGATGACTAATAAGGCAGCTTCTCAGGCAATGGTTGGAGATATGAACAGATATACACAGATGGCTATGGCTGATAGTATCGGCAATTCAAGAGGCGGTTCGAATATTGCCAGTGATATGATGCAGCTCCAGATGGGAATGCAGGTTGGACAGCAGATGATGAATAACATGAATACTGCAATGAATAATAATACAAATGTGTCAGGTGGCAAAGCACCTAAGTTCTGTCCTAACTGTGGAACACCAACTAATGGTGCTAAGTTCTGTTCTAACTGTGGAACAAAGCTTGCATAAGCTGACAATTAGTAATATGTGAATTTAATAAATAACAATCAGGGATGTTGTCATATTGGCTTGGCAACATCCCGTTGTTTTTGTATAATGTGGTTGTTGGTAGAAATAAGGTGGATATAGATTTCACATTTGCATGAAGGTGGATATATGAGATTAGAAGATTTGAATGACAGCCAGAAAAGGGCAGTTAAATATACAGATGGCGCGCTGCTTATTATTGCCGGGGCAGGCTCTGGAAAGACGCGTGTGCTTACGAACAGAATTGCATATTTAATAGAAGAATGCGGAGTAGACCCATATAATATTATGGCAATTACATTTACTAATAAAGCTGCAAGAGAGATGAAAGAACGAGTTGAGACTACTGTGGCACAGGGTGCAGGGGCTGTATGGGTAAGTACATTCCACTCAACATGCGTGAGAATTTTAAGAAGATACATAGACAGAATTGGATACGATAATAACTTTACGATATATGATACGGACGACCAGAAGTCTGTAATCAAGGATATATGTAAGAAGATGAATATAGATACGAAGATGCTTAAAGAGCGTGCAATTATGAGTAAGATTTCATCTGCTAAAGATGAGTTAAAGACTCCTGATGAGTTCGAGCTTGAGGCAGGTAACGACTATAATCTTAGAAGAATTGCAGGTGTATACAGAGAATATCAGAAGACGCTTAAGCTTAACAATGCACTTGATTTTGATGACCTGATATTCAAGACGGTTGAGCTGTTCCAGAGTGATGCAGAGGTACTTGAGCATTATCAGGACAGATTCAGATATATAATGGTCGACGAGTATCAGGATACTAATACATCACAGTTTAAGCTTGTTGCAATGCTTGCAGCAAAGTATGGCAATATATGTGTGGTTGGTGATGATGACCAGTCTATATATAAGTTCCGTGGAGCAAATATTTATAATATTCTTAACTTTGAAAATGTGTTCACAGGCGCTAAGGTTATAAAGCTTGAGCAGAATTACCGTTCGACGCAGACTATTCTTAATGCTGCAAATGCTGTGATAAGTAATAATATTGGCAGAAAGAGCAAGTCACTCTGGACTGATAACGGAGAGGGCGAGAAGGTCAATTATACTCTGTATGAGAACGGGTATGATGAGGCAGAAGGCGTTGCGAGTGGTATTGCAGAGTATGTAAGGGATGGCTGGAATTATAATGATGTTGCCATTCTTTACAGAACTAATGCACAGTCAAGAGCGCTCGAAGAAAAGCTGATGATTCACAACATTCCATATAAGATATATGGCGGACAGAATTTCTATCAGCGAAAGGAAATCAAAGATATTCTTGCTTATCTTAAAACTATTGATAATGGTCTTGATGGTCAGGCGGTTAAGCGAATTATAAATGTTCCGAAGAGGGGGATTGGTAATACTACGATTGACAGATTGCAGGAATATGCAGATTTTAATGATATTACTTTCTGGGAAGCACTTGTCAATGCAAAGGATATTGACACAATAAAGAATGCGGCACTTTCCAAGTTAGAGCCATTTGTTGACCTTATTGGAAGACTGCGTGCCAAGGAAGAATTTATGTCATTAAAGGAGCTTGCTGAGGCTGTAATTGAGGATACAGGATATATTGAGAGCCTTTCACAGAATGAAATGGTGGAAGAGGTTGAGGCAAGACGCGAGAATCTGGATGAATTCATTAATAAGGTTGTAAGCTATGAGGAGAGCTGTAAAGAAGCAGGCGAAGAGCCTACACTTTCAGGACTTCTTGAAGAAGTTGCCTTAATAGCAGATATTGATAATCTTGATGAGTCAGAGCCTCATGTAATGCTTATGACGCTGCACAGTGCGAAAGGTCTGGAATTTCCAATCGTGTATATGACAGGAATGGAGGACGGACTTTTCCCAAGCTATATGACAATTGTGTCAGATGATTCAACTGAGATTGAGGAAGAGAGAAGACTGTGCTATGTTGGAATAACAAGAGCAGAGAAAATACTTAATCTTACAAGTGCCAAGTCGCGTATGGTGCGTGGTGAAACACAGATGAATAAAGTTTCAAGATTCATTAATGAAATTCCTAAAGAATATATGCACATAGAAAACAATTCCAGTGGGTATGCTAAAGGCAGGATTGCATATGGCGGGACATCAGATGAGCCGGATACAACAGGCATTAACATGCGTGCAACAGCCAGATCAATTCTTAGCAGCTACGGAAGCGGCACACCAGGCGGAAGGGCAGCAGGAACATATAGTTCAAGAAAGGTTAAGATAAATGGCGGTTCTAATCCGGGATTTGGAAAAGACCCTATGGAATTATTTGACCTTAAGAAACCAGAAAAGAGAAAGACTCCGGCAGATTCTGTAAGAAGTGCTTATGCAGGAGTGCCTACACGAAGCGGCTTATCTTCAAGAAATGTAATAGGTGCTGCAAGAGGTGCAGATATAAGTGCAAAATCTTCAGGCGGACTTGGCTACAGTGTCGGTGATATGGTGAGCCATGTGAAATTCGGCGAAGGAAAGGTACTTGCTATAGAGGATTCAGCAAGAGACTATATGGTAACAGTTGAATTTGCAGAGTACGGACAGAAGAAAATGCTGGCAGGATTTGCCAGACTTAAAAAACTATAATGACAAATGTTTAACGCTATGCTATAATACATTTATTAAATCCGTGGTATGAAAGGAGATATTGTTATGAGTAAAGAAAAATTAGATGAGCTTATCGCAGCTACTAAATTAGGAGAACTTATTAGCAAGAAGGAAGATGAAGATAAGAAATGCTGCAAGAAGTGCAGCACAATTATCATAGCTGTTCTTGCTATCGTTGGTGCAGTTGCAGCAGTTGCTGGTATCGCTTATGCTGTATACAGATATTTTACACCAGATTATTTAGATGATTTCGATGATGAAGATTTCGAAGACGAAGATTTTGATGATGATTTTGAGGACGAAGACATCGAGAAGTAATGTAATAAGTGCGATATGATTGAAAGCCACAGCCGGCTTGATATGTCCATTAGGATATGTCAGCGGTTGTGGCTTTTTTATTGCATAATATTTAATTATTTCTTAATTGACATAGGGGTGTAATCAGTGTTATATTACTCAACCCTGTCATTAAGCAAAATATTAAGGGGAGGAAAGGAAATCGGGAATTTATGACATTTTATCAGGAGTTACAGTTAAGCTCGGCTGGTTCAAAACAGCTTATCAAGAACACACAGGATTCTAAAGAGAAAAGAAGACATATTCTTATATATAATTTTAAGGTGTATCTGGTTATGATATTCTGCGTCGCAGTAGTTACAGTATTCAGTAAGCTGCTGGGGAATAATAATAGTGTTGTCGGAGTTACAGTGCTTCTTGCGGTGCTGGTATTAAGACAGGCGGATTTTGGAATTAAGACATCACATGGATTGATTTCGATAATGGGAATATATGCGATATTGATAGCAGGACCGAGGGTTTCCAATATGGTACCGCCAGTTGCTGCATTTGTAATAAATGTTGTGTGTATTATGCTTCTTATGATAATGGGATGTCACAATGTAATTATGTATAATCATTCAACATTCGTTCTTGGGTATCTTTTACTACAGGGATATGATGTCACAGGCCATGAATATATGATGAGAGTTGTGGGACTGCTTGCCGGGATGTTAGTATGCATGATTATTTTCTATAAGAATCAGAGGAACAGACCATATAGAAGAACATTCTGGGATTTGTTTAAGGAATTTAATATTAATTCAGCAAGGACAAGATGGTACATTAAGCTTACATTTATCGTATCAAGCGCTATGCTGATTGTTTCACTGATGGGACTGCCTAGGGCAATGTGGATTGGAATTGCGTGCATGTCAGTGTGTCTGCCGTTTTCTAAAGATGTTGATAAGAGAATTGGAAACAGGGCATTGTTTAATGTTGTTGGATGTGCGATTTTTGCAGTGATGTATATAGTACTGCCAGAATCAATGTATCCGTATATAGGCATGATAGGTGGTATCGGAGTCGGATATTCCGCTGGTTATGCATGGCAGACAGCTTTTAATACATTTGGCGCATTATCAATTGCGGCGGGACTTTTTGGGATGCCTTATGCAGTTGCATTACGTATAGGACTGAATGCTGCCGGGGCTGCTTATACATGGCTGTGTGACAAGGTACTTGAAAGAATACATTCTGCAGTGCAGGCAAAGAATGCCAGCGTGGTGGAGTAAATATGACTACTATACTTTAGCACATTTTTCTGATAAAATTATATAAGGTATGCCGTTATGTGAATAAGTGCTGCCAAAAACTATTAATATGTTAATAACAGGCACAATTCATGTGCGGAATGGAGTATAGATTGAAAAAAGGAAGCGTATACGAAGGTAAAGTTGAAAAGGTTGATTTCCCTAACAAGGCGACAGTGTGGGTGACAGATGAGGACGGACAGAAGGAAAAGGCAATCGTAAAGAATGCAATTCCTGGACAGACTGTCAGATTCTGTGTGAACAAGAAAAGAAAAGGACACTGCGAAGGCAGACTTATGGAAGTAGTTGAGAAGAGTCCACTTGAAACCAACCCGGCATGTCCACATTTTGGCAAATGCGGTGGCTGCACTTACCAGACAGTAGCTTACGAGGAACAGTTAAAGATTAAGAGCGCACAGGTGGAAAAGCTTCTTAGCGAAGTTGTTTCGGGTGAGCTTCCATTTGAAGGGATAATTGGAAGTCCGGTCACAGAGGAATACCGTAACAAGATGGAGTTTTCATTTGGTGATGAGTATAAGGACGGTCCACTTGCGCTCGGACTTCACAAACGAAACAGCATGTATGATATTGTTCCGGTTACAGAATGTAAGATTATTGATGAGGATTACAGAAAGATTCTTACATGTGTTCAGAATTATGCAATCGAGAAGGAGCTTCCTTTCCAGCACAAGTTAAGCCACGAGGGGTATTTGCGTCATCTTCTTGTAAGAAAGTCAGTAAAGACAGGACAGATTCTTGTTGATATCGTAACAACGACTCAGATTGAGCATGATTTCACAGAGCTTGTAAACCGCCTGATATCAATTGAATATAAGGGCACTCTTACAGGTGTTCTCCATACATTTAACGACAGCCTTGCAGATGCAGTAATTAACGAGAAAACTGAGCTTCTGTATGGTCAGGATTATATTGAAGAGGAGCTTCTTGGACTGCGTTTCAAGATAACTCCGTTCTCATTCTTCCAAACCAATTCTCTTGGAGCGGAAGTGCTTTACTCTAAGGCACGTGAGTATGTGCTTTCTGGCGGATTTGGAGATGTGGCTGGCAGCAAACCGGTTATATATGACCTGTATACAGGTACGGGTACGATTGCGCAGATGTTATCTCCAGTTGCCAGCAAGGTTATCGGTGTTGAGATTGTTGCGGAAGCTGTTGAGGCTGCCAAGAAGAATGCAGCCCAGAATGGTCTTACTAACTGTGAATTCATTGCAGACGATGTCTTAAAGGCACTTGATAATATTGAGATTAAGCCTGATTTCATCGTACTTGACCCACCTCGTGACGGAATTCACCCTAAGGCACTTGAGAAGATTATTGATTATGGTGTTGACAGAATGGTGTATATTTCATGCAAGCCTACTTCGCTTGCAAGAGACCTTGTTACTCTGCAGGAGAGAGGGTATAAGGTGGAGAAGTGTTGTTGCGTGGATATGTTTCCTAATACGGGGCATGTGGAGACGGTTGTCTTGATGTCAAAGGTGAACCCAGGCAAGTAGAAAAACACTGTAAGTAAAAGGCTTTTCAGAGAGCTATCGTTAATGAGTACGATTAGCTGCTGGAAAGCTTTTCTTTTTATGTGAAGTAATGACTTTGTGGAAACTGGTCCATAATGTAGGGGTGACACTACGGGATAGATAACAAGAGAAAATGAACCCTGGGGTTCACCCTATAACGATAAGAAAAGTGAGAAAAACAGCGGCGGGAGAAGTTTCCGGCCGCTGCACGTCATTAACGATAATTCTTATTGTAGAGCTCTTTTGCGTATGACTGCATCTTCTTTACGTAAGCATATGCTTGGCTCTTTCCCTTTTTCAAGTCGACCTGCTTCAGAGCATTACTGATCTGTGGATCGTCCATCAGAAGAGAGAAGATTGCTTTAGCTTCTGGATACTTAAGAGACACCTCATTGATGAGATCGTTGATTATCATAAGACTGAGAACTGAGCTTTCAGTTGAAGTGTTATCTGTTGGCTCCCAGCCGCTGCGATTAGTATTGTCGTCGCCGTTATCATCCATAAACTTGTCTAATGAAATATAACGAGAGAGGTACTGATCCTTTTCAGAACGTTCACACCCTTCACATTTATTGCACTTAGGGCAGCGGATGTATTCGCCCTTGGAATTAAGAATTAAGCATCTCTTTTTACGAGTTGATTCAAGATACGCATCTTTTTCTTTCCAGAATCCTTCCATGTAGGATTCGACCTGATTTTTATGGATAGTTGTGAAACCTACAAGAATCTTTCTACCGCGAATATTCCAGGTTTCGAAGTTATCTTCGATAATTCCTTCATTACGCTTGCGAATACCGTCTCTAATATCCTGATGGTAATTCTTTAAAACTTCATGTGCTAAGAATGGAACCAAAGTTTCATTCTCTTTTGGTGCTACGCCATTGTAGCTCTTCTTGTTACAGTAATCATAATTTTTCTCTGCCATGTGGCTTTCCTCCTATTGGTTGGCCAGCTTGTCCTATTCAGCTGGTTTAGTTATTTGGTCGTTCATCAGATTCAGATAGGACCGTTCTTGATTAGGGAACGCATCGTCTGATGATGGGGTGTTCTTGACCCTTGATTGCATCATACAGCAAACGTTAAAAATGCCCGTTGAAGAAAGTTCAACGGGCTATGAGGCTGAAAATAAAGGCTTTAAGATTAAAAGGGGTGTGATTATGTATGGAAAAAAGCTATAAGTGTTGAAGAAAGTTCGCCAAAAAATTTATTAATTATTTGATACCACGCAAACATATATAAACAGATACAAACAATTGAAATTTGACACAAAATAATGTATAATAAAAATTGGCATAGTATGTATAGAAAAAGGAGAAGCTATGAGTACTACCAATAATGAAGAAAAATGGATTGGAACAACTGAAGCAGCTGAGTTCTTAGGAGTAAAGCCAGCTACAATTCGTGATTGGATTCGTAAAGGCAAGGATATTCCGAGAAAGAAAATTGGCAAGGCCTGGAAGTTCAAATATTCTGAACTTGAGGAATGGGCTCGAAGTGGTAAGGCTGCAAATAATTAAACGATTCCGCGACTTAGCGGCAGGAGGTAAAAATAGATGAATAAACAACAATTAGCATCTACTATTTGGCAGTCAGCCAATCAGATGAGATCAAAGATAGAGGCGAATGAATATAAGGACTATATCCTTGGATTTATGTTCTATAAATATCTTTCGGATCGTGAAATTTCTTTCCTGAAAGGAGAAAAATATTCTGACGAGGATATTAAAAAAGTGACAGCAGATGACGAGAAACTTGTGAAGCACATTAGTGAGAATATTGGATATTTTATTGCTTATGAGGACTTATTCTCATCATGGCTTTCTAAAGGCGATGATTTTGATGTATCTGATGTAAGAGATGCATTGAGTAATTTTGATGCCAATATCGAACCGACATATAAGAAATTATTTGAGAATATATTTAAGACGCTGCAGAGTGGCCTTTCAAAGTTAGGTGAAACATCAACAAAACAGACAAAATCAATAAAGGCACTACTTAAGTTAATAAAGAGAATTCCGATGGATGGAAAGCAAGACTATGATGTTTTAGGGTTTATTTATGAGTATCTCATCAGCATGTTTGCAGCTAACGCTGGAAAGAAAGCAGGAGAGTTTTATACACCACATGAAGTTTCAGTGTTGATGTCTGAAATTGTGGCCAACCATCTTAAGGATAGAGAGCATATTAAAATCTATGATCCTACATCAGGTTCAGGCTCATTGCTCATTAATATTGGAGCATCTATGGCTCAATATATCGAAGGCGAGAACAAGATTGATTATTATGCGCAAGAATTGAAGGAGAATACCTATAACTTAACTCGTATGAATTTGGTTATGCGAGGAATTAATCCAGCTAATATCAATGTTAGAAACGGCGATACTTTGGAAGATGACTGGCCATTTTTTGAAACAGATGAAAACAAAGACGAGACATATTCGTTAGTTAAAGTTGATGCAGTAGTTTCAAATCCTCCATATTCACAGAAATGGGATCCAAAGAATAAAGAATTTGATCCTCGTTTCAAGGAGTTCGGTGTTGCACCGAAGGCAAAAGCAGACTATGCTTTCTTGCTTCATGAATTATACCATCTTGAGGATGACGGCATTATGACTATTGTTTTGCCTCATGGAGTTTTATTTAGAGGCGGAGAAGAAGAAAAGATACGTGAGACTTTGATTGAGCGAAACCATATAGAGGCAATTATTGGTTTACCAGCTAATATTTTCTTTGGAACAAGCATACCTACAATTATCATGGTATTAAAAAGAACCAGAACTGATGCAGATGTTTTAATTATTGATGCATCAAAAAAATATGAGAAGGTCGGCAAAAATAATAAATTACGTGCAAGAGACATTCGTGAAATAGTTGATACCTTAAAGGCAAGAAAGGATGTTGAAAAATTCTCCAGATTGGTATCAAAGGACGAAATACGTGAAAATGAGTACAATTTAAATATTCCGCGCTATGTAGATTCATCTGAAGAAGAGGAACCATGGGATATTCATTCGATTATGTTTGGAGGAATACCAAAGTCAGAAGTTAGATCACTTCAAGCATATTGGGAGGCTTTTCCTGGATTGTATGAAAAACTGTTCAGCGAGATATCTAAAGATTATGTTGGTGTTGAAAGTGTTGATATACAAGGCGTAGTAGATGGATTTGAATCTGTCGAGGAATACATTAAAAAATATAACGATAGTTTTGATGGCTTTGAGGAGATGCTAAAGGATTATCTTATAGAAGATATTCTTGATGTTAATGCACAAAGTATAAAGGAAACTGTATGCACAGAGATCTTCGATAGAACTGCCGACATAAAATTGATCGATCGATATAAGGCTTTTCAGATTCTTTCAGAAAACTGGGACACAATCGTTGCGGATCTTGAAATGATTCAAGGAGAAGGCTTTGATGCTATTTTCCAAGTGGAGCCTAATATGGTAATAAAAAAGAAAAAAGAAGATGAGGATGAAGTTACAGAAGTACAGGAGGGGTGGAAAGGACACATTTTGCCTTTTGATTTGGTGCAAGAAGAATTTCATCATGATTTATTGTCTGAAATTAGGCAAAACGAGTTTAGATTAGCAGAAATAGATAATTTGTACACTGAGATATTAGAATCTCTGGAGGAAGAGGAATTAGAGTTAAGTATAACTAATGAAGATAAGAATGCTTTCGTGGCAAAAGAGGTTAAGGCTTATGTTATAGAGGCTTTAGCCGACGTTGAGAATCCTGAGATAAATGCCTTAAAGGAGTACCTTGAACTTTCGGCAAAGAAAGACAAGGTAGCTTTTATAGAGGATAATGGCGTAGTAAATTGGTCAATAATGTCTGCAAACAAGGATGGAACGTTTGGTAAGCCAGCGGTAAATGCCAGAATATTACAGTTGCAAATGGGGTATGAGTTTCCTGAAGAATCATTAGAAACAAAAATGAAGCAAGTTATGCTTCTAATGGATGAGGAAAGTGAACTGAAAAAAACTGTTAAGAATCAAAAAGCAGAGTTAGAAAAAGTGACAATAGAAACAATTGAAACTCTTGAGGAGAAAGATGCATTACACCTTTTGGAATTAAAATGGATTACTCCTATACAGTCTGGCCTGGAAACACTACCAGGAGAGGTTATTTCGTCAATGGTATCTGAAATTCAGGATCTTGAGCATAAGTATGCTACTACATATGCAGATATTGAAACTGAAAAAAGAAATGCATCTAAATCTCTTATAGCAATGATTGACAAATTGACTGGGAATGGCAATGATTTAAATGGTCTTGCTGAGTTCAAGAAGTATATGGAGAAATAGTATGGATAAAAGGATAAAGGCTCCGAAGCTTCGATTTGAAGGATTCGGCGATTCATGGAAAGAGAGTAGTATAAGAGAACTTATAAATTTTTACGAAGATAAAACCACGAAAGAAGATGAATACCCTGTTTTATCTTCAACAATGTCCGGGATATTTTTGCAGAAAGATTACTTTAATAATGAGGTTACAACAAGATCAAATGTTGGCTATAAGATTGTACCAAAGGGTTATATCACATATAGATCAATGAGTGATACTGATATTTTTCATTTTAATGTTCAAGATTTGATTGATAAAGGGATTGTTAGCCCTGCATATCCAGTGTTTGAGACAATAAGGGGAAATGTTGCAAATTTTTTAACAACATATATGAACGAGAATGGTGGTTTCAAAAGACAAATTGCTATTAATAAAGAAGGCGGTACAAGATATGCTCTTTCAGGAAAAAAATTAGCAAGTTTATCAGCAATTATTCCTCAATCTCCTGAGCAAGAAAATATTGCAGATTTCTTTTGTGTATTTGACGGTATAATATCCAACTTACAAAAGAAGTTAAATAGAACAAAGGAGTTTAAGGCCGCTTGTTTACAAAGTTTTTTTCCTAAAAAGGGGGAAGTGATTCCCGCAGTTAGATTTTCTGGATTCTCAGGAGAGTGGAAAAAATGCAAGCTGGAAGAATTTGGAACAGTACAGACGTGCAAAAGAATATTTAAGGAGCAGACAACACCAAAAGGAGAAGTACCATTTTTCAAAAATGGGACAATTGGATTAGAACCAGATGCTTTCATTTCAAGGAAAATATTTGAGGAATATAGAGAACTATATCCGTATCCTGAAATTGGAGATACCTTAATATCTGTTGTTGGAAGTATTGGTAGAACAGCAGAATATGTTGGAAAAGAAGAATATTTTCAAGACTCAAATGTTGTGTGGTTGAAAACAAATGGAAGCATAAATAAGAAGTTTCTAAAGCTATCGTATCAGGTAATAGAGTGGTTTATAGAAGGATCAACAGTTAAGCATTTGTATAATGATAATATTCTAAAAAGCGAAATAGTTGTCCCTGAATCGCAAAAAGAACAGAAAATGATTGCAGACTATTTTGAAGAGTTAGAACGGATGATTACTGCATATGAGCAAGAATTAGAATTAACAAAAAAAATGAAAAAGGGATGTCTTCAAAAGATGTTTGTGTAAGGAGGGATAGACTTGTCAGATATTATTTTTAATGAAGAAAAGGACTTTGAAGAAGCTGTCATAAAAGCCCTCATTGAGCATGGATGGGAATCTGATGTTATTAGATATCCATCCGAAGAAGATTTAATACAGAATTGGGCGAACATATTATTTAACAACAATAAGCAGGGAACACGTTTGAATGACCAGCCATTAACTTCCGGAGAGATGGCACAGATTTTGGATCAAATAAGAAATTTACAATCGCCAATGGCTCTAAATGAGTTTATTAATGGGCGTAGTATATCTATTACTCGTGACAACCCAGATGATCCTCTTCACCTAGGTAAGGAAATTTCTTTAAAGATTTATGATCGTCAGGAAATCGCGTTAGGACAGAGCAGATATCAGATTGTTCAGCAGCCAAAGTTTAAAACAAAGTCACCTATTCTCAATAGCAGAAGAGGCGACCTGATGTTATTGATTAATGGTATGCCAGTCATTCACCTGGAACTGAAACGTAGCGGAATTCCAGTTAGTGAGGCATATAATCAGATAGAAAAATATTCACATGAAGGTGTATTTAGAGGTATTTTTTCTCTAGTACAGATCTTTGTGGCAATGCAACCTAAGGAATCTGTATATTTTGCAAATCCAGGAGAAAAAGGAGTGTTCAACAAGGCCTTTTATTTCCACTGGGCTGATTTCAATAACTATCCTATAAATGAATGGTATACGTTCATTAAAAAGTTTTTATCTATTCCAATGGCACATATGCTAATTGGCTTCTATACGATTGCAGATACTGATGAGGGCATATTAAAAGTTATGAGAAGTTATCAGTATTATGCGGCAGTTGGAATTGCTAATATTGTTGCGGAGAAAAAGAGTCACTGGGATGATAAGAAGCAGCTCGGTGGTCATGTGTGGCATACAACTGGTAGTGGTAAAACCATGACTAGCTTTAAAGCTGCTCAGCTTGTTGCTGCTAATCATGATGCAGACAAGGTGGTTTTCCTGGTTGATAGAAAAGAATTGGGAATACAGTCACTTAAGGAGTACCGCTCATTTGCTATAGGAACAGAATCTGTTCAGGCAACGGAAAACACTGATGTTTTAATATCGAAATTAAAGAGCCCAGATTCTGATAATACTTTGATTGTTACATCAATCCAGAAGTTGAGTAATATCGCAAGGGAAGATGTGGCTAATATAGAAGCAGATTTAAAAATTATTCAGCGTAAGCGAATGGTTATTATCATTGATGAGTGCCACCGTTCTACATTTGGAGATATGCTTGTAGATATAAAAAATACGTTCAAAAATGCATTGATCTTTGGATTTACCGGAACACCTATTCAAGACCTAAATGCGAAAAAAGATAGTACCACGCCGACAATATTTGGTGATGAGATTCATAGATATACTCTAGGTGATGGAATCAGGGATAAAAATGTTCTTGGCTTCGATCCATATATGGTGCGTATTTATGATGATGCTGATATACGAGAGAAGGTTGCGCTCAGTAAAGCCAAAGCAAAAGACCAGGCGGACGCTTTTAGTGATCCTAAAAAGGAAAAAGTATATCTTAAATACATGGATTCATCTCAAATCAAGATGTACGGAGAATTGGTAAATGGAAAATATGTAAAAGGCATAGAAGATTTTGTGCCTAATGAGCAGTACCAAACAGATGAGTATGTTGATGGCGTAATACAGGATATAAAAAAGAAATGGACGCTATACAGTAGAAATAGAAAGTTTCATGCTATTTTTGCGACCAGCAGTATTCCAGAAGCGGTTAAATATTATAGATTGATGGTCAAAGCTTTTCCTGACTTATTCATCACCGCAATGTTTGATCCTACTATTGATAATGAAGGCGGTAGAAGTTTAGAGAAGGAAGATGGAATTGTTGAAATCTTGGAAGCTTATAATAAGCACTTCAATCAGAAGTATACGATTCCAACGTATGATAAATTTCGTAAGGAAGTCAGCCTAAGATTGGGCCATAAGAAACCATTTGATAGTATTGGTAAGGATGAGCAAATTGATATTCTTATTGTAGTTAATCAAATGCTTACGGGATTTGATTCCAAGTTTGTAAATACATTATATCTGGATAAGATGATGGAGTATGAAAACCTCATCCAGGCCTTTTCGCGTACAAACAGACTTTACAATATGGCTGAGAAGCCTTTTGGAATTATCAAATACTATCGTAGACCAAATACAATGGAGAAGAATATTGAAGCGGCTGTAAAGGCATATTCAGGTGATGTCCCTACAGGATTGTTTGTGGATAAATTGCCAAACAATCTAAGAAACATGAATGTTCTTTTCCAAAGTATAGAACAGATATTCAAAAATGCAGGTATTGTAAATTTTGAAAAGTTGCCTGCTGATAATGCAGCGATAGGAAAGTTTGCAAAAGAATTTAACAAATTTGTGAATCATCTTGAAGCGGCTATTATACAAGGTTTTACTTGGAGCAAGAATTCTTATCCGGATGAGGACCAGAATGAAGATGCTATAAAAATGCTAATTGATGAACAGACATACCTGACATTATTAGCTAGATATAAAGAGATAACTCGTGGTGGCGGTGGTGGAGCCGGTGGAGATGTTCCGTATGAAATAGATATTCATATTACGGAATATGATACCGGTAAGATCGATGCTAATTACATGAATTCTAATTTTGATAAGTATGTCAAGTTGATTCAAGGTGATAGTGATCCAGGAGTTGTCGATGCGGCACTGAAGGAATTGCATAGATCATTTTCGATGCTTTCACAGGAAGAACAACGATATGCAGAAAGATTTATTCATGCTGTAGAAAGTGGTCAGGCAAATTTAGTTCCAGGAAAAACGTTCAGAGATTATATTACTGATTATATGAAGGCAGATGAGCATGCACGAATTAATCGTGTTGTTAGACGACTTGGATGCTATTATGCTCTACTTAAGGAATTGTTAGATCGTCATGCGACACCAAGTAATATTGATGATCGTGGTACATTTACTGAATTAAAAAAATCAGTCAATAAATCAAAGGCAGAAAAATTCTTTAGGTTAGTATTTAAGGATGACTATGTTCCTTTACGCCTTCCGATTTACAGTGAGGATTATTTGCGTGATTTTATTTTTTCAGGTGGAAAAGATCCGTATTTAAATGTGATTGAAGTAGAACAGACTTCTACACATACACCTGATGAAGCTAGAGAATACAATAAACCTAAAGTGGTAGTTGTTAAGCTCACAGATAATGATTATGCCGGTAGAGAGATAAGAACTTCAGTCAGCTACAAGACCTTAGAAAATTGGTATTCAGAAAGCAAAGCTGTAAAAAGTGTTATTGAGTCAGAATGTTTTGCGTATGTTGAAGATAAACTTTGCGTTGCTACATCGGAATGCTTGGAACGTACTGATGACGGAAAAATAAGATTAACTGAATATGCAAAGACACATGAAGAAGAATGTTTCTTACAATTCATTGTGGATGAAAAAGATGGAACATTGCATTATGTGAAACTTCCAAAATCAAAGGCGGATGAAGCATTTAATTATAATGATGCTATAACAGAGGATTTGTTATCTCAGTACGGGCTAGTAAATGAAATGTCAAAAGAGATGTTAAATGCAATTGACGGTGAAGAATTTGGACCAGCACTTAATATCCTGATGGATAAACATATCTGTAATTATACAGCAAGACTTTTAAGAAGTATTACAGGTTTGGATAACAGAACAATAAGTAACATGAAGAAGGGTGAGAATCTCACTAAATCAAACGTTATATCTGCGTGTTTAGGTATTCATATTCCATTTAGAGTAAGTGACCATATGCTAGGGCTGGCAGATCTTACATTAAAAATGGATTCAAAAAGCAAGGTGAGTGATGACAATGAAGTATATGATATGCTTCTTCATTTGAAATGGGCCACTGACTATGGTGATATTTATGATGAACTCAAGGAGCAATCAAAAGAGCACTTGCTTCATCAACCGCCATTATAAAATAATTGTATGTTCTAAATATGGTGGAGGTGGCTTATATGGCGACAATAAAATTAGGCAGACTTGAAGAAGTCGATGTTAGAAAGCTCTGGTCACATGAGCAATATGATTTTTCTAATTGGCTTGCCAAAGAAGAAAATATAGATCTGTTAAATGAGGCGCTTGGACTTACCTTGGTTGATATTGAAAAGGAAGTGTACGTTGGCTCATATCGTTGTGACTTAGTGGACAGTGATGAGACTACCGGACAGAAGATTATTATCGAGAACCAGCTTGAACAGTCAAACCATGATCATTTGGGTAAGGTGATTACTTATGCTTCCGGGCTTGATGCTAAGGTCATTGTTTGGATTGTAAAGGATGCACGTGAGGAGCATAGAAGTGCTGTTGAATGGCTGAACAACAATACAAACAAGGAAATCAATTTCTTTTTGATTGAAATCCATGCATATAAGATTGGTGATTCCTTGTATGCTCCGAAGTTTGAAATTGTGGAAAAGCCTAATGACTTCATCAAAACAGGTAAAATACAGGCGAGCTCCGGGAAAATGAATAAATCACAGTCAGAGCGTCTTGCATTCTGGACAAGATTTAATGAAGTTATTATTGAGAGAGGCAGACCTTTTAACGTGCGTAAGGCATCTACAGATCATTGGTATGATGTGGCGATTGGTACAAGTGCAGCTCATTTAGGAATAACCCTTGTTAATAAGGAAAACTGCATAGGAATCGAATTGTATATCAGCGATGATAAGAGTATCTTTGACAAACTTTATGCAGAAAAGGATGTTATTGAAAAAGAGTTGGGACTGACTTTAGATTGGCAGCGCCTTGATGGTAAGAAGGCATCAAGAATCGTATACAGAATTCCTAGTCTAGATTTTGATGACCATTCTAATTACGATACACTGATGAATGAAGCCATAGATAAAATTATTGCTTTCTCTAAGGTGTTTAAAAAATACATGAAATGAAGTGTTGCCAATGATGGAGGGCCTATGACAAACCAAGAAAAGATACAAGCGATTCAGGCTGTCATTGATCATCCAGGAAGAGAAAGAACTTATTATAGTTTGCTTGAAGATATGGGTGACCTTAAGGATAACTATGCGGATTACATGACAACGGAACCGATCAATTGTAATGAAGAATTGCAGCGAGTAAAAAATGCAGATTATGAATTATGTACTGCATTGCTTACTGCGATTCTAAGAGAAGATCATTTTAGTAATGGCTCCTTCGAGCGCAGACAACGCGCCGGTCAGGTTGATGAAATCCTTAAAAGAATGGTAGCAGAATTGAATAAATAAAGCATAATGGCAGTACCGGTCGCTATGATCAGTACTGCCATTTTCGTTAGTCTTTTTTATAAAATTCTGTGACGTAGCCATCGGCACGGAGCAGGATGTCCGGCATCCATTCTGGTGTTCTTGCCATCTGCGTGTAGAGCACTTCCAGTGATACCTTTTCGGAACATTCGATAATTAGTTCATCGTGGACATGACCGCAGATGAAGCAATGAGACAAGGTTTTCATGGCATTCATCAGAAGGTCTCTGGAGATAGCTTGTACCATATTCTCGACAAATTTAGGTCCGTAGCTTTCCAGGCGTTCCCACTTTTTAGTGGCTCCAATACCTTCGTAGGTTACAGATTCACCACCGAATTTATTCTCGCCAATACGTGGTTTGACGTAAGTGAGTTTTCTGCCCGATGGAAGAGTAATGAATAACATGCCACTGCGCCAGGTGAACTTGAAACCGTGTGAGGCAGTGCATCTTAATTGCGTTTTTGATGGCAGTATCGAAGTTCCACCAAAGAGCTACAATATTAGGATTGGACTGCCTCCAGGAGTCTACCAGTGGCTGTAGTTCATCTTCGGTAAGCCCCGTTTCCAGGGCTCCCATTGCCTTTAGTGCGCCGACACTGCCGCCATAGCCAAGAGCCAGTTCTGCGATCTTACCTTTTTGACGAAGGTGGCCATTGATACCATGCTTTTCAACTGGTACATGGAACATCTGACTGGCACTCGCACAGTAAATGTCACCACCATTTTTGAATACATCTGCACGCCATGATTCTCCGGCCAAGTGAGCAATGACACGAGCTTCGATTGCACTAAAATCAGCTACATAGAATTTGTATCTAGGTTTTGCAATGAAGGCAGTTCGGATAAGTTGGGAAAGGGTATCTGGGATATCATCATATAACATAGACAAGGAATCATAATCGCCAATGCGGACAAGTTCTCTTGCAGAGTCCAGATCATCCATGTGGTTTTGAGGAAGGTTCTGTAACTGGATCAAGCGGCCTGCCCAGCGACTGGTACGATTAGCACCGTAGAATTGGAACATACCTCTAGTACGATGATCGTTGCACGCAGCATTTTGCATGGCCTGATATTTTTTGACAGAGCTCTTTGCAAGTTGCTGACGAAGGGAGAGGACCTGTGCTAAATCTTCCGTAGCATCTTTGATCATTTCAGCAATGGCCTTCTTACCAAGTGATTCTGCTTCAATCCCCTGATCAGCTAACCAGGACTTCATCTGTGACACACTGTTTGGATTATCGATATCAGTAAGGCCGCGCATCTCATCTGCGATAGTGGCTTTGGAACGTTCGTCAAAGGTGATAGCGTTTTCTACCATCTGAAGATCCACAAGAATACCGCGATCATTGATTTCCTGGTCCAGGTGATACTCTTCCCATACGAAGTCTGGCACCGGAAATTTGTGAAGTTTATCTTTGATGCCCATTTCGACTTCAACATCACGTTTATTGTAGAATTTGAAAACAGACCATTTCTCTAGTGCATGAGCAGCAGTGTCCACTTCGACATCCGGAAAGTAAGAGGTAAGTAATCATGGGAATGACAAAGAAAATCGAGATTGACGGTAAAGAGGTCCTTTTTAAGGCCTCTGCCGCAATCCCTAGAATTTATAGAATCAAATTTCAGAGAGACATTTATAAAGATTTGTCTGCTTTGGAAAAGGCAATCGGTAAGAATGTGGAAGATGCATCCACACTTGATACATTTTCTCTTGAAATGTTCGAGAACATTGCGTATGTGATGGCCAAGCATGCAGATGCAAATATCCCAGATACAGCGGAAGAGTGGTTGGATGGATTTAATACATTTTCCATCTATCAGGTTCTTCCACAGCTTATTGAACTCTGGGGGCTAAACGTTCAGACGGATGTTAGTGCTAAAAAAACTTCGTCCAACAGATCACCCGATGACAACACCTTTATTTTTGCTTCGTTGCGTACAGCTGGGGATTAGTATCCGAGACCTGGATTTGCTTACCATTGGTCTTGTGGATGATATGTATGCTGAAAACAGCAACGATGATTATAAAGGATATAAGGAAGTGGCGACTCAGGAGGACTTCGACAAATTTTAATGAACCGGTAGATTTTAGAGTATGAACAATTTGTAAAATGCTGATTTTGTATTGCTTTTGTCAGGACAAACGGATATAATATAGTTAGAAAAAATTCTAAAGGAGTGTTTACTATGGCAACAAAATCAGCAAATTTATACGCACGCATTGAGC